>Ga0180437_10011194_pt1 | contig 10809 bp, 2 predicted proteins | sample SS_ome_4_FD_132410 | JGI IMG/M metagenome (GOLD analysis project Ga0180437, IMG submission 132410) | Hypersaline lake sediment archaeal communities from the Salton Sea, California, USA - SS_3_D_1 metaG | ecosystem: Environmental > Aquatic > Non-marine Saline and Alkaline > Hypersaline > Sediment... | reverse complement strand
GTGGCTCCTTGTGGACCTGTTGGTCCTGTTTGGCCGGTTTCTCCAGTTGCACCAGTTGGACCCGTTTGACCTTCCGGTCCCGTTGGGCCCGTTTGTCCCGTCGCACCTGTGTCCCCAGTTGCACCTGTTGCACCTGTCGCACCAGTTGCTCCTGTCGGTCCTGTTTGACCGGTTTCACCTTCAGGACCCGTTGGTCCTGTTTGTCCTTCGGGCCCCGTAGCTCCAGCAAAACCAGTTGGTCCTGTTGGACCCGTTTGTCCCGTTGCACCTGTCGCACCTGTTGCACCTGTTGCACCTGTCGCACCCGTTGCACCAACCGCACCTGTAGGTCCTGTTTGTCCCGTGATGCCCGTTGGTCCCTTAAGGTTCCCCTGCTTGACCCAAGCACCACCAGTTTTTTCATAGTAGTCGCCTGTATCACGATCAAGATAAAAATCACTGTTTTTACCTAAGCCGCCTGGAGGTGCCCCTGAACCTTCATACCAAAGTGAACCCGTGAGTCCGGTTTGACCAGTCGCACCCGTTGCACCCGTGGGACCTGTTGGTCCTGTTTGGCCGGTTTGACCCGTTTGTCCCGTTGGTCCTGTCGGTCCCGTTTGACCTGTTGGTCCTTGTGGCCCTGGACCTGTTGGTCCTGTCGGTCCCGTTTCGCCGCGTACACCTGTTTCACCAACGGCACCAGTCTCACCTGTTGAACCTGTTGGTCCTGTTTGCCCAGTCGCACCCGTTGCACCTGTGGCACCAGTAGCTCCCGTTGGACCCGTTTGTCCCTCTGGACCTGTTGGACCTGTTTGTCCTTCGACACCCGTTGCACCCGTTGCACCCGTTGCACCTGTTGGTCCCGTTTGTCCTTCAGCACCCGTAGCCCCTGTCGCACCAGTTGGACCGGTTTGTCCAGTAGTGCCAGTGGGACCTTCTGGCCCGGTCGGGCCAGAAGGTCCTGTTTGACCTATCTGTCCCGTTTCGCCAGTCGCACCTGTTGCACCTGTCGGTCCTGTCTGGCCTGTTGGTCCTTGCGGTCCCGTCGCCCCAGCAAAACCTGTTGCACCTGTCGGTCCTGTCGGCCCTCTTTCTCCCGTCGCACCTGTTGGGCCTGTGACGCCAATTCCTGTTGGCCCGGTTGGTCCAATTGGTCCTGGTCCTGTTGGTCCTGTCGGACCTGTTTGACCACGCACACCTGTTTCACCAACTGCACCCGTTTCGCCAGTAGAACCTGTCGGACCTGTTTGACCCGTTTCACCAGTAGCACCCGTCGCCCCGGTTGCCCCTGTCGGGCCGGTTTGACCTGTCAGTCCTGTTGGTCCTTCTGGTCCTGTTGTACCTGTTTGGCCTTCTGGTCCTGTTGCACCTGTTGATCCTGTTTGACCTGTTGCACCTGTTGGGCCGGTTTGACCTGTTGCACCTGTTGGGCCGGTTTGACCTGTTGCACCCGTTGGTCCTTCTGGCCCCGTTGCTCCAGCGAATCCTGTTGGACCCGTTGGTCCCGTTTGGCCTGTTGCACCTGTTGCACCTGTTGGGCCGGTTTGACCGGTTTGTCCCGAGAGTCCAGTAGGACCTGTTTGTCCTGTCTGTCCTGTAGGACCTTTTAAATTGCCTTGCTTGACCCAAGAACCACTAATTTTTTGATAATAGTCTCCGGTATCGTTATCAAGGTAGAAGTCTCCATCCTTTCCTAAAGCACCTGGAGGTACTCCTGAACCTTCATACCAAATCGTGCCGGTGAGTCCTGTTTGACCTGTTGCACCTGTTGGGCCGGTTGGTCCTGTTGCTCCTATTTGTCCCGTTGCACCCGTTGGGCCTGTCGGACCTGTCAGCCCTGTTGGACCCTGTGGTCCTGGTCCTGTTGGACCTGTCGGTCCCGTTTCACCACGCACACCTGTTTCACCGACCGCACCGGTTTCACCTGTTGAGCCCGTTGGACCAGTTTGACCCGTCGCTCCAGTTGCACCTGTCGCACCCGTTGGGCCAGTTTGTCCTGTTTCGCCTGTGGCTCCCGTTGCTCCCGTCGCACCAGTCGCACCCGTTGCACCTGTAGGACCTGTTTGTCCCTCGGCACCCGTTGGTCCAGTTTGTCCTGTTTGACCGGTAGGTCCTTCGGGTCCTGTTAATCCTGTTTGTCCTTCGGGTCCTGTTGCACCAGTCGGACCTGTTTGTCCTGTCGCACCTGTTGCCCCCGTTTGCCCCGTGGCTCCGGTTGCTCCGGTTGCACCAGTTGGTCCTGTTTGTCCCGTTGGTCCTTGTGGTCCAGTTGCACCAGCAAATCCAGTTGCACCTGTCGAACCCGTTGGTCCCGTTGGACCTCTTTCGCCTGTCGCACCTGTCGGTCCCGTGACACCAATTCCTGTTGGTCCTGTCGGTCCTATTGGTCCTGGTCCCGTTGGACCTGTCGGACCTGTTTGGCCACGCACACCTGTTTCACCAATCGCACCGGTATCGCCAGTGGCACCTGTAGCTCCTGTTGGTCCCGTTGGGCCGGTTATTCCTGTTTGACCTTCAACACCAGTCGCACCCGTTGCTCCGGTCGCACCTGTTGCACCCGTTGGTCCTTCCGGTCCTGTTGGACCTGTTTGTCCCGTAGGCCCTTCTGGTCCTGTTGTTCCCGTTTGGCCTTCTGGTCCTGTTGCCCCAGTTGGGCCGGTTTGTCCGGTTGCTCCTGTTGGACCTGTTGGACCTTCTTGGCCTGTCGCACCTGTTGCACCCGTTGGTCCTGTGACGCCCGTTGGTCCTTCAACACCTGTTGCACCCGCAAAACCAGTTGGTCCTGTTGGACCTGTTTGACCCGTTGCACCAGTTGCACCTGTTGGTCCTGTTTGACCCGTTTGTCCCGAGATGCCCGTTGGTCCAGTGAGGCCTGTTGGTCCTCTTAAATTTCCTTGCTTGACCCAAGCACCACCAATCTTTTCGTAGTAGTCACCGGTATCTCTGTCTAGGTAGAAGTCTCCATTTTTACCTAATCCACCTGGAGGAGTTCCTGAACCTTCATACCAAACACTTCCTGTCAATCCTGTTTGACCGGTTGCACCTGTGGGGCCTGTAGGTCCTGTTTGGCCTTCTGGTCCTGTCGCTCCCGTTGAGCCTGTAGGTCCTGTTGGTCCCGTTGGACCCTGTGGTCCTGGACCTGTCGGGCCTGTCGGACCCGTTTGACCTCGCACACCTGTCTCACCAACGACGCCTGTTTCACCCGTTGGCCCTGTCTGACCGGTTACACCTGTTTGGCCTGTAGCACCCGTTGCTCCGGTTGCACCTGTGGCACCCGTTGCACCAGTTGGTCCCGTTTGACCTGTTTGCCCTGTCGGTCCCTCTGGGCCTGTGACGCCTGTTTGTCCTTCGGGACCGGTTGGTCCTGTTTGACCTTCTGGGCCTGTTGCTCCTGTTGATCCCGTTTGCCCTGTTGCTCCCGTTGGGCCTGTTTGTCCCGTCTGACCCTGTGGACCCGTAGCTCCAGCAAAACCAGTTGCTCCTGTTGGACCTGTAGGTCCGCGTTCACCAGTTGCACCCGTTGGACCTGTTACACCAATTCCTGTAGGACCTGTTGGTCCTTGTGGTCCTGGGCCTGTTGGACCTGTTGGACCTGTTTGACCTCTTACACCTGTTTCACCAACAGCACCCGTTTCACCAGTCGGTCCCGTTTGTCCCGTTTGTCCTTCTACACCCGTAGCTCCCGTTGAACCAGTTGGCCCCTCGGGTCCCGTAGAACCAGTTGGTCCCTCGGGTCCTGTTGCTCCCGTTGTACCTGTTTGGCCTTCTGGTCCCGTCGCACCTGTCGGACCCGTGACGCCTGTTTGGCCTTCCGGTCCTGTTGGTCCTGTTTGACCCGTTGGTCCCTCGGGTCCTGTTGCTCCTGCAAAACCTGTTGCACCGGTTGGGCCCGTTGGCCCTTCCGGTCCTGTCGATCCCGTTGATCCCGTTGGACCAGTGATGCCTGTTTGTCCAGTTACACCCTGAGAACCTGTTGCTCCGGTTGGACCTTTTAGATTTCCTTGTTTAACCCACACACCAGCGATCTTTTGATAGTAGTCGCCCGTGTCGCGATCAAGATAAAAATCATCATTCTTACCAAGACCTCCAGGAGGTGCCCCAGAACCTTCGTACCAAACAGAACCCGTCAAACCCGTTACGCCTGTCGGTCCTGTTGGACCTGTTGGTCCCGTTTGACCTGTTTGTCCTGTTGATCCTGTCGGTCCCGTTTGACCTGTTGGTCCTTGGGGTCCTGGACCTGTCGGGCCTGTTGGTCCTGTCAAACCACGTACACCCGTTTCACCAATTACACCGGTTTCACCTGTTGGTCCCGTTTGGCCTGTCGCACCAGTGGCACCTGTCGGTCCTGTTTGTCCCGTTTCGCCAGTCGCTCCCGTCGCACCGGTCGCACCTGTTGCTCCGGTCGCTCCGGTCGCACCAGTGGCACCAGTCGGACCTGTTTGTCCTTCTGGTCCTGTTGGACCTGTTTGTCCCGTTTCACCCGTAGAGCCAGTTGAGCCTGTTGCACCAGTTGGACCTGTTTGTCCTTCGGCACCAGTCGGACCCGTTTGTCCAGTAGTGCCAGTGGGACCTTCTGGCCCGGTCGGGCCAGAAGGTCCTGTTTGACCTGTCTGCCCTTGTGGACCTGTAGCTCCTGCAAAACCTGTTGCCCCTGTTGATCCTGTTGGTCCTGTTGGTCCTCGTTCGCCCGTCGCACCCGTTGGGCCTGTTACGCCAATGCCGGTTGGTCCTGTTGGTCCTTGCGGTCCTGGTCCGGTCGGCCCAGTTGGACCCGTTTGTCCTCTAATGCCCGTTTCACCAGCGGCACCTGTTTCACCCGTAGGTCCTGTTTCACCTGTTGCACCGGTTGCACCCGTTGCACCCGTTGGACCTGTTTGACCTTCTGGTCCCGTGGCTCCGGTTTGACCCGTTTGACCTGTTGGTCCTGTTTGTCCTGTGAGTCCTGTTTGACCTTCGGGACCTGTTGGTCCTGTTTGTCCTTCTGGTCCCGTTGCACCTGTTGGTCCTGTTTGTCCCGTAGGTCCTTCCGGTCCCGTGGCTCCAGCAAAACCTGTTGCACCCGTTGCACCGGTTGCACCAGTTGGTCCGGTTTGGCCTGTTTGACCTGTCGCTCCCTGAGATCCCGTTGCTCCCGTTGGTCCCTTTAAATTTCCTTGTAGTACCCAAGCACCAGCAGTTTTTTCGTAGTAGTCACCAGTGTCTCGATCAAGATAAAAATCTCCATTCTTGCCCAAACCACCAGGCGGTACTCCCGATCCCTCAAACCATTCGGAACCAGTTAATCCTGTTTGTCCTGTTTGTCCTTGTGGGCCTGTTGCCCCTGTTGGTCCTGTGATTCCTGTTTGGCCCGTTGGCCCTGTTTGACCGATACCTGTTGGACCGGTTGGTCCTTGTGGTCCTGGACCTGTCGGTCCTGTCGGTCCTGTTTCACCACGCACACCTGTTTCACCAACGACGCCTGTTTGACCTGTTGGACCTGTTTGACCTGTTGGGCCTTCTGGTCCTGTTGCACCTGTTGCACCTGTTGGTCCTGTCTGGCCTTCCGCACCTGTCGGGCCCGTTTGTCCAGTGACGCCAGTTTGTCCCTCTGGTCCCGTTGCACCTGTTGGTCCTGTTTGCCCAGTAGCTCCTTGCGGTCCCGTCGCTCCTGCAAAACCAGTCGCACCTGTTGGGCCAGTTGGTCCTCGTTCGCCGGTTGCACCTGTTGGTCCTGTGATGCCAATGCCGGTTGGTCCTGTCGGTCCTTGCGGTCCTGGTCCCGTTGGACCAGTTGGTCCTGTTTGTCCTCTTGTGCCTGTCTCACCTACAGCACCGGTTTCGCCTGTCGGACCTGTTTGTCCCGTTTGTCCTGTTGGACCTTCTGGACCTGTTACGCCTGTTTGTCCTTCTGGACCGGTTACACCTGTTTGTCCTTCTGGACCTGTTGGTCCCGTCTGGCCTGTTGGTCCTTCTGGGCCTGTCGCACCGGCAAAACCCGTAGCTCCCGTTGCACCTGTTGGGCCTGTTTGTCCCGTAGCTCCCGTTGCACCTGTAGGTCCTGCTTGTCCCGTTGATCCTGTCGCACCCGTTGGTCCTTTTAGGTTTCCTTGTTTAACCCAAACACCGGCAATTTTTTGATAGTAGTCGCCTGTGTCGCTGTCGATATAAAAATCGCCATTTACTCCTAAGCTTCCTGGAGGAGTTCCTGAACCTTCATACCAAACAGATCCGGTTAAACCTGTTTGCCCTTGTGGTCCCGTTGAACCTGTAGGACCTGTTGGTCCCGTTTGTCCTGTTTGACCGCTCTGTCCCGTTGCACCTACTGCACCCGTTGGTCCGGTTGGACCCTGTGGGCCTGGACCCGTTGGACCTGTTGGGCCTGTTTCACCACGCACACCCGTTTCACCAACAGAACCGGTTTCACCTGTCGGGCCTGTCTGTCCCGTTACGCCCGTTTGACCTGTTGCACCTGTCGCTCCTGTTGCACCGGTTGCACCTGTTGGTCCCGTCTGACCCGTTTGTCCTTCTTGTCCCGTGGCACCGGTTGGACCTGTTAGTCCTGTTGCTCCCGTTTGCCCTGTTGCACCTGTTGTGCCGGTTTGTCCTTCTGCACCGGTAGTTCCCGTTTGTCCTTCGGCACCTGTCGGACCTGTTTGTCCCGTCGCACCTGTTGCACCCGTTGCTCCCGTAGCACCAGTTGCTCCTTGCGGTCCCGTTGCACCAGCAAAACCAGTCGCACCAGTCGGTCCCGTTGGCCCCCGTTCTCCCGTCGCACCTGTCGGTCCTGTTACTCCAATTCCGGTTGGTCCTGTTGGTCCCTGTGGTCCTGGTCCTGTTGGACCTGTTGGACCTGTTTGACCACGTACACCTGTTTCGCCAACGGAACCTGTTTCACCTGTTGGACCTGTTTGGCCCGTGAGTCCTGTTTGTCCAGTTGGGCCTTGCGGACCTGTTACCCCTGTCTGTCCCTCTGGACCTGTCGGCCCTTCGGTTCCTGTTGGTCCTTCTACGCCAGTTGGACCTTGCGGACCTGTTACACCCGTCTGTCCTTCTGGTCCTGTTGCTCCCGTTGAGCCAGTAGCACCTGTTGGTCCCGTTTGACCTGTTTGTCCTTGTGGTCCCGTCGCTCCCGCGAAACCCGTTGGTCCTGTTGGGCCCACTTGTCCTGTCGCACCTGTCGGTCCTGTCTGTCCGGTAAGACCAGTGGGACCTTTGATGTTGCCTTGTAAGACCCAACCACCAGCAATTTTTTCATAGTAATCACCAGTGTCGCGATCAAGATAAAAATCTCCATCATTGCCCAAAGCTCCAGGAGGAGTTCCAGAGCCTTCAAACCATTGAGATCCTGCTGTGCCTGTCGTGCCTGTCGGACCCGTGACACCGACACCCGTTGTCCCCGTTGCACCGGTCGGTCCTGTTATCCCTGTTGTGCCCGTTGCACCTGTCGCACCAACTGCCCCCGTTGCACCTGTCGCACCAACTGCACCCGTTGCACCTGTCGCACCAACTGCACCCGTTGCACCGGTCGCACCAGTCGCACCCGCACCAGTTGGTCCAGTCGGTCCTGTCTGTCCTGTTGGACCTTGTGGTCCTGGACCGGTTGGTCCAGTTGGTCCTGTTTCACCACGCACACCCGTTTCACCAACTGAACCTGTTTCGCCAGTTGGTCCTGTTTGACCTGTGACACCCGTCTGTCCGGTCGGTCCTTGTGGACCTGTTGTTCCCGTTTGACCTTCTGGCCCTGTCGCACCTGTTGTGCCCGTTTGGCCTTCCGCTCCTGTTGCTCCTGTTGGACCCGTTTGTCCCTCTGGGCCTGTCGCCCCTGCGAAGCCAGTCGCACCAGTTGGACCTGTCGGTCCTCTTTCGCCCGTTGCTCCTGTCGGTCCTGTGACTCCATAGCCAGTCGGTCCCGTTGGTCCTTGTGGGCCTGGACCCGTTGGACCTGTTGGTCCTGTTAAACCTCGTACACCTGTTTCACCAACCGAACCGGTTTCGCCTGTTGGTCCTGTTTGACCTGTTGGGCCTTGCGGACCCGTTACACCTGTTTGTCCTTCGGGACCGGTTGGTCCCGTTTGTCCTGTCTCTCCTTCTGGTCCTGTCGCACCGGTTGTCCCGGTTTGTCCTTCCGGTCCTGTAGCTCCTGCAAAACCTGTCGGACCAGTTGGTCCGGTTTGTCCACCAATACCCGTAGCACCAGTTGGGCCTGTTTGTCCCGTTTGTCCGGTGGGGCCTTTTAGGTTTCCTTGTTGGACCCAAGCCCCTGCTGTTTTCTTGTAGTAGTCGCCCGTGTCATTGTCGATATAAAAATCGCCATCTACTCCCAAGCCGCCAGGAGGTGTCCCTGAACCTTCATACCAAACAGAGCCCGCTGTTCCTGTTGCTCCGGTTGGTCCCGAAGGTCCCGTTGGTCCTTCTGGTCCTGTAGGTCCCGTTAGACCTGTTGCTCCTGTGGCTCCTGTGATTCCGGTAAGACTGCAAACAGTATCATCAACATCATAGACAGCTTGATTTCGCATCTTCGTTTTCAAGTCGTCTGTGATTTCGTTGCTTTGCCGAGTTGTAATTGGGAAGAGGTAACAGGTACTCGGACGATAGATGCACGTCCCCTTGCCGGTTGTCGTGAGTTGAGGAGTGCCAGGATTGTCTAGATCCTCGATATCGAGGTTGAAGGGATTGGAACCAATGTTGAAGATTCCTTTGACACGATAGTGTTTGCCATCGGGGTCCCAAAGCTCATCATCGACCTGGATGTCTAGTTTGCTGAAATCGCCTTGGTCATCGAAGAAGAAGCATGCGATTCTCCAATCCCCACTTACTGGCGAACCAACATTGGCGTTGGTAATCCAAAGCATTCCGTTGAATATCGGTGCTGGCATCTATCTATCCTTTCAATGCGTACTTGTTATTAAAAATGTATGACAATCGCCCACGGATCTTGAACTATTTGTCCGAAGAAAATGTCCATGATCCCTCCAGTTAGGAAAGTAATTTGGTATTGATTCCCTCCAGAACCAGGATCTCTTAGGTCATAGGGAACAACACCTGGACCTCCTAAACCATAGGCGGATCTGTCTACAAGCATCACATTTGGATAAATAGCGTCATTTGAATGCACATCCGTTGGTGCCGTGTCTGACTCAGAATTCCATTCAGCCCCACTAAAGATGACTCTTACCGTAAAACCTCCCGGTGGCCCACCTACTGTATCGCTGCTGTTTCCGTTGATTCTGATGTAATAAATATCTTCACCAGTAGGAATGGTAACAGTTCCTACTCCTGCGGCCTTACCGTATGTCACTCCTAGTGCTGAAGCTCTAACCACACAATCGCCACTATTGGGAGCAACACCGACTGCACCACTGTTCAGTGCGTATCTAAGAATCCCGGCACCCGTGCCAGTCGGCCCGGTTGGTCCAGTTGCTCCTGCTGGTCCAGTTGGTCCCGCTGGTCCGGTAGCACCCGTTGCACTAGCTGCACCTGATGGACCTGTCGGACCTTGCGGTCCAGTTGGTCCCGCTGGTCCGGTAGCACCCGTTGCACTAGCTGCACCTGATGGACCTGTCGGACCTTGTGGACCAGTTGCTCCCGTTGGTCCGGTAGCACCTGTTGCACTAGCTGATCCCGCTGGACCTGTTGGGCCCGTAGCTCCTGTGGCTCCGGTCGCTCCAGTTGATCCAGTAGCTCCAGTGGCTCCAGTGGCACCACTTCCAGGCCCAGTTGGTCCTGTTGGTCCGGTAGGGCCAGTAATGCCGCCACCGGTTCCACCTGTTTCATGCCATCTGTTAATTACAATCGTCATAGTGCTACCGTTTAGTAATCGTAAACAATAATCAACACATCATCTTCCGCGATGTATTCTCTAAGGCCCGTGGCTATTCCGTTGTTGTTAAAATGCAACTCGTTGCCATTTAGAATATCGAAATCTGGAACCGCTCCCGAGTCACCAACTGTGTTCTTGTTAACCTGTCTTGGTCCACGGTAGATATCGACCGTTACATTAGTCGGATCAATTGGGACATAGGTTAGAGTGAAGTAGCCTTGAGCATCTTCGCTTGCCGTGATTTTGTGCATCTCTTGATGCCGTCTGGCAGAGAAGTTGGTCGTTACCGATCCGGTAATCCTGTCGGGATGGTCCACGAAAGCGGAAGGACCATCAATGGTCTTTAGGATCTTAAAGATGTTTCCAAGGTCATAGCCCCGCAACTGCCTATGTTCGGCAGAGCCGTGGCCAGTCCCAGTAACGGATGATGCTCCCATAATTTCGTTTCCAAATAAGCTTAAAATATATACGCCTCCTTGATGATTTAATCGTTTTCATGGAAGAATTTTTGCCAGTTACTTGTTTAAGGCATGAAAGAGCTAGACAAATTTCTCCGACGTAACAAAAAGTACAATATGAAAATCGCGGTTGTGGGCGATACGATGATTGACGAGTATTACTCCGTCTGTGCGGATCGAGTCAGCCCAGAATTCCCAATTCCGGTAATGCAACGCGATAATGGCAGCCCAAGTTCCTACTGTCCTGGAGGGGCTGGTAACGTCTGCGGGCAGTTTAAACACTTCAATGTAGATGTCAGGCATTTCGCAATGGCCGACGCTTATGCTACGAAAGTCCTTGAAGAATTCGGGATTTCTAGTGGCTACTGCGTTGAATTGCCAGCCACTAATAATGTTCCCCGCAAGAAAAGGTTCTATCACGGAGATTTCCCTCTCTGTCGGTTGGACATCGAGTCCAAGAACTATGGATTAGACGAAGCACTTCTCAAAAGAAAGCAAGAAGAACTATTCGCCATGTTCACCAACACAGAAAAAGATGTGGTGATCCTTTCGGATTACGGGAAAGGCTTGTTC
>Ga0180437_10011193_pt1 | contig 10810 bp, 9 predicted proteins | sample SS_ome_4_FD_132410 | JGI IMG/M metagenome (GOLD analysis project Ga0180437, IMG submission 132410) | Hypersaline lake sediment archaeal communities from the Salton Sea, California, USA - SS_3_D_1 metaG | ecosystem: Environmental > Aquatic > Non-marine Saline and Alkaline > Hypersaline > Sediment... | reverse complement strand
TAATCAGATCGCAAAGCTGTTCGCTCCTATTCGGGTTCGTGAAAAAGTTGTCATCGCTGAGGAGCACGACGTCGGCCGTAACCGTCTTCAACTCTTCGATGACCGATTCGACCGGCCGTTCCGTGTAGCTCCTCTTCTGCCCGAGCGGATTGAGGCTGAATGTGCAAAACTTGCATTTAAACGGACATCCCCTCGTTGTCAGGAGCGTATCGAACGTGTGGCTGCTGAGTCGAACACCGTGTTTAACCAGACAATAATTGTACTTTCTCAAGGACCGATCAGGAGGCAGAATACGCGAGATGTCAGGCAGGGGAGCAATTTCGTTGTGGACGACTCTTCCATTCTCCCGATAGGAAAGTCCACGGATATCCTTGTACGGGACCCCCGTGACGACCTCTTTGATTATATCTTCACCCTCGCCTCGTGCAATCATGTCGATATTCGGACAACGATCAAACAGAGACTCGACTTCCCCCGTTGCTTTGTAGCCTCCGACGATTGTGCAAACCTCGGGAGGGAGTTGAGAGACGAAGTCACAGATGTCCTCGAACCGAGATTCCCATCGAATGCTTACGCATAGAAGATCGATCTCGTTCCTGATGAACTGGCTGAGTGCTTTCGGGTCCTGGTAAGCCTTCTCATACCGAAGGTCGAGAAGCGTAACCTTAACGCCCAGGTCTTTCATGCTCGCGGCGATGTACTCAAGGCCGGTCGGAGGGAAAACCCCTACGAGTGCGGTGGAATCCGCAAAATACGGATTCAGGGCGAGAGCGTGTTTGTGTCTGGTCACATAAGCATTATAGTTGGAAAGAGCCGCAGATGCAATGATGTGAATAAGAATTGCGGCTCCATCTTATAAGGCAAGCTTGAGCATAAACCAAAGCTTTCCATAACAATTCATTCTTTTCACATGAAGCGTTGCAATCGCCCCTCTCATAGCAGAACTCCTCAACGATTGTGAGCAGTGTAGATTTTGAAATCTATGCATTGTGGCACACTGACGAAGAAAACAAGGGGAGAAGAAGACAAAGGAGATATTGATGAAAGAAGGGATTGTCGGCATATTAGGTGGGATGGGCCCGGTTTAATCCCCTGTAAAATGCGAAAACTCAGTAAAATCGGGGTCTTTCCTTGACTGACCGTGGATTTTCTGGTAACAATTAAGATTAATGGGTTATGGGAGAGATCTCACCTACGATTTGGTTTCGCTGGGTGGGGCGCCGAAGGTGAAACCCCGATAATGCGGGGGAAACTCTCAGGCAAAAGGACTGTAACCCAATGAATCTCCTGGAGAGAGCCTTTCATAAGGCCACCGAAGGGGAAAGCCCAAAGCCTGCGGGCGAGGGTAATCTCTCAGGTAAAAGGACAGGGGAGCTTCGGAATTATTCCGAAGCTCCTTTTTTTCTTGGGGTACATTATCATGATCATGGGATTGGTGGACTGCTTCAAGGGGCGATCACGGAGCTCAAATACAATTTCAGTGGGCAAATGGTTTGTGAAGCCGTACCTGTTTGATGTTACAGTCGTAGGAGAATGTAAATGCCTTATTTTTATCAGGAGGAGTGGCTATGAAATCGGTTGATGAGTTAAATCTGCCTGAGGATTATCGTTTTGCTGAAGACCATGAGTGGGCCAAGCTTGAGGGAGATAAGGTCAGGGTTGGCCTCGATGACTATGCCCAAGATCAGCTGCAGGCGATAGTGTATGTGGAGTTGCCTCAGGTGGGGGATAGTTTTAAAAAGGGGGAGCCATTCGGTGTGGTGGAATCGGTCAAAGTGGTTGTCGATTGCTATATGCCCGTCGGCGGAGAGATTATTGCGGTAAACACCGCGTTGGTGAATTCGCCGCAGCTTGTCAATGAGAGTCCGTATGATGAGGGGTGGATGATAGATGTCAAGCCGACTGATGTTCGTGAAATGGATACCCTTTACACCAGCGAGTCTATCAGGGAGGCTATTCTGGAAAAAATGGAGGAGGAGGGCCAATAGATGCGTTATTTACCTCATACTGACGACGATATCTCTGCCATGCTAAAGGTGGTAGGGGTAGGCAGCCTCGAGGAGCTTTTTTCCACGGTCCCGGAGGATTGTCGAAAAAAGGAGCCCCTTGACCTCCCCGACCCATTGACCGAATGGGAATTGAATCAACATATGGCTTCGCTTGCAGCCACCATGGCCACAATGCCTGAATACAAGGTTTTCGTAGGGGCTGGTAGTTACGAGCATTTTGTGCCTTCATCGGTTTTAAGTCTGCTCGGACGGTCGGAGTTTGTTACGTCTTATACGCCTTATCAACCCGAGGTAAGCCAGGGGACGCTCCAAGGAATCTTTGAATACCAGACGCTGATCTGTCGCTTACTGGGAATGGAAGTGGCTAACGCCTCGATGTATGATGGTGCATCTGCTCTGGCCGAGGCGCTGCTCATGGCGACTCGCATTAGCAAGAAAAAGAAAGTCGCCATCTCTCGTCTTATTCATCCTCATTACAGAGAAGTCGTTAAGACCTATCTTTGGCCTAAGGAGTACGAGGTGCTAGAGCTTCCCTATCTAAAGGATGGGAAGACTGACCTTTCGGCCTTGGATGGAATGACCGAGCTTGCCGCTATCGCCATTCAATCGCCCAACTTTTTCGGCTGCATTGAGGATCTGGCTGCACTGCGTAAAAAGGCCTCGGAGCGTGAGGCCATGTCCATTGCGTCTTTTACAGAGGCCCTGGCCTACGGGCTGCTGAAAAATCCGGGTAGTTATGGAGTAGATATCGTCTGTGGCGAAGGGCAGAGCCTGGGCATCCCACAGTCTTTCGGTGGACCGTCTCTCGGGATTTTCGCAAGCAAGATGAACTATATACGGAGTATGCCAGGCCGACTCGTGGGCAAGACTGCTGATAAGGATGGGAAACGGGGATTTGTTCTAACGCTGGCAACGAGGGAGCAGCACATTCGGAGGGAGAGGGCCACGTCCAACATATGTACTAACCAAGGCCTCTGTGCAATGGGAGCCGCCATATATATGGCCTCAGTCGGCAAGAACGGGCTACGGGAGCTGGCCAAGCTGAACTATGACAAAGCCCAATACCTCAAGCGTCGATTGGAGGAGGCTGCCTTTAAGATCAGGTTTGTTAGTCCCACATTTAATGAATTCGTTGTCGAATTTCCGAGTAACTTTGAACAGACGTACAATCGATTGTTGGATCAGAAAATTGTGGCTGGATTACCGCTCGCATCTTATTATCCCGAACTGACCAATTGTTATCTCCTGGGCGTGACGGAGACCAAGACGAAGGAAGATATGGATATCCTCGTGAGAGGGATTGAGTCATGAAAGAGAAATTGGGAACTACTGGTTTGGTAATGAATGAACCGCTCCTTTGGGAAAGAGGGGGGAACGGGAGGTGTGGATTTTCGATTCCCAGACGGGATGTCGAATCTTTTCCTATTAATGAGGATCTTGTTGGCCCTGTTCCAGATTTTCCCGAGCTGAGCGAAGTGGATGTGGTAAGACACTACACCCGGCTTTCCCAGTGGAACTACGGAGTGGACACGGGTATGTACCCGCTGGGTTCGTGCACGATGAAATACAATCCCAAGGTAAACGAAAAGTATGCGAACCTCCCGGGATTTGCCGGGGCTCACCCGTTTCTTCCTCCCTCGATGGCCCAGGGAACACTCAAGCTCATGTACGATTTGGAACATTTCCTTTCCGAAATCACGGGAATGGATGCGACTACCCTCCAACCGGCAGCCGGTGCCCAAGGGGAATTGACGGGGACCATGCTCATCTATGCCTTCCTAAGGAGCAAGGGGATTCATCGTTCGAAGTTCCTTATTCCTGATACGGCTCATGGCACTAACCCTGCAAGCGTTTCCCTGTGTGGTTTTCATCCGGTTCCGGTAAAATCAAATGAGGACGGGATCCTTGGTCCAGAGGCGGTAGCAGAAGTGATGGACGAGGATGTGGCTGGAATCTTGGTAACCAACCCGAATACCCTTGGTTTTTTCGAGGAGAATATCAGGGAGATTAGCGAAATTGTCCACGGAAAAGGAGGCCTTGTCTATTGCGATGGGGCAAACATGAATGCGGTCATGGGGATTGTGGAGATGGGCAAGATCGGGGTTGATGTCATGCACTTGAATCTCCATAAGACCTTTTCGACTCCCCACGGGGGTGGGGGACCCGGCGCCGGCCCGGTATGTGTTAAAAAAGGCCTCGAGCCCTTCCTGCCCGTTCCTCGAGTTGTCCAAGAGGAGGGGACCTATCGCCTATCATACGATTACCCCGGTTCCATTGGGAGGGTTCACAGCTTTTACGGAAATTTTGGGGTTATGATCAAGGCATACAGCTATATCCTGAGTATGGGCCCAGACAACCTTAAGAAGGCCAGTCAACTAGCCGTGCTAAACGCCAACTATATTAAAGAGAGTCTCAAGGCTGCGTTCAATCTCCCATACGATAGGCCATGTATGCACGAATGCGTCTTTTCTGACAAGCAACAAAATGTGCATAAGATCACTACACTAGATGTAGCAAAGCGGCTCATAGATTGTGGTTTTCATCCTCCCACCATCTATTTTCCCTTGGTGGTGGCCGGAGCTATGATGGTAGAACCGACGGAGAGCGAATCGAAGGAAACGCTCGATGAGTTTATAGAGACGTGCAAAGCCATAGCAAATGAGGCAGAGGAAGATCCGGACCTGCTGCATGAAGCACCAAAGAACGCCAAGGTAAGAAGGCTGGATGAAGTGACCGCAGCACGCCAGCCGTGTCTCATGGGTTGAAATGTTTATGCCTATGGATTAACAAAACCATAAGATAGCGCGGTATGGGTTAAATCTGAGCCCGAGGAGAAATGCCAAAGGTTTTTTCCCGGGGAAAAGATGAAAAGGGGCACCGCTGTATCGTTGACCGTCCTGTCCAGGAACTCTGTTGAACGAAACCGGCGTTTCGGTTTGCACACGGTGCACTTTGGAAGAACCATGGAAGGAGATCGAAACTTCTCCATTCGCCTGGGCTACTCGGGCGTAGACACGTCGGAGATCAAGGAAGGCCTGGGTAAGTTCAGGGCCTTCATCGAAGGCTAGACCATCCCCCGGCAAAGCGGCGGGTCTTCCCGAAACAACGAGAAGAAAGAGAGATGGCCCATGAGCGGACTCCAACGAACCGTTTTCTACGAACGACACGTGGCCCTGGGTGCCAAGATGGTGGAATTCGCAGGCTGGGAGATGCCGTTGTGGTACACTGGGGGTATCGTGGAGGAGCACTTGGCCACCCGCAAGGGCGCAGGGGTCTTCGATGTCTCCCACATGGGCAGATTCATCGTGCGCGGCCCAGGAGCAGTGAAGTTCCTTCAGCATGTCCTGACCAATAACGCGGAAGCCCTTGACCTCAGAGAGAGGGGTGCACAGTACACGGTTATCCCCAACGAAACCGGTGGGGCCGTTGATGACGCGTTTCTCTATCACTTCGTCGGAGATGAATATCTCTTGGTAGTCAACGCCGCCAACCGCCAGAAGGACCGAGAGCATCTCCAGTCGTTTCTGAAGGATTTCGATGACGTTGAGATGTCCGACCACACCAAAGAGATCGCCATGATTGCGCTTCAGGGGCCGAGGTCGCGTGATCTATTGGAAGAGATCATCCAGTCGGGTTCTCCTCCAGAGCCCATACGAAATGCCGTAGGTATTGTAACGATCTCCGATGCCAAGGTGATGGTAGCCCGAACCGGCTACACTGGCGAGCCCGTATGTTTCGAGCTCTTTGCCAGCAGAGAAGCCGGCCTGATGCTTTGGGAGCAACTTGTGGCGGGGGGAGCAACGCCCATTGGCCTCGGTGCACGGGATACACTTCGCCTAGAAGCCGGCCTGCCGCTCTATGGCCATGAGCTAGGTGAAGACCACGAGGGCAATGAAATCCCCATGATGGCCTGCCCTCAGGTGAAACATGCCGTGAGCTTTTCACCACTCAAGGGCGAGTTCGTTGGCCGGGCTGCTCTGGTCAGGCAATTTGAGGCACTCGGAAAAATTATTGCCCGCGATTACTCGATGATTTCCGACTTGCCTCGCTTGATCCGGTCGATTGCGGTGGCAGGTCGAGGCATTGCACGTGAGGGGGACAAGGTGTTCAAAGATGACAAGCACGTGGGCTACGTGACCAGCGGCACGATGCTCCCAATGTGGGCCGTGAAAGGCGAAGGTTTGGCCTCCACCCAGACCGACCAGCGGGATCTTCGGTCGATCTGCCTGGCCTATATCGACAGCGACATAATCGAGGACGAGAAGGTTTCCATTGATATTCGGGGCAGGGCAGTCGATGCTGTAGTTGTGCCGTTCCACCTGCGCAGTGATGCACCTCCGTACGCTCGCCCGATCGTCTTCGATCACGAGCTGGAGGCTGAGGAACTGCCACCGGGCGATGCGCCGATCAAAGTGCGGCGCCTATTGGAAAAGACTGTCGAGAACACATTCTGGCGGCAGCGAGAGTGCATCAACCTTATTCCCTCGGAGATGACAATCTCGCCGATGGCCCGGTTGGTTTCGGTCATGGACCCGGCCTTCCGCTACGCAGAGCACAGAAAGTTGGAGGCCTTCTACGAGGCCGATATCTTCTACTATCAGGGCACAGAGTTCATCGGCGAGGTTGAACGGCTGCTGGAGGAGGAGATGAGGAACTTTTTGGGCTGCGAGGAAGTGGAGATGCGTCTCATCAGTGGACAAATGGCCAATACAGCCGTGTTCAGCGCGATGGTGGATTACATCAACCGCACAGATCGGAAGTGCGAACCGCGGCGAATTCGCCAGGTGATGAATAACCACATTGGCAAGGGAGGTCACCTCAGCGCTCAACCAATGGGCGCCCTAAAGGATTTTGTTGCCCATGACCCGCGCACGGAGCGCCCGGCCGTGGTAAATTTCCCTGTGCTGTCCGACAATCACTACAACATTGACGTGCCAGCCACACTGGAACGTATCGATGAATATCGACCAGAGCTGATTATCTTTGGCAAGAGTATGGTTCTGCACAAAGAACCGGTCGCTGAGATTTGCCAATTCCTTAACGCCCAGGGCATTGATGCGGTGGTGATGTACGATATGGCCCACGTGCTGGGACTCATCGGCCCACACTTTCAACAGCCGTTTGCCGAAGGAGCGGACCTCGTGACCGGCTCGACGCACAAGACATTCTTCGGCACCCAACGTGGCGTTGTGGGCGGCAGGTTCCAGGAGCACGAAGAGCGTTACGAGCTTTGGAAGGCCCTCTATCGACGGTCATTCCCCGGCTCGGTGTCTAACCACCACCTCGGCACGTTGCTGGGGCTGCTGATAGCCGCCTACGAGATGAACCACTTCAAGGACGAATACCAGGCCAAGGTGATTGCCAACGCCAAGGCGTTCGCCAGAGCGATGAAGGACTGCGGCCTGGATGTCGCTGGCGATCCAACTATTGACTTTACCGAAACACACCAGGTGGTGGTGAGTGTGGGTTATGGCTGCGGCCCGGAAATCGCCAGTCGACTCGAAGCCAATAACATCATTTGCAACTATCAGGCCAGCCCAGACGAAGAGGGCTTCACCGCCTCAGGATCTCTGCGGATGGGCGTATCTGAGATGACCCGCTTCGGTATGGGAGAAGACGACTTCCGGGCTCTGGCTTGCCTGATTCAGGACGTAGTGATGAACAACGCTAATGTAACCGATCAGGTTAAGGCGCTGAGGGAACGGTTCGCCGAGCTTCAGTTCTGCTTCCGCGGCAAAGAATACGCAGACGTTATGGAGAGGCTTCACGAGCTTCTCTGTGAGGCAAGATGATAAGTGCAGCAAGAGCAGCCTCAAGAACAAGCGGAAGTTTCTAACGAACTCATTTACGGTGTGGAAAGATCTTGCGAAATATGCAATCTTTGCAATTGTTTCTTAACTTCCAAAGCCGGATATATAATGATTGCCTTAGCGGTAGATAAGAGTGAGGAGGAGTAAGTTATGGATCTTTTTGCCAAGAGGGTTGGACTCATCGATACTGAGAATGCTTTTAAGATCGGGCCTTTAATCCGAGCCGTTGAGGAGCAGGGGAAAGAGGTGATTAAATGCAATCTGGGAGAGCCGGATTTCCCCGTTCCGGAATTTATCAAGGAGGAGGTCAAAGCTCAGCTTGATCGGGATAACACGCACTATTGTGATCCCCAAGGAATTCCATCACTCCGGGCTGCCGTTGCAAAGCAGCTTTCCGAAACACGGGGGATTCGGGCAACCGCCGATCGAGTCGTCGTGTTTCCCGGTGCTAAACCTCCCATCGGTTTATGCCAACAAACCTATTGCGATCCCGGGGATGAGATCATTTATCCCAGCCCGGGATTTCCCATCTATGAATCCTTTATCAATTATGTGGGGGCTCGGCCCGTTCCCCTGCATTTGAGCGAGGAGAGGAATTTTTCTTTTTCAGGCGTGGATATTGGACCTCTCATCACCGAGAAGACAAAGATGATCATCCTTAACTTCCCCTCGAATCCCACGGGAGGTGTGGCCTCTGTGGAACAACTTCGAGACCTAGCCGATGTGATTCGAAGGCGGTGTTCCGAAGACATCCGCCTCTTTTCCGATGAGGTGTATGAAAACATCCTTTTCGATGAGAGCGAGCACCAGAGTATCATCTCATGTCCAGGGATGGAGAAGGTTACCATCCTGGTCAGCGGGGCATCGAAGAGCTTTTCCTGGACCGGGGGCAGAATTGGCTGGGTTCTCTTCCCCACGGTGGAGGAGGCTGAGGTCTTCAGGAATCTCAATATCAACTATTTTTCCTGTGTTCCTCCTTACAACCAGGAAGGAGCTCGCATCGCCCTTGAGTCACCGTTCAGCCAGGACGCCATTCGTCACATGGTGACCATTTTTCAAGAGCGGAGGGACTTAGTCGTTGATGGACTGAACGGAATCGAGGGGATTCGGTGCCAAAGGCCGAAGGGAGCGTTCTACGTCTTCCCGAACGTCAGCGAGGTTTGCGAGTATCTGGGGATTATGGATGCGTTTCGGAGTCTTCCTCCTGATGTCAGGGGGAAGACGAGTCCTTCGACCCTGTTGCAGATGTTTTTGCTGTTCGAACATCAGGTGGCAACCATGGATCGGAAGTCCTTTGGTCGTATTGGGACCGAGAACTTCCACTTCTTACGACTTTCCTTCGCCACGGACACGGAATCTCTAAGAGAGGGGCTGAGACGCATTTCTCGAGCCTCCGGGGACAGGGAAGGTTTCAGGCGTTTCTTCAACCGGGGAGAACATCTCTATTAAAAGCGGTACAACCTTCCCACCGAGAAATAGGACGGGTATTCTCGGCGCTCGAATAAGATGCGAGGAGGATAGAATACCATGAGGCCCAAAGTCTTAATAACCCGGAAGATTTTTGATGAGGTTATCGCCATTGTCAAAGAACATTTCGAGGTTGAGGGGAACCAGAGCGATACTCGTCTATCCCCAGAAATGTTGATAAAAAAACTCCAAGGCAAGGCGGGGGCAATCATTCTGCTCACTGAGAGTATTGATGAGGATGTCCTCTCTCATTGCCCCGAGCTAAAGATTGTCTCTAACGTCGCCGTAGGATACGATAATATTGATGTTGATGCATGCACGCGTCGGGGGGTCATGGTTACGAATACACCTGGAGTCTTGGACGACACCACGGCTGATTTCGCGTGGGCGTTATTGCTCGCCACGGCAAGGCGCGTCGTTGAAGCGGATCAATATCTCCGTTCCTCCAAATGGAAGGGATGGGGATTAATGCAATTCTTGGGTTATGATGTTCACCACAAGGTCCTTGGCATATGTGGCTTGGGGCGAATTGGACAGCGCGTTGCACGACGTGCCAAAGGATTTGATATGCAGATATTGTATACAGATGCTATCCGGATGCCTCGGTCCATTGAAGAAGAACTGGGAGTTCGTTTTGTTGATAAAATGACCTTACTCAAGGGGTCAGATTTTGTAACGCTCCATGTGCCCTTAATTCCCGAAACAAAACACTATATCTCCACGGCCGACTTGGACCTTATGAAACCCACCGCAATTTTGATCAATGCGTCTCGAGGCCCTGTCGTTGATGAGAAGGCATTAGTTCAGGCTTTGCAGGGCGGAAAGATTACCGGTGCTGGGCTGGATGTTTATGAAAGGGAGCCCGAGGTCGAGCCTGCTCTCATGTGGATGAAGAATGTTGTTTTGGTGCCTCATATTGCGAGTGCTTCTCATGAGACCCGGCTAAGGATGGCGAAGATGGCGGCAGAAAATTTGGTGGCAGGGCTCATGGGTATGCGCCCTCCAAATCTCGTGAACGATAACGTGCTTTCAGGGTGAGGGCAAAAGAAAGATAAAATCAACAGGAAAAGGGCAACTTTGCTTTCATATTCCCTATCGCCCTTGATTTTTTCATGGACTTCGGTCGACCCGATTGGGAAAAAGCGATCATCAAAAAGAGGGAGGTCGAAGCCGGTAGCGCCTCCTCCCTTCGAGTATCTTCTTCCTCATGAACCGATTCTGCATGAGGCTGAACGGAAAGTAGACCAATCGATTGACCACCGTTGCTGGAAATTCCGCTTGAAACCGCCTGATGATTGATCCGACGGAGTAGAACTTCTTCCACGCCCATTTCCACCCTTCCCGCAACTGCTGGCGGCTCATCCTGATGGGCTCGAAGTGGGGGGCATGTTCCTGCTGATCCTCCTTCAACCACCACTTTTCATCGGTCAGCCTTGCCTCGGCCTTCATCCGGTTATAGAATTCGGTGCCGGGGTAAGGAGTCAACAGGGCGAAAACCGCGGAGAGGATTTTGGCCTTGATGGC
>Ga0180437_10011192_pt1 | contig 10810 bp, 11 predicted proteins | sample SS_ome_4_FD_132410 | JGI IMG/M metagenome (GOLD analysis project Ga0180437, IMG submission 132410) | Hypersaline lake sediment archaeal communities from the Salton Sea, California, USA - SS_3_D_1 metaG | ecosystem: Environmental > Aquatic > Non-marine Saline and Alkaline > Hypersaline >... | reverse complement strand
CGCCTCCTCTCGGCTAATTGTCCCCCCATGGACGTCTGCGTCGAGCAAACACACCGACCTTCACCGCAGCGTGCCATACGGCACTGGGCCGGACCCACAGCAGTCGCTTGCGCATTACTCGTCTCTTTCCTGGCCTGTGCTATCGGCGCGGCCGCGGACATCGGCCGGGTGGCCGAGACCCTGGAGTGGCAGCGCCTCGTCACGCTCTGGCATGCACTCCTCGATCACTCCTCTGACGCGGTCTACAGCCCGCCTCTCTTCCGCGGGCTGGTCGAAGACCTCGACAGAGCCGACGAGGACCTGAAGGGGCTTGCCGACCGCGATCTGCTGCCCGTCCAGTCAGCCGCCGACTTGCGTTGGGTTCTCCACGGCCGCTATCAATACATCAAGGACTACCATTACGCCAAGCACTCGCGCGTGAGCCTGAGCGCCTCCGAGGCATCGCGCGCGGCTGCCTGGTGGATCATCGAACTCCAGCTCAGCTTGCTCCGCGACGGTCCCGCCGATTCGGACCTCGCCGAAGCCGCCAGATCGAACATCGCCTATCAGTTGACGTTCCTCCACCACCTGGAGCAGTTCGAAGCCGAAGTGGCCCGACGCAGAAAGAGGCTCACGAACGACGAGAAGGGGGGGAAATCGGTGGACTGGGACGCGTTCGACGCCGACTGTCAGAGGCGGCGCAACCTGCTGCTCGACGCCTACCGCCAGCGAAAGCTGCCTTCCGTCCGCTCGAAAGAAGCGCTGCTTCCCTACATGCTTGCACTCACCAGCGCGCCGCCCGCCGGCTCTCCCCGCACCGCGGTGTCCACGGGTCCCCGGCCGTAGCCTGCCATGCTTGGCTGGAACGTCGATCTCGGGCTTGACTTGGGGACGTGCTCCGCGCGCATCTACCAGCGCGGGGTGGGTGTCGTGCTGGCCGAGCCCACGGCCATCGCGTTTCCGCCGGCCGGCCAGGAGGTCCTCGCAGTCGGCGCCGAGGCGAAACTGATGGCCGACCAGGGCTCCTCCGACGCGCGGGTCGTCTTCCCGGTGCGTCTCGGAGTCGTGGCCGACCACCAGGCCGCGGCCCAGCTCATCAAAGAGCTGATTCGCCGCGCCGTGGGCCGCCGCTCGCTTTTCATGCCGCGGGTGGTCGCAGCCCTCACGACAGGCGCCACGCCGGTCGAAGAGGCCGCTCTCCAGTCCTCCGTCCAGAGCGCCGGTGCCCGCCGCATTCGCTTGGTGGACAGGGTGCTCGCGGGTGCGATCGGCGCGGGCCTTGCGCCCACGGACCGCTCCTCTCGCCTCGTCGTCAGCATCGGCGGCGGCATCACGGAGTTCGGCGTCGTCGCGCAGGGCAGGCTCGTCTGGGGCCGCAACATCCGCTTCGGGGGCCTGGAGCTGGACGAGGCGATTCGCAAGATGATGCGCAACCGCTACGGCGTGAGCCTGGCCTCCGCGACCGCCGAGCAGATGAAGCTCCAGGTCGGGGCCGTGCTGCCGCAGATGGCTCGCAGCCGCGTCCTCGTGGGCGGTGGCGAGGTCTACGGCGAGCTCTTCCGCAACCTCCAGATAACGCTCGACGGAATCCCCGACCTCCTCGGCCGCGCCTTGTCTCCCATCATCAACGAGATCCACTGGCGCGTGGCCGAGGCGCCGGCCGAGCAGCGCGCCGAGATCAAGGCCAACGGCATCATGCTCCTGGGCGGAACCGCGCTCCTCCAAGGCATTCCCCAGTTGATGCGTGAGCGGCTCGGCGTCCCCGTCGTCCGCGCCCGCGAGCCCGCCCATGCAGTCGCCCTCGGCCTTGGCACGGTCCTTCAGGATATCTCGAAGTTGAGCCGCGACGGACACAGGTACGGCGCTATCTCATAGCGGCTTCCCGCTGCCCCGGTTGCCCCAAGCCCGTCTTTGACGCGCCGCCCCATTTCGTCTAGACTTGAGCTTGCGTGGATACCTCGCCTCACCTGTCTCATCATCTCGGGAGCGGCACATGGCACTCAACCTGGCCCAGAAGATCATCGCACGCCATCTCGCCTCCGGCGAGATGAAGCGCGGCGAAGAGATCGCTCTCACCATCGACCAAACCCTCACCCAAGACGTGACGGGCACCATGGCATTCCTCCAGTTCGAGGCCCTCGGCCTCCCGCGCGTCCGCACCAAGCTCTCTGTCAGCTACGTGGACCACAACATGCTCCAGACTGGATTCGAAAGCGCCGACGACCACCGCTACCTGCGCACCGCGGCCGCGAAGTACGGCGTCCACTTCTCGCGTCCCGGCAATGGTATCTGCCACCAGGTGCATCTCGAACGCTTCGCAGTGCCGGGGCAGACGCTGCTCGGCTCCGACAGCCACACCCCGACGTGCGGCGGGCTCGGCATGCTCGCGATCGGCGCGGGTGGACTCGACGTGGCGGCGGCCATGGCCGGTCTGCCCTTCTATCTCGCAATGCCGCATCTCACGCTCGTCCGCCTCGCCGGCGAGCTGCCGCCCTGGGTCAGCGCAAAGGACGTCATCCTCGAGGTGCTCCGGCGGCTCACCGTCAAGGGCGGAGTCGGCCGCGTCATGGAGTACGGCGGCCCCGGCGTCGCCGATCTCTCGGTGCCGGAGCGCGCCACCATCGCCAACATGGGAGCGGAGTTGGGCGCCACCTCCTCCCTCTTCCCCAGCGATGATCGAACCGGCGAGTTCCTGCGCGGGCAGCAGCGCGAGGATATGTGGACTGCCATCGCGCCCGATCCCGATGCCGCATACGACGAGGTCGTCGAGCTCGACCTCGGTGCACTGGAGCCGCTCGTGGCAAAGCCCTTCAGCCCGGACAACGTCGCTCCCGCCGCCGAGCTCCGGGGCACGCGGATCGACCAGGTCGCCATCGGAAGCTGCACAAACTCCTCCTATCGCGACCTCATGACCGTTGCCGCCATCCTCGACGGCACGCGCGTCCACCCCGACGTCAGCCTTGTCATCGCGCCCGGCTCCCGCCAGGTGCTCCAGATGCTTGCAGAGAACGGCGCTCTCGCCACCTTGATCGCCGCCGGCGCCCGCATCCTCGAGGCCTCCTGCGGGCCCTGCATCGGTATGGGGCAGGCCCCACCCTCCGGCGGCGTCACGCTCCGCAGCTTCAACCGCAACTTCGAGGGCCGCTGCGGAACGCGAGACGCCGACACCTACCTCGCGGGACCGGAGGTCTGCGCCGCCTCCGCCCTTCGAGGCGAAATCACCGACCCGCGCGAGCTCGGAGCACCAATGACGATCCCTCAGCCCGCAAAAGTCCCCGTGGACGACGCCATGATCGATCCACCGGCGGAAGACCCCGACCGGGTCGACGTGATCCGCGGCCCCAATATCGCGCCGGTTCCGGAACGCGGCCCGCTCGACGACACGATCCGCGGCACCGTGCTGCTCGTGGCCGGAGACAACGTCACCACCGACGACATCATGCCCGCGGGCGCGAAGATTCTCCCGCTGCGCTCCAACATGCCGGCGATCTCCCAGTATGTGTTCTCTCGCATGGACCCGGAGTTCGCCTCCCGCGCCCAGCGCGAGGGCGGAGGCTTCATCGTGGGAGGCGTCAACTATGGACAGGGCTCCAGCCGCGAGCACGCCGCCCTCGCGCCCATGGCGCTCGGGGTGCGCGCCGTGTTCGCCAGCTCCTTCGCGCGCATCCACCACGCCAATCTCGTCAACTTCGGCATACTCCCGCTCGAGCTGCCGGAAAACGCTCCCGCAGCTCGCGGAGACGAGCTGGAGATTGCGGACGTGCGCGCCCGCGTCGAGGCGGGCCGGCCGCTCACCGTAACCAATGTCACCCAGGGAAAGGCATTCGAGGTCACCCATGACCTCACCCCGCGCCAGGTCCGCATCCTGCTCGCCGGCGGGCTCTTGAATCACATCAGGGAAGGCCGCCTGTAGGGCGGGGCATTCTCTGATGCCCCGCCGGGATGCGAGGTGACGCTCACATGCGAGGCGACGAGACCCAACATCGCGGCGCGCTTCCCAAACGCAAGCACCTCAGCCGTCTCGACCGCATCCTCATCCCCGGCGCTGCCGTCTACTACATCACTGTCTGCGTGGAAGATCGAGCGCGCGTGCTGGCCGATCGTGCTGTTGCGGGGGTACTCGCGGAAGCATGGCGCCACTCGTACGAGGCACACGGCTGGATGATCGGACGCTATGTCGTGATGCCGGATCACGTCCACTTCTTCGCTTCGCCAGGACCCGACACCGCGAAGGGCCTGCCGGTGTTCATGGGTTGCTGGAAGCGTAGTACCACGATCAGGATTCGGAAACTGCAGGCGGCGGGGCATCGGAGAATGCCCCGCCCTACAGAACGACCGTTCGCTTGGCAGAAGGAGTTCTTCGATCACCTCCTGAGAAGCGACGAGTCACACGCGCAGAAGTGGGATTACGTGCGCCAGAACCCGGTGAAGGCCCGCCTCGTCAGCGATCCGGACGAATGGCCCTACCAGGGCGAGATTCACGTCTTATAGAGGCGGGGCAGCCTTTTCGGCCGGCCGTCCACGGCGCGATTGCCTAGCCACCAAGTATGCATCAGGAAGGGAGACCGACCGCGTTGCTGCGCAATCTGTTCACTCGCGTCGCGGATCTCTTTGCAGGCACCGGAGAAGTCACCGATGCGCTCTTCGACGAACTCGAAGAGGTGTTGATCGCGTCTGACGTCAGCGTCCGCATCTCGGCCGAGACCGTAGATCTCCTGCGACAAGCGGTGCAGGAGCGCCGCGTTCGAACCGCCGACGAAGTGCGCGACCTACTTCGCTCTCACGTCGCAAGCGTCCTCGCCGAGCACGCGTCGCCGCTGATCACGGAGCCTCCCGAGCCGCCGCTCCTCTACCTCATCGTCGGCGTCAACGGGACCGGGAAGACGACCACCATCGCCAAGCTCGCCGCCCGCTTCCAGCGCAAGGGAAAGAAGGTGCTGCTCGCGGCCGCGGACACGTACCGCGCGGCGGCCATCGAGCAACTCGAGGTATGGGCCGATCGACTTGGCGCCGCGCTCGTCCGCCACCAGGCAGGAGGCGACCCCGCCGCGGTCGTCTTCGACAGCGTTCACGCCGGTCGCGCCCGCGGCGCGGATGTCGTCATCGCCGACACCGCCGGCCGCTTTCACACCAAGCGCAACCTCATGGAGGAGCTGAAGAAGATCACTCGGGTCGTTCGCCGAGAGATGGGCCGCGCGCCGGACGAAACCCTCCTCATACTGGACGGAACGACCGGGCAGAACGCGCTCGTGCAGGCCAAGGAATTCCACGAGGCCGTCCCGCTCACCGGCATCGTCATGACCAAGCTCGACGGCACGGCCAAGGGAGGAATGCTGATCACGATCGCGGAGGAGCTGAACCTGCCCATCAAGCTTATCGGCACGGGCGAAACCGTCGAAGACCTCCACGACTTCGATCCCCAGGAGTTCGCCGGCTGGCTGCTGCCTTAGCCGAGCCCAGCCTCCTCTTCGATCTCCTCCAGCAACCCCCGATCCTCCTCCGTCAGCTCTACCTTCTCGAAGAGGTCCGGGCGCAGGTCTCGCGTCCGCCGCAGGGATTCCTTCCTCCGCCAGCGGCGTATCTGGTCGTGGTGGCCTGAAAGCAGCACCTCCGGGACCTTCCAGCCCCGGAACTCAGGCGGCCGCGTGTACTGCGGGTGCTCCAGCAGGCCTTCGGCAAAGGAGTCCATCTGCGCCCCCTCCTCCGCCCCAAGCGCTCCCGGCAGCAGCCGCACGACCGCGTCTACCACGACCAACGCCGGAAGCTCCCCCCCCGTCAGCACATAGTCCCCGATGGACAACGCCCTTGTCGCCAGGCGCTCGCGGACGCGCTCGTCCACGCCCTCATAGTGTCCGCACAGCAATATAAGGTGATCCTTCGCGGCAAGCTCTCGCGCCGACGGCTGCTCGAACCTTTCTCCCTGTGGGCACAGCAATACGATCTCCTCCGAGCATCCCGCCTCCGGCCCACAGCGCAGCTCCTCCACCGCGGCGAAGAACGGCTCCGGCTTCATCACCATCCCGACGCCTCCGCCGTAGGGGTAGTCGTCCGTCGTCCTGTGGCGGTCGGTCGTCCACCGCCGCAGATCGTGCACCGCGATCGAGGCCACCCCCGCCTCTTGCGCCCGCTTCAGGATACTCTCCCCAAGCACCGGCGGGAACATCTCCGGGAACGTGGTCACGAGGTCGATCTTCACTCCCGGTCCTCCTGGGAAGGTCCGTCCTCCTCCGGGAGGGAGACGACCATCCGGCCCTTCCCGAGATCGATCTCCCGCACCACCTCGCGCAGGGCCGGGATCATTGCCGATTCGGTCACGTACACGTCATTTGCCCCCGTCCGCACAACCTCTGTCACTTCACCGAGATCCTGCCCGTCCACCGTAACCGCTTGCAGGCCGATGATCTGGTGGATCCAGTAGCTCCCCTCCGGAATCGGCACCGCCATGCTCGGCCTCACCTTCACCCACGCCCCCTTGAGCGCCGCCGCCTGATCCCGGTTTGTGCACTCGGCGAAAGTGACCAATATCCCCTTTGGGGTGGAACGCGCCTCCTGCAGGTGGAAGAGCCGCTCTTCCCCCGTTGGCAGCTCCAGACAGACCCGCTCCAGTTCTCCGAAGCGCTCTGGAAAGTCGGTCTCCGGCCGGACCCGCACCGCCCCCTTTGTGCCGAAAGGAGCCGTCACCCGGCCGATCACCAGGCTCCACGACTCCTCCTCTTTCGCCATCCGCCTCAGCTCTCGCGTACTTCCTGGATCACGCCATCCTTCACCACGATCTGCGACCCCGTCAGCTTCTTGAACAGGTCGTCCCCCTCTGTCACCTCCACAAAGCCCTCGATCGTGCCCCGCGCGTACTCGCTGTCCAGGTCGAGCTTTTCGGCGTCCGCCAGTTGCCGCAGTATGTCCTGCTTCAGGGCCTCGTGTCGTCGCTTCTCCGCCTCGATCTGCCGGCGTGCGTTCATCGCCTGCGTGAGATCCGCGCCCTGGAGATCGGCGATGAAGCGCCGACTCTGGAACTCCATCCGGTCGATCCGGCGCTGCGTCTCGTCCACTGCCTCCTGAAGCTCCTGCTTCAACTCCTCCTTGAACTGCTCCGTTACGATAACCTGTATCCCAATAGAGCGCTTAACGGTTATACTGCTCATCATGGCCCTCCGATCCCGCGGCGGCCTCACCCAACTTGTTGATGTCCACCCAGATGCTCTTATGCTCCTTCGTCCCCGCCGCCCTGACCAGAGTGCGAAGCGCGTTCGCTATCCGCCCTCCTTTGCCGATGACCTTTCCCAGATCGTCCGCCGCCACCCGCACCTCGAAGATGATGCTGCGCTCCCCCTCAACTTTGTTTACTGATACCTGCTCTGGATCGTCCACGAGGGCCCTCACGATCATCGTCACGAGTTCATGCACTGTCTCTTACACCTCCAGTCTTGTGCTGCTTCAAGCGCCTCTCGCTAGCGCCCGAGCGGCCGCGCAGCCGAAAGGCTGCCCTCATGTGGCGAAAACCCGGAGCGACTATCGAACTTGCTCCGATTCATCTGCAGCGCCCTCTGCCAGCGATTCCTCATTGCCGTCTTTCGGGGAGTCCTCCGGCCCCTCCTCTGCCGCGCCGACAGCCGTCTCAGTCGCCGGACTCGGCGTCGGCGCTTCCGCGATCCCCGCCTCCGCGGCGACCCGTTCGGCGGCGCCGCGCTCCACCGGCGCGGGCCGTGGCTCGCCCGTGAATCTCTCCCAGACCCCGCTCTTCACGAGCATCGACCTCGCAGTCTCAGAGGGTTGCGCCCCGTGCTGCAGCCACCACAGGGCTCGCTCCTGTTCCACTCTGACCGTCGGCGGATCGACGCGCGGGTTGTAGTATCCGATCGCCTCTATGAAGCGGCCGTCCCTCGGGCCGGCCGCCTCTGCCACAACTAAACGATAGTGCGCCTCCTTCTTCTTCCCGGTCCTACGCAGACGAATACGAACTGCCACCTGCTCCTCCTGTCTTGGCTACATCCGAAAACGGGGTGTTCCCGGTACGTTCGGAAAACGCCCTTTCTCTTCCGCTCCAGCAAACTGCTCGAGCATGGCCCGCATCTGGCGGAACTGCTTGAGCAGCACATTTACGTCTTGACGCGACGTCCCGCTTCCCCGCGCGATCCGCTTGCGACGGCTCCCGTTGATGACATCCGGTTGCTGCCGCTCCTCGGCCGTCATCGACCGCACTATTGCACCCATCCGGCGCACTCGCTGTGGATCGACCTCCAGCGGCATCTGTCGGCGCAGCGCCTGCATCCCCGGAATCATTCCCAGCAGATGGTCGAGCGACCCCATCTTTCCCAAACGCTCAAGCTCTCGCAAGAAATCGTCGAGGTCAAAGCGCCGCTCTCTCAGCCGCCGTTCGAGCTCCTGCGCCTCCTTCTCCTCCAGCACCGCCTCTGCCTGCTCGATCAACGTCGAAACATCGCCCATCCCCAGTATTCGCGAGGCCATCCGATCCGGATGGAACACCTCCAGCGCGTCCAGCCTCTCCCCGACTCCCGCGAACTTGATCGGCCGCCCCGTTACCTCTCGCACCGACAGCGCCGCACCGCCGCGCGCGTCGCTGTCGAGCTTGCTCAGGATCACACCCGTGATCCCGACCGCCCGGTCGAATTCGGCCGCCGCATTCACTGCATCCTGGCCCGTCATCGCGTCCAGCACCAGCAGCACCTCGGCCGGCGACACCGCGTCCTTCATCGCCGCCAGCTCCGACATGAGCTCCGCATCCACGTGCGTCCGGCCAGCCGTATCCACGATCACCGGACCCAGCCCCTCCCGCTGCGCCCGCTCGACTGCACCTCGCGTTACGGCCAGTGCATTTCCCCCCTCTCCCTCGAATACCGGTACACCGACCTGCTCCCCCACTACCTTCAACTGCTCCACCGCCGCCGCGCGTCGCAGGTCGGTCGCGACCAGCAGTGGCTTCCATCCACGCGCCTTCACATGCCGCCCAAGCTTCGCCGCGGTCGTGGTTTTCCCGCCCCCCTGGAGGCCAACCATGAGAATGACCGGGGCCTCCCTCTCCAGGCTCAACTCACTGGCCTGGGAACCCAGCAGACCGGTCAGTTCCTCGTGAACCACTTTCACAACCTGCTGCCCGGGGGTCAGGCTCTCCATCACCTGCTGGCCCACGGCCTTCTCCCGCACGCGGCCGACGAACTCCCGCACAACTCGGAAATTCACATCCGCTTCGAGGAGTGCCAGCCGAATCTCGCGGCAGGCAGCTGCTACCTCTTGCTCGGAGAGCCGCCCTCGCCCGCGCAGGCCGCGAAGGATGTCTTGTAGCTTAGCAGCTAGGCTGTCGAACATGCGCGCACGCCTGTCGCCCGGCGCTCCGCGCCCTCTCGTGCGCACGGGCGAAAAGTATAGCAGCCGACTGGCTTAATTGTCAAACGGTCTCCTCTACCTCGGCCGCCCGCTGCCCTGGGAATCCCTCATCTGGAAGCACACGGGGCCCCCGGTCCACTACGCCCTGCCAGATACAGGCTCTCTCCACTCGATCACCGGAGATGCGAGAGGGCCCGCCGCAGCAGCCGCCTCTGGTCCGCGTGATCCAGCAGACCCAGCGCCTTCTCGGGCCGGAACCACCCCGAGTCCAGCGCGTTCTCGCCCGGGTCCGGGTGCAGCTCGGCCTCCCACGGGGCCTCAAACAGAAACCAGTCCACCCGCTTGCGGTATCGCGTCCGATCGCGCTCGAAGTCGTGCTGGGTCCGGCCCAGGGACCCCTTCAGCTCCAGCCCAGTGAGACCGATTTCCTCTCCCAGCTCCCGTCGCGCCGCCTGCTCCGGGACCTCGCCCGGCTCGATCCCACCCTTCGGGAACACCCACGTCCCGTAGCGCGACCGCATCACCGCCACCCATACCGCCTCGCCGCGCCGCCGTACCGCCACGCCGCCGGCCGAGCGCACCCGGATCGGCTCCCCCGCCGAGTGGTCTCCCGCTCGCCCGCGCCCCTTCATGCACACGGCCCCCAATCGGCCGGACGCCGCTCCTCCCACGGCGCAGGCTCGGGTATCCCGAACATGTCCCGCTTCATCGCCAGATAATACCGATAGTTCTCGAACGTCACGTCCGGCGGCGTCCGGTGGTCCACATGAGGAACCCAACCCCCCTCCTTCACATAGGGCTCGATCCGCTTCATCTCCTTCCGGATCGCATCCTTGCCCGCGATCAGCGACCGCTTGTTCACCCCGCCCAGCAGCAGTATGTCCTTCCCATACTTGTCCCGCATCGCGATCGGATCGCTCCCCGCCGCCACCTCCACCGGGAACATGCAGTTCACCCCGGCCTCCAGCCAAAGCGGCACCAACTGGTTGATGTTCCCATCGCAGTCAGTGTAGACGACGTCGCACCCGTGCTGCCTCAGCAACTGGGTGATGCGCCGATACCGCGGCACCATCATCTTCTCAAAGGTCGCCGGCGAGATCATCGGCCCGCTGTTGAAGCACATGTCCTCCCAGCCCGCGCCGAAATCGATATCCACCTCCCCGGCCACCGCTTCGATCGTCCGCATGACGACCCGCGTGATCTGCTCCATAATCTCTTCGACCAGACCAGGATCGTCGTACACCATCATCGCGGCCCGCTCGAACCCCATCCAGTCCCGCATCCGACCGTAGAGGCTGCCGATCCCGATCCCCAGCGGGTAGTCGCGCCCCTCATATTCCCGCTTGAGCTCCTCCCACCGAGTTCCTTGCACCAACCGGCGCGGGTCGTCCGGATCGAGGTGGGGCTTGAACTCCTGCTCCCACTGCTCGCGTCCCTTCAGAAGGAAGTCCACGAAGTGCGGTATCGAGTCGCGGCCCGAGGCATGGAT
>Ga0180437_10011191_pt1 | contig 10810 bp, 11 predicted proteins | sample SS_ome_4_FD_132410 | JGI IMG/M metagenome (GOLD analysis project Ga0180437, IMG submission 132410) | Hypersaline lake sediment archaeal communities from the Salton Sea, California, USA - SS_3_D_1 metaG | ecosystem: Environmental > Aquatic > Non-marine Saline and Alkaline > Hypersaline >... | reverse complement strand
CAGCGCGGCGGCCAATTCGGCGTAGTTCAAGCCTAATGATTCATATGCATCTTCAATGGTGTTCTTGGCCACCTTCTTCTCAAGGCGCTCAACAACTGAAATAGCCATTTTTCACTTTCTCCAAACTTACATTCTCTATGTCCTATAGTATACGACACAAAATGTCCTGTCAAGTGTCATCAATAATATGCTTATAAATGTCCCGTAAAGGAGTTGGATCCTGGTTGAATAGTTCATCATGCCCTGCGGGGTAATAGAAACGGAGAAAAGCTATGAGCAATATTCAGTACTTTGTTGTAGGCAAGGAGGTGGGTCATGTCTTTTGAAGGCTTCATCTGCGAACTCAGCCATGAAACAGTCTCTCCAACGCATTGTCTTGAGTGTGCACGCGAAGGAGCGCCGGGATGTCCCATGACCGCTCCGGTAGTCAAAGGCATCCTGGACGGGTTGAGGCCGGATGATTTCGGTATAACCGTCAGTGTCCTGCTGGGTTGCCCGAGGAAGGTACGGTTGATGCAAGAATGGCCTTATTACCTCAAGCCATCGGAATCCTGGTGGGCCTACAGGGGACAGCTCATGCATGGCGTGGCCCATGAGTTTGCCAGGCATGACGAGAACGCCATTGCTGAAACGCGCTTTTCGATGCTGGTGGATACAGCTAAGGGTGGAATGATCAAGATCAGTGGACAGCCAGACCTGGTGTTCACCGACAGATCCCATCTTTTGGATTTCAAGACCACCAAGCGAGCCCCACGACCCTGGTTGACTTTCACCTGTCCAGAGACGGGTCAGGTCATCCGCGAAGGACAATGGTCACCTCGTGGAAGGGTGATCGCTTGCCCGCATTGTGAGTTGGGTGAGCATCCCAAGAAGGAGGTTAAGGAGGTGGGACCGCCCAGGGCTTACAGTCGTCATGTCAAGCAAATCAGTCTGTATCGGCTCCTCCTGGCAGAGAACGGGATCGAAGTGAGTTCAGGCGAGATCGTGTATCAGGACATGTCCGAGCAGGTGCGCATTCCCATCAACTTAATGCCTATACAGGAGGCAAGGACGCTGCTTGAATCTTTGGTTGTCCTGCACACACAGAGAGAACTGCCCGGGATCCTGACTGCCCCTGAAAGGATTTGGGAATGTGAGTGGTGTCCTGCTCGCGGTAAATGCGAGGAAATGCACGGAGGTCCTGTAGGTAAAGCGGCACTGGAGAGCAAGGAGGAGACAAGGGAAGAACCATAACGATAGGTTCCATAGAAAAGGAGGTGATCCAAATGCTGGAAGTTGGAGATTTTGTACAACTCTCAGAGGCGACCAGGAGGGTATTCCTGGAACACGGAGGGAGCGGCAAACATGTTGAAGTCGCACGAGATAACCGTACCGGCCGGATTATCCAACGGGTTGGGACACCTGGGCGGCAGCTTGTCCTAGGTTATCTCGTTGACTTTGGGAAAGCCCATTTTGTAGTCTCCGAAGAGGGTCTCATCTTGTTGGATGAGGAGGTCCGGAAAGAGAACCCCAAAAAGCGGGATACGGGACATCTTTATGTCCCATCTCAATAGGCCAGGCTCCTTGAGAGCCAAGTAAATGGAGGTTTGCTATGAACAGCATCATCATAACCGGTCGGCTTGGAAAGGATCCAGAGCTACGTGAAAGTGACTCCGGAACCCCTTGGGCAACCGTCTCCGTCGCGGAAGGTGGAGATGATCCCAACTGGTTCGACGTCAAGTGCTTCAACCGAACAGCTGAAATCCTTGACGAATATGGATCCAAGGGTCGAAAAGTGGCGGTCCAGGGCCGAATGGCTCAGGAAAGCTACAAGAAGGGAGGGGAGACTCGCGTGGCTTGGCGGTTGATCGCCAGTCGGGTCGAGTTCCTTGACAGCCCGGATGGGGATAAGGGATCCGGCGTCAGCCAGGATCCACCCTTCTAGGCTCACAACAAAGTGTGGCTGACCAAAGTCGACAGGCTTTTTGTCTGTCAAGAGCAGAGGGCAGTAATGCCCTCTGCTATACTTCGGTATTATTGGCAAAAACAAGATTGGATTAAGGTACTTCGCACAATTATGAAAACTCAAGCTTCTGCTACGATGTTCTTATATGGGTGTTTTTCAGTGTAAGTTATGGTTTTTATGAGGAGTAGGTCCTTAAGGTATCCCATAAACTGTTTCGCATGTTCCATCGGAAGTATCTAACCCAGCCTCCCCATAACAGACGTCTGTCCCGTTTTCGCCCTTTAGTTCATCATCGCCGGGTCCGCTAACCAACACATCATCATCCATACCACCGCGGATTTCATCATCACCATTTCCACTTACAATGCAGTCATTCCCTTTTTTCGCGTTGATCTTGTCAGCCGAGGGACTACCAAGGATAAGGTCGGCTTGGTTGGAACCTTGAATATTCCCACTGTCTGAAATGATGTTAGTAAGGTTCAGTGCGCTGCAATGTGAGGGTTTTAGCTGGTTGGCTGTGATGGGAATAACTTCACCATCGGCGTGGGTAGGTGAGTAAGTAATTGATGCAGCAATCGCCGATGAGATGCTTACAAAAAGCATGAAGGTCATACTGATCCAAAAGATTCGAAGTGCATTACCGTAAGTCATGGTTTACCCATCATCCAACTTCTGGAAGCGGCTTTTTAACGCTGTCTTTAATTTACTTCCAGCACTTGAAAATCCTTCCATTAAACGACTTCTATAGGCTGTACTCTTCGTCTCTTGACCTTCATAATGAAGAGCAGGATTATTTTCATCGCCCTTCGTCTTCATGCTTGTATCATTACTCTGATAATGGTAGAAGAGGTTTTCCTCCTGTACATAATAGTGATGGATTTGGCTATGGACCTCATGCAGAATTGTGCTGCCTTGTTTCTCTACCAAACGACCAAAATCATCCATGTTTGTGACATCAATAAGTTGATGTCCGTCTAGGAAATTTAGACCATCAACATCTATGAGTATGGTCCTATATTTAAATGCAATCTGGGACACCTCGCTATCTTGCGATACATGTCTCAAAACTAAGAAGACCCAAAGGAGACCAGCGCTCGAAAGGAACAATCCAATACCTGACAGCCACCGCGCTGTTGGGACAGGCAGATCGAAACCCAGAATGGGTATGATATTAACTTTCGACTCCGGGTAGTCGATGAAGTCGATCTGATTCTGCACCAACTGATCTAACCTGGAGGCTCCGGGTTCTGAGGCAATCAGAAACATTTGCAGCTCGTCAAGCAGGAAAACCAAGTCTGGATTAAAAGTGATTTGGATCTCCTGGTCATTGAAATGGGCTTCTGCCAGAATCTTAGGCACAATGCGGAGTGTATACTCATGGCGTTCAAATCCGGTCTGATCTTCCAATACATCAATCATCGACTGCAATTTACTCAAGACAAGGACACCCTCTATAGAAACCTCATTTCCTTCGAAGTCTGCTACCGGGTGTAACTCAACCTTTCGCTTCCAACCCCCAGTATCACTAAGTTCTGCATCGAATTGGATCGTCCCCCTTACATCTTTCAATTCTTCTGAGCTTAGGTTGAAGGTGAAATGCACTGTAATCTCGTCCGTCAGCTTCCGATAAATCGGATCGCCGGTTTGTACTGAGGATGAATCATAAATCCCTGATGGTGCTGATGCTGAATAGTTAAATGCTCCCAGCGTCTCATAGGGATACTCTGATGAGGTAGAAATGTTTTCAGGTTGGGAAAAAGCTATAAAAGCCAGTACACAAGAGGCAAGCAACAAAGCCATCAATGTGAAAAGGATGCCATCCAACCCGTCGGTTAAAAATAACGGCGGGGATGTTTTGTTCTTTTTTACATCTTTCTTGGAAAGGTTTTCAGGATCTTTTCTCTCTCGCTTCAAAGTTGTGATAACCCCAATAGCTATGATCGTTGCCAGGGTTATTCGCAAGGTTGGGTTTCGGAGTCTCCCGAGGAATTTACCAGCGGAGGGAACATGCAACCATAGTTTTCCCATCATTTCTTGCTCTGTGGGAAAATACGTGTCCACCCATTCATTGTTATCCCCTTGGAAAGTGTAATGGTCGCCTTCACGATCGATGATTCTGTGAATGATGGGTCCAGCAAGTGGATGGAGATAAGTAACAACGTCGCCAATCTTGTAATCCTGGGCTCCGTGTGCGATCACCAAATCGCCCTCGTGTAAATTGGGCTCCATGCTTGCACCCGCTACGATGATATAGGAAGCCTGACCGCCAAAGGGTACTGGCGCAAAGAGGTTCCATAAGCATGCCATAAGGATTAGCAGCAAGGCTGTAAAAATAGAACGAGTTACATAATTTCTAAAATTCATCGTCACTCATTAAGGTCATCAGGCACAATCACGATTAAGTGACCGTGCCTGACCTTTTCCATAATTTCTCCCCTAACCGAAGCTGTGTCTATTCTGCAGCAACTATTTCGAGTGCTGTTGCAGTCTCGACATCGGCAGGGTTAGAGGACAGATCGCAATCCCAATCATATGCCCCTGTGCCTACGGAACATTGTCGCCATGAGGCTCCACCGTTCAGTGTAATGTAGACAGTTGATGGGGGATCGCTGCCGTTCTCGTCGATATCGAACTGTACTTGCGTGATATCCCGAGGGTCGCTGGCGGTATCCAATGTATAGTGAATATTGCGGATGGTATAACCACTGATCATTGTCGATCCTGCGCCAGCATAGGTATCATCGGCAAATGTGTTTGTGGCTGCGAATGCATAGATTGCAGCAGCAAGAACTAAAATAAGCAAAATCATTCCTAAAGATTTTGCTTTCGAAAAGTGAAACATATTACGCACCTCCAAAAAAACCTTCATTAGTTTTTTGCCCCGTGAAGTGCTTCATTGCATCTATGTATCGCCAGACACATATTACACCAACTCAACTCATATAATACTTTCACACGCCTTACATCAACCTGTCAGTTTGCTTTCAGCCCATCTGTGCTTCGTCTGTTGATTGTAACTTCTGTGGTTCTTGCTACTTACTGCGACTTATTTTTACCAATTGTGGTATGAGGGATCAGTGTCCTCTGAAATTTAATGTGTAGTTCGTCACTTCCTAAATCACGGATATTTATCCCACGCAGAAAACAAAGGAAATGGTTGGTGCTACTTCTTGGTTTTTTCTATAACCACTTCGGATAATGGATCAAAATTAAAGAGGGGTCTGGAAGGCTAGAATCGTTCGGTAATCCAGATCCCCAATTAGATTTAAAGTTAATCTTAAGGTGAATTTGTCCCAAATGTCACTATGGTTTCAAACTGTCTATTGACGATCTTGTGAAGTCCAAACATGATCAATGGAAGCAAAATAATCGCAATCAGCCAGCCAATGAAATAGCCCGTAACGCTGTCCTCATTTTGAAATAAAGTGGATAGGGGTAACTGCTGTACGCCGATCGCCACATACGCTATGAGACTATGAAATAAATTTCCGCAAACCAGAGTGATACTGATCCCTTCGAGGCTGTGTGGGCTTACTGAATTCCCTTTTTCTAGTGATAGCAAAGCCATCATTCTTGGCAATGCCCAGACAGTATAGCCGTAGCTCATCACCAACAATAGTGCTCTGATACCTAAATGTAAAAGGTAATGTTGGATCTCCCATCCAGAAGGGAGTCCTCTATCAGATACCGGTAATGTGAACATATAGGCAGCTTGTGCCGATTGGATGAGCAGTGATGATAAATCCATAAAGGGTTTAGCCAACAGTGATCCAAGAATCAACCAGATCGTCAGACGGACAAAAGGCTTCTCGATGACCCATTTCACATCATTTAGGGCAGGAAAACCGCTAATCCATTTAAAGAATTTAAGGGCAAGGCCAAGCCCCAATCCTGTTGAGAGAAGAAGAAACATGCTGATAATTAAGTCCAAATCGATATCCATTAACCTTTCCTTTCATTAGAGCTACCATCGAACAATTTATCCATATTCATACCCGTTCGTGACCAAAACTTTCATGTGTTATCGCATTCAAGCAGGACAAGAGGAGCGATACTGGAACCTATTGAGTTGTTGTAACTTGTAGTTTATCCATGGTTCCAACCAGCAGCTTTGTCCCCCTTGTTGTATCGCAGTGTACATAAATCTGCTCGTTTGAGTGATGAAGGTCACATCTGTACCAGGAACCATCTGAATCCAACTTCACCTTGAGAGACGTGATCTTTTCAATACCATCGATGATCAAATCGATACCGTCAACGATTGAGGGATTATCCTCATTGAGACGGAAGTTACTTTCACGGATGATGTAGCTGCCCTCCAGAGGATCATGCTCAGCACTTACGACGGGACTTGCCAATGCTTCCGACACACAAAAGGTGTAGGAAATAAATAGCATGACCAGGATAAATCCTATCCAGGTCATTCGGCTAATACGATAGATGCGTGAGGCGAGCATGACTTAGATTCTCCTTCAGGCAGCTAGGTCATCCGTGAGTGTTCCCGCTTTCCTCACTGATATTCAATTGTTTTCCACTCAGACAGCAGCGATCATCCTTTTCTTGTGCTGCTTTGACTGTTCCAATCTACAGTCCTCCACGTTGCTTCCAAGGATGACTATAAACGTTCCAAGATAAATTGTCTTGAGGTTATGGCGCTATCTTGTGTCACAACTTCAGTCAGTACACCTATAGTTCTGGTCACAAAATCAACCGCTTCGAATCATGTTTCCAGAAGCAGATAAGCATCGGACTGTGGATCTATCCCTATAGGGTTAAAGTCATGGTTGAACTGGTGACCCCTGGGCCATGACAGGCGGGATAGAATGATGTACGCTCCTAGACAATGCCCATCTAAAGAATAAGGGTGGAAACAAAAAGGAGGCTACAATGGGACTTGAAAAGATCGTGCATCGCATGGCGACGGATGTATCCTTCGCGAAGGAAATGCAAGCGGATCCAGAGGCTACCTTGAAAAGGGTGGATGCCAAACTTGGGGCTGATGAGCTGGCAGCATTAAAATCGATCTTGAGCAAGTTGGGTTCACTGGATTTATCATTGGTGGGATCTGCGCAGCTGGCTGATTGGTATAGGTGTCAATTGGCTGACTGGTACCGTGGACAAGTTGCAGATTGGTATTTAAGATAACCAAAATACCGCCAAATCCAACAGATACCCTTCCGGATTATCTGCAACAAATTGTGGATGAGTTTGGCGTATGGGGATCGTTCAACGATGTCATACGCCAATCTTTGGTTTCAAAAAAGACTCAAGAACTAACTGAACTAAACCAAAAAAAATTCTCCTGGGTGGAATTACCTGATCTTTGTTGTCAAGCTGTGGGCGGGGATCCTGCTCCATCCCCGGAGGTAAAAACTGCTTGGGGACTGCTTTATACTGCAGCGCATTTGATGGATGCAGTTGTAGATGGCGACAATCCTGATGAATGGTGGGTTAGTATCGGTCCACCAGCAGCAATTAATGTAGCAACAGCACTATATGGATGTTCAGGCTTGGCATTGCGGGAATTATTTAATAAAGAAGATTCCTATGATGTAGCAATTGATATCTTGGGGAAATTCCAGCACACAATCCTGAAAATGTGTGCTGGCCAACACCTCGAATTAACAAAGAAGGAGCTATCTCTAGAGGACTACTGGCGAGTTGCAAAGGCAAAATCAGGAAGTTTCTTTGGTTTAGCTTGTTATGCTGGAGCAAGACTCGCTACCGACGATCCAGATACACTGGTTTCTTTTTTGGATTTTGGATTTCATTTAGGAATTATCATCCAGATTGGCGATGACGGGAAAGATATTTGGTCTTCGGAAACAAATGGAAATTCTTCTTTATCTAACCCGCTATGTCTACTCCCCGTTATTTATGCGTTATCAGTATTGTCAGAAGAGAAAAGTACTCACCTATTAAACTTCATCCATAATGTCGAACAAAATCCTGAGCTGGCAGGCAATTTGCATATCCAACTCGAAGGAACAGGCGCGGATCTGTATATTGTGACTAAGGTAGAGCAACATCGACTTAAGGCTTTACAAGCTTTACAGAGACTAAATATACAATCAGCAATATATAATAGGTTTGAAAAACTCCTGAGTAGCCTTAGCTTTATTGGCTTAGAATAATAGAGGGTTAATGGTAAGCGTATTAAAACGAATTGGTGTCCTCGTCCCAAATATCATCGCCCTTGCAGCTTTGTCAGTATTAATCTTTAGTTCCATATTTATGTATAAGCTTCCATCTGACGGGATGGAGTGGTCACGAGTTGATGGGCTTGTTCAGGTCGTGCATTCACCAGGTCCAGCCGATGGTCTTATAAGGCCAGGAGATTACATCCTAACTATAAATGACGTTCCATCTTCGCAATCTCCCTTATTCTACTCAACTGCAAAACCAGGAGAATCTATCAGCCTAACGATACTGAGGGATGAGCAGATCATCAACTACGATTTTCTGTTAACCAGACCATCATTTAGTGAACTTGCTAGTCGTTTCGCACCGCTTGCAGTAGCTTTTAGTTTTTGGATAATTGGCATCCTCGTAATTGCTTTCGCTCCCACTCAAACGTCGACAAATCTATTTTTCGGTTTGTGTATGTTTGCAAGTGGGATTCTGACAAGTGGGTCTGTGTCGGCTCGTGGACCCGAATGGACATCCACTCTTTTCAATGTCCTTCTCTGGTGGGTTGGTCCTTTAGCAGTTCACTTGCATATGCATTTTCCAGAACAAAGATCAAAAATTCTCCGTAAAGTTCTGCATCTCATCCTCTACTTTATTGCAGCAGCAGGCAGCGCACCTTTCATCTTGTTTGGATCTGCTCAAATACAGGCCAGCGCATTGAATCGAACTATTTACGCAATCGGTAGATTCAACCTGGCCATCAACCTTGGCATTGTGATTGTGCTGCTTACCTTTTCATACATTCATGCCCAAGAGCAAGGCACACGGCGACAGATCCGAATTATCACATTTTTTGGTGGGCTCTCGTTGTTAATTCTCGTATACCTCACGGTTTTACCAGGCGTATTAATTTTGAAACCTGTAGTTCCATACGAAATTGGCTTGCTATTTTTGTTTTTAATACCGGCATCCTACGGCTACAGTATCATACGCTTTCGATTGATTAAACTTGAAAGGTTCTTGAACCGTGGGGTAGCATATATCCTGGTATTTACAGTTCTTGTCGGGTTGTACGTAGTAACTATCGCTATTCTCGAGAGATTCCTAATAACTCCACTTGCAGATAATACGACACTTGCTTCGACAGTTATTTTTCTACTAGCGATATTGTTTGAGCCTTTACGAAAGCGTTTGCAATATTTTGTGGATTGGGTATTTTATGGAGGATGGTATGACTACCGATCCGCAACTGCAAACATCACCGAGGGTTTTGGGCAATACAACGAAGCAAATCTGCTTGGGCAAGTCATCATCGAGCGATTGACACAAACGTTGCGCCTGGAATATGCCTGCTTGCTTCGTATCAGCAATCAGGGTTTTATTTTCTTCATCCCAAACACCAAACAATTATCTCAGAGATTACCGTCCCATAACAGTAGCACTCTTCCTTCTTCAATTCCTAACCCGGGAATTCTTACTCAACATCTTATAAAACGTCCCCAGGTTGTTGAGGTTAAAGAACTACACCGTATCTTAGAGGTAAATGCTTCAGAGGTAGAACTGCGTTTGATTGAAGCATTAACAGGTACGTGGATCACGCCCATATTAGGAAGTGAAGCGATCCTTGGTTTATTGGTTTTAGGACCTAAGAGTGGCAGAGAAGTGTATAGTGGTGAGGATTTTGATATATTAACATTGGTAGCCAGACACGCAGGGATTGCTCTACAAAACATTCAGCTCTTGAATGAATTGAGGCATCGTGCATCAGAGATAAACCAGCTACATCAGGAAATAGTACGTGCACGCGAGGAAGAGCGGAAGCGCTTGTCTCTTGAGCTTCATGACAAAATAATCCAGTCTTTAATTGGACTTAACTTTGACTTGGGTCATATCACTTCAGAAGAGGGTCCAAAACTAAGGATTGATGTCCGCCAAATCGTGAACGACCTGCGACAAATGTGTTCGGAATTACGCCCGCCGACATTGGACAACCTGGGGTTAGTTCCAGCCATCCGATCATTGCTCCGTGAACTGGAAACGAAAAATAACCATTTTCCGGAGGTTCAATTCATAATTAAAGGAGATGAAGATCTTCAAACGCCAGAAGATGTCGCTTTGAATATTTATCGAGTGCTGAATGAATCTCTAAACAATGTTCTTCGACATGCAAAAGCAACACAAGTGGAAATTTGTATTAGTCTTCATCCTGATAAGGTTTTTTTGAAGGTGAAGGACGACGGATGTGGTTTCTCGGTCCCACAACCACTAGGGAAACTGCTTGCAGGTCAGCATTTTGGATTGGTTGGAATGCGAGAGCGGGTAGAGCATATGCAAGGTGATCTAGTCATTGAATCATCGCTAGGTGAGGGCACGCGTATCATGGCTACGATCCCTTTGAATAATTTTATATGAGGTATGGTTTAAGAAAGGTTTCCATATGAAAGATTCAGTTATGCTCCCAGAAAATTTTGATTCGGCGGGAGAAAAAATTGAAGTTATCATTGCCGATGATCATCCCATCGTGCGAGATGGTATCAAGAACGAACTTGCTCGCTACGAAGATATTGAGGTTGTGGGGGAAGCAGAAGACGGAGATGAAACGTTAAAGAGAGCCATTAAACTCCAACCCGATGTTCTTCTTTTGGATATCAATATGCCCGGATTGCGAGCTATCGACGTGGTTCGTGAAATCAGCAGATTAGAAGGGAAGACGAAGGTCCTAGTCCTGAGCGCATT
>Ga0180437_10011190_pt1 | contig 10811 bp, 11 predicted proteins | sample SS_ome_4_FD_132410 | JGI IMG/M metagenome (GOLD analysis project Ga0180437, IMG submission 132410) | Hypersaline lake sediment archaeal communities from the Salton Sea, California, USA - SS_3_D_1 metaG | ecosystem: Environmental > Aquatic > Non-marine Saline and Alkaline > Hypersaline >... | reverse complement strand
CATGATAACCGATCAGCAACACGTTGTCACTGGAAGCCGTCCAGGAGAGGTTTATGCGGTCATAGGAGACGGTCGCTGCATCGAGGCTGGCAGGGGTTGAGGGGGGTTCGTTGTCAGGAGGCGGAGCTGAACCAGCGGAATTGTATATTTCCATGACATCGCCCGCGCTCAGGGCCCTGCTGTAGACACGGACATCGTCTATGAGCCCGTTGAAATACTCCTGGGCGAAGCCGATGTTAAGGCGGTCATTCAGGGCTGAGGTGTCTATGTTCGTAAGGACCTTTGAATCCTCCAGCGATCCGTTGTAATAGATATACAATCTAGTCTCGCTGGCATTGTAAACCCCGGTCACGTGCTGCCATTTGTTAACCGAGCAGAATCCTCCGTCTGCGTGCGTGGTCCCTGGCTTGAGCTGGATGATCCAGTAATTAGTGGTGGCTGCCAGCCTAAGATCGCCCGACCAGCTGCCTTCGGCGGCAAGGGCAATGCCTGACAAGCTGACGCATGTGGTTGGATAGAACCATGCGGAAACCGAAAAGCTGTTGGTGGGGCTGCCGATGAAGTTCCAGGACGGGTCGGTCTTCAGGACGTAATCATTGATCCCGTCGAAATACAATGACTGGCCAATCCTTCCTAATGTTATCCAGGCAGGGCCGTTCCTCAGGGTGGCGTTGTTGCCGTTACCTGAAGAATCCACTGCTACCGAACCGTTCCCATCCTCGAATTCCCAGTGGCCGGCAAGGCCGGTCGTGATGTCGGCGCGAACCGAATTGACAAGGCAAACCATCAAAAAAACGGATACCGGGAAAATTAAACCCCTCCTCATAATATAATCTTAATTTCATAATATTATATATGATCAGGCAGACCGGAAAGGGCGTTCTTCTGGAAGTCAGGGTAAAGCCTAACTCGAAAAGGTTCGCACTTTACGAGAAAGAAGGCCGGTTTGTCCTGGAAGTGACCTCGCCTCCCAGGAAAGGGAGGGCGAACCTCGAGATCGTGAGGGAGCTCAAAAGAAGGTTCGGGGAAGAGGTTGAGATCGTGAAGGGCTTCAAGAAGAGGGACAAAGTCATCCTGATAAAGAATCTGAGAAAGGAGGATCTGGAACTCTGATTAAACCAGCGATGGGTACTATTCGTGGAAATTTTTGTATATGTTGTCCCAGTAGCGGACTGTTTCCCTTATGAATGGGATTTGAAATATCTTTATTTCCTTCCCTGTGGTCTTGCTGTTTACGGTTCTGCATACATTGTTGAATCCGCTGTTGAAGGCGCACATGGAATAGGCCACGTTGCCCCCTAGCCTTCTTGTCAGCAGGGCGTCGTATTTAACCCCGCTGTCTATGTTCGTGCGCTCATGGGAACGCCCCTCAAAGGCCAGCCTTTCGCTGGGAGGTTTCAGTTTGAACATGCCCTTACGGTATCCCCTTCCGGGCCTGTAGTCAGAGAATATTCCAAACCTCACTTCGTCTGTGTATTTTCCGTAACCCTCCATTACCTCCCTCATTATTTCCGCGCTCTCCTCTCCCTTTAGGGCGGACTGGAAAAGGTGCTTCACCGCAATTGCCGGGTCCTTCCTTTTCTCCATTATCGCCTCGTAGTATTTCTGTATGACAGAGAGTTCTTCCAGAAGGTGGTCAAACCTGTAAAGAGCGTCCTCATATGCCTCTCCGATCCTTTTCATATCACCCCTGGTGAAGAGTTTCATGATCCCCTCCTGCAGGTCCTTCACGGACTCATCGAACATCCCGTAGGACTCGAGAAGTAGGTCCTGGACCTCTTCCCCCGTGAAATCCACCATTTCGCTCGATTCACCGAGACCAGACCAGTCTCTGTAGAACTGAGATTCCATCTCCCCGATTTCCTTCCTGGTCATATCGATAATGCGCTTCCCCCTTTTCTTTGCAAAGGCTCGAACGTTCATCCTGGCGTTTCCAACGGAAAGGTTCCTGTAAAAATTTGACCTTTCCGAAGCCCTTTTGGCATCCTCGTGCCTTCTCATCGTCTTTCTGTATTCAGAAGGGTAATGCACGTTCTTTATTCCCAGGTCCTTTGCCGTTGGGGCCATTATCTGGAGAAGGCCTACCGCGCCCACCCAGGAGATCGCGGCCGGGTCGAAGCCCGATTCCTGGAGCATCTGCGACATGACAAGTCCCTTGTCCACGTGATGTATCTTCTCGTATTTATCGCATGACTCGAAAACCATGGGAACGAAATCCTCGGATCCCTGATAATTCCTTTTGAAGAAATTGTAGAACTTGTCCTGGTCGTATTTCGAGGGCTCTATCTCATGGACAAGAGCCTGCAGGGGGGTGAGTCCCCGCCTGGTTGTTGATTTGGGGGTTTCCTTTTCATCCCTGCCGGATACAAGGGGGAAATGATCGTTAACATCGGTGGATATGGCAGCGAGCGAAGGCGGCAGAAGAGGTAATATCCTCAAGAATTCTCTCCTCATCATCTTTGCTTTTTCATCCATTTTATCTTTTAAGACGGGAATTTTTTTAAGCCTTAAAGGAACGTCCCCAGGACCCATGGCCCGACCAGATTCCCGACATAGGCCGCCACGAAGAACTGGAAGGTCCTCCCTATCGCGCAGAAGACCATGTATTTCTTGAAGTTCAGCTCGAACATCCCCGAGCACCAGGTAACGATCTTGAAGGGGATCGGGCCTGCGGCAGCTATCAGCACGATCCATTCGCCCCATTTCTGGTACCACCTGTCCACCTTCTGGAGGTTCTTCTCCCTGAAGAGTTTAATGAAAACGGGCTTACCTAGCCAGTACCCCAGAGCGTATCCGATCACGGCCCCTATCAGGGAACCCGTAATAGCTGCGACCGCGACCCAGAAGGGATCAGCCCCCAGGGCGGTTGCCGGGGCGACGAAGAAGGCGGTGGGGACCGGGAAAATGAATGATTCGAACACGGATATTATGAAGGTTCCCGCCAGTCCGTAGGCCTCCACGAATGCCTGGGTCGCGAGTATCAGTGGCGTCAGGATCGTGGCCATAAGGTTAATTGGAGGGTCAAACTAATAAAATTATATTCCCGGGTTTGAAAGGGATAAAAAGCTTTCTTCCAATTTAAATGCATGGGAAGGAAAAGAGAGGAATACAGCAAACCAAAGATCTGCTTAAAACCGGAATTGAACATGTCGAAATACAATAAAACAGAAGAGGGCTCTTTCATATTGAAAGAAAACGGCAGACCGATCGCACGCGTGGATTTCAAAAACAAGATATCGGAAAGTGATGGGGGACACATGGATTTGACAATAGTCCCCATGACCAGCGAAAATAATGAGATAATCAGAGTGGTTGGCAGTAATGTAAAGCAGGGCAGCACTAAGAGGTGTAGGTATTTTTTAAACTGTATCGGTAGGGTGAAAGTTGAAGAAGAATACAGGCAACTCCAAAGTGAAATCAAAAAATATTTAAAACATATTTAAATACTTTCTTGACAAATAAACGTTAACTCGGAATTGCTTTCGCATGACTGAGGAGGTGATTGTGTGTTTAAATTAGTGGTTTCTGACCCGAAAACGAAGAAAACGTACCAGAAAGAGGTTTCTCAGAAGGAATCAGGCCTGCTCAACAGGAAGATCAGGGACAGGGTGAATGGAGATTTCCTGGGGATGCCGGGCTACGAGCTGGAGATAACAGGCGGTTCGGACAAGCAGGGATTCCCCATGAGGCCGGACATGCAGGGAACCGCCCGCAAGCGCGTTCTTCTTACCGGAGGGCCGGGTTTCCATCCAAAAACAAAAGGCGAGAGGAGAAGGAAATCTGTCAGGGGGAACACGATCTCAACAGAGACCGTTCAGGTTAATGCGAAGATCGTGAAGCACGGAACCAAGAAGCTGGAACAGATCTTCGGGAAGAAAGAGGAGAAAACGGAGGAGAAGCCGAAGGGAGAGAAGAAGCCCGAAACAAAGGCAGAGGAAAAGAAAGAGGAGCCGAAGAAGGAAGAGCCTAAACCTGAAGAAAAGAAAGCCGAAGAAAAACCCAAGGAAGAGAAGAAGTAATTGGCTTTTAAATTTCCTTGATCAATTTAAAATATATGAGATACGTTGTTTTTGTTTTTTTGCTAGCTTTGCTTCTTCCCGCCCAAGTCCATGCCCTGGAGATATCGGAGTACAACATAACTTTCGAAATACTCCCGAACGGGTACGTGAGCGAGCGGGTTTCCATGGTTTTTGCAGAGAGGCTGAACACCAGCACGCTCAACTACGTGGTACTGGGTGAGGTAGCTGATCTCAGCATTTCCGGGGACCTGGGTATGATAGACTACACCCTGGAAAGGACAGGGAACGAGAACAACGTCAAGTTCGCCGTTCCGGAGGGTACCGGAAGACTTGAGATAACATTTACCGCAAAGGACCTTGTCTTCGCCAAGGACAGCCTTTATAACTTCTTCACCAATCTGCAACCCCCTGAATCGGACAGGGTCAACGTGATAGCTTTGCTTCCCCGGGGATTCGCCGTTTACAGGGACGTTGTCTATCCGGATGGCCGGGAAACCCTCACGGACGGTGAAAGGATATATCTCAAATGGGAATTCGAGAGGCCCGATGATGTAATGATATCCTTCAAGTTCTACAGCCCGTACAGCGACTATTCCCTTCCTGTCCTGTTTGCGATGGGTTTTGCTATAGTGATAATTACAGGATACCTGACCCTCCATTACAGGAAGAGGGTTAAGAGGGAGTTCATGAGGGGTTTCACCGAGGACGAGAGGAAGGTGCTGGGGGAGTTGGCCGGAAGGAAGGTCTGCATGCAGAAGAAGCTGGAGAAACAGTTCGGTTTCTCAAGGGCGAAGATGACAAGGGTTGTGAAAAGGCTCGAGAAGAAGGGGCTGGTCGAGAGGGAAAGGGTAGGCAGGACCAACCGCTTGTTTTACAGGAAATGATTGTTTCAGATTGTTTCACAGAACATTTTAGTAGGTGAAACGATAAAATATATACCAGATAAGTCTAAATATAAAAAGGAGGTAGAATATGAAGAAGTTACTTACATTGGCAGTTGCCTTGATTGCAGTATTGGCCATAGGAGCTTCGGTAATGGCGCAGCAGGTAGGAGCGCAGAACCAGGCAAGGACAATGATAAAAATGCTCGGAGCTTTCGGTAACGGGCTGGCGATTTCAGAGGACGATCCCATGGATTTCGAGCTGATCAGGGTGGGGATCGCGGCAGTGAAGGTGGAATCGGCGGAAGACGAGAAAACTGTGAAGGTAGGCGTTCTTCACTTCGCGGACGAGAAATACAGGCTTAAAGACGTGGTGATAGGGAACGGTTCCGTTACGGCGAACATTTACCTGGACGAAACACAGGTGGGTTCCATATCGCTTGACTCTTACCCCAAGGAAGACAAGGAGCTGTGGGCAGGAACAATGACGCTTGACGGGAAGACCTACAACGTTTACCTGATACAGGGAAAAAGAGTCGTCAAGGCGGAGGAAAAGGCAGAGAAGGCGTTCGAGTACTGCAGGAACAACCCGGAGAGGTGCAAGGCCGCGATGCAGGCTGTAGGCAGTAACGTGATATGCGATCCCGTTACGGACGGGAACTGCAGGGAGAGGATAAGGACTTTCTGCGAGGGAAACCCGGAAGACTCAAGGTGCAAGGCCCTCAGGCTTGCTGAGTGCGGACTCAATCTCGAAGACGCCCAGTGCAGGGCGGAAATCAGGGGAGTCTGCAGCAACAACGCGACCGAGAACGCCTGCCAGAGACTCGGGGAAGTGTACAACAACATGGTCCAGAAAAGGCCAGAGATACTGGAGAACGCGCCCCAGTGGTTCCACACCGTAAGGGAAAGGCTGCAGCAGGAGAGCGAAGGACAGCAGGGAGGACCTCAATAGGCATAAGGTGATAACATATGAAATTGGCAATAGCTTTACTATTGGTCGCCCTGGTATTCACAGTGTACATCAGCGGCTGCGTGCAGGAGCCTACAAGCCCGGATACGGGCCCCACTGGACCGACAACTGGCGCACTTACAGAGGCACAGGCAGAACAGCAGGCTCTGCAGACACTGGATCAGGAAATGGAAGCGCTTGAGGAAATGAGCCTTGAGGAACTGGAAAACGAACTGCTCCAGCAGGGGTAAACCCCCTCTTTTTCTTTTATTTTTCTTCTTTCTTTATTGTAACTACTATAAAGTAACATTTATAAACCCTTAAATCAAATAGTTAGTATGAATAATTTGTTTGCTCCCAGAAATCATTTCATTTTCGGGTCAGTGGAAGACGGGGAAGAATTCAGATACTTAGTTCTGGATATATTCACAAAAAATGTTTACATAGGGAAAGAGGAAAACGGTTTCGTGAATCCTGTCGAAAAATTAACCCCTGGCAAATACATGTCTATGATAAACAAGGGGAAACATATTGATATGCTTGAAGGGACACTGGTCCCGTATGAAAAAAACGATTCCATGCTTGCCGCGATCAAGGGCATTAATTTCGAACATGCAATTCCTAAAAATTTCCCTGTGGAATAAACTTCATCCTCTCAGCGGTACGAAGGCGCATCCTCCATAGTTCTTCTTTTCGATCCCTTTCTTGCTCTTCCTTAGCTTTATCAGCTCCTGGTGGAATCCCCCTCCCACGGGAGCGAGAATTATCCCGTCCGTTTTCAGCTGTTTGATCCAGGAATCGAATATCTCAGGGGTGGCGCACGTGACTATTATCTTGTCGTAAGGCTTCGCTTTCTCGTAACCTTTGGATCCGTCCCCCCGGATGACCTCGACGTTCTTTATCTTCGCCCTCCTGAGGTTCGAGCCTGCGAAGGAAACGAGTTCAGGGTCGACCTCTATAGAATAGACCTTCCTGACCAGCTTTGAGAGGATCGCGGCCTGGTAGCCGGAGCCGGCCCCTATTTCCAGGACCTTGTCCTTCGGACCGGTCTCCAGGAGCTCTGTCATTATCGCCACCATGTGGGGCGCGGAAATGGTCTGGCCGGAAAGTATCGAAAGGGGATAGTCCACGTAAGCGATATCCCTGTCGTTCTCCAGGACGAATTCCTCCCTTGGGACCTTTTCAAAAACACTGATTACCTTTTTGGTTTTCAGGTAGCCCTGGGCCATAAGGCCTTTTATCAGCCTCTCCTTCTCGGGGTTTCCGGGGGTCATGATTAATCTTGGGCGTCTGAATTTATAATCTTGACATTAAATTATAATAATGATGTTCTACGAATACCACATACATCCGGAAATCGACCTTGAGGGGATGCTGAGGAATCTCGAAAAGCTTGGCTGGAAGGGGGTCTGTTTAGTCTGCGAATCCCTGGAAGCTATCGAGGTTATGAGAAAGAAGCTGGGAAAGACAAAAATGGACGTTTCCTTCGGGTGCAAGATAGAGACAGGGAAACCAGGCAACATCCCGAAGATCGCGAAAAGTGTGAGGAAGAGGGCAGAAATTATAACCGTGTTCGGTGGCGACCCTGAGATAAACAGGAAGGCATGCGAGACCCCCGAGGTGGACATATTAACACACCCCGAGAAGGGAGAGAACCACGGACTTGATCACGTCATGGTCAGACTCGCGAAAAAGAACAACGTATCGATCGAGTTCAACTTCCGGGAGCTCTTACATACGTACAAGAGATCGCGGGCGAACCTATTCTCAAAGATGATGACGAACGCGAAGCTCGTGAGGAAGTTCCGGTCCCCATTCGTCCTCACTTCCGGGGCGCTCGATCCCTGGGACGTGCGGAGCCCTTCCGAGCTGATATCCTTCGGGAGGATTCTCGGATTCGACCCGAAAGACGTTAAGCTGAGCATGACGGAAAGGATTCTCAGGGAAAACAGGAAACGCCTCGGAAAGAAATGGTTAATGCCGGGGGTCGAGATCGAATAATTCTAGCTGAACCTGCTCGCCACGAACACCAGGTCGTACACGTCTATCTCGCCGCTGGCTATGGTGTCCGAGCGGGGGTCGAATCCCGATCTCTTACCGAAGTCGAGCGCTATTATCGCCAGGTCCAGGATCGTGACCGAGCAGTCGCCGTTAAGGTCTCCCTCCACGGGGCCGCAGTCAGCGTACTCGAAGGCCCCTATGTCCGGAGCGATTCCGACAGGTATGGGGTTGCCGTCGAAATCTATTGTCAGGCCGACGTCCGTCCCGCTGTCAATGGCGGGGGAAAACGAGCTGATCCTGAAATCCGTATCTTCCGAATAATTCCCTTTTGCGTTCAAGAACAGCGGGTCTAAAGCGAGCGAGTTGGGGTCGAATGTGGATCCGCTTCTCGAAAGTGCCTGCCAGCCCTCGAAATCGGTTTCCGTTATGGACTGGTTCGCAGTCCCCCAGTTATCGCCGAAATAAAAAAGGTTCCCGGAAAACGGGTAATATAGGTTGTAATCCGAATTTATCATGTACTCTCCTTCTGGATACGCCGTTATGAAACGGACATGGTATGTGCCTGAGTTCAATAGGATATTATTCTTGAATGTCACTTTAGGTGAGCCTGGCTGCCCCGAACCGCCTGCACAGGAAAGGGCCCAGTTGCAGTCGTAAATAACGTTGTTGAACACGTCGATGTTGTACCCGTATTTCAGATAAAACCCGAATTCGCAGCCCGCAATTATGTTGTGATAGATCTTGTTGTCCTTGTTCTCCCCGGCGTTGACGCCGTCTCCCCTGAAGCTAATGCCGTGCGTTCCGGGGTTCATGTCATGGACATAATTGTTCTTTACGGTTATGTTGGTTATAATCTGGTCCGCGTTGTTGGCGTAGAGAACCAGCCCGTGCTCGCAGGCGTAAAGCTCGTTCCCCGAGATCACGCCGTTACGTGCGTCCTGGGTCCCCATGCAGTGGCGGTCTCCGCTCGTATACCATTCCGTGGGATAGCCCATGTGATGTATCGTGTTGTCCGAGAACTCGAAGTTGTAGAGCCCGGTCCCCCCGGGGCCGCCAACCGCGAAAATGCCTTCTCTCCCGTAGCTGGCAGTGCACCCGGTAACGGTCATATCGTGTATATCGGAATTCGCCCTGAACTCTATGGCGGGGCCTTCATTGTACTTGAAGTCGCAATCCTCCCATCTTATGTGGTGCTCTTTATTACTGAGGTGGAAATTCTGGTAAGGGGCCCGGAACGTGAGGTTTCTGAAGGTTACGTACGAATCCCCGTCCACCCCGAACTCGTATCCCCACCTGTTCACGACAACCCTGTCCGTGGGGTCTCCGCCGTCCGTGCAGTGCACGTAAAACTTTGACCCTCCCTGGTAGTCAGGGCTGTAGAAAGAACCGGGAGTGTTTTTGCATTCCTCCAGGGTTTCAACCCTGTAAAGAAGGGTTGCCGATCCTCCGCTTATGTCCTCGAAATAGTTCGCCCTCGGATGCTGATCCCCGGGAAGGGTGATCGAATAGGTGTTTTCCCCCTCATCCACCCATGGCTGGTGGTGCAGGTAGCAGGAACTCCACACTATGCCCGGGTCTCCTGCACAGTCACCACGGATCGTTATCGGGTTCCCGGGGGAACCGGAGACTACGGTGACGGAATTGATCAGCCTACCGCCAGTTCCATATGAATAGACGTGCGTTCCGCAAACATAAAGCGTATCCCCTGACTCCACTCCGTTTTCCCCGAAATGGGCACTCAGCAAACCGTCCCAGGCGTTTTCGTACGATGAACCGTCCTCCGACCCGTAGCTCCCCCCTTCCGGACGGACGTACCATGTCGTGGCGGGCTCGGTAATGAACGAGCGGGCAGGATTGTATGAAGACTCTTGACCATTGACGTCTTTCACTTTCACCCTCCAATAGTATGTCGTGCCGGGAGCCAGGAACGGCCTGTACTCCCCGTAATGAGGGATCCATCCCGATTCCTTCAGGTTGGCGGAACCGAACGTGTTAACCGTGTCGACCTGGAAGAAATAGAGCATGGGATGTTCGGGATTCGTTATGTCCGCGTCTCCTCCGTCCGCCTTCAGGGTCACGGACTTGTCAATCCCGGTCGCCCCGTTTGCAGGGTAAACCATGACCAGCGGCTTCCCGCTTGAAATCTTTAGCGTGGCGTTCCCGAACATCTCCAGATGATTGTTCCCCAATGAATCCTTCAGGTAACCCGTCCCCGGGCTGCCATCCTGCAAGCATTCCCCGTCCATGAGCCACTCGGAATGCAGGCCTGTTCTGCTGACCGTGACAGGGATGCGGTCGTCGCCGTTGCTGGCCCAGTTTCCGTAAAGTTCGGAAATGTCCGAATCCGGGAGCTTCCTCGACCACCAGCGGACCATTAGGAAATTGCGCTTCGTGTCCCCATGGGTCCGCCCCATTACGAGGTTTTCCGCGTTGTCAATATTGGAGGGGATGATGTTCGTGTTCGTGCCGCTTCTCACGGAAACGTTGTCGACAAAAAGTTCCATTGTTTTCGTGGTGTGATCCCACGTCATGACGATGTGGACCGTCCCGCTCATATAATAATTGAACACCACATGCTGTGTCCCGTCCCCGACCTTTGCGTAAAGAGGGTATGAATCCCTTTCGTAATCGCTCCTGTAAAACCCGATCCCCCACCCGGCTTTGCTTTGATCGTAAAGAACCTGAATGCTTCCCTTGAGCAAAACTCCGTTCCATTGAGTTATGGTCTCAAGGGCCCTCGAATCCACAATAGCCTCCACGCTGAAGCTCGTCGTCGAATAATCGATGTCATTCACGTTCGCGTCCGGGAGTTCCGCATATCCCCCTTCCGCCAGGTAGAGGAAACCGTCCCCGTATTTGGGGTAGGAACCGAAGTTGGGGATCTCGGCTACCTGGGCGCTCGCTGAAGAAATCAGCAGGATAAAGGACAGAACTAAACCGGCCAAAATACCCCTCATGATT
>Ga0180437_10011188_pt1 | contig 10811 bp, 9 predicted proteins | sample SS_ome_4_FD_132410 | JGI IMG/M metagenome (GOLD analysis project Ga0180437, IMG submission 132410) | Hypersaline lake sediment archaeal communities from the Salton Sea, California, USA - SS_3_D_1 metaG | ecosystem: Environmental > Aquatic > Non-marine Saline and Alkaline > Hypersaline > Sediment... | reverse complement strand
GTGGCTGGCTTTCAGTTTCGGATGATCTATCACGACCAGTTTGGGCCATTGAATTACCTGATCGAACAGGTCACTTTTGGCCGATGGCATGGCCTGGCCTGGATTGCCAATCCCAAGGTAGCTCTCTTTTCTATCTTGATGACCGATGTCTGGCAGTGGACGCCTTTCTTGATGCTTATCGTGCTGGCCGGCTTGCAGTCCGTCCCTCAGGAGCTGCATGAAGCGGCAGAAGTGGATGGCGCCTCACCCTGGCAAACTTTCTGGCGCATCACTCTGCCACTGCTGCTGCCTGTCATTATCATTGGCATTCTGATCCGGGCCATGGACTCGTTCAAGTTGTTCGACATTATCTACTTGGTCACCGGCGGGGGGCCCGGTAACGTCACCGAGACGATCAGTTTTTACACGTACTTGCAGGGTTTTAAGTTTTTCAGCCTGGGCTACACGGCGGCCATGGCCTTCATCCAATTGATCGTCATCACCGTCATCGCCCAGGTCTTCCTGCGCTTCCAAAAACGAGGGCGAGGAGAGATCTAATATGCGACGTATGTCCTCCTTTCAGAAGATCCTGACAGTCGTGGTGTTAGTTGCAGCTCTTATCTTTTTTATGTTCCCGGTTGTTTGGATGTTCCTTACTTCCTTCAAGACGGAGGCTGAGTACTTCTCCTACCCGCCGGTATTCATTCCTGAGGACTTCAGTTTTCGTAACTACTTCAATGCTATGGCGTTCCCACCTGATGGACGCGGTGGCCTCCAAGGTCTGCGTGATAGCCTGATCATCGCCTCGGCCACCACAGTGGTGTCGGTGCTTATCGGATCCCTAGCGGCTTACGGCCTATCGCGTTTCAGAACAGGGGGTGAGAATTTCTCCTTCTGGATCTTGTCGACACGCATGTTTCCTCCGGTGGCTGCGGCGCTGCCGCTGTTCCTCATTTTCAAGGAGATCAAGCTGTTGGATAGTCACTTGGCGCTGATCATCGCCAACACAGTTTTTTCCTTGCCCTTTGTGATCTGGTTGCTTAAGGGATTTTTCGACGAACTTCCGCTAGAACTGGAGGAAGCCGCACTCATCGATGGCTGTTCTTATTGGGGGGCCTTTGCGCGCGTTTCTTTGCCTTTGGTCACGCCGGGGTTGGTCGCCACTGCTCTCTTTTCATTTATTTTCGCCTGGAATGAGTTCATGTTCGCCCTGCTGTTAACCCGCCGTAATGTGCGAACGCTCACCATCATTGTGCCCAGTCTGGTGGGGGGACACGAAATTCTATGGGGTGAGATCGCTGCTATCGGTACCGTGGCGATTATCCCCGGAATATTGTTGGCGCTTTTGCTGCAGCGCTACCTCGTGCGCGGGCTGACCATGGGCGCGGTCAAAGGATAGTCTCAATCATAAAATCTGAAGTTAGGAGGAAACGATGTCCCAACCTGTAAAACTCATTGCATTGTTGAAGGCCGAGCCCGGCATGAGTCGAGCCGAGTTTGAGAAGCGTTGGGTGGAAGGCCACACCCCGTTGACGTTAAAGTTCAAGAATCTCAAAGGCTACCGCGTTAACGTGGCCATTGACGAATACCAGGAAATCGAAGGTGAATTGCCTTACGATGGCACCGCCGAGCTGTGGTGGGACTCGTTGGAGGAGATGCAGGAGGACTTCGCTTCGTCCGAAGGCCAGGCGGCAGGGGCCGATGCAGACACCTTCACCGTAGTTCGAACTCACATCTACACTCGAGAACATATCATCAAGTGATAGAGCCCCGGAGTGAACTTGTCGCGTTCGATTAACTCACATCTTTTAGGAGCGGTCCGTTCATGACAAAACCTAAGATCTGCGTGGTAGGCGCAGCTAATCTTGACCTTATTAGTTACGTGCCCCGCCTGCCCCGGATGGGCGAGACTCTGCACGGCACCCGTTTTCATATGGGCTACGGGGGCAAAGGTGCCAATCAAGCGGTGATGACGGCCAAACTGGGCGGGGATGTGGCCATGGTGACCAAGCTCGGCCAGGATATCTTCGGGGAGAACACCTTGAAGAATTTTCAGTCCTGGGGTGTTGATACCCAGCACGTGCTCTTCACCGATCAAGCGTTCTCGGGTGTGGCGCCAATCGCGGTAGACCCGGATGGTCACAATGCCATCATCATCGTCACCGGCGCCAATGATCTGTTAACCCCGGAGGAAATCGAAGCCGCCCGAGGAACGATTGCTGCTGCTGAGATATTGGTCTGCCAGTTGGAGATTCCGGTGGAGATCAACTTGGCTGCGCTACGTATTGCACGCCAGGAAGGTGTTACTACTATCTTCAACCCGGCGCCAGCTCGACCCAGCCTGCCCGATGAGCTTTACCAGCTTAGCGATATCTTTTGTCCCAACGAGAGTGAGACCGAACTCCTGACAGACTTGCCGGTGAACAGCCAGGAGGAAGCTGAGGCGGCCGCGCGTGTCCTGTTGGAGCGAGGTGCAGGCACGGTGATCCTGACACTGGGGGAACGCGGCAGCTTGTTGGTGACCCCGGATGAATGCACCCACGTGCCCGCGACGCCGGTAAAAGCCTTGGATACCACGGGCGCTGGTGATGCATTTGTGGGCAGCCTGGCTTACTTCCTGGCCATTGGCAAATCTTTGACCGAGGCCATGCGGCGAGCCAACCAAATTGCAGCTATCAGTGTGCAGTCATCGGGTACTCAAACCAGTTTTCCTGTGGCAGCCGATCTGCCCCCTGACTTATTGACCTGAGTTCGGGATTAGAGGCGATAGCTGAACAAACTCGGTTTTTGGCGGGTGGTCGAAGCAAAATGTCTGATTATCAGGGCCAATTTGCTGAATTGAAGCCGTGTTCAACTGGGAAAAACCGAGTTTCTGTTTAACCAAAACATCCCCAACTGGCGCTGCTCCTTTAGATCTGCCGTCTGGATCTACTGAACAATCACTCGTGGGCCGGTGGTGGAATATAGTTTGTTATTCGCAAGAGGTGATGGCTCAGGTGCCGTCGGAGTCGATTTGCGCCCTGGGCGTCACCTCTGTTTCTGATGCGCTGCTTGACGAGACTACTCTGATCTTATGGAGAGACCAAACAGAAAACCGATATTGACTCGCTATCTCTGAACTGGAGGATACTGATGCAAGATGACGTTCTGTCCCAGCTTGTAACTATGTCTAACAATCTGGGCGACCCGGCCCTGGATTATGCGATCCTGAGCGAGGGCAACACCTCGGCCCGCGCCGACGCGGATACCTTCTGGGTGAAGGCTAGCGGCACCGAGCTACGAACTATTGACAGGACTGGCTTCGTGTGTGTTTCATTTGAGCGCGTCCTATCGATGCTGGATGATACCGGCCTGGACGACGAGGGTGTCAAACGAGCGCTGAGTGCGGCCAAAGCTGATCCGGCAGCAGAGGATAGTGCTCGTCCCTCGGTGGAGACGGTTCTACACGCGCTTTGTCTTAGCCTGGAAGGGGTCAATTTTGTGGGACACACCCATCCGATGGCTATCAATGCGCTTACCTGCTCGGCGGCTCTTGAGACCTCAGTCAGCGGCCGTCTTTTCCCCGACGAAATCGTCATTTGCGGGCCAGCGCCAGTGGTGGTACCTTACACCGATCCGGGTGTCCCGCTGGCCCGGTCGGTTCGCCGTCTCATCAATCAGTACATTGAAGAATACTATGAAGTTCCCAAGGTCATTCTTATGCAGAACCACGGGCTCATTGCCCTGGGGCCCACCGCCCAGCAGGTGGAGAACATCACCGCCATGGCGGTCAAGACAGCGCGTGTGCTGTTAGGCACCTATGCCTTGGGCGGGCCACACTTCATGACGCCCCAGGCGGTGGAGCGTATTCACACCCGCCCCGACGAAGCGTATCGTCGCAAGCTGCTGGGTGAGTAACTTGACATTGTCAAAGTGATCTGACTTTGTTTATGACTCTTTGGGATATAAATTCCAATTAACTTGATAGGAGGTTGCATGAATAACACGAGCGGTGAGTCCAAAAAAGATACCCACACAATGCGTGCGGCGCGCTTGCACGGCATTCATGATCTGCGATTGGAGGATTTGCCCCAACCCCAACCCGGCCCCGGTGAGGTGCTTCTGAGAGTTGCCTCGGTGGGAGTGTGTGGCTCCGACGTGCACTATTACGAGGAAGGCCGTATCGGCGATGCGGTGGTCACAGCCCCCATCATCATGGGGCACGAGTTCTCAGCCTGGATTGCCGGTCTGGGTGAGGGAGTTGAGGATCTGGAGATCGGACAACTGGCCGCTGTGGAGCCGGCGATCCACTGCGGAGAGTGTGAGGCTTGCCAGCACGGTCATCCCAATCTTTGCCCCGATGTGCGTTTTTGTGGTACTCCGCCCATCGACGGTGTTTTCGCTGAGTACACTATCATGCCGGCTGAGAACTGTTTCCCTCTGCCCAAGGATTTTGGGCCTGAAGAGGGGGCTATGCTGGAACCCCTGGGCATTGCCATCCACGCCGTTGACCTGGCGCACTTGAAACCTGGCCAGACTATCGCGGTGCTGGGTGCTGGCCCCATCGGATTGTTGACGGCGGCGGTGGCCAAGGCGGCTGGCGCTGGCGAGATTTACATGACAGAACCGCTGGCCGATCGGCGGAAATTTGCGCTGGACTACGTTGCCGATGTGGCGCTGGACCCCCAGGAGACAGACGTCGTTGGCGAGATCATGCGTCTCACCAACGGACGGGGCGTGGATGTTGCTTTTGAGGCGGCTGGCGCGCCGGAGACGCCCGACCAGGCTGCTGCTGTTGCACGCCCTGGTGGTAAAGTGGTGGTCGCCGGCATTCCCTCGGATGATATGATGACCATGACGGCGTCCACCGCGCGGCGCAAAGGGCTGACCATCAAGCTGGTGCGGCGCATGAAGCACACCTATCCGCGGGCCATACGCCTGGTGCAGACGGGCATGGTGGACGTCAAGCCCCTGGTCACACACCTATTCCCGCTGCAGCGTATCGCCGATGCCTTTGAGATGGTCGTCGATTATGATGATGGCGTGTTGCGAGCTCTGATCCAGGTTTCAGATTGACATAAATGAAGATACGCTACAGGCCTGTCAGGTTTCCCCAAAAGACCTGTCAGGTCTTGTTTTTTGCCGGTGAATTTACGGCATAGAGCGCATCGTGGTATAATGGCTGTCGGTCAGTCTACGCTAGACTCGCCGCCAATTTCACTGAAAAGGGAGGCTGAACTCGATGGACTTCGCTCTCAACGACGAGCACAAAATGGTACAGAAGATGGTGCGTGACTTTGCCGAGAAAGAAGTTGCGCCTCTGATCAAAGAGTACGATCGCAGAAGTGAATATCCAATGGAACTGCTGCCCAGGATGGCCGAATTGGGTATTCTGGGCGTTTGTCTTCCGGTCAAGTACGGTGGGGCAGGTATGGATTACATCTCGTTGGGCATCGTGTCGGAGTGGTTGGAGTGGGCCGACTCGTCCGTGCGGGAGACTATCGCCGTCCACACCGGTCTGAACTGTTTGACCATCCTTCAGTGGGGCACTGAGGAGCAAAAGCAGCGTTACCTGGTCCCCCAAGCCTGTGGCGAGAAGATCGCTTGCTACGGTTTGACCGAGCCGGGTGCCGGCTCCGACGTGGCGGCGCTAACTACCCACGCCCGCCGCGAAGGCGACCACTATGTCTTGAACGGCGAGAAGATGTGGATCACGCTGGCCGATGTTGCTGACAATTTCCTCATCTTTGCCAAGACCGCTCCTGAAAAGGGCCATCGCGGTATCTCGGCCTTCATCGTCGAGCGTGACTACCCCGGCGTGACGACCGGCACCATCCACGGCAAGATGGGTGTCCACGCCAGCAACACCGGCTGGATCAACTTCAACGATACAGTTGTCCCTGCTGAGAACCTGTTGGGGGAGGAGGAAGAAGGCTTTAAGATCGCCATGAGCGCGATAGACAATGGTCGCTACACCGTGGCCGCCGGTTCTGTGGGATTGATGCGTGCTTGCCTCGAAGAAGTGGTGCGCTACGCCCACCAGCGTGAGACCTTTGGTAAGCCAATCGCCCAGCATCAGTTGGTGCAGCAAATGATTGCCCGCATGACGCAGCGCATCGAGCTATCTGAGCTGTACGTTTACAAGGTTGGTTGGCTTAAGAACCAGGGTATCCGCAGTACGCGTGAGACGTCGCTGGCCAAGTGGTACGCCACCGAGGCTGCCTGGGCCACGGCCACTGATGCGGTGCAAATCCTGGGTGCTTACGGTTACTCGGATGAATATAATGTCGAGCGTTACCTTCGAAATATAAAAGGGTCGGTGATCTACGAAGGCTCAACCCAGATCCAGGAGTTGATGCAGGGAGCCTACGCCTTGGGCTACCGGCAGGACAAGCCGATTCGTTGTGAGTTGCCGGCTTACGACCCCGATGTGTGGCAAGCAGAGGAGTAGATATGGGCTGGAACCCGCCCGGCGATTGGCAACGTATCACCACCATTGACGCTCACGCGGAGGGTGAGCCGCTGCGTGTCATCACTGGCGGATTACCACCGATTCCCGGCAGCACTATCTTGGAGCGTCGCCGTTACCTGCTGGAAAACCTGGATCACTTGCGCACGGCGTTGATGTGGGAGCCGCGTGGTCACGCCGATATGTATGGCGCGATTATGACAGATCCGGTCTCGGAAGAGGCCGACGCTGGTGTGCTGTTTATGCACAACGAAGGCTACAGCACCATGTGCGGCCACGGCATCATCGGGTTGGTGACCGTCGCCCTGGAAACGGGCATGTTGCCGGTCAAAGAGACTCAGACTACGATCAGGCTCGATACCCCGGCCGGGCTGGTGACCGCCCACGCAAGTGTCCAGGATGGCCGGGTACGCAGTGTTGCTTTTGAAAATGTGCCCTCCTTTGCCTATGCCCTGGATCAAACCGTCGAAGTGCCCGGTCTAGGCCTGGTGCGCTACGATGTGGCCTTTGGGGGGGCTTTCTATGCCTATTGCCAGGCTGCTGACCTGGATGTGGGGTTAGGACCTTCAGATTTCCGGCGGCTCATCGAGATAGGGACGGCCGTCAAACATGCAGTGATGGAATCTTTACCTATCTGCCATCCTTTTGAAGAGGATCTGAGCTTCTTGTATGGCACCATCATCGTCGGGCCATCGCAGACGGGCGGCGCAGACAGCCGCAATGTATGCATTTTCGCCGAAGGCGAGGTGGATCGCTGCCCGACCGGCACGGGGGTTAGCGGGCGACTTGCGCTGAATTATGCCCGAGGCCAACTGGGCGTGGGCGAGCCCTTTACGGTGGAGAGCATCATCGGCACTCGATTCAGCGGACGTATTCTCGGCACCACCACGTTTGGGGGATACGAGGCCGTCATCCCGGAGATTGAGGGCAGCGCCCACATCGTTGGTCGCCACGAGTTCCTGATTGACCCCGATGACCCACTGCGGGACGGATTTATTCTACGCTAGCAGCTTGTCAGAGAAAGACTTCGGAAGTTTCCAATGACATATCTGCAAGCATAGTTGCCTGTATTATTCAGCCAATTTTGCGGCATATTCATCTTCCAAAACTTCTGAAGTCTAGCAAATGAATTCATCTTATGCTAACCTGGTAGATCGGAGACAGGGAAACAGCCTCTCGCGCACAGGATTGTGCCCTGTCTACCGTCTACTGTCTACTGTCTACCAGAATAGGAGGTACACCTTTGAATGCAATCGCGTTAGTCAAACACGTTCCTGACACAGCTCAACTTTCCAGCGCGATGGATGGATTGCGGCTGATGGCCGAAGGCCCTCGCATCATCAACCCCTGGGATGAGTATGCTGTGGAAGAGTGTCTCAATTTGAAAGAGGCCCACGGTGGTCAGGTCACTGTGCTGAGCCTGGGCCCAGCCGAAGCCGCCGAGGCATTGAAGCAAGGCCTGGCTATGGGCGCCGATCAGGCGGTGCTGCTCTCCGATCCAGCCTTTGAAGGTGGAGACACATTGGCCACCGCCCGTGCTCTGGCGGCCGCCGTCGCCAAAATCGGTGACTGGGACATCGTGATCGCAGGACGTTCATCTTTGGATGGCGAAAGCGCCCAGACGGCGATCCAAGTCGCTGCGTTGCTCGACGTGCCGCAGTTGACTTACGTGGCTCGCATCCGCGAGATTGACTTTGAGGCCAAAACCATCACCGTGGAGCGTATGCTGGAAGGTGGGCGTGAGGTGCTGACCAGCAAGCTGCCTTGCGTGGTCTCAGTGGTCAAGGAGATCAATGAACCGCGCTACCCAAGCTTTATCGGCATTCGCAAAGCGGCTAAGGCCACCATCCCGACCTGGACTGCGGATGATCTGGGGTTGGACGCGGCGACGATTGGCGCCGCTGCCTCTGGTGTACAGTGGCCTGAAATCAGCCTACCGCCTGCTCGCGAGAGTGAGTGCGAGATCATCGCTGGCGATAGCCCCGAGGCCATTGCCACGGCTCTGGTCGACAAGCTGATGGCTGAGAAGATCATCTAGGCAAGGAGGAACGCATGGCTAATGATGTGTTTGTATGGATAGAGCAGTCGGATGGTACGGTCGATCCCATTGCCTGGGAGATGATCGGCGCGGGCCGAGGTGTCGCCGATGCGTTGGGCGGGGGGGTGACGGCCTGCGTGTTGGGAGATGGTGTGGATGGGTTGGCACAGGAGGCCATCCAGCGCGGCGCAGATGAGGTCATCTTGGTGGATGACGCCACTCTGCTCGCCTATCGCTTGGAGCCCTATGCCGCTACCCTGATCAAACTGGCCCAGGAACATGAGCCAGCCGTCTTTTTGATGGGCGCCAGCAGCCAAGGACGCGAATTGGCTCCCTACATCGCGGCGAAATTGGGCGTGGGCTTGGCCGCCGACTGCATTGAGATCGGCGTAGATGGTGGCTCGTTGGTAGCCACTCGTCCTGCCTTGGCAGGCAACATCATGACCAAGATCACTTACAGCGACGGCCGGCCCCAGATGGCGACCCTACGCCGCCGTGTCTTCGCGCCGCTTGACCCGGATTCGGGTCGGGACGGTCAGGTGGTCACCGCGGGGGCGGTGCTCTCCGAGGACCAAATCCACACCAAACTGGTTGAGACTCTCACCCAGGAGGGGCAGGTGAACCTGACTGACGCCAACATCATTGTCGCCGGTGGACGCGGCGTAGGTGGCCCCGAAGGCTTTGAACCGATCCTGGCCCTGGCCGAGGCATTAAATGGCGCGATGGGCGCTTCGCGGGCCGCGGTGGACGCTGATTGGATCCCTTACGTGCATCAGGTCGGCCAGACCGGCAAGACGGTCCAGCCCGACCTATATATTGCGGTCGGTATCTCGGGCGCTATCCAGCACCTGGCCGGAATGAAAACCTCTAAAGTCATCGTGGCCATCAACAAGGACACCGAGGCGCCGATATTCAAGATGGCTAGCTATGGTGTGGTGGGTGATCTCTTTAAGATAGTGCCCGCCCTGACCGAAGAGTTTAAGAAACGACTTGGGAAGTGAGAACCCGTGATGCGTAAAACGTAAAGACGCAAAACGTCATGCGTCATGCGTAAAGCGTGAAGTGAAATGTTTCAGATATGATGGTTACGTTTCACGTTTTACGAGTCTCTTGTCACTTGCGCATAGTATCAAACGACACCGACTGGAGTCCTATGAAACCCAAACTACGTCCTGTTGAGGTACGTCCTTTTGAAGATCGCGGGCGCCCGGCGTTTTTGCTCCGTGACCCCTTGGCCCTGAGTGACAAAATGGCAATTTTGCCGCAGGTGTTGGGTCCCTTACTGGTATTGATGGATGGGTCTCGCGATGTGTCAGAGCTGCACGCGGCCTTGCTCGTCCGGGGGGGACTGCGTGTTTCTCCTGAGATTATCCAGCGTGTGGTTGATCAGTTGGACGACACGCTGCTGCTGGAGAACGACCGCTCTGCCCAGGCTTATGCCGACGTGCTGCACGCCTATCGCACCGCCCCCTACCGGCCGCCGAGCCTGGCCGGTACCGGTTATCCGGACGAACCGGCTGGGCTGCGTGGCCTACTGGACGATTATGTGACAGACATTTCGGCTAATGGGGTGGGCGTGGATGCGTCCTTGTCCAACTTTGCCGGCGTACCGGCCCGGACACAGGTCAAAAATCCTGATCTTCGAGAAGGGGAAAGCCAGATGAGGATTGTGGGCCTGATCAGCCCGCATATAGATTACCAGCGTGGCGGTCCGGTTTACGCTGGGGTTTGGGAGCGCGCGGCTGGTGCTGTGCAGGCTGCCGACCTGGTGATCATCTTTGGCACTGATCACGCCGGAAGCCCCGGTCGCCTGACCCTGACTCGACAAAATTACGCTACCCCCTATGGCGTGCTGCCTACCGATACCGGTGTGGTGGATGCCATCGCGGATGCCATAGGTGAAGAGGATGCCTTCGACGAGGAGATCCATCACCGGGGGGAGCATTCCATCGAGTTGGCCGCAGTCTGGTTACACCATATGCGCGATGGCCGGCCGTGCCAGGTGGTGCCTATTCTGTGTGGATCTTTCCAGCACTTCGTTCAAGGAGGAGCTGATCCGGCTGGCGACCCCACTCTCAATGCAGCCCTCGATGTCTTGCGGTCGGCTACCGCCGACCGGCGAACGCTGGTAGTGGCCGCGGCCGACCTGGCCCACGTCGGCCCTGCCTTCAACGACCTGTCCCCCATCGATCACATCCGCCACGCCCAACTTCAGGTCGCAGACGAAATCCTCATCGACACGGTCATCGATGTCGATGCCGGCGCCTTTTTTGATACGATCGCCGCAGAAGGCGACCGGCGCAATATCTGTGGTCTGCCGCCCATCTACCTCACCCTTCGCCTGCT
>Ga0180437_10011186_pt1 | contig 10811 bp, 14 predicted proteins | sample SS_ome_4_FD_132410 | JGI IMG/M metagenome (GOLD analysis project Ga0180437, IMG submission 132410) | Hypersaline lake sediment archaeal communities from the Salton Sea, California, USA - SS_3_D_1 metaG | ecosystem: Environmental > Aquatic > Non-marine Saline and Alkaline > Hypersaline >... | reverse complement strand
GAGGCCAAATTACTCAAACGATTGGGGTTTAGGTATGCACCGTAAGCTCATCACAATCCTGATCCTCATAGCTCTCATCCTGATCCTAACAGGCTGCACCGCATACACCCCAGCCCAAAAACGGGCCTTCCTGATCTATACCGGGGCCACAGCAGCCGACCTCATAACTACGAGACAGGGCCTACAACAGGACTGCCGGGAGATGAACCCATTCCTGGACGATAGACCCAGCGATCTGGAGCTTATCAGCTTCAAGGCTATCACTACTGGTATTCTGTTCGGCTTGGGAGAGATATGGCCCGATCACCGCGAGCAGATATGGACCTGGGCAGCCCTGATCCAAGGTGGGGCGAGCATCAACAACGTCATACAAGCAAATAGATAGGAGTACAATATGAACTACGCTAATGCAAGCGTTCAACAAACCCGTTGGGAGAGTACCTCAGCCATCTCTGTAGCCCAAGCCGCCCTTACCACGGACAAGAGTACCGAGACAGTCGAGGCCCTGGCCAGTACCAAGGTTGTATTCATCGAAATCGAAGACCTCACCGCAGCCCTCCGGCTTAGGTTCAAGGGTGTAGCCAGCAATAACGATAGCAATGTGCTCAATATCTATGGCGTCTTTGATCCCGACGAGGCCGGGGATGACTATCAACTCCTGGCCACGGCTACACTTACGATGGGCCAGCAAACGGACGGGACCAACCTGTATGCCGATACAGTGGTTCCCAGCAATGAGAAGTGGGTGGATGACATCATTCCCCTGACTGGCGTGACCGATGACATCGGTGGACTCTGGTTCAATACCCAGGGTCTCAGCAAGATAGCGATCATAGCCACGACACTCAACTCGACCTCAGTTATCGTAGATTACGCCCGCGTAGGCTAAGCCCGGAAGGAGGCTCCCCCAAATGATAGGCAGTTTTACTTACCTCAAGAACAGGATAATCGTGAACCTCGAAGGGTTGACTCCGACAGCCAACTACTTGCTTGCCGGAACAGGGTCCGCTTGGACCACAACTAACAGTCCTACGCTTGCTGGACTCGACCTCACAGGAATCACCAATGGCAACGTTCCCTACATGTCAGCTACCGGGTTTGCTGATAGTTCGATGAGTTATAATGGAACTACAGTTACTTGTACGGGTGCAGCTGACAGTACGGCGTTTCAGGTGAAGAATAGCTCTGATAAGGTTGTAGCCAGGTTTCAAATTGAAGCCGATGGACATGGACAGCTTATATTGGAAGATGAAAACTCTATTAATTATGTATCTTTAGATAGTGCTGGACCAAGTTATATACGAGGTGGCTATTTAGGTCTTGGCGGTGAAATTGATCCAATAACACCAATAGAAATATCTAACGCTAATCCACACCTCACCCTCCACAACACCTCACAGGAAGATACTGATGGTGGTAGGGAATCCCGCATCATAGCCAGAGGAGAGCAATCTGGTGGTGAAGAGTCTGTGCTTGGCTACATGGAATTTGCCCACGATGGAACAAGCGACGATGAAAAAGGGTTGTGGCGTGTGTTACTCAATGATGGGGACGATAGTGACGCACCCAGTATTACAGCTTTGACTTTGGTTTCAAGTGGCAAGGCTACTCTATATGGCCCACTTGATTGTGGTGCAGATGGAGCATCTCAAGGAATCTTGACCCTTTGGGACGGGGCTGGTGGAAATACGCCCGGTAACATCAAAATTCATTCCCCCAATGGTACAGCTTGGTACTTGTTTGTAGAAGATGATGGTACAGTTAAAATACATAATGCTGCACCTACACAAAATAGTGATGGGTCTGCTGTAGGCGACCAATCAGATTAAGGAGCTACACCATGAACCGAATCAAAAACATCACCCTGATTCTACTCCTGATCGCCGCCCTCGCGGGGATGGCAACCAACCAACGAGCTATTAACCAGCACGAAGCGAGCTTACGGGCATTAACCAAGACCCTCGACCTTAGCGTACTCGATTCCTGCGGGATCATCACTAATGGAATGGGCCACGGTTCCTGTGTAGCTATCGGCCCTGATCTGATCCTCACAGCCGGACATTGTATAGGTTATCCAGGTAATTGGATTGAGATCAATGGGGTTAAGTATGACATCCTTGATGAGTGGAAGAGCGGGCAGTACGATGTGGGGTTCATTCGGATCGACGGTCAGGTTCCTTATCTCCAATTCGGCGAAATGCCTCAGTTACTTGATACAGTCTATTTTGTTGGTAGCCCATATGAGACCTGTTTTGTGAACACGATAACCAAAGGGATCATATCCCATTTAGATAGAGATGTTTATGACCGAATCGGCTTGATTCAAACGGATGCAGAAGGAGCACCTGGATCAAGTGGTTGTGCGTTGGTGGATATTCAAGGCCGTGTTATTGGCATCTGTGTTGCCGGGCCGAACCCTGGTGGCGGGGTTACTTTATGTGTTCCAGTAGACCACATCCTCGAAGCCCTGGAGAAGTATAATGCCACTCTCTGACAAAGGCCGCAAAATCATGGCCAGTATGAAAGAACAATACGGCCCGAAGAAGGGCGAACAGGTGTTCTATGCCAGCAAGAACAAGGGCACGATCACCGGTGTAGAGGGTCGGGCAAAACGTGGCCTCAAACGACTGGTTAAGACGGTTAAGGGGGCGAAGTGGCGACACTGACCGAGGTACTCAAAGACATCGGCGAAGAGATCGTAGAGATCAATATCAACGGTGAGGAAATCCAATGCACCAGAACCGAGGCCGCAGCCCGGCGTCTCTTTCTTCTGGCAACTGGAGGCTACATGCAGACCAAGGATGAAAATGGGGATACCGTTACGACTTACTTCAAACCCACGGCCTCGGCGTGTAAAGCTATTCGTGAATATACCGAAGGGCGTGCGAGTCAAGAGCCGCCTAAAGAGGGCAAGAAGAATGCCAAGGCGGGTTCGTTTGATGGTAGTATCGCTGGTAGGTTGAATAAGTTAGTTAATAAAGGGGATCAAGATGAAAGAGGAGGATAGATTATCCATTATATTTGGTATAATTGTTTTTATAGAGGTTGTAATCTTTGCAATTGTTAAAGAATTATGGCCCTGTATTAGATAAAATGGCACGACCCCTACAAAAACCCAGTCTTAAAGAGCCGTTCCCAGATATACCCGACTTCTGGACGGACCCCAAAACGGGTCTGATCGTCCCCAAGCGGAAGGAAGCCAATGTACAGTGGCGGATAGACCTCCTGAACCGGGCCGAGAACGACGAAGGGATGCAGAAAGACCTACTCGCGGCCTGTGCAGAGTCGATCTTATTCTGGATCAATGCCTTTGCGATCACTTACCACCAGTTTGATGTCGCTCCTGATGGCCAAAGGATCGAATCCGAGCATCCGAACCAGCCTATGATAACCTGGCCGATCCAGGATGAGCTTTTTGATATCTTCGAGGAGTGCCTGGCGACCGGCCAAGACATACTTTTGGACAAAGCCCGTGATATGGGGGCCAGTTGGTGTTGTATTGACTTCCTCCATTGGCTCATGTTGTTCCGAAAGGAACCATGCGAGCTTTTGGAGATGTCCAGAAATGAAGATTACGTAGACAAGCCGGGCAATATGAAGGCATTGTTTCAAAAACACGACAAAATTAACGAATTTTTGCCTGATTGGATGCGTCCCCCGGACTGTTTCCGGGGTCAGAAGAACCGATCCCACATGCACTGGTACAATCCTATTACTGGGTCTACGCAAGATGGCGAATCCACGACTAAACACGCCGCCAGGGGTGATCGGCGTTTGATTGGATTTTTAGATGAGTTTGGAGCGGTGCAAAATGGAGCCGCTATGCGGGCGGCCAGTCGTGATGCGTGTCTGATGCGGATCATTAACAGCACCAGCGTACCCGGCAGTGAGTATAACAAATGGCGATCTGATAAAACAGCCAATATCAAGGTGTTCATCATGCCATTTTGGGAACACCCGGAGAAAGGGGCCGGTCGCTATGTTCAGAGAACCAAGTTCGGGAAGTGGGAGATTCGCAGTCCGTGGCTCGATTCTGAAGAGAAGGCCAGAGGTCGTAAGTTCCTCGCAACCGAGGTACTCCGCGAGGACACAGAGCCGGGTCTGTCATTTTTCCAAGAGCAGAACATTGATGGACACATAGCGATGCACGTCAAGCCACCCAAATCCACCTGGAGTATTAAGTGGAACCGGGCGATGAGCGACCAGGCATTGATCCAGGCGATTGCTAATAAGGATCGGACAAACATCCTGGCCAAGCAAACAGGAACAGGACAACTCAAGCTCTGGTGTGACCTGGTAGAAGGTCGCCCGTCTCAGAAAGATAGTTATATCTTTGGTATTGATGTGAGTAAGGGCCAAGAAGCGTCGAACTCAGTGATCTCTATCAAGTGTCGGGAGACCGGAGAGAAGGTCGGAGAGTGGGCCAGTGCTGAGTATCCGCCGTATGAGTTTGCTCCATTGACTGTGGCGATAGCTCTTTGGTTCGGCGGGGCCAAACCGATGCAGTTACCGTTCTTAAAATGGGAGAACAATGGCCCAGGGTGGGACTTCGGACGATTGATGGTGAAAAAGTTTCTGTATCCTTTCTACTACATGAGCAAAGCCACTGGCCAGATAACAGACCCGCAAAAACGGACGTATGGGTTTCACATGGGCAGGGATAGCAAATACCTTCTTCTTTCGGCTTATGATAAGGCTCTGGCTAATGGTTCGTTTGTCAATCATTCGCTTGATGCTCTGGAAGAAGCCAGGCTTTACATTCATTATGAAAGCGGGGGAGTTGGCCCAGCAGTTATGCTACATGAGAGTAGTTCATCTAAGCAGACCCACGGAGACAGAGTAATCGCCGATGCCCTGGCCAACGATGACACGGACTTCGCCCGAAGGAAGCGGAAGAAAGAGGCCAAGTACCCAACCAATACGGCTGGCCATCGGTTCCTGTCACATATCAAGAACCGGGTGAGACGAAGACACAAGCAGAACAAAGGTTTCGATTTTACTATAGGATAATTATGGCTGAAAATGTTACTCCAGCTAAGTTAGAATCAATCGTAGAACTCGGATTCAAACGGGTAGAACGATTCGCCAAGCGAACCCAGATGATGTTTAAGTCATATGTCCCTGAGTTCTACAGAATGGAAAAAGGCGAGTGCAAGGAACCTTTGAATTTGGTTTACAATACGGTGCGAGCATTCGTACCCAATCTGGTCATGGAAAACCCGATCACCCACGCTCATACTCCTTATCAGCCGTACAAGCAATATGCCGAACTTCTTGGTCTCGGCCTCGATGCTACGGCCAGACAGATTAAGCTCAAAGAAGAGCTTAGGGCCTGGATTGTCAATGCTATGTTTGGTTGGGGGATTATGCGAAGCGGGATCAAGGCTACAGGAGAGCTTTTTGCGTTTGATGATGTATTCGTTGATCCCGGCCAGATATACTCCCGTAATGTGAGCCTATGGAACTTTGGTTTTGATCCAGCTTGTACCAATGTCAAACAGGCCAAGTGTGTGTGGGATCGAGTAACAGTTCCTCGCCAAATGCTGTTAGATTCTGACGGTTTCAATCACGATGTTATCCGTGGATTGCCCTCAACTCCCTCGACTGTTGAGACACAGAAAAAGTATTCGAGTGTGACAAATGAAGCCAAGGATGCAATGGTTCGACTTCAGGATGAAGTAGATATCGTTCAGATTTATGTCCCGGAAGCTGAGACCGTGATTTGGATGGGTGATCCGTGTCAAAAGAAGCATGGAGCGTTCTTGAAAAAAGAAGAATATAATGGGCCAAAAGAAGGCCCATATACGTTTTTATCTTTTTCTCCTCCTGTTGATGGCGAGCCGTTACCTGTGCCCCCCGTTTCTGTCTGGTATGAGCTAACCCGCGTGGCCAATCGTATATTCAACAAGATGGTCCAACAATTCGAGAACCAGAAAGATGTTGGGCTTTATCATCCATCTCAAGTTGATACCGTGGATCAGATCAAAGAAGCTGTGACGGGTGACTGGATCGCCACTATGGACCCCAAGGGCATCAATATGGTGTCGATGGGCGGTCAGAACGAGAAGAACGAGCGATTCCAGCAAGAACTGTTGACGATTTACAACTTTATGGCTGGGAACCCGGAACTCATTTCTGGCCAGTCTACTCCTGGTGGGAGTAGCACTACGGCCACGGCAGTACAGGCATTGCAGAACAACGCGAGTATCGGTATCGAGGATATGCGGAACATCCTCTATGACGCAACTGGCGAAATCCAGGGCAAGCACGCATTTTATCTCCACACTGATCCGTTTATTGAACTTCCACTTTCTAAGCGAGTGAGTGGCGGGGATGAGGTTGAATTGGTCCTTACCCCTGAACAACGTATGGGTGACTTCTTGGATTATACGTTCAAGATCGTAGCCAGGTCAATGACGCCCCTTGATCCTATGGTCCGATCTAAACGGATCATGGAGTTTTGTACGAATATTATACCTGGTGCAGCTCAGACCGCAATGGTGATGATGCAGATAGGCCAGCAGTTTAATGTGGAACGATACTTGAGTCAGATTGCATTTGAGCTTGGTATTCAAGACCTTGTTGAGGATTTGTTTGTTGATCCTGAATGGCAACAGAAAATGATGGTGATGCTTACGCTTAACCCGCCGAATTTGGGCAAGGCTGGGACAGGTAACTCGCCGGAAGGAGCTACACAGAATAAGGGGAATCCGATGGCTCGCCCGATAGCGACGCCAACGCAGGAATTTAACCAGGGGACGCAGGAAAGTGCGGCTCTTGCCCAATCAGTCAATCAAGGGGTTATGTGATGATTCATAGGTTTGTTTGTGACAAGTGCGGTCATATGGTTGAAGACGAGAATACGAAGATAGTGCATGTATGTCCATGCGGAGAAGATATGAGATGGGACTTATCTGGTCACTGTCATTTCAGGGGCGATTATGAGCATACCAGTGACGCCCTGGCCATTCACCCTGATGACATTCCTGAGCACCGGGCCAAGTTCCCGAACGTAGATATTCTACCTGATGGACGGCCTCGATTTACCTCCGTCAGACAACAGCAGCGATATTCAGAAGCATGTGGGTTTACTAAACGTGCACAGAAAACAAGATCACTCGGAAGAAAAAGAATAGCCTAATAATGCTGACCCCCGGATCAACCGGGCCAACCGTGAAAGGAAAACCATGAGTGACGAAGACAAAAAAGACGTAATGGAACAAGTAGAGGAAAAAGCCAGGGAAGACCTGGATAAAGTATTTGGTGACGAGCCTACCCCGGAACCAGAACCGGAACCTACCCCGGACCCGGAACCTGAGCCAGAACCGGAACCCGACCCTCAGCCCGAACCAGACTCGGAGCCTGAGCCGGAACCGGAGCCTGAACCAGAGCCGGAACCGGCAGGTGAACCGAAACCCGAACCGGCAGGTTTGACCCAAGCAGAGATCAGGGCCGCAGTTCATAGCGGTTGGTCAGTAGAGGATATACAGGAGTTGGCACAGACCAATCCTGATCTCGCAAAGAAACATTGTGCCAAAGCGTTGGAAGCACAGAACAACCTGAGTAAGAAGTTCTCCGAGTTGGGTAAGGCCCAGGCCGATCAAAAACCAGAGCCGAAGCCTGAACCTAAATCAGAGCCGAAGCTGAACGCAATTGACTTCACCGCCCTGGAGAAGGAATACGAAGGCGACCCCATCGTTGGGGTGCTTAAACAGGTTGTTGAACAGAACCAGAAATTAGCTACTGATCTTGAGTCCGTGCGTTCGACCGATACTGGTCAGGCTAATACCAAAATTGCCCAAGCCCAGGCTCAGGAAGATGCTGCGATCTCGCAACAGATTGACACATTCTTCAATCGGGACGATGTGAAAGCCTACAAGGATGTTTATGGTGAGGTTAAGGGCAACAACTGGGACGATCTAACCCAGGGCCAGATCAAAAAGCGATGGGCCGTAGTTGACCAAGCTAATCTGATTTTGCTCGGTGCTGAAAAGCAGGGAATGGATATGCCTCTGGAAGAGGCGTTTGAACGTGCTCATCTGCTCGTTACGGAAGACGTGCGGGAGCAAGCAATACGAAAAGAAATCAAAGCGAAAGCTGTGAAGCGGAACAAGGCCATTACGTTTGAGCCGACCTCCCCTGGCCAACGGCCAGAGGGCAAGCCGGGCGATATGGCTGCGGTACACAAAAACGCTGCACAGGGATTGCGGAAAGTTTTTGGATAGGAGATAGAAAATGGGTTATAGACCTGAAGACATTGCCGATCTTCTTGCGACGACTCTGGCTGATCTGCCGGATCAGGAGTTGGAGTATGCTCTTGACCACCAAGAGTATTTCTTTGCCAATTTGTTCAGGACAAAGAACATTAAGATCGACGGTGGTACGAGTATCCAGCGTAAGGTGTCGTTTGATACCAGTGGAAACGCTCGTTACCGTGAGATGTATGACACGGACGAGCCGAAGTTCGGCGATAGTATTCAAACGATTGATGTCCATTGGGCATTAGTTGGCACAAATGCTTCGTGGGACGAGTTCGAGATTATTCAACAGAAGAATTCGACCAAAGGATATGTGAACCTTGTTCAGACTCGTAGGGATAAGGCGATCATTGACTTGGCTGATTTGATTGAAGAGAAGATGGTAAGTGTGCCGGATAGTTCGACCGACCGGAAACACCCGTTCACGTTGCCGTATTACCTTCGTGTGCTTACCACGGCAGGTGCAATCAACACTACGGCTGGGTTTAATGGTGCGACCGTGACGTTTGGTGATGCCACTACGAGTACCATATGTGCGGGTATTGACGCTGCAAGTGAGTCCAAGTGGCGTAACTGGGCGGCTCCCTATACAGCGATCAACAACACTTTCTTGAAGCGATACCGCCAGGCGTGTATCAAGACGAAGTTCCGTCCTCCGATGATGCTTGACACCCCGCTGATGAAAGAGCGAGCGGCTAAGATGATGTGTATTGCTGGAACGGATACCGTCCTCGACATTATGGAGTTGGTTGACAAGAAAGACGACAATCATACTTCAACTGGCAAAGAAGCCTTGGGCGGATTGCTGGTCGTGAATGGCGATCTCGTTCGGTTGAATCGTGTCCCGGTGATTCCAGTTGATACGCTGGATAGTGCCGATTATGATCCCATCTACACGTTCGACCTGAGTTATTTCATCCCGGTTGTGCATGATGGCTACTGGATGAAGACGACGCCCCCGATGACAAGCCGTGGACAGCATACAACGTTTACGGCCTTCCAGGACGGTGCTCACAATATTCTGGTTGAGAACATCCGTAAGTGTGGTCATGTCCTTCACAAAACCTCTTAATTAGGAGATTGAAGAATGAGTAAGTTTACACCGAGAGTTGACTATCTCGGCATGGCCGGGATTGTCCAAAGCTCTTCCCAGGGTGCATGGACCTTTATTTACCAAACGTCCACGGTGAAAAACCCGAAGTGGAATATTGGTGATAGGGTTGTGCTTCCTGATGGTAGAGAATATCGTTACGCCAAATCGACTGAGGCGATTAAGTCCGGTTTGGGTTGCAACTTTACTTATACCGGGTACATTTCTTACACTGCGTTTACCACAGCGGCATCTGCTGGTGATACGAGTTTGACTGTGCCTGCTGCGACCCATGCAGCTTTGACTAAGGATGAGTTGGCTGGTGGTTACATTTGTATTTTTGACGATAGCACCAGTGCTACCCAGTTCCGCCAAATTGTAGGCAATGATGCTGCGGCTGAAAATGTAGCGTTTGACATTTACCTTGATGGTGCGTTGACCCAGGCTGTTACGACTTCAGATGCCTGTGAAGTTTACCAGAATCCTTATGCTGCGTTGGAGACTGCTGATGGTGGTCTTGCGAATACCAATAAGGCAGGTGTTCCAGCTACCTATGTTGGTGCTGCAAGCACTTATTTTTGGTGTCAGGTCCGAGGCGTCAACTGGATCGCCCCACAGGGCGGTAAGCTGGGTGCAGTTAATGAAGGCAATAAGGGACTTGGTGGCGGCTTTTGGAGTGACTACGGTAATATCTCCGATGCCGAGACCAGTATTGGTGTTACCGTGGCCAATGGTCGCGGTTCTCAGTATGCCGGTTATGTAGTGACGGGTGATGCTGATAATGTCGGCCCGTTATTCATGTTGTGTGGATAAGGAGTTTACAATGAATCCAATTGAACTCTATATGTCAGTTAAAGGCAAAATGGGCGAACTTGATAAACCTGTTGATCTTGAACCTATTGAACAGGTTGAGGAAAAGCCTGAAGACTGATTGTTACAATTTTTCTCTGGGGCCATTCACTTGGCCCCAGGGATGTTATTATAGGTGTTATATGAAAGCAGAAGTCATAGTTGAATCCGATCAGATCGAGTTTTCAACCCGTACCAATGGAGATCGAGTGCGTATCCAGGGGGTGCATTTCGGAGCAAATGATGCGTCTAAACTGGCTAATCTTATCAATAGTCAGGAATCAATAAAGGTGGTGTTCAAAGAACTTAGTGAAGGGGAATGACATGTTTGACAAAAGCAAAGTCCAAGAAGCATTGAATCGAATTGATGGTGCAGTATCTCAGTTGCAGATGAGCCGTAAGGATCATGTCCTGCTACTCAATGATGCGAAGCTGCTTAACGAGTGCTGCATGGAATACTTCGATGATGAGCAAGAACTGAAAACAGTGAGGTTACAAGATGTCCGAGCCAACAAGCAGTCTGTCGATGCTGAGTTTGTCAACGAGAATAGCGAAGGAAGCGGGGACGGCGTATCGGGGGACTGATGGCACATCACGGGCTATGCCCCCGGTTG
>Ga0180437_10011184_pt1 | contig 10812 bp, 5 predicted proteins | sample SS_ome_4_FD_132410 | JGI IMG/M metagenome (GOLD analysis project Ga0180437, IMG submission 132410) | Hypersaline lake sediment archaeal communities from the Salton Sea, California, USA - SS_3_D_1 metaG | ecosystem: Environmental > Aquatic > Non-marine Saline and Alkaline > Hypersaline > Sediment... | reverse complement strand
GCTTCGCTCCACCCAGTCGAGTTGGGTTTGGTGACGACGGAACACTCTTCGGAAAGCCCTGCCCTTTTCGGCGATCTCGACGATGAAGGTGGCTCCGTCACTGTTGACAGCGCGATCGCCGATCCCGGTGAAGAACCGAATTCTGCTGTCGGGAGGAATCACAAGCGTGCGCTCCCAGAATATCTGGCCCCGCAATCCATGCCCGTACGGAGGGTGTGTGAAGTATGCCTCCTTAGCGACAGAATTGATATGAGCCGTGGGACGGTACTGGAAAAGGGCACGGGTCTCCGGGTCAATCGGTTGGACCTCGCCACGTCGCAAGCGAATTCCAACGTTGGGGGGTTCGCGGGAGATGAGATGGGTCTTCGGAGGAGCGATGCCGCCCCGGAGCAGGCGGGGCATCTCAGCGGGATACGACGTCCACGGTTCGCACGAGAGTGTCGCGTAGACGGTAAGATCTGGTCCGTCGCAAGGAACGTCCTGAAGCATGAACCGCATCGTTCCGACATCGCCGGACGCGCCCTGGATCCTCAGGCGCCCGTTGTCTATGGATGCCGTCGCATTGCTGGATCTGAACCTGGACAGAAGCTGCGGACCGATCTCTGAACCTTCGCCGTTGAGCAGGTCGGGCAGCTCCTTGGCGAGCAACTGCGTTTCGGCCAACGGCTGTCCAAGCCACCTAGGCTTGCGCTCCGCGCCTTTCCGCATTTCGTCCCAGACGCCGACGTCGCGCTCGTCGTTCTCGGCAGCTGGCATAATTGTGTTCGTGAAGGCGGACTCCGTGAGAAGCGCAGCCGCGGCTACGAGCCGGGTGATGTTGAAGGTGGAGGCAGCCTGACCGTCAGAGGATTCGGTGTACTTGTGGTTGAAGTAGCTGAACGCAGGGGAATGGCAGTTGGAGTTCCAGAACAGGTGCCGGTTGATGCCTCCCGACCAGTCTTGGACTTCGATGTCCTCCAAGCTCGGCCAGCCTTCGCTCTCGATGCCGTTCAGGAGGCCGAAGGCGCGCTGGTGATTGGGGCTGTGGCCGTCGCCAAGAATGAGCCGCTCCGGCCCCAGCGCCTCGCGCAACTTCTTACAGAAATCGATTACGCCGAGGCCGTAGGCGTTTACCCCGTCGACCAAACCCCAGTCAGGTCGACCGTCCGCATCCACGTCAGGCCCGCGCCCTCCCCTCCCAGGATCGTACTCTCCCCAGCGGTAGAAATACATGAGGTCGAACTCGACGCCATCGAAGCAGGAGAGTTCTCCTTGGGGGCCAAACCAGCCGGTGAAGTCTTCAACCAGGAGATCGGCGGCGGAAAGCCCCTGCGCGTCGGTTGGAGCACCCCGCGCGAAGTTGTAGCACCATAACAGGTTGTTCCTGACCCCCCATGGACCTTCACCAACGTGCGCGGCCGCATACGAAGCATTGGCCCGAAAAGGTCGAGCTTCTGTTTCGAACGCACCCCGCTTGACGCAGATCCTGTTCGCAGCTGTGTTGACAGAGAGAAGTCGGACCTGTTCCGCATTATGCCAATCCGGTCGCCCGTTCGAGTCGAGTTCGCAAAGGCCAATGTCTTCATTCCTGTCACTGTATCGACCCACGCTCGTCCTGAACAGAGATGCATCTTCGAGTGGAATTACCGTTTGCGACGCAGTGATGTCCTGGGTGATCTTGCACCCATTGTGGTAAATCCAGTGACCTGCGAAGTATTCGCCCGTCTGGAAGCGCGGATCGCGGGCGTCGGCGTTGAAGTGGAGCAAGACAATCTGGAAAGGATTCGCCAGCTTGAATTCCCGGAAGTAGTCAATGTTCGTCGCTGATCGCCCGACTACTTCTTCGTCAAGGGCCTTTCCGATAATGCCGTCCAGCCGGGCGAAGAGGGCGTTGTAGTCCTCGCGGGAGTACCCGCGGTGAGCGGCGACCCCCTCGCTAATGCGGAAGAACAAAGCACGCGGCCAGTCACTTTCGAGGAGGCGAGGAGCCCGAACCTGTTCGGCCGCCATCGCGCACGGCGTCGCGACAAGAAGGAGAACACACAGACGTGTGTAAGAATTTAATGTCACGCCCTTTTCCCGTGAAGCCTAGTGTTGAAACCAATGCTGTCCGGAGATGTTGTCTCGGAGCTAGGGCTTGGAAACGAAGCCCACGGATTTCGCTCTCTCTGCACAATAGTCTAACACCGGTCTCTCAGCAACCCCAGTCCCCTGAATGTCTGCCGGTAGGCGCTTTGGCCCCAAACGAGCCCTGGAAAGTCTTGCCCAATAGCTTCCGTTGCCAGGCCCATGTTTGCTGCTGTGCCTAGAGCAGGGCTGCAACATCAAAGGTGTAGTCGTCAAAGGAATGAGGCAGTTTTGACGTCCCGGGTTTAGACTCCTGGCAGTGGTTCAGGCCTGGATTCAACGTAGCTCTCTATTGGGCGCTTGTCGCGGCGGTCTGATGGTTTTTCCATGCATCGTGCGAAAGCCGCGGCTCGCAGAGACTGCCGTTGTTCACTCGCGCGCCTTTTCAGCGTACCCAGTGAGCATTTTGACATATGCGTTGGCCTTGTCCAGTGCGGTATTGTCGCGGGAGCGAATCGCTTTCCGTACCTCAACTGTGGTCGATCTAACGCGCTTTTTTTCGTCCTCTGAAAGTGTAGACCAGCCGACCTCCCGGGAGAACGTATCCGCGGCGCGGGTGTAGATCTCCAGGGCTTTCATGCAATGGTCCGGCATGCGTGGAATTCGTTCTTCGGCGGAGGGGAGTTCCGCGAGCTTCTTGTGCGGCTCCTCCTGATACCAGTAAGCAACCGAGGCGTAATCGTTGCCGAGGTTATTTGCGTGACCGTGCTCGAGAGTCACCCGAATCGACTTCTGGAAGCGGACGGGGTCATTGACGAAGAACTTGTACATGGCGTTGCGTTCGAAGAAGTCGGCGTTTTCGACAAGGAGGAAGCCGCAATAGGGCGTGAAGTAGGCCTCGTTGGGACACGCGCCGCCGCCGAAGATCTCCTCGGTCCCGGTACCGTGAAGAGAGGGAGGCCACTTCTCGCCGTCGATGAAGATCATGTCGTCCCCTTCGCCGTACCAGCCGTGCTTCAGGTTATGGACCTGCAGGATGCAGCCCGCGTAGTTGCCGCGGCCTTCGGCGTCGAGAATGACGTAGTTCTCGTCGCCGGTCTTGTTGATTCCCTTGCTGAGCATGCCGACATCCTCGGCAACCTTGTCGGGGTCAACTCGCTCACAGGGGTTCTCGCGATTCCAGCAGGCGTGGAAGTAGCCGAGGTCGGGTTCGAGAGCTTCGACCTCTTCGTAATTGATGTGGTACCAGAAACAGCCGAGGCGTGCTTCGGAGTCGTTGAAGAGTTCGATGCGCGCACGCTTGGCGAATGGCATGGGGAAATAGACGTTGAGGCCGTCGGTGCTGGAGCGGTTGGCCCCGGGGTTGACGGAGATCACGAGTGACTGGAAAAAGACCGGATCGGAAAAGGGGATGCCGAAGAAGTCGCCGATGGGGACTTCGACGGATGGGGTTTTCTCGCCGTCCCAGAACATACGGACGACGGCGCGGCGGTAGTGGAACCAATCATTGCAGCCCATGGTGACGTAGAAATGATTGATGATCGCGGGGCCTTTGATGTCTGCGAGGGTGGCGGTCTCGCCCGGCTCGACGGTCAGGCAGTCGCGGTTGCCTCCGGTGCGGTCCCAACTCGACACGCGCTTGGTGCGGCTGTTGGTCAAGACCATTATGTTTTTGAGGAAGTTGTTAGTCAGCGGCCCGTTTCCCATATTGCCTTGCTCCTCTCTCACTGTAGACTCAGCACGCTCATGAAACGCCAGGGAAAGGACATATCTTACAGCGGGAAGCCCATATATCAAGTCCCACCAGCGCCCAATCCTTGGGGGGACAGACTTCTACGTCGTCAGCAAACGTAAGGCAGTAGGAGCAGACAGTTGGGACATCGGGACAGGGGTATTGGCTCATGTCCACGTAGCCCCCAGGGGGCAAGAGCCACTATGCGGCTCAGGCCTCGGCGTGACGTGCTCCCAGACTTTGCGCCAAATCCCATCTCATAATTCTGATTGCCAAGCCAATACCAGCTGGCGGAGCATAGCGAAGCCAGGCATCATTGACTCTATGGTCTCTGAGGCCGGGAGGCGGTAGCCTGGTGAGGTGTGGGGCTTCTAGGCTGCACCGTTGCTTCGTTCAGCGCACTGATTTGCTGTCAAGCAACATGTGGATGTGGATTTCATCCTCCGTCTCTCTGAGATGCTCGCAGAGGCGGCTGTGGAAATCCCGCATGATATCCTGATGCCTACGGTTTTCGCGAATCGGACGCATTTGAAACGGGTCTTCCTGCATATCGTAGAGAGTACCCACAACATTCCTTCGTTCAGACCCCACACTGCGCGCAACGTACAGATACCGCTGGGTGCGGACGGCACGCCAATTTCGTAGGCCCAAGAAGGCCGTCTCTGGCTTCTCAGCGTCCGGTTCGCCCAAAATCGCTCCGGAATAATCCGTCCCATCCACCCGGGTCTCGAATCCTAGTCCCAGAAGCCCGAGGATGGTGGGGACGACATGAACAGAATTGAAAACGATGTCTTGGCTCTCCCCCGCATCGACGACACCCGGCCACCGGATCATGAGAGGAACACCGATTGATTCCTCGAGCGGAACGTCCTTCGTCATGAGGCCGTGCGAGCCCATCATCTCCCCATGGTCTGCTGTTACAACCACTAGGGTCGTGTCTCTGAGTCTATATTCCGGGCAGCGCGGATCTGGAGTCTTGTCTAGGTAGCCCATCACCTTCCCGAAGAGCACATCAATCGCGTCAACTGCCCCAAAGTAACCTGGCAGGCATTTCGTTCGGGAATAATGGTCCTGCGGCACGTTGGGGCGCATCGGCAGATTGCTTCGGACAGGATCGTTCCAGTTTCCTCCGGTTCTGTAGCGCTTTTCGAACTCGATCGGCGCACGGTAATCGTAGTCGGGCGGATGGTCGCTATTATTGCCCCAATATTCGTCGTGGCCCGGACCGTCGCGCTTGCCGGCAATGTGCCACGAACCGATATTGCCGTCCTTCGGTTTCCAGCCGTGGATGGTGTGCGGGGGATTGAACGAAAGATAGAGTGCAAATGGTTTCCGGGTGTCTCGAACTCCATGCGCGTTCTTTAGATAATCCAAGGCCTTTCGAGTCAGATGGTTTGGATTCCAGCTCTCCTCAATTCGAAGGCTCATGTTTTTGTAGTGGAACGAGGGGATAAACGGATTCGGAAGCGGCTCCCCCCCTCTGGTGAACTGTTCTTGCCCGTCGACCTCGTCGGGATGATGATGCAGGGCCGCATCAAAATGTGCATGATTGCATCCCGGCGCGCCGTACCAATAGGCGAATCCTCGCTTGTGCACGCCTTCCTGATATCCCAGCGTCATGGCCATATGCCACTTCCCGATGTGTCCCGTTTCGTATCCGTGTGCGCTGAGCACATGGGCAATCGTCGGAGTGTCCGTTGTGAAACGCTCGTACCCTTCGTTCAACACCAGCCCGTGCGTTGCCGGATAGAGACCGGTCATCAAGGTGGCGCGATTTGGCGAGCATACTGGGCTGCAGGCGACAGCACTGTTAAAGATCATTCCCTCCTTGGCAAATCTGTCCAAATTCGGCGTATTGACCGGGTCCCCCATGTTGTAGCCTGCCGCACCTCGGTAATGGCTCATCGCCATTCGCCGCCACTGATCAGCGTAAACAAAAAGCAGGTTGGGCCTGACGGTTTGAGAAGAGCTGCCGGCGAATCGCAGCCCGCAACTGGCCAAGAGAGAGGCGCCCGCCGCGGCACCACTGACCTTGACAAACTCTCGTCTATTCATAGAGCGCACAGATGGACTTCTCCTTTCCGACATAAGCTTACTCAAATCTATAAGAAACGGACACTCCTTGCCAGTGTGAGTTCCGGCCGGATCCCGCCGAGCTTGCAGGGTACCGTTCAAGAACGATCCACCCGCACGGGCCTGCCCGAGACAGCTTCTCCATCCTCCGGAACAGGCTGCGAAGTAGGGTCAGAAGCGGGTCTGCTAAGGACCTCCATCTGTCCTGTCCTCCCAGAGCATCCCCCTTGTTCTGGTTAGAGGCATGCGCGCAATTTTCTCGAGTACGCCCCTGTCTTCCAAGCAGGATCTACGGATTCCCTCGCACAGACCCTTGTCGCCGCGCCTTAAGTTGCAGGGGCGGCTCGAGGAAGCTAGGCAGTCTAAACACGCAGCCGGCATTCCGAGGGTGTCGGTTCATTCGATGCCATATCTGCCCGTGACAGCATCGCGGAAAAGTGGCAATTGAGGAGGGGCAAAGGTAAAGAGATAGAATGCTCCGGCGAGTAGTAGGAGCATCAGTAGACCGGCTAGGTTCAGCCGCCGTCCTGCGTCTCTTGCCGTCAAAAGGAGATAGCTGGCCAGTTGGCCCAACGCGACTGCAACGAAGAAGACTAGGATATCGACCAATAACACATGATGTCCCAAGACCGCCGTGTAGGTATAAAAGAGCACCACAATCAGGATCGGCATCGACCAGATGCCCGCCGCCTTGCCTATCCCGAAATTGTTGCTGCGCTTACGGAGGAATGCGTACTCGACAATGCCGTACAGGACAGAGGGCCAGAATGCCAGCTTCAGGTGCTCCCACACGCTCTCATTCACTGCTGCGAAGATCCCGACCACTGGCTGGCTGCCCAGCCATCCGTATGCGAAATGCAGTAACGAGCCGGTGAAGAAGATTAGGGGAATACCAGCGACCTCCCAGTTCGCCACCGCGCGGTTCGTCTTATTCAACCCTCATTCTCCTATTTGGGTCTCGCCCCTGCAGCGTTCAGAATTGCCAGGCCAATTGTCCACACACAGCAGCCGAATTCAAGCGTACCAGCAGGGCCGGAAAGCCCCCGTCCGCCACATTGGACAGGCAATAACGCGCAATACGAGGAATACCGCCTCGCCCCCCACCTTTCTTGCTGTGCTTGAAGTTGCGGGGGTGATGGTCGCCGCTGGAAGTCGCGAGTCATTATATCTGTACCTTCAAGTCCGGCAACGAGACTGCAACCGCCGAGAGGGACAGCATGCTCCCACGTGTGACGTACAATCCTACCAGTTTCCCAGCGTCACACGAAAATGCTTTCCTATCGCAAGTTGTCATATGGCGTGAGGTCAAGAGGAACGACCCACTGAGAATCTTCGGAACTTGATCTCAAACTGACCGACAGCACAAGCGCGCACCAAAGCAACTCGTGGACGCCAATGCTCTATGGTAGTTGATCGTGCATATGCCGGGCACATCACCCGACGAACATCGGCATCTTGCATCCCGAGACCCTTAATCATCCTCAAATCCAACCATCGGGCCCCAAGGCGCGAGCGCGCAGGTGAAGTAGGGGCTGCCGACATAATCGCTTTCCTTGGCGGCGAACTTCCACATCCGTCGCACTAGGTCGAGCTTGATCTCCTGGTAGGCTTGACACTCCGCCAGATTCTTCGTTTCGTGAGGGTCGACGTCCAAATCATAGAGCTCGTCGAAATCGAAAGGATTGAACACATATTTGTGGTGCTTTGTCTGGGAAATGCGCTGAGAGTAATAATACTCGACGCCGTTGAATTGGGTGTGAAACTCCTGTGTCCACCCTTCCACGATACTTGACTTGAAGAAAGGCGTCAGCGAGGTCCCGCTCGAGGGATTTGGCTGCGCGTCGGCCACATCGAGAAACGTCGGGGCGAAATCGCACAAAGTCACGAATTCGTCAATGATGCGTCCCGGTGCTTCAATTCCGTCCGGCCAGCGAATGACCAGCGGCACCCGGTGGGCTTCGTCGAAACAAGGTAGTCCCTTGCAGTACAAGCCGTGCGCACCAACGTAATCGCCGTGGTCGGAGGTGAATATGAGGATCGTGTTGTCGCGCAAACCCAATCGGTCGATGGCCTCGTAGACCAAGCCGCGATAATCGTCCATCAGCGAGCAATAGCCGTAATAGTGAGCAATCGACTCGCGCACTTCGCCCTCGCTAAGCTGGTCCCAGAGCATCTGGCGCTGGCGCTGATAGATGCGGGGTTTGTCGCTCAGGTCGTCATGGTAATTCGGCGGGAGATCGATTTCAGACGGGTCGTACATCTGGGCGTATTTTCGCGGGATGACGTAGGGGTCGTGCGGCCCCACCGGGCCGCAGTATATACACCAGGGATCGTCTTTCTTGGAATAACGCTCCATGGCTTGGATTGCAGAAGCGACGACCTCGTAGTCCCGGAAAGTCTCCAATTCCCGATCGAGCGAACCATAAAGCGGAAGCCGGTTGTAGCCAGGCATGACGATCTCGCCCCGTTTGCGGGGCTCAGCGCTCAACCCTTGTTTCGCCTTTTTCCGCCACTGATCCCAGCTGAGGCCATGGGAATCGCGCTTCGTCGCGGTAGAGCGGACCTCTTCCCATCCGCGATCTTTCGGATCCTCGACATTGGAGATGTGCCACTTGCCCGTGTGGCCGAGATTGTATCCGGCTTCTCGCAAGTTTTCGCCGAATGTCTTGAGCGAAGGTTCGAACGTCCCATGGAGGGCTGCGGAGTTGAGCACGTTGTTGAACACTCCGTGGCGGCTGGGATAGACCCCTGTGAAGAAGCTGGCGCGCGCGGGGCAGCTATGCGCAGCAGGAGTGCAACAGCGGGCGAACAAAAGGCCTTCCTCGGCAAGTCTCTGTGCATAAGGCGTTCGGCAGGGATGGTCTTTCATCACTACCTGGGCCTGCTCTTGGTCGGTCATGAAAATGAAAATATCAGGGGGACGTTTCTTCATAGGACGCAGTGTCCGCAAGGATGGGTTTCCGTGGAATTTACTCTGCTCATGACTCTCATATTGACCTCCGGCTCTTCATTCCTCCGCGCGACGAGCTTGAGATTTCCTTGCCGGCAACGTCAGCAACGCCTCCTGCTTCCCCGGCATCTCCACTCGTGCTCAGCCAGAGACAACCGTTGACGTGTCCCCGATCCTTCTATCACATCCCGCCTCACGCTTCCATGTGCTGCTCTGCCTAAAGTTGTGGGGGTGGCCCCGATGGCAGATGGGATGCGAGTGTGCCCCCCAGCAAGCATGTCCCTACTAGGCTTGCTGGGTAATTTCCCGCCTTACGGCTTTCGAGGACTAAGGGCGGCGCTTGTGCTTCTGAGGATCGGGAAACCCGTGCTCTCGCAGGTACTTGTCCACCTCTTCCGAATCCTTGAACGTGCGATCGAAGTCGAGTTCGTAGTATCTCTTGTACTTGTTGAACATTTCATCCGTCACAAAGCCTAAGATCGCGGTATTCCGGTGCAAGTCGTCCCACGGCCCCAAGTAGATGAAGCCGCGAGCGATTTTGGAAAAGGGGACCTCCGGAGCGTCCGTGAAATAGGCAGGGCTCAGCACTTCAGCGAACGGCGAGTTGTACAGGTCGAAACCGATCGCCCTGTGGCCCGTTCGCTCCATCACGTCCTCCATGACACGAAGCATGGCGGCATGTGGCCACACTTGGAAGACACGGTCTCCATACTTCTTGTGGAGCAAGTGACCCATGATCCCACTTCTCAAATCCACATTCGATGGGAACGCGTAGTGCGTGAAGTCGGGACATCGCCCCACGAACACTAGCCCCTTCTCACCTTTCTCTATGATCTCCTTTTCGACCTGCTCGGCCATCACCCGGTCACGCTGACGGACCTTAGCCGCTTCCTCCTGAAATTCGGGCGAATCAGGAGGCATAGTCTTGCTGACAATGAGAAACTTCACAAAGTCAACATCAGCGTCCAAGCCGATCATCCGCATCTTCTCTTGCCCGGGCTCGAGGCCGTTGTTCAGCCGCCACACCGCCTCGATGATGCCCCAGTGCTCCTTCGAACTCCATTCGTGACCACACTGGTCTCTAGCGAACTCGATCGCGGCCTCCCGGTCGTACTCTGGGGAGATGACGAGTCTCTTTAGCTTCTCGTTATCCGTGTGTCTTGAGAACTCCCACCCGATGCAGCGCACTCCCGCCTCGTGATAGAGCCTGGGAATAAGCTCAATGATGAAGTCCTTATGCTCCTTGATGTTGTGCGACTCGCCGAAGATGACCACCTGGTGACGCTTGAAAAGGTCAACGAAGTAGTCCTCCGCAGGCTTGGCGTTCTCATCCAGCCACTTGGCAAGGTAAGGATAGTCCGTTTCGGGGATGTCCGACTGCTTGATCGGTTTCCCTGCAGCCACCCATTCTGGAACTTGGTTCATATCAGCTTTCTTTTCCGCGGTCACCGAGAAGCAGAACACCGAACTCATGGCAAGCATCCACGCGCAACGATGAATGGATCTCATTGCCCCCCCTCGTCGCATGCTCGACTCACGGACACGTTTATGGGCAAGCGCTTGGCGTACACGCCCCCTCTCACCAGAGACACTTCGTAATTGCATCTCTCATTGCCCGCTTCGCTCGAACCAGCCTCGTCCCGACCCCCTCCTCCGAGATCCTCAGCACGCTCGCGATCTCGCTGTAGCTCATTCCTCTGCCATACCGAAGCAAGAGGACCCGCCTGTACCGCTTTGGCAACGAAGCCACGGCCTTGCGCACCTGCGCCCGAGCGTCCATACGCTCATAGAGCTCAGCGGGTGTTTCGTCGGCGCTTTCTACATCATTTTGACCAAAGGTGGACTCGTGGCGCCGCCCTCTTCGCAACCTATCGATGCAGACGTTTCTTGCTATCCTGTGGATCCATGGCCCGAATCGCCTTCTCTGGTCGAATCGGGCGTGAGCTTGGAGAGCGCGCAGGAAGGTCTCCTGCGCGGCATCTTCAGCGTCATCCCGCGTACCCAGCATCGC
>Ga0180437_10011183_pt1 | contig 10812 bp, 20 predicted proteins | sample SS_ome_4_FD_132410 | JGI IMG/M metagenome (GOLD analysis project Ga0180437, IMG submission 132410) | Hypersaline lake sediment archaeal communities from the Salton Sea, California, USA - SS_3_D_1 metaG | ecosystem: Environmental > Aquatic > Non-marine Saline and Alkaline > Hypersaline >... | reverse complement strand
TTCCACATTTTGTGAGTGGGAGCGGAAAAGCACTCCTATAGAACTCAATTGTACGTCCGCCGTTATCGGTTAATCTTATTCTAACGCGATTAATGGCTACGTTTTGCTGAGTCGTAAGATAACTATAACTACCACTCGAAGTTTCACTCATGTCTAGTCGCCCCCAAGTAGCGTCATAGTCATACCGTGGAAACGTTAGGTCTATTCCCAGTTGGGCGGCTACAACGTTAGGCTGTGTAGCCCGTATCGCCCCCTTTCCACATACAAAGATAGTGGCATCGTCTGTGATGACGGACGGTGTTGGCGGAGTGGCTGCCCATGCTGCCGCGTTTAAATCAGTCCAATGATCGTTAAGTCCGCCCGCAGTCGCCTCAACGTGGTTCTTTACATCAAAACCCATCTCTTCGCCGAAGGATTCAATCTTTATAATGTTGGTTCCCTCAACCAACACCACGCCCGATGCCACACCGCCAGGAGTGGTATATGTCAGTGTCGCGTTTCCAGCGAAGACATCGTTTCCAACATAGAAATCCCTGTTGGTTCTCTGGCATATATCCGTTATAGCATCCACTAGATAGGTGTGGTCAGCTTCATAGTCAATGTTACCGGGAACGCCGCCAACAACGTTTATCGTTAGTTCACTTGGAATTATATCGAGAAGAGACGTGGGGGGAGGTATGTTTCCGTCGATAATTAAATCGGCCCGTATGTTAACGTAATCCTCTGTAACGTAGTGTTGCGCCAAGTCTAATCCACGGTTTCTGCCGCTGATTTTATAGAAGTCCGCTTCCGCCCCACGACCCATATAATGCTCCACATTGTCCACATACCCACGCATTATATCTTGTGCAACCCCGGCGGGGTCATCAATCATGATGGTGACTTGCATATCTGTGGTTATGGCGTTAACCGCAGGCCATCCACACCCTGCATCGGGGTCTACTATGACTTCCCAGTTACCGATGCTGTTTGCTTCTTGCCATGTATCCATTTGGATAACGCAGTTATCGTATGGTACGCCGTTTACGACGAAGGTTGCCGTTGGTCCAGTCATCCTGCTCTCCTCTTGAACTCTATTTCCCACGTCTTCATTAACTTATCGTATCCCTCTTTAGTCAATCCACGTTCTTTCATTATCCATCTATCATATTCTTGTTGTTGACGTTCAATTCTCTTTTGACGTTCTTGTATCTGTTTCAAAACAAGAATGGTGGTGGCTACAACCGTTAATAATAAATTGATGTTCCCCGCTTCGTAGCCCCGAACCATACGACTTAATCGGAAGTAAACCTGTATGGCTTCCCTCATACCAGGAACTTGACCAAGGATAAGACGTAGTTCTCTGTTGATACCTGGAAGACCCTTTGCTCCAGCCCTTCCGCCTAATCCCGTGTTTGTTGCCTCGTTTGTCAGGGCTACGACTTGCTGTACCTTCATTATGGCTTTATCTAGGTCAGTGTCATCGATGATGACTTTGATTGTGTCTGCTTCACTCATCCCGCCAAGTCACCTATCTCCCTCATCAGCCGCTCCGCTAATACAAATAGGTAATCATTAAAATATGCTATGCAGCGACATATTCCACGCAACCAACTATACTCCGGCATCTCGTGAACGTTGGGGTATATAGCGTTGTTCGGAAGATCAACTATCGGGTGTGTCCTATGCCACTCTGGGAGAACTAGGGGGATGACGATACCACTTAATCCTGATCCGAAGTATGATTCAAAGGATTGACATACGGGACAAACCTTGGCATCGTGCTGGGTTTCATAGGTCCATGTCTCGTCCGATTGAAACAGTTTCCATCCATCCACTTTACGGTATGAGGTGACTGCTTTTGCCGCTAAGAGTTTACGGTACACCTCGTCTAGAGAACCAGATAAGACTACGGGCAAGCGGCTTCACCCCACCAAAAATTCCAGTTCTCGTACTTCACCGGTTTCTCTGGGAGCATCATCTGAGCCTCAATCTCATCCAACTCCATGTTTAAGACATGTCTCTCAGAGAGCCCCTGTCGCAGATAGAGTTGGGCAGTAAGAATTGTACGGTAGATTAAGGCTTCCTCTATTCTTCCCCTTTCCTCTAGGGCTTGTATCATCTCCCGCAACTTCATTGTATTCTCCTATGGGTGAGTTATCGCCTTGTCACAGGCGACAAGTATCCGATACTCGATGGTGTCCCGATCCACGTCGTCGTCTATCCGCCCCTGCTCCCTGTTGATGATGTAAGCTACCACGGGGTCTCCGCCGCTGTACGTCCATACCTCCGATGTAGCCGCACCGTCGGCGAGGGTGAAGTCTACGTGGAAGTCGGCTGGTATGACTGTGTTTGCCGTCGTGATGTCGATGTACGCATCGAATATATCTGTCTCGCTATCCACGACTATGGTGAGGATGCGCCAATGCTGGTCTTGTTTCAAGTCGAGTCCTTGGAACGTGTTTGGGATGAACTGGGGGGTCATGTTCATAACGAAGTCGTCCTCGTAGCGTAGTATGTTCGTGGCGATGTTGCCTCGTGTGAAGTTGTCTATCCGCATTATCTTTACCGCCTCCTCGTTAGCCCCTGGGTCATATACCTCGGCGGTCTGGTCTTTGCCGCGTTCCTGTAGACAGATGAACTTGAAGGTGGTTGTTTGGTGGCGCGTCCCTATCTCGTTGTTGATGTTCGCCGTCTCGCCGATGCACCACACCACGTCCTCATCTTCATCCGCGTAGGTGAGACAGGTCTGGGTGCCGTCGGATTCCCTTATGTAGACTTTAAGCCACTCTATTGAATCGTTATCATCGTCACACTTTATGGCTCTGCTCGCCGCAACCCCTGTCTGAACTTGCTGGGTGTACGCCCAGTAACTCGTCGCATTGTTCTTGTTGGGAAGCCAGTCGGTGTCTAGCACCATCTCCATCTCCCAATATTTGTGGTTGTGATGAACCCCTAGCGGGCTGAAATCGTTGATGAACAGGGCTGGGTCAACCATGTCACCGTCAGGTGATACAACTCTATCCGCCCACGACACCACGTTGTTGATGCTCACCTTGTTGTCAGTGTCGTACCCGATCTCGACCCATTCGACTTTATCGTAGCGAAGGTTTACAGCTATCTCTCATCACCCAGTTGTGTAGTCTAATGTATATACAGTGACCCAAATATTTATACCTCCACTACGCTGAGTGGAACCAGCCTCACTAGCAATCATCAACGTGTATGCTGGAACAGCCGCCACCGCGCTCTGAGCGTCCGCCTCTATCGCCGCCCGCAACGCGGTTCGCGCCTTCGCTTGCATCGTGGAGGCAGTGCAGACGAGGGCGCCTAGCGGGGGGATGCGTTTATCGGTGGAGACGACGGTGATAGGGTAACTCATCACATAGTGAACAGGTACGTCCTGTATGGGTCGGATGCTTCTGACGCGTGGCTCTCCGTAGAGGAACAGCACGTCAACGTCCTCCGTGTAGAACAGGTATTTCAAGTCCTCGGGGCCACGTCCGTAGAGGTGGAGGTCATATGCCTCTGTCGCGTCGTCGTCTTTCGTTATCGGGTTCGCGGTGATATATGTGTCCGAGATATTTTTTATGAGATACTTAGGGTCAGTGATCGCCATATATTGATACCTCCGCCATAACTGCGTGCTGGTAGCTTCGTTGCCCCGTCAAGTAGAGACGGTATTCAACGCTCTCTACCTCATAGACTTCTCCATGGTAGTCTATCTGGTCCCCCTTCTTTATCGGTGCCCACGTGAAAAACTTTACCATTCGCTGCGTTAACCGTGTGTCGCCTACCTCGACTTCTCTTGTGCTGACATGTTCCTTTATGATCTCGATGTTATGATCGCAGAGAAAACAGTCGGGGTCGAAACAGTCACAGTCAAAACATACCCCGGTGACCCACGTTATCACTGGGAACCCCATGACGGCGCTTCGTGCACCGAGTTGGCGGCTCCGCCATACTGCTGGCTCCCCCATTCTCTTAATAAATGAAGAAGCTAGAAGAGACATCTTGTATCACACGAAGGAGACTGTCACGGTTGGTGCTGCCCCCGTAAAGGCACCCCAGTTAAGCTGGAAGCCGCGTGGCACGTACATATGGTCGATTGTACTCAGCGCCGCCTGTAACACGTTGTTTCCGCCGGGGTCTTTTAGCATTATCGCACAGTCCGTGTTGCCGCTGTCTGTGCTGCTTATTTTGATGTCCATCCCTGAAACCGTGTAGTCCGTGTTAGCGGCTGGGGTGGCGGCTGCGCCGGATACTTCGATTAATCCGTTTCCCGCGTCGAACGGGTTGGCGATGTTCCCCACAGGATTGTAGCCGAGGTTGTCTCTGAACATCGACCCTGAGCCAGCATCTGCGAACTCTGTCGTCGAGTCTAGTTCGTTGTACGCTACCACGGTGTCTGACGCTGAGGCTTGTATGTCTACGCCAGTACCCACGCCTCTAAAGTGGTTGGCAAGTATCTTTGTATCAGTTGCCTCTTCAATCCATATTCCGGTTCCGTCCTCGCTGATATAGTTGTTCGTTATCTTGACGCCCGTAATGTCGTTGGCGCTTCTATTAAATATCTTAATGTTTCCGCCACCAGCCGGAGCATCCTCGAATGAGCAACCTATGAGCTTGTGATCAGCCCACTCTTCCTTTGTCCCGCCCTGTATTTCAAGGTTCCATGCCCCCGCGTCATTGGCTTTCTCAATGACGCATCCAATTAACACGTTTCCTGTTCCTTCACTGATTATTCTCATGTTGGTGGTATCGTTAAATCTTAGGATGCAGTGTGTGAGGACCGCGCCGTTAACCTCTGAGAGTACCCCAATATCGTTACTGTCTACGTAACATCGGTTCATGTCTATTCCCCATCCATCAGAGAGGTGGATTCCTGTGTCGTTGCTATTTGCTACTCTAAGGTATTGAAGAGAACAGCGGCGTCCCGTTTGAACGTCTAGAATGGTTCCGTCTAAGTCGTTGCCGTCGAGGGTCATCTGTGTTAAGTAGATTCCCTCTGTCCATGCCACTCCGGGAAGAATGGTAATTGTTTTATTGGCGGTGGTTCTACGTAGAGTTGTCGAGTCAACGCCTGCACCTATAATGTTTTTTCTGTCATCTATGGTGATGTCATCGTCCCACTCATACACGCCTTCTCCGATGCAGATGCTCCCCCGATCAAGAGCATCTATGGTTGCCTGAAACACGTCTCTGAAGTTTGTTCCATCCACCGTTCCAGCGGGTAGGTTGTTCGGTCCCCCATAGGCAAGGGCGCCAGTAGTTCCGTTCTCAGAGTAATAATACGTTCCATCAGTATAGATGGCATAGGTACAGCACCGCCTCCTCCTTCCGAGACCGAGGAACCCGTCCTCAGCCACTACCTCATCCCAGTAGGCACACGTTATAGGTGCGTCTGCGCTTGTATGAAGAGTCATTCTACTATTATTTGTTTTTTAATAGATAAAAAGGATTGTCAACTCATCAACCATAGTTTTCGCGTCACATACTGGTCTTCCGCGTCCTCCAACTTACAGACGGTCTTGTTGCTCTGTGGTTCGTACACCCAATAGTCACCATCAGAGTCACGGTACACGTTATAAGCATGTTTTCGGCTCCATGCAACCATGAAAGCGCCCTGACGACTCAAACCCGCTTTAGCGAAGCACCCTGAAACCAGTCCAGCCATAAGAAGCGCCCACGTATCGCAGTCCGCTATCTCCCTTCTCCACCGAATTAATACTGCTTTAACGTTTGGTTGAACAAGTTTCAAGATACTCAACCAGTCCTCCTTCGGGTAGACATGGTATTCAAGGTCAGCCATAACGCTGTCATCCACAGGAAGCCCCTCCGTCCACGGGTCAAACACCTCATAATTCTCTGTGAAGGGCGTTACGTCTGGTAACATGAGGGCATCCGCTAACTGACTCGCGAGTTGAGTTATCTGCTCAGAGAGATAGACTTTATCGCTATCACAATTCTTAACCAAGTTCGTCTTTTCTTTTAGAAGGTTCTGATAGTTGCGGCTGAGAATGTCTCGCTTCTTCGTCATGTCAACCAGATGCTTCTCCAGTTTCTCGGTTTTCTTTATGCAGTCACGTATCAAGATTTGGTGGACAACGACAATTAATCCTCCAAGAAAAAGGGTGAGATTCTTAACCCATTCTGGGGGTGCCAATCGAGTCACCCAGTGGGAACGTATTTGTTCAGTAATGCCTCTAACGCGTCAACACCTGCATACCCGAGAGCCATACAGCCGACGTAGAGAACGGGTTGAAGCCAATCCTCGGGAACGCTAATGGCAACGTCGAGAAGCCATAGAAGAACTCCGGCTACTGCGCCGATGAAGGTTTCTCGGACTACGCTGAACTCCCACTCTTTACCACCTGGGAACACGCCGTCTCGTTTCCATTGGGCAAACATTCGCCCATAGGTGCCTAGCACGGAGAACGCCACGCTTAGTAGTAGTACGGTGAATATTGCATCCATGTTTATCACTCTTTAGAGGTGGGTGTAGGTTAAAAAGTTTATTAATGTTTAACCGATAACCATATATACTTGGTGAGGAATATGTATATGATATAACTATGAGCAATGAAATCATTAATTGCTTCAACGGAAAACAATGCATCTACGACAACACGTGCCCCATGTATAACGCCGCCCTCGGAATCTGCCGACTAGAACCCCTCAAAGCCTATAAAGTAGAAGCCGTACCACCGAAGCAAAAGACAGTGATACCCCCAAAACCAACGCAGAGACAATCAGAAACTATCCCGTACCGAGAGGAGATACCCGAGATAATCTCAACGTGGGACGAAAACCAATATGGCAAATCCGCGAACAGTGCAGACTACCCTGAACTCGTAGCCGCGATAAAAGCAAGCTATCAAGGCAGACTGGACTATGGTGACTTCTACTTCAAACTAGGCGGCAACAACGAAGACTTCATCAACTATAGCGATAGAACGTTCCGCGACCCAAATGGACCACCGAGCGAGGGACAGGTAAAACTAGCTACAACTAGAAAACTCATTGTTCCAGCGAACGCCACCAAGAAGGAGGTAAGCGTCCTCATCTCCGAAGCGGAGCTAGAGAAGCGTCGCAACAAATAACCCTTTTTTACACCGTAAACGTTATATAGATGAACCACCCCATTACTTCTTAGAATGAATATAGAATTAGAGAAACTCAGGGAAACACTTCACCCAGAGAAACCCATGAACATCATCGAACAATGCAAAATCATAGCTGAAGCCCTGGGGCCGGGAGGGAAATACGAGGAGGACAAATACAGTCTCGCAGAGTACCTTGGCATAAGCCAAAGCAAAGTCTACAAGATGAGCCGCGTGTGGCTCGACATGATCCCAGAGGTTAAAGAGTGGTTCAGGAAATCGGATTACCAGGCAAACAAGGCGTATGAGGTGTCGGTGCTGTCAGAGGAGGCTCAAGGTTTCTTCCTAAGAGACGCAGAGAAGTTGAATAATAGTTCAACACAAACAATCGCGGAGGTGACGAAGAATAAATAACTTGAAAATAATCTATCCTTTACAGTTGGGATTTAGTGAACTTAAACTAGATTACTTTCCAGAAACAATAGAATGTGATGATAAAATCATATATACCCGCGGAGCCATATGTGAAGACTTGGATAACGCATCCAATGCTTTATTTGCAGAAGAATACAGAAATCTTCTCAAAAACCAAAAGTTTCTAGAATGGCGTAACACCTTATCTCAAACAACCACGGAGGAAGAATAATGGGAACCAATTATTATCTTCACGCCGGAATCTGTGAATGTTGTGGAAGGGCAGACGCGATCTATCATATAGGAAAATCAAGTGCAGGGTGGAAATTCCTTTTCCAAGCCTACGAGTTTGAGGAAGGTGAACAACCACAAATAAAAACCATTGAAGATTGGAAGGTTCTATTGTTTAATGAGGGTTACAAAATCTACGATGAGTATGATCAAGAATGGGATGTAAACAAATTCTGGAACTTGGTTCAAAACAAGGAATTAGACCCCGACAACAGAAGCCACGTCAGGTGGTATGGCATAGAGGGCGATGATTGGATTGACAGTCAGGGATATGACTTCTCTTTAAGGAGGTTTTCTTAATTTGTCAAGAACTAAGATAAACAAGGATGCTTTGATTGGGGAGATGGTGTGTCTCCATCACATGGAAGCCTTGTTTGAAACGCCACATAGTTTAATAAAGGACTTCCTAGCTTACAACAGTCATAATAATATAACAAGCGGATTCACTGATTTAAAAATATCACAATCAGATGTCGGCAAATCGGTTTTACAATATCTCATAGAAATTATGCCCTACCTAGCTAGACTCAGCAAATATCAATATGCAAACATCCTCGAATTACCAGAAGCCCGTTATAATAGTTCAGAGGAAAGTGTCAAAGAATGAGCGAGAAAAAATATCACACATATATTGAACCAAGCCAAGCAGGAGGAGATTCGTTTGGTTTATCGCTTTGGAAGGATGATGTTTCGGCAACGTTTTGGGGAACATTACAAGACATTTATGATTTAGGGGTTAGTATAATCAAGGAAGCCGAAGAAACACAAAAATTATATGAAGAACTTGGAAGAATCTTAGTTGTATCTAAACAGTCAGAGGGAGAAACATGAATACGGTGGATGGTTGGTTAGGATATGCTCACAGCAGATACTCAGAGGGTGATTATTATCTTTGTGTTAGAGTTACGAAGTCGGAGAAAGAACTGATTCAAGAATATATTGACGCACATATAGTTAATGGGTTTGTTTATTTGCCATCAGGAATACTTCATAGTCTTGCCATGAAGGAGATACGAAGATGGAAACATGACAGTTCAAAGCAAACAGTCATAGGGGAGGTGGAAGAATGACTGTGGTTAGAATTGAAGAACTTGAGGCGCACCTACAAAAGTGTTATGCACTCTGTGAGTCATGTGAATCTAGAAAAGATGGTTTACGTAAACCCGTTCAAGATTACCTTGATGGAGTTATAGAATAATGGTTTAAGGAGAAATATTAAATGAACCTTCCAGAAGATAATAAAAAAGAAGAACCCCTAACCTTTTTTGGTTTGCTCGATATTCTATGTGATTTTGAGAAAAGGTTGAGAAAAATAGAAGAAATAATAGTTGATGGTGAATGAAAACTTGTGCAGATTGTCTTCACTGGGGAGACTGGTGTATCCGTGTAACTATAGAAGACTTCACTACCGCAGAGGACTGTCCAGACTTCGTGGATGTGTCTGTAGATAATCCTAAGTTAGCAGACTTAATGAGAACGTCAGTAAAACTATGATTGTTGGGGGTAAAGAGTAATGGATAGGTTTGAGTGGGGAGTCGTTGGGGTTAAACTGGTTTTCATAGGTTTCGTTATCATAGTTGTTTGGTTAATCATAGATGCCATGAAAATTTAATTGTTTGGTAGTAACTATGATAAAGGGGTTTCTTGGAAACATTGAGATAAAAATAAAGAGTTCGGATCATTCTTTAGAAAACGCCCCTTTTGTTTTCATAGCATACACAGATAATCTTAATAAAGATACGATTTTTCTTGGAACGAATTTTGTGGATATGGTGTGGAAAGATAATAAAACTGTGGGAGAAATAGCATATGAAGATGTATTTGCATTATCAAAATGTCTCTACTGGTTTCCTATCGAAAGGTTTTTTAAAGGGATATAAAGGAGGGGGGGGGGGGTTATGGGTATTCTACCTCTATGGGGGTTATTAGTACGTTGCTCGCTATTGATGGACCGGAGGCGGCTTCGTAGATCACTTTTATCTCCATCCAGTCGTCGCCGATTAGGTCGTTTATGTCTGTGTCGTTGGTTCCTGTTGCGACCCAGTATATTCTGTCGTTTACTGCGAAGTTCGTGGTAGTGCTATTCAGGGTGGCTATGGCTATTGTCTCTATGGTGTATGCCTCGTTATCTGTGCTACCGTATCCCTCTATCTCTAGTGTCATTTGCTCTGTGTCTGATCCAAGGGAGATGCCGTAGATTTTTAGTTGAATGACGTAGTCGGCGTCTGAGGGTATTTTTGCTGAGCCTAACACGTAGTCAGTCGCATCATTAATGAGTCCCCCGAAGGGTGCGGTGGTTTGCCACTCTGTTGCAGATACTAGGCTAAGTGCTTTGGTGTCCCATAGGGTGTTCGTGCCCGCGTCATCTACGTTTGGGGTACCCACCAAGTCGTTTTCTTTGAAGGTGTTTTCAGTTCCAGAAAATATACGTATGTGTGTGAGGCAGTTTGAAACAGCATTATCTTTGAAGAAGTTATAGTTTCCAGTTCCCACATATAGTCCCCCCGCTACGAATAGTGCATATGTTATGTTATAAATTTTGTTTGCCTCTATTGTGTTATAGTCTCCGTCTACGCGGATTCCGGCTCGCATTATCGCGTATTGATCTGAGATGTAGTTTGACGTGATCAAGTTGTGGTCTCCAGTTACATGTATTCCTCGTGGCTGATGTGTAGAATCGTCTCCCCCATCATATATCTGGTTCCCATCTATAACGTTGTAATCTCCAGTAACGTAGATGCCTCTAGATTGACCCGAAGTATAGTTATAATCTTTACAGTAAATATAGTTGTCGTTTACAATCCACCTGTTTCCGTCTACCTCTATCGCCGTCATTACTCCAGTGAATTTGCTTCCAATTACTTGACATTCTTGTGTGGTTGCCTCGGCTGATAGCCCGATGTTGCTCTTGTTGACGTAGCAGTTCTCCACTAATGACCGTCTTGCGTATGATATGTGTATTCCTTGCGTCTGTGATGCCCTTGACTCACATCCTTTTAAGTAACAGTCTTCTGCATATACAGAC
>Ga0180437_10011182_pt1 | contig 10813 bp, 10 predicted proteins | sample SS_ome_4_FD_132410 | JGI IMG/M metagenome (GOLD analysis project Ga0180437, IMG submission 132410) | Hypersaline lake sediment archaeal communities from the Salton Sea, California, USA - SS_3_D_1 metaG | ecosystem: Environmental > Aquatic > Non-marine Saline and Alkaline > Hypersaline >... | reverse complement strand
CAATCAAAGGGGTACACCGGGTTTGCAGCGTTGTACGGGGACACCATCACGGTCACCGAGCCGGGAGGCATATGGGACGAGGTTCTGCTGGAATACTGCAGAGGGGAAAGGGATCGACCGGTGTGGGGTATCTCAACGGCCCATTTTCACAAAGACGGTGGCGCTGGCGAAACGTTGGGAAATTTTCCCACTGTCTTCTTGGTTGGGGAAAAGACTAAGGAAGAGATTCTCTTTGCCATGAGACAGGGAAGGATGTATGCTTGCCGGGGCAAGTATCCCCAACGAATGGTTCTTAACGACTTTTCAGTTTACTCATCTATATTTGGTGCCAAGGCAACCTTCGGGGAAGAAATCGCGCTAAAGGAAAATCCAAGAATTCATATTTCCCTTTCCCAGAAGGAACCGTCTGAAAGCCCGGTAACCGTTAGATTGATGCGCTCAGGGGAGCTCATCGAGACGTTGAAGGGAGTTTTACCCATGGAAGTCGACCTTGAAGACGAATATTTCAGCCCTGGCCAAAAGATCTATTACAGGATCGATGCGCGAGGATCTGGGCAGCTCGTGTCTAATCCTATCTTCGTAGTCTTTGGATAGTGCACAATCCATTTCTTGCTCGTTTCTAAAACGGTTGGAAAGGAGGGTAAGGTGATGAAAGACGACGGACTTGGCAAGGTGTTCTTGAGACACCTGGTGATGGCCATTCCTTGGGGCATAGTCCTCCTTATGGTCTTTTTCGTTGCTGCAGTGGGTATTAAGCAGCAAATCAAAGAGAGCATACAGTATACAGTAAGAATGGCCATTTTTGAGACGACTAGTTTTGCATACGACTATAAGGTCGCTCCTGCCCTGAAGCAAAATATCAAGGAAGGGATTGAATTTGCGGGAAAGACGGCCAGCCGCGAACTGAAGGGCCTCCTAAATGATCCCCAGGTCAAGCAGGATCTTGGAGAGACCTTCAAATCTGGCAGATAGCAGGTTCAGTAACAAAGAGACAGAACTCTGGGCGATGACTCCATGATTGTGGCCGCGCACCAACCTCAGTATCTGCCCTGGCTGGGCTATTTTGACAAGATCTGCGAGGCAGACGCCTTTGTCCTCTTGGACAACGTCCAGTTCAAGAAGAACGAGTGGCAGAACAGAAACAAGATTAAGACGGCACAGGGCTGGCAGTGGCTGACGGTGCCGGTCACATACAAATATCCCCAGTTGATCAATGAGGTGGGAATCAATAACACGGTAAAGTGGCAACACAAACACAGACAGGCCATCTCCACCAATTACAGAAAGGCCCCCCATTATGATTGCCTGGAAGGGCTCCATGAAAAGGTCTTTTCCCGTTCCTGGAAAGGGATCTCTGAACTCAACATAGAGGTTGTAAGGAGCTTGGCCCAGATTCTTGGTATTGACACCCCGCTCTTTGTGGCCTCTGAGCTGGGGGAGGGGCCTTCGGATCCAGACGATAGGCTCATTGCCCTGACCAAGCACTTTGGGGCGGACACCTATCTGGCAGGAGGGGGTGGCAAGGATTATATGAATCTGGACAAGTACGCAGAACATGGTATTAAGGTCCTATTTCAGGACTACCAACACCCGTTATATGATCAGCTTTTTGGCCAATTTGAGCCTTTCATGTCGGTCATCGACCTTGTCCTTAACCACGGCTCTCATAGCCTGAGCATCTTAAGGGGGTACAAATGAATGTACTTGCTGTTGGGCCTCATCCCGACGATATCGAAATCGGCTGCGGAGGCACGCTCATCAAATATGCGCAGAAGGGGCACAACGTATATCTGTTGGTCATTACCAAGGGAGAAATGGGGGGCAAGGGGAACACAAGATACGAAGAACAGCTGCGGGCGGCAGAGATCATAGGTGCCAGAAAAGTCTTTTGGGGCGATTTCAGGGACACGGAGCTCCTGGATAAAGGCAACAAGATTATTCATACGGTCGAGGGGTTCATCAATTCGATCAAGCCGGACTTCATTTTCGTCAATTACCTGGACGACACCCATCAGGATCACCGCGCTGTAAACAGGTCCGTTCTTTCTGCAACAAGGTATGTGAAAAACGTTCTGTTCTATGAGGGACCCACGACCAACAATTTCACACCCAATGTATTTGTAGACATAAGCTCCGTCTTGGACAAAAAGGTAGCGGCATTAAAGGCCCATGCATCCCAGATAACGAGAACCAATATCGAGGATCTCACCATCATAGACATTGCCAGGTCCTCTGCCCACTTCCGGGGTGTGCAGGGCAGGATTGCCTTAGCAGAAGGATTTGTTTCTGAGAGACTTTTCATTAATATTGATTAGTTCACGACATTGATTGGTTCACCGTCCACCGTTATCCGTTCACCGACAGGCCAAGGGTCTCAATGAATGGATATGCTCGCCGGACGGACATGCAAGCAGGAGGGTTGGAAAGTTCAACTCCAAAGCCAACCCGCGTCGCCCTATATTCACATTATAAGCGGCGGCGTTACGCACAAATGGTAACACCCTAATTGAGCCAAAACCGTCGCCGGAAAAGCTTCAGGACTTTTTCTGAGCGATTTTTGACACCTTTTGTGGAGGCTCTTAGTGAAGTGGAGCGTGAGAATTGCAACTGTTTGAACCGCCGAAGGCGGTGAGTTTTGTAATTCTAGCGGAACAAACTTAGAGCCTATAAAAAGTGGCAAACCAAGGGAAGAAAAACGTTCTGAAGCGCGTTGGCAAACCTATTTGTATTTCTATTATGGCAGAACGGTTACAATTCTATATATCATTTGAAAAGCCGCGCTGATTGCCAGTTTACAAATGATAGCGCACGCATCCTGGCTCAATTAGGGTAACAGTAAACGGTCAACAAAAATGATCACCCATTCACGAGTGGTGCTGGACGACGATGATCTGTCCAGCGTGCTAGAGGTTCTGAAGACCGGCCAATTGGTTCAGGGAGAGAAGGTCTTATCTCTTGAGCGTGCCTTGGCTTCTTTTATCGGGGTCAAGCATGCCGTTGCCGTAAGCTCGGGCACGGCGGCCCTTCACCTCGCGCTCCTTGCCCTTGGGATCGGTGAAGGGTCCGAAGTCATTCTGCCCAGCTTTGTATGCCCAGCCCTTCTAAACGCCGTCCATTATGTAAGGGCCACTCCGGCACTGGTGGACATTGATCCAGACACATACAACATCAGCGTCAGCCAAATAGAAAAGGCCCTCAGCCATAGGACTGCAGCCATCATCGTTCCGCACATGTTCGGTCTTTCGGCCGATACAGATGCCATCCTTTCTTTCAACATCCCGGTGATAGAAGACTGTGCACAGTCTGTGGGCGCCACACTCAAAGGCAAATACGCAGGGTCTTTTGGCGCCATGTCCATCTTCTCCTTCTATGCCACCAAGATGCTTTGTGCCGGAGAAGGAGGCGCCATCTTGTCCAACGATGACGATCTGATTGGCCATGCCCGAGACCTTAGGGATTACGATGAAAAGGAAACTTATGCCCTAAGATATAACTACAAGCTGACCGATATCCAGGCTGTCCTGGCAGAGAGCCAGCTAAAGAACCTTCCGTCCTTTATTGAAAAGCGGCGCCATATGGCCAGAGTCTATAGCGCCGCACTGGAAGGGATCGTGTCTCGTCTCCCGGTGGCTCCAGAAGAAAAAAAGCACATCTACTATCGTTATGTCATACCTATCGACAATTCGGCAAGATTCATAGATAAGATGAATGAACAGGAGGTACAGTGCAGAAGGCCCATATTTAGGCCGTTGCACAGGTTTTTGAAGCTTTCCGGGTATAAGGTAACAGAGGATGCCTGGTCAAAGTCCGTATCTATTCCCATATATCCATCCCTTACGGAAAGTGACGCTTATAGAATCGTGGACGCCATAAGGAAAAGCATTTGAGCAGGAGCAGGCATACATGATGCATCATAAGAGCATGTCTTTGCACAGAATCTTTTATCCTGTTGCAGTCATTATTTTTGTCGTTCTCATCATCCCCTATTTCCGGCGCTACTTCACCAACTCAGGCATACGGTGGCTGTATATCTTTGTCTTCTCCTTTTCTCTCTCCTATATATTGACACCTGTAATGAGATGGATAGCCCTGGAGTACAATGTAGTGGACATTCCGGACAGGAGAAAGATTCACAAGGACCAAACGCCCCTCATGGGCGGCGTGGCGATCATGGTCTCCTTGTGTGCCTCCCTCATAGCAAATCACCTTATGGAAAGACAGATGCTGGTCCTTGTCTCGGGGGGATTGGTGTTGGGCGTTGTGGGGCTCCTGGACGACTGGAAGACAATATCTGCCAAGCTCAAGCTTTTCATCCAGATCTTGGTAGTACTCATACTCGTTTACAACGGAATTGTGTTGGACTTGGTCGCTCCCAGAACCACATGGGGATTTGTGGCCAATGTCTTACTCACCATCATCTGGATTGTGGGCATCACCAATGCAATGAATTTTTTTGACGGTATGGATGGACTGGCATCGGGCTTAAGTGCCATTATCGCCTTGTTCATTGGAATCGTCTCCTTTCAGACAAGCCAGCCCTTCATGGGATGGATTGCCATTGCGTTATTGGGAAGCTGCCTTGGCTTCTTCCCTTTTAATTTCAGGCTGAGGAAACCTGCTGCCATATTCTTGGGCGATGCTGGAAGCACATTCCTGGGCTTTGTCCTTGCCGCGCTGGCCATCAAGGGTTACTGGGCCCACAACAGGCCCATCGTATCCTTTGCTACGCCCATTCTGATCTTCTGGATCTTGATATTTGATATGACTTACATCACTATGGAAAGGGTTATTACGGGGAAGGTCAAAACCGTTAAGGAATGGATCGATTATGTGGGCACCGATCATCTCCATCACCGGCTTTATGCCCTTCTTGGAGATAAGAGAAAGGCAGTGCTCACCATATTCCTCTACAGTGCCACGCTCGGTCTCGGGAGCATTGCCTTAAGAAATGCAAGGGCGATTGATGCCGCCATCCTGGTGTGTCAGGCCTCTCTCATCGTCGTCATATTCTCTTTGCTGGAGTATGTGGGCCGGCAACGGTAGTGCCAATACAGGTCAACACAGCGACCCTTCATGGGATCTCTTTCAGACCTCTGCAACAGGTAGGAAATTGTTGAAACCTCTAGAGGCTGAACTTGCGCCAGGTGTAAAGGAGGACGGAAAGCTATCCCTCTGGGGACCGGACCTCGTGCAACTGAGCAGGGCCGTCTTTGAAAAGGGTGGCCCACTAAGATTCCAGGCCACAGGTTTTAGTATGTCCCCTTTCATCAGGAATGGGGATGTGATCACCCTTTTCCCGTTAACAGGGGATACCATACACCTGGGCAACGTCGTGGCCTTTGTCTTGCCAGGGGCAGAAAGGCTCGTCATCCACAGGGTGATTGCACGGGATGGACAGACCTTTTTCACCACAGGAGATAACGCCACGGAGGCCGACGGCCCCGTTGCCAGGGAGAATATTCTGGCCCGTGTGGGCAGAGTGGAAAGAAAGGGCAAAAAGGTCTTTCTCGGCCTGGGGCCCGAGCGGTTACTGATCGTCTGGCTGAACCGCTCAGGAATTCTCCTCCATATCCTGCTACCTTTGTGGCAGCGCCTTGGCCCTACACTGAAGAGATGCCTCGGTGGGTAAATGGGCCATTCTGTCTCTCCTTCTCTCCGTCACTCCTTCGTGGAAGAGACGGTACGGCAAGACAAGGGCCTTATCATGGGTTGCCAACATAGCATATGAAACCAAAGGGCATGAAGATGGCCCCCGTTGAACGAGAAATCCTGGCTTGTTCCGCGGTCTTGGGCGAGGATCGGCACCAAGAGCAGGCCCTGCCCCAACTGATGGACAGAGTCAAAGATGTGGACGTCCTTATCGACATGGCGATTAGGGAAGGACTCGTGTGCATGCTTTTCAGAAAGCTCCAGAAATCAGGGGCCCTGGATACCGTCAGCCCTCTACAAAGGCAAAGACTTCAGTCCCTTTACTACCAGACCATTGCCCATAACCTTCAGTTGATCCATGACTTAAAGGAAATCCTCCATGGATTGAACAAAGAGGGGATTGACGTAGTCCTCCTACAAGGCATGATCCTTTTGCAGCAAGTCTATGACGATGTAGGCCTGCGGCCTATGACAGATATCGATCTGTGGGTACAAAAAAAAGACTTCTCCGATTTCATATGCGTCCTGGACAAGTGTGGCTACCAAAGAGACCCTCTTTACCCCTATACCTTCAGAAAAGGCACCACCACCCTTGATCTTCACACGCACATCCTGGGCGGTGACCGTATCAAGACCCGGAGGCTGCTCTTGGCAAAAGGTCAGGAGTGCATCTACCAAAAAACCAGTGTCATAGAATTCGAAGGCGAGTGTGCCCGGTCTTTGGGCAAATATGACCAGGTGTTGTACCTGTGCCTTCACGCCTTAAAGCATAATGTGGAAAGGCTGTTGTGGTTGGCTGATATCGAAAACCTGGTCTTCCATTGGAAGGGGTCTCATTGGAAAGCACTCATGGACCGGGCCAAGGAGTTGGGTCAGGAAAGATCTATTGTTCATGTCGGTTTCCTCCTTGTTCACCTCTTGGGGTTCAGTCCTCCCGAGAAAGTCCATGGAGTCTTGGAAAAGAAAAAACTCCATGCCGTGGAAAAATGGGTACTGAGGCAGCGGATAACCAAAGACGCCCTTCCCGCCTGGAGCCATCTCCTCCTATTCTCGCCCGAGAATGGACTGCACAGAAGGATCCCCTACATTCTTGAAACGTTGTTCCCCAGGCCGGAAATCATGAGGCAGGTCTTTGAGCATTCGCCGGGCCCTAACGTCTGGCAGCTTTACTGTATGAGGATTGTCCAGCTTTTGGGAAAAATCAGGACGTCTGTACGGGGATGAGGCCGTCGATCTTCACAAAAGCAGTTTTCTTGAGGTATCTGGCGAAAAACTGCCATTTCCGAATAGGCACTAACTACACTTTGAAAACCCGCAGGAATGGCAAACCTGACAGCCCCCTTCATGTTCCAGGGCCCCGCCGCAATCAGGGCAGGTGCCCATCATGTTTCGCATCTCTGTGGTGCTAATGTTGGTGTGGGTTTTGATGACTTGGGCAATGGCATCGGGACAGGAAAGGACCATTTTGCCGTTTTGCCAAATCGGTGACGGACAGCGGATGCCCGTTAGCTGCTTTACGATAGGCTCCACTTCCACCCCGCTACGCAACGCCAGAGATATGAGACGCCCTGCAGCCTCGATTTGGGAAGAGGCACACCCTCCGGTTTTTCCCATTTGCGCGAAGACTTCGCAAATGCCCTCATCGTCCTCATTGATGGTTACGTAGAGTTTCCCGCATCCCGTAGTGATTCGCTCTGTTACCCCGGTGGTTCTGACGGGCCGGGTCCGGGGAACAATGGCCGCCGCCTTTTCCTTGTCTTTTCCAATATTGAGCACCTGACGGCCACGACTGCCGTAACGGTAAATGGTAACCCCCTTGCAACCGCTTTCGTAGGCAAGCCTGTATACCTTCTCTATGTCTTCAAAGGTTGCCTCTTGCGGGAAATTGACGGTCTTTGATACAGCATTGTCAGTGTATTTCTGAAAAGCCGCCTGGATACGGATATGCCATTGCGGTGCGACATCATGGGCGGTCACAAAGAGGCGCTTTATCTTGTCTGGGATTCCCTGGATATGCTTGATAGAGCCGGTTTGGGCAATCTGCCGGACCAGTTCTTCGCTGTAAAAACCGCTTTCTTTGGCCTTCTCCTCGAACAGGGGATGAATTTCGAAAAGGGTCTCTCCATCCAACACCCTGCGCTCATAAACGACGGCGAAGACGGGCTCCACGCCACTTGAACACCCCGCGATAATGCTGATCGTCCCTGTGGGGGCGATGGTCGTCGTGGTGGCATTGCGCATATAAGGGGTCTTGGGATTGTCAAAGATACTTCCCTCATAGGCGGCAAAGTTTCCACGCTTCTTGGCCAAGGCAGCGGATGCCTTCCCGGCCTCTTTCAAGACAAAGCCCATGACTTGCTCGGCCCGGCGCACGGCGGCATTCGAATTATAGGGGATACCCATGTGAACAAGCATGTCGGCAAACCCCATTACCCCCAGGCCGATTTTTCTGACCTTTTTGGTCATGGTTTCAATCTGGGGTAAGGGGTACTTGTTTATCTCGATGACATTATCCAGGAAGTGAACGGCCAGCCGGACAGTCTGCCTCAGCTTGGCCCTGTCCAGTCTTCCGTCATTCACCATCCTACTCAGATTAATGGAGCCCAAGTTACACGATTCGTAAGGAAGCAGCGGTTGTTCACCGCAAGGGTTGGTCGCTTCTATCTCGCCGAGATGCGGCGTAGGGTTGGACCTGTTCATGTGGTCCAGGAAGATGATCCCCGGTTCCCCGCTTTGCCAGGCCGCCTGCACAATTTGGTCAAAAACCGCTTTGGCGTCCACCCTTCTTACCACCTTGCCGCTCCTGGGGTTTATCAAGCCGTAGGCCTTGTTGGCGTCCAGGGCCTCCATAAAATCGGACGTCAAAGCAACAGAGATGTTAAAGTTGTTAAGTCTGGAAAGATCGGTCTTGCTCCTGACGAAGGTCTCTATATCTGGATGGTCCACCCTGAGAATCCCCATGTTTGCTCCGCGGCGGGTGCCTCCCTGCTTGACCGTCTCGGTGGCCACGTCAAAAACGGTCATAAAGGAGAGCGGACCGCTCGATATCCCCCTGGTGGACAACACCACATCATTCTCAGGCCGCACGCGGGAAAAAGAAAAACCAGTCCCCCCGCCACTCTTATGAATAATGGCTGTGTGTTTGAGCGTTTCAAATATGGAGTCAATGGAATCCTCAACAGGAAGGACAAAACAGGCAGCCAATTGCCCAAGCCTGCGCCCTGCATTCATAAGCGTGGGAGAATTAGGCACGAAGTCCAAATTGGTCATCAAATGGTAGAAGTCTTTCTCCACCTGCTTGACATCGGCCTTGGGGTCAAACTTCGCGTCAGCCGCCGCCACGGCTTGAGCTACCCGTCTGAAGAGCTCCTCCGGCGTCTCGGCGGGCCTTCCTCTGCGATCCTTCCGCAGGTACCGCCGTTCAAGAACGACCATTGCGTTTTTAGATAAAGATAATGACATGATCAGCTCACGACTGCAGTGAGCAGTCAAGGGTTCAAATGCTTTTTCGTTTCCTGCCTTAAAAATGTGACAAAGGCCCGGCACAAGGGTGACTCACTTCGATACTTGGCCATGATCAAATAGAACGCCCTCTTAAAATAAAGCCCTTTGATCTCAAGTCTTTTGAGGGTGCCGGCAGCCAGCTCCTCGGCGACAGCGCATTCAGAAAGGATGGAAATCCCCACCCCGGCCTTGATGGCCTGGCGGACCGCCTCAGTGCTGCCCACGGCTGCCACCACGTTGAGCTGACGAGGCCAATATCCCGCTTGATCCAATACTTCTTCGATGGACTTTCGCGTCCCAGAGCCTGGTTCACGCATGACAAAAGGCTCGGCCGCAAGTTCCTCCATAGCCACACGGCCCCTGGCCGCCCACTTATGGTGGCCAGGAACCATGAGAAACATCTGGTCGTCCATGATCTTTTCCTGAACGAGCCGGCTTTGCTTGGTCCTAGCCCCTACAACACCCAGCTCCACACGGCCTTCCAGGGTTTCTTGAACAACCCTGGAAGTGTCTCCTTCTGTCAAGGTCAAAGTCACTCCAGGATAGGCTTGCTTGAACTTCCCCAGCAGGGGCGGCAAGATGTAGCCGCCCGGGATGGTGCTCCCCCCAATGGTAAGATGACCCTTCACTTTTCCCTGAAACTCAGCCAGGGCCTTCTCGGCACTTTCCTTAAGGGCAATCATCTTTGTGGCGTATCCGTACAAAAGCTCTCCGGCCTTTGTAGGAGCAACCTCCCTACCTAAACGGTCTATGAGCTTGCACTCACAATGATGCTCCAAATCCTTGATGTGACTACTTACCGTAGGCTGAGAAAGGAAGACCGCGCTGGCCGCCTTGGAAAAGCTCTTCAGCTCAACGACCCTGCAAAATATGTAAAGCCTCCATAAGTCCATCTTAGCAATAGAAAAGCAGCCTTAACCACATGACCTCTTGTGGCAAGCCCGCCCCCCCTTGTTGCGATTTCTTTCCATCACGCCTCGAATCCTCATGGTGCGCTTTCCTGGGGCCCTTCCGACACCTCTGTTTGACCCATTAACCTTCACCAAGTCTCAAGCGAACTTCGCCTTGAGTCTTTCAGAGACGATGTCAGGAACCATCCCGGTGGTGTCCCCCCCGAATCGAGCCGCTTCTTTGATAATGGAGGAGCTGATAAAGATCCACCGCAAACCTGTCATGAGAAAAACGGTTTGCACGTTTTTCTTGAGCTTTCGATTCATCAGGGCAAGTTGGAATTCATACTCAAAGTCTGACACGGCTCTAAGGCCCCTCAGGATGGCATGAGCCCCCCGTGCGACCACATAATCCACCAGAAGCCCGTCAAAGCTATCGACCTGGACGTTCGGCTCGTCCTTGAAGACCTCTCTCAACATCTCCAGGCGTTCGGCCACCGTAAAGAGCGGGGCTTTGCTCCCATTCGTGGCAATGGCGACAATGACGCCGTCAAATAGCTTCAAGCCCCGGTAAATGACGTCACAGTGGCCGTTCGTGATGGGGTCAAAAGTCCCAGGATAAACGGCAGTCTTTCTTGTATGCATACTGTCCCACCTTCACGTCTGTTTAGCTTATGATTCTTCTCCGATTCAGCTGGACAAAAGGGTTCAAGGATTGCGGCTTTCGCCTTAAAAAGATACAGGGGGTCCAGGGGCCCAGGATATTTATT
>Ga0180437_10011179_pt1 | contig 10815 bp, 11 predicted proteins | sample SS_ome_4_FD_132410 | JGI IMG/M metagenome (GOLD analysis project Ga0180437, IMG submission 132410) | Hypersaline lake sediment archaeal communities from the Salton Sea, California, USA - SS_3_D_1 metaG | ecosystem: Environmental > Aquatic > Non-marine Saline and Alkaline > Hypersaline >... | reverse complement strand
CGAAAAGCACTTGTTCTACGTTACTTCCAAAGGCAACGCGGCCTTCTCGACACGACCCTTCGAAATGCCGGACACGCAACTCCTACTAAACGCTGAAATGACATCGCCGTTCCAGCCAAGCAAGACTGACTATCTAAACCCATCGTATATCATGGCTGAAATCACTGACAAACGAGGAAAGACCATCGAGGGCTATGAGAACGGGAAGTGCGTCTTCCAGAGCTTAGGTCAAGGCCTCGTGCCACTTCAATGGGAAGGCCGGGATGCCACAGAATTGGTCGGAACGCAGGTTCGGCTCCGGTTGTACCTGCGCAGCGCACGAATTTACGCAGTCACCGCCGCTCAGAGAAGCAGTTAATGCTTGCCTTACGGACCCTGGAACGGGAAACGTAACGCGTCAGACCCATGACGGCGTTTCCATGGATCATTACTGTACCTTTGACCGCAACTTAGTGTTGCCCTGCTTCATCGCGTTCCAGCGATCGATGCGGGCCAGCCGACTGGCAATAAACTTGCAATCTGCCGCGCTTTCCTTTACAACAATCTCCCGCGTTTTGGTATGAGGTGTAGCACGTAGCGGGGGCAGGCTGTGGACAATCGAGAGGAAGGAATGTAATGGGGCCGTTTCCGCACCATCCGGCGGTGATTCGTCGGGCGCGAACTAGGCGGGCGTCGAGCTGGGACCAGAATGGCGCCAATGACGACTGTTGGCGGATCGGCCCCGGCGAAACGGCCGTCCTGGCCGACATTGCCGGCCCGGGGATGATCACCCACATTCATTTCACAACCATCAGCCATGACTTGCTCGATTACCGGGACGCCGTGCTGCAGATGTATTGGGACGGCGAGGACGCCGTCATCGAGGAGTACGAGTTCCCATCATATTCGGCGTGAACGGCGTGAGGTTTCGCGCGCCCGCCCGCGACGCTCCCTGTGCGGTTCGCTCAGAAATAGGAGAAAACACTATGAGTAAGTTGGTTATTCGATCCGCGTGCGCATTAGCAGTATGCGCCGCCGCGGGCGCCCTGTCAGGCTGCGCCCACCTCAGAACGGACGTCGATGCGCGATTCCGGCCGCTTGGAGCGGACCTATACGGTTCGCCGTGGGCGCATCTCGCTCACCTGGGCCCGGGCCGCTCGAAACGCGCGTCGAGCTGGGACAAAACGGGCGGTAATTGGGACGCACTGACCATCCAGCCCGGTGAGACGGTGACGCTCGCGGACATCGAGGGGCCGGGCATGATAACGCACATCTACTTCACGATGGTCCATCCGCATCTCTTGGACTATCGGGACGCGGTACTGCGCATGTACTGGGACGGGGAAACCACACCGAGCGTCGAGGTGCCGCTCGGCGATTTCTTTTGCGTGAGCAACTGCATCGTCCGGCGGTTCACTTCCCAAATGGTCACGGTGAATCTCGGGGGGAACCTTCACACGTACAACAACGGCCTCAACTGTTACTGGCCTATGCCGTTTTCGACTGGCGCCCGCATCACGCTCGAAAACCAGAGCAACCGCATTCTTGGCGGCCAATTCATGGGGCTGTGGTCGCACATTGATTATGTCGAGTATGATGAGGGGGAAGACGTGCCAGCGCCCATCGGGCGGTTCCATGCGCAATGGCGCCGCGAGAATCCGACTACGGTGAACCCTGCCGTCAAGGAAACCCTCGAGAAAAAAGAGCCCGTGTTGAATCTTACCGGTGATGAGAACTACGTTGTGCTCGAGGCGCAAGGCCGGGGCCAGGTGGTCGGCATTTTCCTGCAGGTGGACAACCTCGAGGGCGGCTGGTACGGCGAGGGCGACGACATGGTGTTCATCGACGGCGACACGTGGCCGCCGTCGTTGCATGGCACCGGCTCCGAGGAGATCTTCGGCGGGGGCGCCGGCCCGGACCAAGAATATACCGGCCCCTACACGGGGTACTTGCTGGTCGAAAACCGCGATGACGAGACGTACAAGGGCTTCAACGCTATGTATCGATGGTACCTGCACGACCCGCTGCGGTTTCAGGAACGGATCCGGTTGACGGTCGAGCACAATCACGACAACTGGTCCGCCAACGACTACACCAGCGTGGCCTATTGGTATCAAGCGGAACCGCACGCGCCGTTTCCGGCGTTGCCGCCTGCGGCCGAACGGCGGCCTAACTTCGGCGAAGCGTTCGAGCGCGCCAACGCGGCCTACTCCGAGCTGATGGACCTTGTTGTCCCGTACATCCGCGAGTTTTTCAAGGAGCGCAGACGCCCCCCGAAGTGGATGATGGAACTCCGCGAAACGTCGAATACTGCCTACGAGCAAATGTATACAAGAGACTTCGAGGCGGCGGAGAAGACCTACCGGGCAATGCTGCAAACCGTCAAGGCAAAAATCGAGCAGTCTGAATGAGGGGATAGCTCACGATGGCGGGTAGGATTATTTCGTTGGCAGAGCCAACTTGCCGATAACGTGCAAAAGCAAGAAGGAGAGCATTCAATGTCGAACAGTTCTTGGTACGAGATGACGCAGGTGCGTTCGGCGCAGACGCGACGGGCTTCGAGTTGGGATCGCACCGGGAAGAATGCAGACTGGGTGGTCGTTCCGCCGGGCGAGACGAAGGTGCTCGCGGAAATAGACGGGCCAGGCGTCATCGATCATATCTATTTCACCATGATCCGGCCCTGCATGTTGGATTACCGCGACGCAGTCCTCCGCATGTATTGGGACGGCGAGGATACGCCGAGCGTTGAAGTGCCGTTCGGCGACTTCTTTTGCGTGAGCAACTGCACGATTCGCCAGTTCGCTTCGCTGCGTATAGCCGTGAATCCAGGCGCAGGCGCCCGGCACCAGAATAACGGGTACAACTGCTATTTCCCGATGCCGTTTGCCGACGGCGCCCGCATCGAGATCGAGAACCAGAGCAAGCGCGTTTTCGGCGGGATCTGCGGCGCCCTCTGGTACCACATCGACTACGAGGCCCTCGATGCGCCGCCGCCCAAGGACACGGGAAGGTTCCATGCACAATGGCGGCGGGAGAACCTTACGGCGCGCGTTGCTCCTGAGGAAAGCCAACATGTCAACCTGACGGGTGCGGAGAACTACGTGATGCTCGAGGCCGAAGGCCACGGCCACATCGCGGGCTTATTCCTGCAGGTGAACAACGTGCAGGGCGGCTGGTACGGCGAAGGCGACGACATGATCTTCGTCGACGGCGACACGTGGCCGCCGTCGCAGCACGGCACGGGGTCGGAAGAGGTCTTCGGAGGTGGCGCGTGCCCCGACAAAGAGTACGCCGGGCCGTACACGGGTTTCTTACTCGTCGAAAACAAGGACGGCGACACGTTTAAAGGCAAGAACGCTATGTATAGGTGGTATGAGACGGATCCTATCCGGTTCAAAGAACGTGTCAAGATGACGATCGAGCACGGCCACGCCAACGACCTCGCCAATGATTACGCGAGCGTTGCGTATTGGTATCAGCTCGAGCCGCACGCGCCGTTCCCCCCCTTACCCGGCATCGACGCGCGCCGGCCAATACTCCCCGACGCCTTCTACAAGGCCTTTGAATTGTACGAAGAACTGCTCGCGATCCAACTCGAGACCCGGCAGGAGTGCACGGCCGAAGGCAAGCCGGCCCCCGACTGGTACGCAAAATCGGACGCGAAGTTGGGCGAGGGCGACGACAGGTTGGTCGCGGGCGACTATGACAAAGCCGAGAAAGTGCTGAGCGAAGGGCTCGCGATCGCGCGCAAAGGCCGAACCGGATGACCGCCACGCCGGGAAGACGCGCCAATAGTGGAGAAAGGGGCACGTTAACCATGAGACGCGCCTATGCAATCGTCGCAGCGGCCTTGGCTGTCCCGATGTTGCTCTCGGGTTGCCTTACGCAGGGCAAAGCCCGAGTTGCCCGGCGATTCGAATCCTTGGGTCCCGATCTGTACGGCTCGCCCTGGGCGCACATCGCCCATGTCGGCTCGGGACGATCGAGGCGCGCGTCGAGTTGGGACAAAAGCGGCGGCAACTGGGACGCGCTTACGATTCAACCGGGTGAAACCGTGACGCTGGCGGACATCGAAGGTCCGGGCATGATTACGCACCTCTATTTCACGATGGTGCATCCCCATTTGCTTGATTACCGGGAAGCGGTCTTGCGCATGTACTGGGACGGCGAAGAGACCCCCAGCGTCGAGGCGCCTTTGGGCGACTTCTTCTGCGTGGGCAACTGCGTCGTCCGCCGATTTGCGTCTGAAATGGTCACGGTGAACCTCGGCGGCAATCGCCACACGTACAACAACGGGTTCAATTGCTATTGGCCCATGCCATTCTCGAAGCGCGCCCGGATAACGCTCGAAAACGAGAGCCCTCGGGTACTGGGCGGCCAGTTTCGGGGGATCTGGACCCACATCGACTACATCCAGTACGACGAAGGAGAGGACCTGCCGGAACACGTGGGGCGGTTCCATGCCCAATGGCGCCGCGAGAATCCGACAACGGTCAGCGAATCCGTCAAAGCAGCCATCGCGAACAGGCAACCGTCACTCAACTTGACCGGTGATGAGAACTACGTGATGCTCGAAGCCGAGGGCAAGGGCCAGGTCGTCGGGTTGTTTCTGCAAGTAAACAACTTCGAGGGCGGCTGGTACGGCGAAGGCGATGACATGGTTTTCATCGACGGCGCGACATGGCCGCCGTCGATCCACGGCACCGGCACCGAGGAGGTCTTCGGCGGCGGCGCCTGCCCCGATGCCGAGTACACGGGGCCCTACACCGGCTTTCTGCTCGTGGAAAACAAAGACGGCGAAGCCTTCAAAGGGCTCAACGCCATGTATCGCTGGTATCTCCACGACCCGTTGCGGTTCCAGGAGCGCATCCGCTTGACCATCGAACACAGCCACAACAACGACCTCGCCAACGACTACTCGAGCGTCGTCTATTGGTATCAACAGGAACCCCATGCGCCGTTCCCGGAGTTGCCGCCGGCCGCTGGGCGGTGGCCGGCCTTTGGCCCAGCCTTCGAACGCGCGCACGTTGCGTCCATGGAACTGCTCGAGTTGGTCGTTGCCTACGTCGAGAGGCTGCGCGCGGAGAAAAGAGACGGCCCGAAGTGGCTCGGCGAACTCGGCCGTCTGTCGTTCCAGGGATACGAGTACATGCAGACCCGGCAGTTTGACAAAGCGCAGGAAACTTATGAGAGGATGTTGACGACCTTCAAAGAGAAGGCCGCGGTCGATGCCGACGGAGAGTTACCTATCGAAGATCCCCGATAGCTTCCGCTGCCGAGCCCAAAAAGGGATTGGCCGTACGCGCGTTGACCTTTCTGGCGTCAAGTCTTCTTCAGTCTAAGCGGGCCGTTTCTTTGCTCGGCCTTGCCGGGAGCGTCCGGAACGCAAAGGCGTCGGGTTCTGTTTTTGCAGCGCGGGTACGACAGACGGCCTTCATAGGGCAAGAACGTGGGTGCAATCTCGGCAACAGTGGTATTTGGCACGCGGCCGGAGGCCGTTAAGCTTGCACCGGTGGTGCTCGAGTTGCAATCGCGGCCCGAGCGGTTTCACGTTGCGGTGTGCGTTACGGCGCAGCATCGCGAGATGTTGGACCCCGTGCTCGATACATTCGACATTGCGCCGAACATCGACCTCGACTTGATGACCCACGACCAAGCGCCCGCGGCCCTCGCGGCGCGCGTGCTCGAGGGAATGCAGCGCGTCTTCGAGAACCGGGCCACGGATTGGATCATCGTACAAGGCGACACCACCACAACGATGGCGGCCGCCTTAGCCGCCTTCTATCGCCGCGTCAAGGTTGGGCATGTCGAGGCCGGTCTCCGCACGCACGACCGCTATCGCCCTTACCCGGAGGAGATCAACCGGCGCATCACGACCCAGGTTGCCGATCTGCACTTTGCGCCGACAGAACGCGCCCGGCAAAACCTGTTGCACGACGGCGTGGATTCTTCGCGTGTCTTCGTTACAGGCAACACCGTAATCGACGCCCTGCTCATGGCGCGCGAGAAGGTCGCAGCGCTACCGCAGCCTTGGCCGCACATGAACCGATTGGGTGACCGACGAATGGTGCTGATTACGGCCCACCGGCGCGAGAACTTCGGCCGCGGCCTCGTAGCCATCTGTCGGGCGATTCGGACCCTTGCGACGCGCTTCCCGGACGTGGAATTCGTGTATCCCGTTCATCTCAATCCGAACGTGCAAAAGCCCGTTTACGAAACGCTTGACGGCATCGCAAACGTTCACCTGACCGCGCCGCTGGACTATGTGCCCTTTATTGCCGCGATGGAGCGTTGTTCGTTTCTTCTTTCCGACTCGGGAGGCATTCAGGAAGAGGCCCCGGCGCTGGGCAAGCCGGTTCTCGTTATGCGCGACGTGACGGAACGTCCCGAAGCCGTCGAAGCGGGAACCGCCAAGTTGGTCGGGGCAAATGAGGACCGCATCGTCGAAGAGGTCTCTCGGTTGCTGACCGACAGCCGGGCCTATGGCGCCATGAGCCAAGCGCGTAACCCGTTCGGCGACGGCGCGTCCGCACGTCGGATAGCCGACATTCTGGTCGAGTGCGCCGGATGCGAGGGCCAATAGACAAGGCCCGCGCGGCTTTGTGCCGTTGTGTCGGCTTTGTTATGATGCGGCACATTTGGCGCCGGCGGCACATTTGGTGCCGGCGGCACATTTGGTGCCGGCGGCATAGGTTATGCCGTACGCATAGGAGGCCTCAGATGGGGCGGTTCCTGGTAACGGGCGGCGCGGGATTCATCGGGTCGAATTTGGCCGAGGCACTGTGTCTGCGCGGCGATGCCGTGGTAGTTCTAGACGACTTCTCGACGGGGAAAACCGAGAATATCGGCCACCTGCTTGATCGATTGACCCTTATCGAAGGTTCCATAACCGATCTGGCGACGTGCAGACAAGCCGTTGCGGACGTCGACTACGTGCTCCACCAGGCCGCCCTGCCGTCCGTGCCGCGTTCGGTAGCGGATCCGGTCGCGTCGCATAATGCGAACGCCACCGGTACGTTGAACATGCTCGTGGCGGCGCGCGATGCGGGAGTAAGACGTTTCGTTTACGCCAGTTCATCGTCCGTGTACGGCGACGCGCCGACGCTGCCGAAACAAGAGACAATGACGCCGATGCCGCTGTCCCCGTATGCGATTACGAAACTTGCCGGTGAGATGTATTGCCTGTCCTTTCACCGGTTGTACGGCTTAGGAACACTTGTCCTCCGGTACTTCAACGTGTTTGGGCCCCGCCAAGATCCCGCCTCGGAATACGCCGCCGTGATTCCGAAGTTTGTGACCCAATTCCTCCGCGGGCAGTCGCCGGTGATTCACGGCGACGGCGAGCAGTCGCGCGATTTCACCTACGTGGACAACGTGGTGGACGCAAACCTCCGTGCGTGCGCGGCGCCCGACGCGGCCGTCGGGCAAGTCTACAACTGTGCTTGCGGGGAACAAACCACGGTCAATGAACTCGCCGCCGTCTTGAGGGAACTAACGGCGTCAACGGCCCCGATCCGTTACGGCGAATTGCGGCCGGGCGACGTTAAACACTCCTGGGCCGACATAAAGAAAGCCCGCGATGTTCTAGGATACGGGCCTCGTGTGAACTTCCGTGAAGGGCTCGAGAAGACCGTCGCGTGGCACCAGTCGAACAGAGGGCACTGAGTTTTGGACGCAGCAACAGCCGACGGCACCGGTTGCTCAACAAGGGCTGAACCGACCGTTTGCCAGCGGGTTGCTTGGGAGGCGCCCCCGCGGCTGGGGGAAAGCCGCGGGGGCTAAGGAGACTCGCCAGTCGGCGGGAGAAGGGTCTACGCCATCGCGGGAACTGCGTCGGCCACCTCGTTGGTGGCATGGTCGACCAGCAACGCGTACGCGAGAGCCGCGTCGAACTCATCGTGGAATATCCGCAAACCCGCAAGGAACCGGCAATCGCGGCCCGTTGGCCGACACCAGACTACTCGCGCTTTCAATTCCACCGCGCCCGACGCCACAAAAGGGAAATCCGAAACCAGCATGACGTAACGCCCGGGACGCAGGTAACGCCCCAGTGAAACCGATGCGCCGGAGTAGCTGATGTCGCGCCACGACCCGAGGCTCTTGTCTCCGGGGCCGGACTCGTATACGACCCCGCCGTTCCACGGAACGCGCGCGCCTCTGCGCTGCTCGTCTATCATGCACATAGCCATCTGACTTCCCATCCTAACCTCGAATCGTTGTTTGCGGGGCCGGCTCTTTCTACACCGAACCGCCTTCCCCACGGTACATAACCCTGAAACCCCGTTACGGGTTCCCAACAGTTTAGAAGAGCAACATACGTGCCAAGCCACCCGCCTTGGCCTCGCCTGTTTACTACAACCTGACCTTTCCTTTATTCACGGCCATGCATACATTGGCTTCGACGTTTGAAAAATGCCAGGCCAAACGTCCACTATATATGACGCTTTCCCGGACGAAAGGGTGACACAAAAGCTGTCGAAGATGCCCTGGCAGGGCAGTAGGCCGATTTCAACACGGCGAGCGAGGTGGCAATTCTTGCCAACCTGTGGCATCAAATGCCAGAGCGGAGGACTCGACTGATGCTCGACCACACACCGGACCCGACGGGCACGGGTGTCCATGAAGCACTTGGCCAGTCAGAAGCCTTTGTGGCGTTTCAGGAGCAACTGTCGCGGGTGGCCAAAGTCGATCGCCCCGTCTTGGTGATAGGCGAACGCGGCACCGGCAAAGAACTGGCCGCGCAGCGGTTGCACTACCTGTCGGGCCGTTGGCAGGAGCCCTTCGTGGCCCTGAATTGCTCCGCGCTTTCCCCGTCGCTGATCGAGTCGGAGCTTTTCGGCCACGAGGCCGGGGCGTTCACGGGGGCCGCGCGCCAGCGGAAAGGCCGGTTCGAGGCGGCCAACAACGGCACGCTCTTCCTCGACGAGATCGGCTTGATCCCGCTCGAGGTGCAGGAAAAGATCCTTCGCGTGGTTGAATACGGCGCCTTCGAACGCGTGGGAAGCTCGGCTCCGTCCCGCGTCGACGTACGCATTGTCGCCGCCACCAATGCCGACGTGCCCGCCCTCGCCGACGAAGGCCGGTTCAAACGCGACCTGCTCGATCGACTCTCGTTCGAGGTGCTGTTCCTGCCGCCGTTGCGCGAGCGGGCGGGCGACGCGCTGCTCTTGGCCAACCATTTCGCCGCGCACATGGCCCATGAACTGGGCCGCAACGACGTGCCCGAATTCACCGACAATGCCGTCGAGGCGCTCGAACAATACCCGTGGCCCGGCAACGTCCGCGAACTCAAGAACGTCATCGAGCGCGCCGTATACCGCTCGGACTCCTCTACTATCGACGACGGCGACATCGTCTTCGACCCGTTCCAATCGCCCTTCGCGCCACAGCCCGCCACTGCGGCATCGGACAACGCGCCGTCAGACGGCGCGCCCTCAGACGGCGGCGCGCGGCCGTGCGCCGCCGCAAACGCGGGGCCATTGAACATGTCCCTTGAAGAAGCCGTGCGCGACCTCGAGGTCCGGATGATGAAACAGGCGCTGGCCCGCGCCCAATTCAATCAGCGCAAAGCCGCCGACCTCCTCGGCCTGACCTACCACCAATTCCGCGGCCTCTACCGCAAGTACAAAGACCAACGCCAAGCGCAATAACGACGCGCCAAACCCGCGCCCAGAAACAGCGCCATCCGATGCCCGACGAAGCCGGTTTGTGTTACACTGAAATTCAAGGAGGGTTAACAGTGACTGTCAACGGCATCGTAGTTCCCGACGAACAGATTGCTGAGTTTTGTAAGCGGTGGAACGTCACCAAGCTCGAGTTGTTCGGTTCCGTTCTGCGACAGGATTTTCAGCCTGGCAGTGACATCGACGTGCTCGCAACGTTCTCGCCTCGTGCGAAACGGACGCTCTTGGACGAGGCGCAGATGGAAATGGACCTCGAGGCTATGCTGAATCGGGCGGTGCACCTCGTCAGCCGTACGGCCGTCGAGAACAGCCACAACCCAATTCGGCGTAGACACATTCTCGAATCCGCGGTGACGATCTATGGTGAGTGAGCGCATTAAGGCTCTGCTCGTCGACCTTGACGCCATGGCCGGGCGTATTCAGGCGTTCACGAAGGATCTGGAAGCTCAGGCGTTTCAGGCAGACGCTAAAACGCAATCGGCAGTCCTGCATCAGTTTATGGTCCTTGGTGAAGCCGTCAAGCGGCTCCCGGAGGAGTTTCGGCGGCAATAACCCCAGATCCCGTGGTCCCGCATCGCGCGGATGCGCGACCGCCTAATCCACGCGTACGACGACGTCGACCTGGACGTGGTTTGGGATACGGTGACGACGGCCATCCCGGAACTCAGAAACGAACTCGCGCGCCTGCTGCGTCACCTGGAGGACTAGCGGCTGACCCGCGACGAACGGCATGGTCCCGCTGTTGGGGAGAAACGCCAACAGGAGGCCCGGAAGTGGGAAGACCCCCGCCTTAGCCGAGACGATCCGGCCCACTGGCCGGGGCAGACTACTGCGAGCAGTGGACGTGGCCGTGGAGGTCGCGGCCGGCGGCGATGGCGGCGTCTGCGGCGGCCCGCTCGAGCGCGAGCAGCTTGATGCCTTTGTCAACCGTGTGGCGGAATATAGTTTCCATGTCGTTGTACTCGGGTTGGCTCATGGCGACGGCGTGGAGGCCTTCGAGTTCGGACAGGTTGGCGATGAAGTGGTCGCCTTTCCCGCAGAAATGGTCGCCGCCGCCGCCGAATGCGTCGAGAATGCGCTGGTTGTAGGGCCGGATGAATTCGTCGAACAGGGCCGGCGACAGGTTCATGGCCGAGTCGTCGCGGAGCAT
>Ga0180437_10011178_pt1 | contig 10815 bp, 10 predicted proteins | sample SS_ome_4_FD_132410 | JGI IMG/M metagenome (GOLD analysis project Ga0180437, IMG submission 132410) | Hypersaline lake sediment archaeal communities from the Salton Sea, California, USA - SS_3_D_1 metaG | ecosystem: Environmental > Aquatic > Non-marine Saline and Alkaline > Hypersaline >... | reverse complement strand
TGTACGTTTTCAGGGAGGTTGCAATGCGGGTCATACGGTAATCGTAGGCGATAAAACCTATAAATTCCGAATCTTGCCAACTGGAGCCATTCGAGGAAAGAAAGTCGTGATTGGCAATGGAGTGGTAGTAGATCCATTAGTGTTGCTAGAGGAGCTAGATTTTCTCCGAAGGGAGGCTGTTACTATCGACCTACTCATAAGTGACCGTGCACATATTATCACTCCGTATCAGATACAGATTGATACTCTGGGAGAGATTGCAAAGGGACGCAAAAAGATAGGCACAACACGTAGAGGAATTGGACCGACCTATTCTGACAAGGTTTCTCGGATAGGAGTGCGCCTCTGTGATTTTTCATTGGAGTCGAGTGAACAATGGTCACTGCTTGAAGCCAGTGCACGAGTTCAAATCGAGAAGACACATGGGGCTACCATTGAGGACCCTGTTGGTTCATCGTTTGAAACCTTTTCCTCCCACGTAAGAAGTCTGCTCCACTATATTGGCGACAGCGGAGAGTTCTTGGAAACTGAAATGAGAAAGGGGCAACGTGTCTTGTTCGAAGGTGCTCAAGGCGCACTACTTGATATAGATCATGGAACATATCCCTTCGTCACCAGCTCGAACTGCGTTTCCGCAGCGGCAGCAACAGGAACTGGTATTTCATTCTCAGGATTAGAATCTGTTCTTGGGGTTTGTAAGGCATACATGACGAGAGTTGGTACAGGACCCTTCCCAACTGAACTTGATGATGATGTTGGACAGTTGATGCGAGATAGGGGAAAAGAGTACGGCACAGTGACAGGTCGTCCTCGAAGATGCGGATGGCTTGATCTTGTTGCACTCAGATATGCCGTCCGATTGAATGGGTGTGAACATCTAGCAGTAACCAAGGCTGATGTTTTGACAGGTATCAATCCCCTCAAGGTCTGTATTGCCTATGATATTGATGGTATCAAAACGAAGAATTTCCCAGCTAGTGCTGAGGTGCTATCAAGGGCCATTCCTGTCTATCAGGAGTTCGAGGGGTGGTTTGAGGAAATTGAGTCCAGTTTTAACTCAAAGACCAATGCTGTTCTTCCTAGGCAATTCCAGCATTATCTATCCTTCATTGAAGAATCAACTAGTGCCAAGATTTCGATGATCTCCACAGGTCCACGTAGAGAAGATACAATAATGCTCTGAGAAACAGCACTACATATGTTTCCTCTCTATCATCACTATAGATCCTACTATGATTGCTGCAACGATAAGTAGCAGTGGTGGAGCGTAATTGATGAAAATACCAAAATAGTACACAATCCTAGCAGGGTCCAATGCAATGATAGTAAGATGTCCCCATACAAGTAAAAATCCATAGATGGCAAAAATCGGGTAGAGAATAGGGCCTCCTGTTATCACAAGTAGTAGTATGAGTACAGCTAACCTATTCTTTGTGGGATCGAACAGAGGTACCTTGATGGTTTCTTGGTCACTGATTTCAAAGTAATACAATATGAGAATGGTTGGAAATCGTATACGTATAAGTTCTAGAATCTGAACGCCTTGCTGTACTGTGAGAAGGACGAAGGTATGTGTCAACATATATCCCAGAATCATCGCGTTGAGAATGGGAAGGGATGGTGTGAAGAGTTGAAGACTCTCGATGATTCCTACAAGCACAGAGAAATTAACAAAGAGAAGAATTAGATGCCCAATTGCACCTTTGAGGTACTGAATTTTGCTGACCATTCATATCCTTCCAAGCAGTCTTCTCAGACACCTAGCTTGAATGGTTTTGGTGGTTGGGTTCCGGACAATGCATCAAATGGGCCAAACTCTGCCTGTTTGGCTATCGCTCTCTGTACAAGATCTGTGAAGAGTGTATCCACATTCTCGCCGGTTTTAGCTGATGTTTCATAATGCAGAACATCCAACCATTTTGTGACCATCTCGCCAGCTTCTGAAGGGACTAGTCTGTCCTCACGGTCTATCTTGTTGGCTACAACCGCAACCACGGCATTGGGACACACAGTGATAAACTTGGTGAACCACTCTCCAATGTCCAAAAACGTCTGAGGACGGGTTACATCATACACGATGATGGCCATAGATGCACCTGCCATATATCTACGTCTTAGCTCGTTGTATGTTGGTTGACCAGCAAGATCCCAGAGAACTACACGCGCAGTCACCCTGCTACCACTTGGCAAAACTGTATTGACAGTCTTCAATGCGAATGTAGTCCCTATTGTAGCAATATACCGCTCACTAAAACTGCCTTCAGTGTATCTCTTGATGCAACTAGTCTTGCCAACTGCCCCATTTCCCAAGGCAACTAGCTTAAACATATGACTAGCATCATCTAATGACATGGCACGACGTCCTAAATTTCACTTCCAGTTCTTCTTGCTAAAGTTTGGTTAATAATAGTTCTGAGTATGTCCTCGTAATATGACCTACTCAATTAAAAAAAAACTACTTAGGTTTTAGGTTCGTCATAGCAAGGATTATACTGGACATATTCTATATTCGGATGCAATTTCGACCATTGGTGAGTACTATGGCAGAGCAATTCCTTAGCCGTTTGACGAAAATAGAAGAGAGCATTAACCAACTTGGTGAAACCCTGAAACGAATGATTACTATTTTAGGTACTGTTACAGAGATAAAATCAGAGGTGCGTGGCGCAAAGGATGAGATTATCGCAGCCTTGAGCAAGACTACTAAAGCTGCTCCGGAAAACGATAATCAAGAGGCTCTAGCAAATATGGTCGTTCAAGAAGTTGGAGCTATCCGAGTTTTTGTCCAGCAATCTATGGAGAATCTAAGGAATGAGGTAAAGAAGATCATTGAGAATATGCCAATGCCCACTGCAGCTCCAACGCCACAACCAGCGCCAACACCTGTATCGAGACCCGCCCCCACACCAACCCCGCCACCAGTTACTCCAGCACCGGTGGAAACTCCTGCACCAACCCCCACACCTGTCCCTGAACCCACACCAGAACCCTCTATGGCTCCACAATCAATTACAGCAGACCGTGCCATGCAGATTGCACAGCAACTCCAATTAATTGTTAAATCATTGAAGATGGGTTGTATTGCTGGTGATGTCCTCGATACGATGGCTGAGGCAAAGGCGGCTATAACTAAAATTGTGCCAAGTGATCCGATCATGGTCTATATCGATAGGTGGGCTAGTGTAGTGGGTGGATATCAGAAGCGCAAAGAACTCCAAGCACGAGACATTCTACAACTGAAGAAGGAAATCAAGGCAGAGATACCGAAGTACAAGCCGGCTTAATCCTCAATGATCGGTGCACCATCAGCGATGAGTTTCATTGTTGCTAGGACACCAATTATGTCAGTAGTGGATATGAGGCCAATTATGTCAGTGCCCTCGATAACGGGAATACGTCTCCTACCTGTGTGATTCATCAGAGCAATGGCTTGACCAATATCAGCATCTGGTCCAATCGTAACGACTGGTGTCACCATGATATCCTCGAGACAGAGAGTCTGATAGGATCCTTCAGAGAGAAGTTGTGCCCCAATGATTTCTCGTCTCGTTACCATTCCTACTAAGACATCAGCTTTTGTGATAAGAAGACTCCCGACATCTTCTACTGCCATGAGTTTCGCGGCATCAACAACAAGAGTTTCTGCCTCAGCAGTGATAATCAGTGATGTCATAAAGTCCCTAACTTTCACGTTCCCGTTCACCTCATCTGGAAGAGATCACATCAAAGGGCTTTTGCTCTCAGAGAGTGCTTTTTCCAGAACAATCTCTGCGAGACGAGTAAATACATTGTTCACCGCATCGCCAGTTTTCGCTGAAGTTTCGAAATACTCGGCTTGGAACCAACTGCGTAGCATCATTCCGGGTTCATGAGGGACCATTCTCTTATCAGTGAGATCTACCTTGTTGGCACTTATGATAACAGGTGATGCTTGACAGACCTCTCTGAATGATTCAAACCAATTGTTCATTGCCATGAATGTTTCAGGACGGGTCACATCGTACACAATGATAGCTCCAGAGGCTCCTTTCATGAATTGCCTACGGAGTTCTCTATACGTTGATTGCCCTCCCATGTCCCACACATTCAAGCGAACCTTACGAACGGTCCCCTCGCTATCAGTCACTTCTATGTCCTTGGTCGCAAAGGTCGTTCCAATGGTCTGTTTATACTCCTCATCAAAGACGTTCTCAGTGTATCTCCTTACAAGCGACGTTTTTCCCACAGCTGCTTCCCCCAATAGGACCACTCGAAATTTGTATCCTTCAAAATCATCATCCGATGGAGCTTCTGAAGTATTTTTTTCATGAGTCACACAGGGGCACCCCAACTTGTCGCTTTCCGGACGTACTCTGAGTGTTCACGAGTTTTGTCTTATATCTTTTCTTCGGAGATTCTCATGGATTCAATATGAATATTTACTCATACCAATCGGTGTTCCTTGGGATGAATATCTCAAATGCAACCACTGGGTATCCAATACCAAAGTTCGACAACACTTCAGGAGAAACCTCACCAAACAATCCCCATCTCTTCCCATCAACCTTGATGCTTGCAGACCTTCCTTCAATGAAGTCAGAGCTCCTCTCTGTTTCATAGGTGAAACGTCCATCCAGTCCAAGGTTCCGTAGTAGAAACCCGATTTCAGTCATTAGTTTCGTGATGTTCACTCTCACATCTGTCATAAGTGCACACACAGAGGGGATCTGATTCACACATGTTTCCTCAGACTCATCAGGGATTGCCACATCACCTACCTCAAAGATCTTCTGTGGGTAGTCTGCATGTTGGTTTTGTGATGAAAAATCAAGAAGTACTGGAAGGAGAGAGTTTCTTAAGACAGAATAGTTTCTACTCTTTGGGTTTTCTGTTAAAACCAAAGGTTGGGTCCGAAGCATCTTCTCGTTGAGTACTTCTGGTGAACTCATAACGTAGTTCATGATCTCCTGATACCCCATACCCACCATGAGGTCTCTGACCTTATTCTTCACTCTGGTAATAGGATGCAACTTTCCAGTTGTCATTGTCTGTGGCATGGCTGGTTTCAATCTGTCAAAACCATATCCAATGGCAATGTCCTCTATTATGTCAACATGATGCAGAATATCCATTCTGTATCGTGGAATTAATACCTGTATCTTCTTTGTCTTTGAGGTTTTGGTTCCATACCCCATTCTCTCCAGAGCTTTGACTGATTCTCCTTCTGTCATGTCAAGTCCGAGAATTGTGTTGATTTCATCGAGTTCTATTACCATCCTTTCTGGTTTGAAGTTCGGGGTTTCCTCAGTGGAACCATCTGGATAGACAACAGTTACAGATTCGACTTTCCCACCTCTCTCTGCCAGAGATGCAGTTAGTATGTTGAGGGCTTGATGGACTGTTGGCAGGTGAGTTCCCGTCACCTCCACAAAGATATTATTTGTTTCAGTCGTCATTCGACCAAGATCGTTACTATTGATTATAGGCGGGAGACTCAAAATCTGATTCTTAGAGTCATAGAGCAAGGGCCATTTCTTATGACCTTGGATGATTGGTCCGAACTCGACTCCTTTCTCATGTTCCTTTAATATCGTTGGTCCATCCATCTCTACATCATAGCCCAAAGGAACAAACTTGATTTTCTCTGGTAGTTGGGGACCATAGTAAACTGGGAATTTTAACTCATCATACACATAGAGACCTATACTAGCTTTATTCCTGTTCCTTCCATGAGTTGAGGTAAGAGCATCTTGAAGATGCATGTATTCTTTGATTAATTCATCATCCGCTGGTATCCCCTTGATGATGGAACAGCAGATGTATGGGCGTATTTTACCAAGTCCTGGTTTGACTATGATTTGCTTTCCTGACTTCTTCGTTGGATATTCCTTAAGACCTGTTTCTAAACGAAGGTATGAGCGAACTGCTCGTGCAATGCCCTCGGTGGAGAGCATATCCTGACGATCTGGATTAACTTCTATCTCAATAATATTCCCCTCGATCTTCTCGACCTCAGCCTTGATGAGAAAGAGTGTGTCCTCTAGTTGCTCAAGACTGAGTTTCTTACCAATGAGTGCAAGGAGGTCATCGATTCTGCATTCTACAATCATTATCTTCACCTACCTCATGAAATAGCTTCTTCGCAGCCAATTTAGATCTCTTGAGAAGAGATCCCTGATGTCATTGATTGCCATTGCAGCCATGTAGAGCCTACCTGCGCCAATTCCCCAAGCTAGAACAGGGTCCTCAATCCCAAGAGGTTTCGTGACCTCCGGTCTGAAGATACCCGATCCTCCAAGCTCGATCCACCCAAGTTTATCGTGTTTTCCAAAGGTTTCAACACTTGGTTCTGTAAAGGGAAATTGTCCTGGTTTAAATTTGAGTTTCTCGATACCAACTGCCTTGCATATTGAAGTGAGATAACCAAGCAAATCTCGAAGGGTCAATCCTTTGTCCATGATAATTCCTTCACACTGGTCGAACTCCTGTGCGTGTGTTGCACTGAGTGTTTCGGACCTGAAATTACGGTCAATAATGAACATCTTCTGAGGACTCTCACGATGTTCGTAAAGGTATCTCATGGATACAGGAGTAGTGTGAGGTCGTAGACAGAGTCTAGTTGCCACCTCTTCACTGTATGGCCAATCCCACCCCTTTGAACCTGTATTGCCACCATTCTCGTGGACACTTTTTACTGCCATGTAGTACTTCTTATCAACGATATGTCCATGATCAAATGGAGCTCCAACTCGGAATTGATCCTGGACCTCTCTGGAAACATGATCTTGAGGCACGAACAGGGTATCATGTCCCCAGAACTCAGTCTCTACAAATGGACCGAACCATTCTGTGAATCCCAATCCCACCATGATCTCTCTAAGCCAGTCATTGAATTCAGCGTAGGGATGCTTTTTTCCAAAGTTGGAATAAGCTGGAACGATCTCAACATTGTAGGGTCTAAACGATTCTCCCTTCCATGCTCCGCTAGAAAGAATCTCGGGTGTGAGATCTCCTATGCCTTTCACACCTGTGGAAATCAACTCGTCAACTCTACTAATCTGATCTTCAATGATTTCAGCATCATACTTCTTTGTTATTATCTCATAGACCAGTTTTCTCTCTATCATTTGCTTCATCGAATCAGACTGCGCTAGCTCTACGGGTACAGTTCCTGAGGAGAGGTGTTTGAGAATCTCAGAAACTTCTGTTTCAGGACTCTCAACTATAGCATGCAATACAGTAGCTCCATCCTCTTTTGATATCTCTATCCAACCATACCTTCGAACCCAGTTCATCGCAATGCCCTTAGTCTTTGGACTAAGCCCTGAATGAGCGACGGCATCTTCAAAGGTGGCTTTGCCACCAAGATTCTTTACTCCGTTGAAGAGACGAACCTCAGGAAGTCCTGATTCAGTATATTCCATTCCTTCAGTTGTCAATGAATAACTCACTTGGTCTCTGGAATGAATTCTCACAAGATTTCGACTAGCCAAAGAGTTGAGGATTGAGACCACTCTTTCTTCATTCTGATTGAGATTGTTAGCTAGCTGGATTGTTGAAACACGCTGACCCCCGTTTAAAAGTTCATTCAGAACAGCTCTCTCTCCTTCTGTCAACTGCTCGCTCATGTCTTGATCAAAACTCCTAAGCACATTGGATTCATCTGGGACAGACAAGCCGCATATAGTCTACCTTGATTTGGCAAAACGATTCCTATAAGGTCGTAATAAATTGGCGGTTATCCATCCGTCCTTCACCTGCTTAATTTTGAAACAAAGCACTCACCTTTTTAATCTGTCGCCAAAAGGGCTCTCAGAGTATTGTTGTGTCGTAATGTTCAAATATACTCACTTTGGGTTTCATTTAGTTGCTATCAACCAACTCTGATTTTTTTAAAATCAGCAACAAACTAAACTCTGAAGGTGCAGAACATGTCCTTTGATAGACTTAGGCTCAAACGCAAGGTAGAGAAGCTCAAAGCTTACCAAGGACGCCACAGTTCGTTCACCACAATTTACGTGCCGCCAACCAAAAACCTGACAGACGTTATAAGCTTCGTCAGGACAGAGCTTGCAGGTGCAGAGAATATCAAGAGCAAGGCTAATCGGAAGAATGTTACTGACAACCTCACTGCGATACTAAGTGAGCTCACTAAGATTAACGAAATCCCAGAGAATGGGCTTGCCTTCTTCTATGGAATCAAGGAGGAGGGCGGAACCAATGAGGAAATCAGAGAGATTGTGGTACCACCGGCCCCAATTTCTCAGTTCATTTATCTCTGTGGTCGAGAGTTCGTGACTGAAGAGCTAGAGAGTATGACTCAGCCTAAGAGTCTGGTTGTGATAGTGCTCATCGAAGGTGGAAAAGTCACAATTGGCTACCTTCGTGGAAAACATATGGAGTTGGTCCGCGATGAAGACTTCTATATCATTGGCAAGACCAGAGCTGGTGGTCAGAGTGCCAAGCGATACCTTAGAATACGCGAAGAGAAGATGATGGAATTCTTCAAGTATGTGGGAAGGATATTGGGTGACCTACTACTAGAAAATCTTGATAAAGTAGATGCAATCGTCTTGGGAGGTAACACGATTCGATGTCAGGAGTTCCTTGAAAAGGGAGACTTGGACTATCGCCTAAGAGAAAAGGTCGCTGAAACTATCATTCCAGTCAGTATTATAGATGAAACTGGTCTCTATCAGGCTATGAAGGAAGCATCTCGGATACTCCGTGAAACTGAGATTTATGCGGAGAGAAAAAGTTGGGACGAATTCATGGGTGACCTCTTGAAAGGTCTGAACACCGTCACCTATGGGAAGAATGAGGTCATGACAGCTCTTCGGCAGGGTCGTGTAGAAACAATCATGGTGTCAGAAGATCTTGCTGACCAGATGGACGAACTATATGAGGAGATATCTGCTTATGGAACTCAGTTACTTGTATTCTCCAACCAAACAGAATCAGGAGCGCAATTGAAGGCGTTTGGTGGTATGGCTGCTCGTTTAAGGTGGTAGGTTATCCTCGGGGAGGTCGAGGTAAACCTCTCATTGTTTCTATGTCTTCTATCCATTTAGTTAACTCATTGCAAATACCATTGATATATTCTAAGAAAACCTGTTGATACTTGCGGAGATGTTGTTGCTCCAGTTTCTTGGATTTAGAGAGAAAATCTTTCGCTCGCGTTGGGAAGCCCGTAGACCATTGCCTAAGTGTCAGTTCTGCCTTGCGGTCTTCTAATATCTTCTTTGCAATGCGGATTGTTCGTCGTTTAGTAATTAGGTCCTCAAGCAGTTTCTGGAGTGTAATTGTTGCTGCTACCAGCTCCTTTGTATCCAGTTTCGTGTCCTGATTGCGTGTTGTGTAGTATGCACGTTTGAGGTCTCGTTTTGCGTTCATCACATGCGTCAGGAGTCTTGTCAATGAATGAACCATGGCATCCTTGTGTGGAGTCTGTGACGTAAAAAGGTCTGTGTTGCTGTATTCACACTGTCTTGAAATTAAATAAGAGAATAATTGCATCTGCCGTTGCTGTATGGACAGACTCTACAGTTATGTGGCTCTTGAGTTGGATTCGGTACTCGCCCATTATACCAGACTTCATCAAGTCTTTGCAGTTTTTTGAGCACACTCTTTGGTTTGAATCGAGTCACCTTCACACTGGCACTTCCACATCTCCAGCAATCTCGAGTTGATTTGCGATCAAGACAACTCATTGCTATTTCTTGGGGGCAGTAGATGGTCACCAGCTTTGCAGACGAACAAGAAACTCCACTCTCAAGAAGGGCAAGCGCATAGAGACCTGATTGAAAAACATCTTCGGGTCTTGCTATTTTAGGGATGTGTTTGACTGGAAACTTATACTCTATAATGGCATCTAGGACTGGAGAATCCTCCCAGTGAAGGATTGCACTGTCAAATCTCCCAACAAACCTGTGACCCAAAGATCTGACATTCTCCTCAGAAAAGATATAGTACTGCTTAATCCCCCATCGATTCTTCTTCGTTTTGATAAACTCAGCTAGACTCTCTTGAGCTGATTTTGCCCTTCTCATTTTCATCCCAAGAGTCATCATCGTTGTCTTGGGTTGTAATGAGAGTAAAAGAAGAACTCCAATGAAGAATACGATCATCATGATCAAGCTAGTAACCATATCCATAAAATCACCCAAAGATCCAGAGATAGCCTGCAATCAGAGTCATGATTACTATCAACAGGAGTATGAGGTTGTCCTTCTTCTCTACATGTTGAATTGCATCTTTTTTGGACACGTGAGTGTGCAAGTTCAATCCAATACTACTTGCCTTTGAATGAACCTCGCCGAGTTTCTGTTTGAGATACAATCTATATTCACATTGATATTGCACTCTCAGTTCTGAAACCTCCCGCATCCTATGAAAAGAGCCTTTTTCTGCATCGCTCAATGTCATTACAGGTCATACTACCATTTCTGATGATACTACAAAAGGACCACTCACCAGACCAAACAGACTTATATTCGAGGGATAGAAGTTACATCAGCAGGATTTCGCTACGGAGACAAAAACTGATGTCAGACGAAGCCTATGAAGGTGCAACCGCCGGAAAAGTACTAGTTTTTGATGAAAGTGAGACCGTAAAGTTCCCAACTGCCTTCAAGAACGCCATGGGAACTGGTCAGGGTCTGATGGTGTTGGTACACAAAGACCGACTCATTAAGATATTTCCCCTTGAGAGCGACGAAGTTTTGTTTCTCAGTCTTGAAATCGGGAAACTCACAAATGACTTCTTGACAAAGCTGTCTCAGATATTCAAGAAGGCAGGTCTCGTTGATCTATTATTCTCAACGGGTGTGTGTCTCC
>Ga0180437_10011177_pt1 | contig 10818 bp, 8 predicted proteins | sample SS_ome_4_FD_132410 | JGI IMG/M metagenome (GOLD analysis project Ga0180437, IMG submission 132410) | Hypersaline lake sediment archaeal communities from the Salton Sea, California, USA - SS_3_D_1 metaG | ecosystem: Environmental > Aquatic > Non-marine Saline and Alkaline > Hypersaline > Sediment... | reverse complement strand
TCTATGGAGGCACTCTGATGGTCGCTTGGCGTAAAGGCTTGACGGCTCTTGTTCTGGCTATCGGTTCATGTGCGTTTGCCGCGGCGGCGGCGGACGGCGCCCAAGGGCACCCCGACGTCGATCCGGCCCAGGGTTGGATTGTGCTGTTCGACGGCACGGACCTCGGCAAGTGGGAGCAGATGAGCGTTCGCGGCGAAGCGGAGCCCGGCGCCTGGGTCGTCGAGGACGGCACGATCACCCGAAAGGCCAAGGGCTACCTCGCCACGGCCGCCCAGTACGGCGACTTCATCCTCGACCTCGAGTTCAAAGTCGGCCCCCAGACCAACAGCGGGATCATCCTTCGCTACGATCCGGATTACTCGGCCGGCCAGATCTACTGGTACAACGGCCTCTTGGAGGTGCAGCTCCTCGACTGCTTCGGCAAGGCCCAGCCGGACAAGCACGACTGCGGCGCGCTCTACGACATGATCGCGCCGAGCAAGAACCCGATGCGCGCCGCCGGCGAGTGGAACCGCATGACGATCACCGCGAAAGGGAGCCGGATCGCCGTCGTGCTCAACGGGGCGAAGATCGTCGACGCCGATTTGGACGACTGGACCGAAGCGGAGAAGAACCCCGACGGCACGCCCAACAAGTACCACAAGGCGATGAAAGACGTCCCCCGCCGCGGCCGCATCCTCCTCCAGGACCACCCCGGCGAAATCTGGTTCCGCAACATCCACCTCAAGCCGCTGTAGCTACACGAAACGGAAGGACCATACGCGACCTGCAAACGAATCTGGAGTAGACGCTATTCACTATTCAAGCTCTGCCCCCAAACCTCCCTCAAAGCAACCCGGCCCTGTTCGCCCACCTGCCAGCCTTGGCCGCCCAGGTGTCAAGTGTCAAGAGTCGACGCCATCCGCCTCCGGTGAGGACGACTATCGAATGGGCCGTACAGCACGTCGCCGAACAATCCGCAAAAGCTCGACATATCACGGCACTTTTGGGCCTGACCAGAAAGATTGCACAACTTCAGTTACAAGGAAGGAACGTGTCGATGCAGCACAACAAAGAGCTAAGAGACCTCGCCGATGAACAGATACTTCAGCTTCTCAAGCGAGTGGTTACGGAATCCCATTCGCACAGCGAGACTGACGAAGTGGCTCGCGCATTGCTGTTTTTCCTGGTGCGAGTCTCCAATACTTGGCGGTCCATTCGAACACTAGACAAACACACACCTGACGTTGAAGGACCGATGGTCGACGCCGGGACACTGCTGCGCGCGATGTTCGATGCGTACCTTCAGGCTGACTACATTTCCAGCGATGAGACACTCGCCATGGAACGCGCAAAGGACTATTTTGATTTTGAGCACGTCGAACGGTACAAGTTGATCCAAAAAGTCATCGCGTGCGACAATCCTTTTGTTGACAAACTCAAGGCGTCGGCACGTAGATCCGAGGGCGAGAAGCGGGCTCAAGAAGCCTATGATCGCGTCAAAGCGAGATATCAAGTGCAACCACGTCGGCAGGGAGGTCGGCATACGCGCTCGTGTCGAACCAGGCCGAATTGGTACCCCGGGACCTTAGCCGACATCGCGCGCTCGTTGGGCAAGTCAGGGGAATACGACATTCTCGTTGCCAGCCTGCACGCTTGTGTTCATTCAAGTCCGATTGGGCTAACATCAGGACCAATTGGATCGCGCCCACACATTCTAAGCTGGGCTTCGACGATCGCGGCACGAGTCGCCCGGCTTAGCGTTGAACATAATCACATCCAACTGGACGACTGCGACGAACGAATCCTGTCGGCACTTTGCAGGCCGTATTTCTATTGACCGACTTGCTGCCTGGAGGGAAGCGGGGTCAACTCTTGACACTTGACGGGGGATGCTGTTTCTGGTGGGTCCCCGGGCGCTATGGCACGACCGTTGCGTGTGGAATATGCGGGCGCGGTCTATCACTTTACGGGGCGTGGTAACGAGCGCAGCGCGATTTATCGCGATGATCGCGAGCGGGAACGATGCCTGGAAACCGTTCACAGGCGGGGGACGGGCACATTTGTCGGGCCCTTTCGGCCCGAAAAATGGACTCCAAACGGTGGGAGAATAAGACAACTTATCCTTCGGCCGTTCCACCGGTCCTTACTTGCTTGATAGTGGGATCACGCCGTCCCAGTTGGGTGGCGGGGTGCGGTTGTGCTGGGCGATGTAGACGGTGAGGAAATCGGTGGCGCGGTCTTCGGTGGGCGTGCGGTGCAGAAGCTCGAACGCCTCCGACCAGCGGCCGGCCACCAGGGCGTCGACCGCCGCGTCGCAGTAGGCCAGGTGCTCGTCGCTCAGAAGCGGACACTGCGACTCGGGCGGCACCAGTTCGCCCACTTCCAGCGGCGCGTCCAGCCCGTACGGACGCACCACCGCCAGCCGCCGCACGCGGGCGACGTGGCGGGGCACCTGGCGGCGGACCGCCTCGGCCGTGATCTTGTCCAGGAGGATCGGCGCGCGGAGGATCTTGGTCATTCCCTCCAGCCGCGAGGCGAGGTTCACGACCGGGCCGAAGACGGTCACTTTGGCCTGGTCTTCGGTGCCAATTTTTCCGGCGACGGCCTTTCCCGTGGCGATACCGATGCCAGCGTGGAAGCCGGCCAGGGGGCTGTCGGGCTGTCCGCCGGCCCGCTCGAATTCGGCCCGAATCGCCAAAGCGGCGCGGCAGGTCCGCAGCACGGCGTCGTCCTGCCGAAGCGGCCATCCCCAGAAGCCCATGGCGGCGTCGCCCTGGAAGTCGCCCACCACGCCGCCCATCTCGAGGATCTGGTGGGTCATCACTCCCAGGGCCCTGCTGACGCGATTCAACAACCCGAGCAGGTTGCCGGCGTGCCGCTCGCTTTCCAGCGAAAAACCCCGCAGGTCGCAAAACAGCACGGAGACCTCAGTCTCGCGGGGCGCGAGCACGACGTCGGGGTCTTCGATGCTGAGCGTCTGGAGCACGACGGGCGAGAAGAACTGGCTCAGGCTCGCTTGCTGCCGTTCCAGCAGCCGCATCTGGCCGAGCGAGCTGATCGTGGCGGCCACCAGCTCGGCGAACTTGACCTCCTCGCGGGGATCGGCCGGCTCGGTCGAGCCGGCGCTGGAGGGATCGCCGCGAAAACGCCCCGCCACGTACAGCCCCCAGCCGCGATAGACCTCACCCGGCACGGGCGTGCAGAAGGCCCAGTCGACGTCTCCCCTGGCCGTGAACATCTGGGCGGCCGGCTCGCCGCCGAGCCAGACGTGCAGCACGCTCTGCCGCTGGCGGGTGGCTTCGAGGATCAGCCGCTGGCTGGGCTCGAAGTCGCCGCCGCCGATCAGCCGCTGGTCCCAGTGAATGACGTCAACCGCCGCCGCGTCGGTCTCTTCCACTCGCACGACTGCCACGGCGTCCGCTCGCGGCATCCCCGCCAGGAGCATGCTGGCCACGGCCACGCACAGCTCGCTCTCGCCGTTGGCCGTAGAGAGCACCTCCGGCAGGCGGCTGAGCACCTCGATGCGGTGGTCGGGGTTGCGAAACGGGAGCTCGCGGAGGTATTGAGCGCTGAACGACTGCTGCCGGATCGGCTCGGGCGCCTCGACGGTCAGATTCACCCGCTGGTCGACCAGCGTAAACCTGGTTTCGCCGATGACGAAATGCTCGCCGGGCAGCAGCGTGAAGCGTTCGCTGGCCTTGCCGCGATAGTAAACGGGGTTGTGGGCGGTCGGCAGCCGCGACACGTCCAGCCCATTGCCCGTCCAACGCATCGAAAGGTGCTTGCGGGAGACGTGCGGGTCCCAGGCGACGGCCCAGCCGCCGGCCGTGCGGCCGAGCACCAGCCGCACGCCTTCCGGCAGCGCCCGCCGCCACCGCTCTTGGGGTTCTTTGCCTTGGGCGATCAGATCGGCCATCGTCCCTCGTCCCGTCGTCCGCGGTGCGGCCTTCGACCGCGACCGAAAAGGGAGCAAGCTCTTGGAATGATGGAATACTGGATTGATGGGGCAGATCGGTGCCGAATCCCATCATTCCATCATTCCATCATTCCATCACCCCAACATTCCACAACATCCGCGCACGGCGCGCGAATCTACCGGAGCAACACGCTAACCCTCGTGCGTCACCGTAGTGCCATTCGGAATGGAACTGGGGGTGAGGCGCTCGGGAGCGACGGCGGCGCTTCGCAAGAGCCGCCCGGGACTGGTCTCCTTGAGCATCCGCATCGCCAGCGCCCACAACCCCACCATCACCAGGGCGACCATCGCCAGCGCGGCCAGGCCATAGAGGACCAACCCCCGGCGCAACCCGGCCAGCATCGAGCCGATCGCCCCCTCGTACGCCTCCTGCACGATCACCACCCAACCGGTCGGCTCTCCGTGGACTTCAATCGGCTCGGCGCGCGCCAACCAATGGCGGTCGTACTCGCGGCCCTCCGGGTCGGCGGCCAGCGGGTCGCGATAGCGCCGCATCGTCTCCGGCCGGTCAGGCATCAGCTCGTCGGTCAGCCGATAGTCGTCGAATCGGTCCGGCAGCCGCCCGGTGGCCGAGATCAGCTTGTCGTAGAGGGGGTGCTGGAGGATCACGCCCTCATGGTCGCCGCGGCGTCGATCGACCAGCACGGCGAACTGCCGCGAGCTGTCCAGCTCCGCCAGCGACACGAAGCGGCCCACCTCGACCGTCAGCGCGACCACGCCTAAGAATCGCCGCCGCTCGGAATCATCGAACACGGGCGTGTTCACGGCTACGATCCAGCGGCCCGTGGCCTGGCTGCGGAAGACGGCCGATAGCTGCGTCTGCCGGAGGTGCTCGCCCGCGGGCGGCCGCCACGACTCGTCGTAGTCGGCCGGGCCGCCGTGAAAGAAGCTCCGCCAGGCGTAGTTCTTGCCGATCGTCTGCGACTCGGGCACGCGGACGGTCGACACGCCCTGGGCGTCGCAGTAGAACCAACTAGCGACCTCCTCGAGGCCGTTGTCTTCCTGTCCGGGGCTCATCCGCGCGGGAATCAGCGACTCGAACTCCGCCTGGAGCCGCTCGCGGAGTTCGTGCTGCCGGAAGCTCTCCCGCAGCGGCTCCAGCAGCCTCTCCTCGTCGGCCGGATCTTCCAGCGGCGCGGGATCGGAGAGCCGCTCCAGGAGCGCCTGCATTTCGGCCTCTTCGACGTACTCGGCGATCGCCCTTTTGAAACGCTCGCTGCCGGCAACCAGCTCGACGGCGTCGAACCGTCGCCCCAGCTCATTGGCGGCGTAAAGGGCCACCGAGCCGGCGGCGAAACGGTCGCCCTCGAGCTGGCTGGTGGTCAGTGCCTCGGCCGAGTCGCGAATCACCTTGGCAAACCCTTGCCAGGCGAAGAGCGACACCACCAGGAGCAAGAGCACCGGCCCCACCGCCCCCAGCACCTTCATCGGCCGCATCGACCGCTGCGCCGCCCGCGCGTCCAAAGCCGCCAGCACTGCCTGGACGTTGGCGTACCTTCTGGCCGGGTCGGGGCTCAGGCAGCGATCGACGATCTCGGCCAACGCGCGGTCGACCCCCGGCACCGCGCGATGCCCGGCCGGCGGCTTGTCCCCGCGAATGATCCGCCGATACAACGCCAGGCGACGCTCGAGGTCCGGCGCTTTCTCCAACTGTCGGACCACCTCGGGCGTACGGTGCGGGGGGCTGCCGGTGAGCATGCAATAGAGCAGGGCGCCCAGGGCGTAGACGTCCCACCGCGCATCGGGCATGGCCTCGAGGTCGGCCTGCTCGGGGGCCATGTAGAAGAGCGTGCCGAGGGCGGGCGACTGCTCGTGCGAGAGCCGCGACTGCCCAAAGTCGGCCAGCCGCGGCTTGTGGTCCTGGTCCAACAGCACGTTGCCCGGCTTCAGGTCGCAGTGCAACACCCCCTTACCGTGGGCGTGCATCAGCCCCACGGCCGTGTCGCGAAAGATCTCGACCGCCTCGGAAACCGGCAGCGGTCCGGCCTGGAGCCGCTCGGCCAGCGAGCCCTCTTCGAGGTACTCCATCACGTAGTAGGGCGGGTCGGCGTCCCAGCCGACGCCGATCAGTTGGACGACGTAGCGGTCGGCGAATAAGAAAGCGAGCTTCTCGACCTCGCGGCTTAAAAGGGACCAGTCGAGTCCCCCCCGGTGGGCGTAGAACTTGATCGCCACCCGCCGGCCCGTGTTTTTCTCCACCGCCACCCAGACCTCGCCGTAAGCCCCCACGCCCAAAAGCCGCTCGGGCACGTAGCCCGGCACCTCGGTGGGCGGGCGTGCCTGTGCCAGGCTCATCTGCTGGGATCGGCGGCGCTCATCGCCGCCCTGCGGCACGGTGGCGTCAGTCGTCATGCCGCCAGTATAACAGGGGCCAGGGTCGAGGGACGAGGGGCGAGGGGAGTCGGGAGTTCGGAGTTGGGGGGCATCCAGCACCCCGCGCAGACGCTCGTCACCGCTCGGCATAACTGGCTTCCCTGGATATACTTAACTCACGCCCCTCTTAGCTGCAAACCATGCCCCCGGAATGGTGATGAAATGGACTGACCTCGCGATTGGCAACGGTATCGTGAGCGGCATCGTGGCGGGCCAGCCCGGCAAAAAGTAACTGGGGTAGAATAGAGAGTTATGCGGAGCATGAAATGAGAGCCATCATTCGAGACGTCCTGGACTGGGTGGTTTCACGCAATCCACAGCTCAGCAAACAAGTGCCTCTTTTGGAGGTGGCATCCTATAAGCATACGGGCTGTGGGCTCTATGCCAATTTCAAACCACTGCCCCAAGGGACTCCGGCCACCGGCATCCCCAGCCCCGTTTCCGGACCAGGAGTTAAAGGTCCTGGGATCGAATTCGGCGCGTGTTCTCTGGTCTGGCTGGAGAATGGAATGGTAAGGTCAGTCGAACTCGCCGCATACGGAGACACGTTTCCCGAGGAACCTTCCGGATATCAACTGGAAGAAGGCCCGCAGAACCAGCAGGTCGACCGTACGCGCTAAACGGCGCCGGTCACCTGCGCCGCTCGGGCCTCTGCTGTTTCGTCAATTCATGCCCGTTCTCGGGCAGACCGGCAAACAACCCAAATCTCGGGCTGCGTTGCGGCGAACGCGGGGACGTCGGAAACAGCTCTGCTGGGGGGTTGCAGGCGGGGCGGCGTGGCTTGGAGACTGTAGGCGGCTTCTTCGGAGCGTCTGACACGCGAGACCGGCAAGAAAGGGTCGGCGTCGCTTGTGAATTCCCGACACTCCTTTGACACTTTGGCATCAAGATCAGGTCTTAGCGACAGACCCCGGCAAGCAGCTCACGAAATCACGAAAGACCGAAAGCACGAAAGAAGAGAGATCACGCCCTGGGGGGAGCTCGGTGAGCCCGGGGGCCAAGTCGGCAGGCAAGAGAAAGGGGGTGCCAGCGTGGGATTTCTTTCCAAGCTCTTCGCTGGGGGGCCGCGATCGCCCAAGGAGTACATCGACCGCGGGCTGGAGTGCCTTCGCAACGACCGGTTAGACAAGGCGATTGCCGCGTTCACAGGCGCGCTGCGGCTCGATGCCCGGTGCGTCCAGGCCCTCGGTCTCCGCGGCGCGGCTTACGCCACCAAGGGCGAGTACGACAAAGCGATTGCCGACTGTACCGAGTCGATCCGGCTGGGGCCGACATTCGGCGCCTATCTCGAGCGCGCGGGCGCGTATCTCCGCACGGGCCGGCACGACAAGGCCATCGCCGACTACACGGAGGCGATCCGGATCGATCCGAGTGTCCCTGATGCGTACTGCAACCGCGGCGCCGTCTACCAGGAGATGGGCGAACCGGACAAGGCCGTCGCCGACTTCGCGGAGGCAATCCGCCTGAAGCCCGATCTCGCCCAGGCCTACTGCAACCGCGGCTGGCTCCACTGCCAGCAGGGGAACTACGATCAGGCGCTGGCCGACTGCAACGAGGCGGTCCGGCTCGCGCCGGACGCTGCCTTGGCCTACCTCAACCGCGGCTGCGCCTACGACGGGTTGGGCAACCGCCAGCGCGCCATGGCCGACTACCAGGAAGCGATGCGACTGGACCCCAAAGATCCTCGCCCCCGGCAGAACCTGCTCACGTCGCACGCTGCCCTCGGCCACCGCTGCAGCGAGCAGGGCGACCGGGAACAGGCATTGGAGCACTTCCACGCCGCCGTCGACCTTGATCCCGAGAACGCCGAGTGCTATTTCGCTCGTGCGCGGGCCTACCGAGAACTGGGCGACGAGGCCAACGCAGCGGGCGATGAGCGTAAAGCCGAAGAGCTTTCCCAGCAAAGTCTGAAGGCGGCTCCCGACTACGTCCGCCGCGTCAAGTGTGGTATCGCCCACCTCGAAAGGGGCGAGTGCGAGAAAGCGATCGCGGAGTTCACCGAAGCCATTCGAATCGACCCGGAACCGGCCGTCGCCCACTACAACCGGGGCGTGGCCTATCTCGGCCTGGACGATCCCGACCGCGCCGTCGTCGACTTCAGCGAGGCGATTCGGCTCGACCCGACGCTGGCCGAGGCCTACTACAACCGGGGTGTGATCTACCAAGTCAAAGGCGAGGACGAGAAGGCCATCGCCGAGTTCACCGAAGTGATCCGTCTCAACCCTGAGGATCCGAGGAGCTATTACGACCGAGGCAATGCCTACTTCAACAAAGGCGATTGGGATCGCTCCCTTGCCGATTTCAGCGAAGCCATCCGGCTCAAACCGGAACTGGCCACGGCCCACAGCAATCGCGGCACGGCCCAACTCCGCCTGGGCAATCACGACCGAGCCATCGTTGATTTCACGGAGGCGATTCGGCTTGATCCGACGCTGGTCTATGCCTACCACAACCGGGGCGCGGCCTACCAAGGCAAAGGCGACGACGAGAAAGCCATCGCCGACTACACCGAGGCGGTTCGCCTCGATCCGCAGGATCCTACAAACTACTGCAAACGGGGCGTTGCCTACTTCGACCAAGGCGATTGGGATCGCTCCCTGGCCGATTTCAGCGAAGCCATCCGGCTCAACCCTGAGCTGGCCACGGCCTACTACGAGCACGGGCTGGCCTGGTTGAGCAAGGGAGATTACGACGCCGCCATCGGCGATTTCACCAAGAGGCTCGAGTTCGACCGGAAGAACACCTGCGCCTACTGTTACCGTGGGCTTGCCTGCCAACAGAAGGGCGAGACCGAGGCCGCCGCGCGAGACTTCGCCGAAGCGCTTCGTCTCGATCCGGAACACGCCGCCCAACACTTCGCCCTTGGGGAGAATGCGTGGGAAAAGGAGCGATTGAAAGAAGCGATTCCAGAGTTCACGATCGCAATTCAGCTCGATGCGACGCTTGCCTCGGCCTACGTGTATCGAGGTGGAATCTACTGCGACATCGGTGAGCACGACCGGGCCATCGCCGACTGCACCGAGGCGATCCGCCTCGATGCAACGTCCATGCTTGCCTACCTTGCCTACTTCCTTCGAGGCGAAGCCTACCTCGCAAGAGGCGAGCACGACCGGGCCATCGCCGACTGCACCGAGGCGATCCGGCTCGATCCGGAAACTGTTCAAGCCCGCCTCACCCGAGGGCACGCTTACACCGCGTTGGGCGACTACGACCAGGCCATCGCCGACTGCACCGAAGCGATCCGGCTGAACCCGGAATGTGCTGAAGCCTTTGCCCGGCGGGCCTCCGTCTATGAAAAGAAGGGCGACCAAGCCAAAGCCGAAGCGGACTTCGCCAAGGCGAAGGAACTCGGATACGAGCCGCAATGATCGCTTGCGTGGCCACCAACGCAGACGTCAAGACGCTCCAGCAGGCGTCGCCGAACTGCGAGATTCATCACGAACCGCTGCCGCAGGTTGCTGCTCGTTGCCTTACTCATACCCTGCGCGGCCTTCGGCCGCAGCTAAACAGGGAGCAGGCTACTGGAGTGGTGGAATGATGGAATGATGGAATGATGGGGCACATTTTTCGGCCCGAAACGGCCCGAAAAATGAGCCAGTCCCCCGCCTGTGAACGGTTACATTGTCGACCCTCTCCGGATAGACTCAGAGGCACGGGGGGAAAAGTGGCACGAGAGGCGTTGTGCAAGTCACTGCCTTCTGCCAAAGCGAGGTTGGTCAGATGTGGAAGTGTCCCGGATGCGGCGCGGACGTGGAGGACAATTTCGACCTCTGCTGGAATTGTGGCAACTCGAAATCGGGGGAAGGCGAACATTCCGCGTTCAGCGGGCCAGCCGAATCCGAGGAGCCGGAGGCGGAAGGGGCCGCCGAAGAGGTCCCTGAATGGCTTGCCGCCATCCGCCGGTCGGACGAGTCAGACCGGGGTCGAGGTATCCCATATGGGAAGACCAGGGCTCACAATTACCTTACCGAGGCGATTCTCGTCACGATCTTTTGCTGCCTTCCGTTTGGCATTGTTGCCATCGCCTTCGCTGCGCAGGTAAACGGCCATTTGGCGGCCGGTAACTACCACGCTGCTGCTTCGGCTTCCAGCAACGCGAGGATGTGGTGTTGGGCTTCCTTCTGGTGCGGCCTTGCAGCAGGTGTCATATGGTTCTTTGCCTTGTTCGCTGATCAACTTTAGACAGATGCCGGAAAGTGACGACGACCGCCGCGAATCCTCGCCATGCCTGGCGTCTCCGCGTTGGAAGGCCGCAGGGCTGACGATCCTCGTCGCCACCGGCTTACTCGTCTTGTTTGCCTGTGACCCGGCAAAGTCAGCGTTCTACCCGCAATGCCCTTTCCTCGCATTGACGGGGTTTTGCTGCCCCGGGTGCGGGACATTGCGTGCGCTGCATCAAGTGCTTCATGGGCATCTCATGGAAGCGTTTCGGCTCAATCCGTTGGCAGTGTTCTTTCTCCCTTTTCTCGGTTACGCGTTTCTATGCC
>Ga0180437_10011175_pt1 | contig 10819 bp, 12 predicted proteins | sample SS_ome_4_FD_132410 | JGI IMG/M metagenome (GOLD analysis project Ga0180437, IMG submission 132410) | Hypersaline lake sediment archaeal communities from the Salton Sea, California, USA - SS_3_D_1 metaG | ecosystem: Environmental > Aquatic > Non-marine Saline and Alkaline > Hypersaline >... | reverse complement strand
TAATTATGGAGGGGAACTATATAACAGGTGTAATTACAGAAAGTAAATCAGGGAGACAAGCTATTATGGCTAAGAGAGTAATTGACGCCACTGGAGATGCCGATGTTGCTTTCCATGCTGGTGTACCGTTTCGAAAGAGCCCAAAAAATGAATTAATGGAAGTTACTGTAAATTATGGTTGCAGCGGTATTAACATTGGTAAGTTTCTTATGTATATCTATTTAAATCCGGGTAAAATCGGAGATTGGGGAGAAACTCAAAATACAAATGCGTTTAGTACTTACCTTGTAGAACCTTTTAAAAAAGCGAAAGAAGCTGAGGAGATCCCCAACGATGTTACCATAGAAAGTTATTGGACAAACTATACCGAGGCTGGAGAAATAACATCCTTTAATGGCATCCACCTATCCAATATAGATCCCACAGATGTATGGGATTTAACAAAAGCAGAAATTAATGGGAGACAAAGGGTAATTTGGGCCGTAAACGCGTTAAAAAAATATACTCCCGGTTTTAAGAACGCAAGATTGAGAACTGTCGGCGCATCCTTAGGTACGCGAGAATCAAGAAAGATTCTTGGTGAATATTTAATTACTGAAAGTGATGTGAGAAATCAAGCTCGGTTTGAAGACTCTATTGGTATCTGCCCTGAATTTATTGATGGGTATGGGATAGCTATTATGCCAATTACTGGGAGATACTTCCAAGTCCCTTATAGAATTATGGTTCCCCAGAAAGTCGAAAATCTGCTTGTAGTAGGACGTTGTGTAGGAGGAGACAAGATTTCTCATGCTGCTACTCGTCAGATGTGCTGTTGTATCGTTACAGGCCAAGGTGCGGGAGTCGCTGCTGCTATATCCATCAATAATCAAACTTCTTGTAGAAAAGTCGAGATTGCTGAAGTTCAGGAAACTCTTAAGAAACAGGGAGTAAGAATAAACTAATCGTGTAGGAATTTTCCAAACTAGTCATGAATTTAATGATGTTGACGAATAGAGGAAACTAAATAAATGATATCTTGCTCGATTTAATTTCCAAGAAGCAACAGAAAAATCATTGAAACTTTTGCTTTAATTGTAATTGATTTGGTCAATGAGAAGTACTTTTTTTAAGTTCGATAAAAAGTGTCGTAATAATGGGACTTTCTAAATAGAACTATTCATTTCAAGTTTTATCATTTGGGAACTTAGCTATAAAAAATGTATAAATTGTCCTAATCTTCAATCAATGTAATTGAAAAGTAAGTATAAGTCCCATATGAATTTCCAAATACATTCCTACTAATGCTGTCGGTATGATAGACGCGAAGCTGAATCAAATCTCCTTCATTCAAATAGAGAATATCCACAACACCTGCAGATATAAACCCCAAATAAGAAGCATGGGTTGAGGTTCCAGCCTCAAGTGTTGTAGTATTCCTTGCAATTGCCACAAGCATCCTTTCTCCATCTTGTAACAATTCAAGAGTAACCTTGCCTGAAATTAGATAATATCCTGCGTAGGTACAATTAAAACTGTCAATACTTAGATCAAAATTGTTGCCTACGTTGAAATCCGATTCGTCGAAATTAACCGTATGCCATAAGTTAGGTGTGATCAGATAACTCGAAGTTCTAAATACTCTTGAAATAATTTGATGTTCTTCTGGTACAGTCATTTGACTCGAAATTCTTAGACTATTATATAAAGAATACCCACCAAGTCCTAAACCTGAAATTCCTATGATAAGGGCTAAAATCCCTAAGGCTTTTCCTTTACTTTTTGCAATTAAATTTCACTTTTAATGAATAAATAGGAGATTTAAACTTTCTAAGCTAGTTGCTTTTCAGGAAAAATATGTTCTAAAAGTTTATGAAATTCTTCCACGCTTGCTTTCAAGTCTTTTGGTGTTTTTGTGATGTTATTTTGAATGAATTTTTTGATAAGTTTGTTCTTTAAGGACACAAGATTAGCAATATCTTTAACTTCTTTCTTGATATGAATATTAAAAGGTGCTTTTATTCTTCCCCCAATTTTAGGGATAAAAATCATATGACATTTAAATAACGTTGTAATCATCCTGTGGAAATTTTCTTGAGGAAAAAGCTTAAGGTACCACTTCTTCAGATCTACTATAGGAATTGGCTTTTTTGACAGAAAGATAAGAGTCTCTAAAACACTCTTTTTTTCAAATAATGAATTTATATTATATTCTTCTAAGTTTTTCTCCGCTTCTTCCATTACAGCTTCATAAAATTCTTTTAGCCAACTTTCAATGAGTTTATAATTTTCTTCCATAATATTATGGTAAATAGGATCAATATTGTGTTTTTTATAAAATGCTGTAAATAGGCTATCTTTTGCTTTTAACCACTCTATAAACTCTAAATAGATTGTGAAAACCGTTTTTTCAGTTTCTTTAGAAGTTGGTTGATTAAAAATTACCGAAACCATAAGAAATTCCTTCCGTCCTCGAGCCCATTCTGAATTAATTTCAAAATAATAATTCATCGAATAAAATGTGTTGGCGGAAAATGTAAAAAATCCTTCAGAGATCATTTGGTCCATGAGGTTTTTGATAGTAATAGCATCGTCTTCCTGAAGCGTCTCTTGAGGGAATATATTAAAAATTGTGGGTCCAATTTTACAATCGAAATAGGTTAAAACTACTAAAGGATTCATTACTAGATCAGAAGTTTAAATTTCAACTAGATATATCATCTTGAACAGATACTTAAATGTGTATAATATTTGGATAATTAGTTATAATTACCTTTCAATCATCTTGGATTATTAACTTAAATTTAGTAATTATAAACCTCATTTGATAAAAACTACTAGAAATCATTAATTTTGAAGAATCTGCGATTTTAAATGAAACGTTAATAGTTGCATATTATATATATTATTTTTATGTACTCGGATTGATCAAATGAATAAGGCTGGAATGGCAACTCTCCCTCTTCATGGAGGAAAAGCACCTTCTTGGTTATTTAAGCGAATGGTAATTCTAGGAAAACCCATTTTCAAAATTTTATATGATCTGGAGGGTTCTGATGGAATCCTCAGAAGGTTGTCTGATACATATTGGTATCAAGGCTTAGGGTGCATTTTAGGCTATGATTGGCATTCCAGCGGGGTTACTACTGTACTCGGAGCCGTATTAAAAGAGGTACTAAATCCAAAAGAACACGGTATCATAGTTACGGGGGGTAAAGGGAAAAATTCATTAAAAGTAAACCAAGAATTACATGAACAAGCAAAATCCTTAGATTATAATGAAACTGAAATTGAAAAACTTAATGATATTAGCAGATTGGTGGCAAAAGTAGACAATGCTGCAGTGCAAGATGGATTCTCGTTGTATCACCATAATCTGATCGTAGCTGAAAATAACTGGGCAATAATTCAACAAGGGATGGATGGGCAGCTCAACAAGGCAAGACGATACCATTGGCTTTCTGAAGGCCTCCCAAGTTTTCTGGATAATCCCCATACTGATATTAGTTCAGAACTCATTAAAGATCAAGTATTAAATATGGCCTCTAAAGATAGCCAAAATAGTAGAAAAATCTCATTAGAGTTAATATCGGAGGGTTCCAATCGAATTAAGAGGTATTTAACTAGTTTAAAAGACTCTAGTCAGATTAATTTAGATCATTTCATAAGCCCTAATAAATCCAAAGAATTGACAAAAATTCCACATCTTGATATGCCCATTCCTTTTAAACTCAAATGGGAAAGTGTAGATATGGCAAAAGAACTTGCTTTGAATGATTATACAGATTTATTAAAACTTCGTGGATTAGGTCCTGGCATTATACGAGCTTTGGCTTTAATCTCAGAATTTATCTGGGGAGAACCTCCAAGCTGGAAAGATCCTGCCAAATATGCATATACTGTGGGCGGAAAAGATGGTATTCCTTATAAAGTGAATTTGAAAAGGATGGAACGGTGTGCTGAAATCCTTGACAACGCAATTAATCTTGCCAAACTGGATAATAAAGCCAAAATAGGTGCTTTAAAACGATTGCATAAATTTGAACACAAAAAAATTTTGTTATAAGATTAGATTATTTTTTGATTTAACCATCAATATATAGATTTTATCGAATTTGTTAGCACTCACACTTTCCAGAGGAGATTAGAATAATCATTTTCGATCTTAAGTTGATCTAAAATTAACGACACGCCTCCTCGATGATGGGTATGGTGATTGAAAAGATGCAATAAAATACGCCAGGTTATATATTCAAATTTTCCTCGACGACCTTCGACTACGAGAATTCTTTCGTATTGGGATGCCGGGATTGAATTAACCACACGATCCAATATACCGTCAACTTCAGATCTAACGGTTTTATACTCCTCTAGTGTTTTCCAGTAAAGCTTATCTGGAGGGAGTCTTTCGGAAGGGAAGCGTTCTAAGAGTGCAGGTACAAAATTCAAACTAGAAATGTGCGTCCCCAAAACACGCAACCACCCGATATCGGCCTGTAATTGGTGATTCAAGAGCCCCATGATAGATCCGTAGTAGGAACCTACATCATCAGTTAACTTATCTGGTTCAACTCCTTTTAAAATTTTTACGACATCTTGGTTTGTAATTTTATTATATTTAGCAAGTAATTCAAATACTGATTTTATATCATCAGCCATTTAAATACACCTCTATTTGATAAATTTCTTTCATTTTTTTCATTCACTCTTTTTTCATATTGAGAAATGGTTAAAAAACAATCTTTAACTATTATCCTCATCATATTTTAGGGGAGTATTTACAATTTAATTTTATGGATTATTTTTAATAAATTAAGGAAAAGCTCTAAATTTTACATTTAGTGGATAATAAAAACTTTATATCTTCATAAAATACATTATATTTTTTAATTGACGGATATTTTTTAAAATGAAAATTATACATAAAACTCAATAGAAGGGATTTAGTTCAAAATGCTTCAAGAAAAAAATAAAATTGAAAGTCATAATGAGTACTATATAAAAAATAAAAAGAAAATAATAAAGCAATTTAAATCGTTAGTTAAATTAGCAGAAAGTATAGTTACACCAGCTTACAATAAAAGAATCATCGAAAGTGTTAAAATGCAGCTCTTTATCGAGTTAGAGAACCTGCTTTGGAGACTTCCTTATGTTGGAGGGGATGATTCACCTTTCACTCCTTTGATGATCCAATCCGCAGAGACTGTAGCATTTTATAAAGCTTGTAAACCTCTGGACTTATCTGAACGAGAATTGGGAGAATTAATTTATAATATTGCTGAGAAATATACTAAATCTATATCTCCTCTTAAGAAATGGATATATCGAAAATTAATTTTTTCTAAAAAAATGAAGAGTTATTGGGAAAATTGGATGAGAGAGAGTCAAAATCGAAATTATCCCCAGAATTGGGTTGGAACATTTATCCAAGGCGAAAATAATTTATTCGATTATGGTTTTAACTTCACTGAGTGTGGATGTCTCAAGCTTTTAGAAAAAGAAAAGGCGGAAAAAATTGCCACCTATGTCTGTTTATGTGATTATGCCAGAATGCGGGCTCTTGGAATTGGATTTAAACGAACTAAAACCTTAGCTAAAGGTGCAGAAATGTGTGATTTTCGGTTCATTAAAGATTATGAAACGTTAAGGGGTTGGCCTCCTGAATATCTTGAAGAAAATGAATTATCATAAATTATTAAGAATTTCAAATTTTAAAGAAAACTACTTTGCTTCAAGTACCAATCTCGTTAATGCGTCAAACACGGTATTAACATTTTCACCCGTTTCCACATTACATTCAATAAAACCAATAAGCCTTCTAGATTTCGCTGCTTGAATTGCTTCTTCAGTAGAAACTTGTCGCTCCTTCTCTAATCCGGAAATAAGGCCAACAAGCATTACTGGGAACCAATGTTTTTTCCTAACTTTTTTATTTAAAATCTGGAGCCAATCATCAATACAAATCAAAGTAGAAGAATCATTGATATCATATATGAAAAGACCACCATTCGCTTCATTACTATAATGAGGAAGTAAAAGTTTGAAACTTTTTTTATCTTTAAAATCCCAGATTTGTAAGAAGATCTTTTTATTATCCACTATAACAATCTTTTTCTCAAACTCCATTCCGTTAATCTTTTTTGATTTGGATAAAGAATACTTGGTCAAAAAATTTTTTTTTAACCGCGCTTTATTAATAGTTGGCTCTCCAAATAGGATTATATTAAATTGTTCGTCATAATCTGATTTTACTTCCTTTCTCTTTAATCCTTTCTTGGGATATGATTTGGATATTTCTTCTTTTTTCTCAGTTGAATTTTGCGTAATTTGTGCACTTTTTGAGGAGGAATCCTCGATGTCGTTTTCCAAAATGCTTAAAAGCAATTCGTTGAACGCAAAATCAACATTGAAACCTTTTAATGCCGAGATTTCATAAGATAACTGGATATTATATTTTTTAAGTAATTGTTCAATCTCATCTTGAGACACTTTTCTATGAGTTTCCAAATCAAGTTTATTTCCGAGTATCATTATTGGAATATTAATATCTCGGGCTCTTATGAGTGGACTCCACTCATCAATTACCTGTAAACTTATTGGATCTGTTAGGTCATAGATTATTATTATTCCATTAGTTCCCGCAAGCGAAGCGGATCTTAAAGCTTTAAAACGAACTTCATTAGAATGTGTCCATATTTGTATTATACAACCCGATTCATTAAATGAGAACTCCTTTAAATAAAAATCAACTCCTACGGTGTCTAAATACGAATCCGGGAACATATTATAAGTATAATTGTTAACTAAAGTTGAAATTCCAACTCCTTTTTTTCCTATGATATCAACCTTGAAACTTATCTGTTGTTCTTTGATTTTTCTTTTTTTTTCAATGCGCTGGTACGGAATTTGAACTACTTGTCTTACTTTTTCATGTTTTACTTCTGGCTTTTCCTTCAAAATTTGAGCAATTATATTATCGAAATAGTTGCTTTCTGAGGATTCTAAATTGTCAGGGATTTCTTCATGAAATGTTTTAAGCGTTTTATAAAATGGTTCGTATGTAGATATAGATGGGGTATCCTTTAATGCTACTTTTTTCTTCTTACTTTTTACGAAGTGCAATCTCATAGTTTGAAAAAAACTTAACGGATTTCTATTTAAGATTCTAACTTTTATGTCCAATTATTATATAATTTTTAGATCCATATATCATTTTGGATACAGTATCTTTTTTCTTATTGATATTTGGGAATCTATAGATATTTACTATATTAGTGCTCTAGAATTATATCATTGAGGGATACCTTTCTTGTTAATTTGTATTCAAAAAACGAATAAGGTAAGCTAATTTTTTATAAACAATAATGTTTTTAATACCTACATAATATAGATCCCAACTTCTTAAAAAGAGGATTCGCGATGTTTAAGAAATTTATGGATAATTTAACAAACGCATTAGGAATTACAAGCAATAAAATAAGTGAATTAATCAAAGGAAGTAATCAATATATTAATGCTGTAGAAAATGTTACAAAGGAAGTTAAAAAAACTGTTACGGCGCTAGAAGGTTATGCCGAAACCGAGACTCCTTCCTTAGGGCAGGCAGTAGGATCATTAGCATCTACATTTGATATTATTGAAAAGGAAAACACAGAAAAAGTTAAAAGACTAAGAGAAGAATATATTGCTCCCTTGAATGATCTTTTAATTAGCTTGCAAAAACTTCAAACTGAACAGAATGAAGCTCAAAAGGCTACTAAGGAATTAGAAAAAGCTGAGAAAACCCTGAACAAAGTACAAAGCAAAGCAAAAGAAAAATTAAAACCGAATGAACTTCAAACTGCTGAAACGGAATTAAAGGCAGCTAAAGAAAAGGCAGCTAAAGAAGAAGAGGATGTAAAAGTAGCAACCGAGACATTTAATAAAGAAAAGTTAGCAACTATGCAGAAAGTTATAAAAACGATGGTAGATATTGAAACTGTTTTTCACAAGAAAATTCTTGATACTGTTGCAACAGTAGGAGCAAAAGCAGACGCCATTAAGGTTGAAGAAGAATCAAAAATTTAACTTTAGGCTTTTTTTTTTAATCTAGAGATAATTATGATGTTTTAAAAATTTTAATTTTATTTCCAATTTTTTTACTGATTTTTATACAAATGTAAAATATAGACCTAATATAATTCTTCTTTAATCATTGCTTATTGGGATTTATCCAAAGGATTGAAACGAAAAAATAATTATAAAATACAAAATCCATACAAATTTGGTATTTTAGTACACTAGATTTATATCATGGAGGAATAGCTCTCTTGATAATTTATATCTGCAAAAATTATATAATGAAAAAAGTAAAAATTTACGTCAATTGGGTGCTAATGATAATCTCTAAATAAAAGAATCTATCTTTTAATAATTCTATTTTAAAAAAAGATCAAAATTTGATCAAGAGGATAGTTTAATGCTTTTTGAAACCATAGATTTTATTAACTATTTAAATTTGCTTTGATTTATGAACTTATTTGATTAATCTATTCGATTAGTGAGGTTTTAGAAGAATACCCTCATTTAAATAAATGTATTATTTTAACTCTTCTCAAGATCGAGAAAAAAGCTCATAAAAATCTTGAAAAATTGGAGATTAACAAAATCATTCGTAAAAAAGCTTGATTTTTGAAATTCTCTTCGAGGAGAGAGTGGCTCCTTAATAAAAAAGTGATCAGTTTTTTAAGTATAGTTAAGATATTAAATATAGAACATTGAAAAAGCTTAATATAAGAAAATTTGGATTTTAATGGCATCTCAAGTAGATAAATACAAGAGCAGAATTTTAACCATATTAAAAAAACATGAAGTTAAAAGAGCTTCATTATTTGGGTCTATTGTTCGAGATGAAATGTCTGATCTGAGCGATATTGATATTTTAATCGAATTCAAAGATGAAAAAAGTTTATTGGATTTAGCCGCACTTAAGATAGAATTAGAAGAAACGCTACAATGCAAAGTTGATGTTCTAACGTATAATTCTATCCATCCCTTATTAAGAAACTATATATTATCTGAACAGGTTGAAATTTTATGAAAAAAGATGTTAAAATATTTCTGGAGCACATTTTAGAGTCTATAAGTTTAATTGAAGACTATACAAAAGGTAAGAAGAAAAAAGAGTTTCTAGATTCTAAGCTACTACAAGATGCTGTTATAAGAAGAATAGAAATTATTGGTGAAGCAATTATAAATATTCCAAATGATCTTAAGGAGAAATTTAAAGATATTCCATGGAAAAATATCATTGGGATGCGAGATATATTAATTCATCAATATTTTGGAGCGGATTTGGCTCTAATATGGAAAGTAATTACAGAAAACATACCAGAATTGAAATTACAAATTCTTTCGGTAAAAGCAAATTTATGATCCGACTTATTAAAGACTTGAATGCGTAAACCTAGCACGAAAGGAGTATTTACCTTCTCTGAAAATGATGAATAACAAGTATAATAATTAATAATAAACCTTTTATTTATAGATAATCAGCTATTTTGATTTAAATCAAAAAAATCAGTTACAAGGGTATAAAATCTTTTTAATGCTTCTTCCCCTCGTTTGGTTGTTTGATACTGAATTATGTCCTCATCATCTAATTGTTCAATTAAATTCCGAGATAGGAGAAATTGAAGATTTTCTTTTATCGCGCTTGTTTTTAATCGTGTTTCTCTTAATAACCAGGTTTGTGTCCTTTTTGATCTTAGGCAAAATTCCAATACTTCCGCCCAAGTTTCGAATTTAGTTCTTCTTGAACTCATCAATCTGCCACCAAAATACCTACTATGTAGATTCCTCCTTATTAATAAGATTTGAATCTTCCAAGTTATATTGTTCTAAATCTTGCGCCCATTCATCTAGTTTAGGGAATAAGCTTTCCCATTTGACAATTTCCTTTTTTATTTTATTTGAAGTTATCAAATTCATTATCCAAAAGAAAATTATTCCCAGAAATAATATTACCATAAAGATATTTATTTTGGGATTCCCATTTTCAGCATCTAAAAATATCGGAAATAAGATAATAACATAAAGGCCTGAAATGAAATTAAAAAGTAAAAACATATTAACTAATTTAATCAAGGTTGTATTTTCTTTTGAGTAGCGATTAAAAAATGCATAAAAATTGGTAATATAGGGGACAATTCCACTATAGAGAAGTTTTTTTGTTTCTTTATCCCTTTTAGCTTGGTTAAGAGCACAATTTCCTCTGAAAATGAATAGTCCATAAAAGATAGCCTGTATTCCTATTTGAATAATTACTAAGAAAAGGATGATAGTTAGAATGATAGTCATAATAGTCCCGAATAACCCATATCTTTGAGCTATATCTGTTGTTGCATGTCCTGTAGCAAGTAGATATGTCCATAGAATAATAAAACCTAATGCAAATGACAACAGTAAGGTTAACGAGGAGAAATGAAGTTTAAATAGTTGATTTATTCGTTTTAATTTTGTGTATAATAATTCTTGACTCTGAATTAATCCATTCTTATTATTTTTAGATCTATTTCTTTCCATACTTTCACCTTAAAAGTTATTATAATATGCAAGGGAGCAATGATATTTAAGTATGTAAGGGTATATCGTAGCTAGGGTGCTATAGTCATTATATAAAAGGTATTTTCTCTATATTAGATCATGGGAGTACATTAAATTAAATTATAGGTAAGTTTTTGTTATTTTGGTATTAAATATACATTTAAAAATTTAAAGGGTTATAAACCATTTTAAAATCTATAAAAATTTCTAAAGAATATGTCTAATGCTATTTTTCTTAATTTTTAATTGAATAAAG
>Ga0180437_10011174_pt1 | contig 10819 bp, 9 predicted proteins | sample SS_ome_4_FD_132410 | JGI IMG/M metagenome (GOLD analysis project Ga0180437, IMG submission 132410) | Hypersaline lake sediment archaeal communities from the Salton Sea, California, USA - SS_3_D_1 metaG | ecosystem: Environmental > Aquatic > Non-marine Saline and Alkaline > Hypersaline > Sediment... | reverse complement strand
CGTAAGTAATGCTTGCTCAACAGCATATTCATCCCAAGGGTTGAGCACCAACGGCGCGTCACCCCACGATACCTTCCCGTCTTGGACTGTAACAGTTGCAGCGGTATCCGGGGCTTGTTTGACACAGACAACGATATTCAAAGCGGCCTCCTTTCATTTTAGTCGTTTCATGCGAAGAACGGATCGTGTGAAAGAATTTTGGATGCCTTTGTTTTCTCCTTAATCTGATTTTCTCAAATGAAAGTCTTCATTCGAATCATCGGGATTCACGTATGGATTCACCCTTCTGCTTGCCACTCCTCGGGATCATAAGCCGGAAGTTCACAACGTAATGGAGAGTCTTCCCGCAATCCAAGGGCATATCCTGCTTGTATCAGTGTTTGAATTTCGCTGGAACCCTCATAAATGATTGCCCCTCTTGCGTTTCGTAAATACCTCTCCACGTCGTATTCATCACTATACCCATAAGCTCCATGTACTTGGATCGCCTCCGATGCAGCTGCAAAGGAGGCGTCAGTGGTAAACCATTTCGCCAGTGAAGTCTCTCTGGTGTTTCGAATACCCTGATTTTTCATCCACCCCGCCTGTAAATTGAGCAATCGAGCGGCTTCGTAGGATTGAACCATCCTGGCAATCTTCTGCTGGATCAATTGAAACCTGGAAAGGGGACGTCCGAAGGCATGCCGCTCATTGGCATAGCTGACACTGGCTTCAATACATGCACGGATCAATCCTACCGCGCCCGACCCTACTGTGTAACGACCGTTATCAAGACAAGACATTGCAATCTTGAAACCTTCACCTTCTTCACCTAACCGGTTCTTTGCTGGAATGCGCACATCCTGGCAGTTGACCCATCCTGTCGACCCAGCCCGAACGCCTAACTTTCCATGAATATCCCCTCTCGTCACGCCTGGCGTACTTGTGTCTAGAATGAAGGCTGTAATTCCTTCGTGGGGAACATCAGCCTTCGGTGCAGTTCTTGCAAACCACAACATCGTATGCGCCTTTGTCGCTAAGGAGATCCACATCTTTTCTCCATTGATGATATATTCATCCCCTTCGCGCCGGGCGGTAGAAGTAATATTCGCAGGATCTGAACCTGCACCTGGCTCGGTCAAACCATATGCCCCTACCTTCTCACCCCTGGCCAGTGGCACAAGATGTTCTTGTTTTTGTCCTTCTGTACCCCACTGAAAAATCCCCAAACAGCACAAACCCATATGGACAGACATAACCACGCGCAGGGTGGAATCAACTGCCTCGAGTTCTTCGCATACGAGCCCCAATGTGATGTAATCCATCCCTTGTCCGCCATACCGAACAGGAATACAGACACCCAGGATCCCAAGTTCTCCCATTCTGGGCAGGATAAAAGGCGCCATCTCTTGTTTGCGATCCCATTCTTTAATAATGGGGGCCACTTCTTTTTGGGCAAAGTCCCTCACCATTTTTTGTACCATTTCATGTTCGCTCGATAAATTGAAATCCATTCAGCCCTCCAGTAAAATGCGCCTCGATTATAGCCTTGCGCTACTACAGGGACAATTCCATTTACTCATAAAACCTCATGGATTTTTTTCCTAGGCGAAAATCATCATTTCTTCAACCAGTCCAAAACAACACACAACGCGTATATGGTTAAAACACATGGTATTGGCCAGAAGGTTGTTCTAATCCCATTGTGGTAGACCCTGGCAACATGTACCTCATGCTTTCAGGTTGAAATTGGTCCCAACCCAGACCTCGTCCATGACGACGGGTATATTTCAACACGATAGGCAGAGGCGTCCAGGCCGGGAGGCTATGTGACGTTTGAAAACCTCTCCCTCCGCAAGAGGGTGACTACCGTTTTGCCCACTTTCATTATATACATCCCGATTGATTTACCATACTCGGCAGAGATGGAGAGGCAGGCTATAATTTCAGGATAGTAACGGACGATATGAAAATGAGAGATGTCTTACGACTGCGATCCCTTCACATCGTTGGGATCATCGCCATCATCCTTTTGGTAAGCCCTACTCCCAAAAACTGGGATGCTATGAATCACTTTGAATCCGCCAGGATAGCTTCCTCATCAGGGAAAATGGATTCGGCTTTATTTCACATCGAACGGGTTTTGGACTATTATCCGGCTCATGTCCGCTATCGCATCTTAGCAGCTGAAATCGCTTTTACGGCAGGAGAATATAACCGCGCATTACAATATCTCTCATCAATTGAAGAAAATTCCCAGGCTGAAAGAGACCTGATTTGCATTCAAGCTGAAGCGCTCCTTGCCCTGCGAAATCCTTCCAAAGCCATCGAATTTTGGGAATTAGCTGATCACCAATGCCCAAATTTTACTAAGGACCTTCTTCCACTTCTCGATGAATTAATCATCAACGGAGACCTAGAACAAGCTGAGAATATTCTAAAAATCCTGAGCGACTATCAACCATTGGATGCGGATGTACACTCCTTGCTGGGTATGATCATTTCCACTTATACACCTGAGGAAGCGCTGGCAACTCTCCGTATGGCAGATGATTTATCTCAGAATGAGGATATCACAGCCCAACAGCTATACCGGACGATAGACGATGCTCGCGCTTTTGATCATCCAGCATACACACTCGCCTCCGTCGGGCGGTACTTTGCCAGCACATCAAACTGGGTTTTCGCAGCTCGAGCTTTCCAGAACGCCATTGCGATCCAACCTGATTATGCAGAAGCCTATGCTTATCTTGGACTGTCTAAGGATAAGATGGAAGAGAACGGGATTATTGAGTTGCTTAAAGCTGTAGAATTGGATCCAGATCTTGCCTTACCACACATCACGCTGGGCATCCACTGGCTCATCAAAGAAAAAAATGAGATGGCCATGAATGAGTTTGAACGTGCACTTGAATTAGATCCAAAAAATCCTGCAATTATTGTACAGATAGGTGCAGCATACGAAGCTCAAGGGGAAATCCCAAATGCGTTACAAGCCTATAGAGCCGCTGCAGAGATCGACCCGCAAGACCCAACTTTCTGGCTTCTTCTTGCACAAATAAGCCTGCAGTATGAATACGAGGTTTCAGAAATTGCTTTACCAGCTGCCCGTAATGCCCTTGCGTTGAATCCGAATCATGCTCCTGCACTGGATGCCTTAGGGTATAGCTACTATCTTTTGGGAGATATGATTTTTGCAGAGAAATATATCCATCGTGCCATAGAATTAGATCCCTCATCAGCGGTTGCCCAATATCACCTGGGCCTCCTAAAATACCAACAAAATGAGTCTGAAGCTGCTGTAGCTGCATTTACACGTGCTCAGGAACTGGACCTGGTTGGGGGTATTGGGTTTTTAGCGAGACGTTCACTTGAGACCATACTACCTTAAGGAATAAAAACTTCCTCCATGGTTAAATTTCAACTCGATCATAAGCGGAAATCAAGAAGAGTGGTTTATCGGGAAGTTCTTGTGCTGGTAAAACCCTGGAAAACTGCGATGGCTCTGCTCTTTAGCGCCATTCTGGGTTCAGGTTGTACCTTCTTTGATCTCCCTGATCAGTCTGGAATCTTGCTATTTCAAGATGATTTCTCATCCCCAAGTAGTGGTTGGAATCGATACCATGGTGATACGTACACCTCAGATTACCATGACGGCACATACCGGATCGCAATTCTTCAAAAAAATATCGAAGCCTGGGCGTTGCCGGGGTTTGATTTCACGGATGTGATCATTGAAGTTGCAGGGACCAGTGTGAATGGAGCTGAAGATAATGTATTCGGAGTCCTCTGTCGATATCGTGATTCGGAAAATTTTTACTTCTTCCTGATTTCAAGTGATGGTTATGCTGGCATCGGTCTATCCCACCAGGGAAATCGTCAATTGCTAACAGGGGAATCAATGCTTCCATCAGAGGCTATTCACTCCGGATCCTCTACGAATCTGATCCAAGCCCAATGTATAGGAAATCAACTATCGTTAAGCGTGAATGGCTCCTTGATCCATCAAGCAGAGTCTGACCAATTAAAATCTGGTGATGTTGGACTCATCGTGGGGTCATATGAAGATGATGGCACAGAAGTATTTTTCGATAATTTTGTAGTAAAGATCCCGTAATAAGAATGATACTTTTTCAGATGGAGAAGCGATCTCCAAATAGAACTTCGATATTATGAAAGAAAACTAGATTATTTAATGAGAATATTTCTTAATAGCGTTGGTTGTCGACTCAATCAAAGCGAGATCGAACGAATCTCGAATCAGTTCAGAATGCTGGGTCACGAAATTGTGGGCACAGTTGATGAAAGTGATTTGGTCGTCATCAACACATGCACCGTAACATCCCCCGCAGCAGCAGATTCCCGCGCTATGGTTCGCCAGGCATACAGAAAGAATCCGAATGCTAAGATTGTCCTGACAGGATGTTGGAGCACACTTGAGGAGAAAAAAGCTTTGGATCTACCCGGGGTGGTCAGGGTTGTAAGCAACCATGAAAAGGATCACCTGGCATCCATCATCCTGGAGCAGCCAAGAGAAAACTTCGAGCTTGAGCCCATCATACGATACCCTGTTCCGGGCGTGCGGATGCGGACGCGTGCTTTCATTAAGGTCCAGGATGGATGTGACAATCACTGTACATTTTGTATTACAACAATAGCCCGAGGTCCTGCGCGAAGCATGCCTCAAGATCAAATCATTGCCGAGATACAATCTGCTGTCGCGGGTGGGGTTCAAGAAGCAGTTCTAACAGGTGTTCAACTCACTGCATATGGCAAAGATTTATCTGGAAATATCAATTTGAAAAGTCTAATCAAATCCATCCTTCATCATTCCGATATACGTAGATTACGGTTATCCTCCTTAGAACCCTGGGAGGTGGGAGTGGACTTATTCGAGCTATGGGAAAATGAACGGCTTTGCCGCCAACTCCACCTTCCTCTTCAATCTGGCTCAGATAGCACACTCCGTCGGATGGGGCGACCCATCACGACGCAACAGTTTGCTTCACTCGCTGCACAAGCTCGACAAAAGATCCCTTACATTGCCCTCACAACAGATATCATCGTCGGCTTCCCAGGAGAGACGGATGAGGAGTTTCAGGAAACACTTGCTTTCGTCAAAGGGATGCGTTTTGCTCAAGCCCATGTTTTTGTGTACTCGCCGCGCCCCGGTACACCTGCAGTTCTACTTCCAAACAGAATTCCCTTGTCAATTTCGCGTGATAGAAGTAAACAGGTTCGTGAGATTCAAAAACGATCCTCTTTGGAATTCAGAAAAACTTTCCTGGGAAAACAATTAACTGCCCTTTGGGAGGTCGCTATCCCCAAAAAGGAGGGCAAATGGGAATTGAGAGGGATAACGGATAACTATCTCCGTGTCCACGCAATCGGTGATCAAAACCTATGGAACAATCTCTCGTGCGTCCATATCCTTGAATGCGAGAATGATGGACTGAAAGCAGAGATCATATCTGGCGGTTATGGATGTGATCCTTCGTTTAAGTGATGAGGGAGTACGTTTTAACGAGGGTTTCATAGAAAAGGATACCGATGATTTCGATCATAAAATTTCATCAAGAGATGATCTCAGTGGAAGTGTATTTAGAATCAGGTCTAGACTCTTTGCTGGCATTCGAGGCGAGATCTGAAGCAATTGACAGCAACATGTCTCTAGACTAAAACTGCAAACAACATCTCTTGGTATTTCTGCAGGGGAACGATTGATTCGCATGGATACTGAAGATTATGATATGCTTCATGCAAGATATGAAATATGTACTATGCTATCTAATGAAGCTGCTTAAAAGGATGAAAACGCAATGGTTCTGAAAGAAGATCTACAAACCGAATTAAAGCAGACGATGCGATCAGGTGATCATCTTCGTCGTGATACGATTCGAATGGTACTGGCAGCCATCAAACTGGCCGAAGTCGAAAATCGAGGTCCTTTGGATCAGGCTGCCATAACGTCTGTACTCCAGAAAGAAGTCAAAGTGCAGCATGAAGCGATAGAGGACGCAAAGAAAGCTGGGCGGCAGGACCTCATAGAAACCGCTAACACCAGACTGAAGATCCTGGAGACATACCTGCCTGAGCCACTCTCAGAAGAAGAAGTGACACAACTCGCTCAAAATGTAATCGAGGAAATTGGTGCACAGACCCCAAAGGAAATGGGACAAGTGATGAAAGTTTTAATGCCGCGTGTTCAGGGTCGAATAGACGGCAAAATTGTCAATCAGATCGTTCGATCCCTCCTCTCAGAGGAATAGGTTAACAATGAATTCGGCGTCTTCTTCTGGGTCGACATTGGGATTAAAAATTAAACGCTTCTGGTTTGCAGCCAGGTTGTGGTTTATTTTCATCGTTGGATTGGCAGGAACGATCCTGGCGTTATCCATTTCCAACTTCCCCCAACAATCCGCGATCCTCCTCGAGGTAAATGACGCCGCGACACAGGATATCCTGGCTCCGTACGCACATTCCTATGTAAGTGAAGTACTAACTGAAGAAGCACGCCAGGAAGCCGTCACTACGGTACCTGATATTTATGATCCGCCCGATGGTCGTGTGGCCCGGCAGCAAGTGGAGCGCCTGCGAGTCGTCTTGGAATATGTGGATGCCATTCGGGCTGACACATTTGCCACACAAGATGCGCAAATTTCAGATCTACTTGCGATTGTGGATGTGAAGCTAGATACACCCACTGCTCAAGCGATCCTTGACCTCCCAGAAGCTCGTTGGCAAATCATTAAACTGGAGACAATTTCAGTTGTTGAGCAAGTTATGCGAAATGAGATTCGAGAGGATCAACTCGAAGAAGCCCGTCGTACAATCCCTGCCCTGGTGGGGATTTCCCTTACGGAAAGTCAGGCGGAATTGGTCGTAATCCTGGCAACTCCTTTCATCGCCCCCAATGCATTCTTCAATTTTGAAGATACACAAGCGGCTCGTGAAGAAGCAAGTCAAGCTATAGCACCAGTTGTTAAATCCTATGCGGCTGGGGAGACAATCATTTCACGTGGGGAAATTGCGCAACCCATCCATATTGAAGTGTTGGAGAATTATGGACTACTGGAAACACCTGATCCTTGGAGACAGGTTGCCATTCATTCATTATTGATTACGATTTTAGGTTGCACCTTTACACTTTACCTTTATCGAAATCATGAGGACCAGCTGAAGGATGTAGCTTTAGTAACAACCATTACAATTCTCTTCATTCTTTCAGCGTTAGCAATGCAGCTTATGATCCCTGAAAGGACTGTCCTACCCTATCTTTTCCCAGCTGCGATGCTCCCCATGTTGATGGCAACGCTCATCAGTCCTGGTTTAGGCGTCCTTACCGCTCTCATTCTGGGAGCCATTGGCGGATACTTATCAGCAAGAGGGTTGGAGTTCAGCCTCTACATTATGCTCAGTGGAACGATGGGTGCTCTCATTATTGGCAAAGCAGAACGTCTAAGTTCATTCTTTTGGGCAGGCCTTGCAGCAGCTCTTTCAGCAGTATCCATTGTCATCATATTTCGCTTTCCAGATCCTTCCACAGATTTAATTGGGAAAGCGTCTTTGCTTGGTGCAGGCATCATCAGTGGATTGCTCTCCGCCAGCCTCGGCTTCGGATTACTGCTCGTAATCGGCAGCGTGCTTGGGATCACAACCAGTCTACAACTCATTGAATTATCACGGCCTGACCATCCATTATTACAATATATTCTGCGCAATGCTCCTGGCACATACCAGCATAGCCTTCAAGTCGCTAACCTTGCTGAGCAAGCTGCACGAGCTGTCAATGCAAACCCAGTCCTGACTCGGGTAGGTGCACTCTACCACGACGCAGGGAAAGCAAAAAATCCACAATTCTTCATAGAGAATCAAGCGCCTGGTCAAAACATTCATGAGCAGCTGGATCCAAAGACCAGCGCAAGCGTCATTCTGGATCATATTCACAACGGGTTGGAAATGGCTCGAAAATATCGACTGCCTGAAAAGGTCATGGCATTTATTCCCGAACACCATGGAACATTAGAGACTTCCTACCAGTATCACAAGGCGCTTGAAGCAGTAAATGGAGAAAAAGCAAAACTTAATCCCAAGGATTTTCGCTATCCAGGACCCAAACCCGGATCAAAAGAAACCGCATTACTCATGCTGGCTGATGGGGTGGAAGCGAAAGCTCGAGCTGAAAATCCAAAGAATGATGAGGAGATCGAGCGATTAGTTCGTTGGGTGATTGAAAATAGATTGAATCAAGGCCAACTAGATCATGTCGACCTAACCCTTAAGGATCTAGACACCATTAGACGTTCCTTCGTTTCCACCCTTCGAGGCATTTACCACCCACGGATTTCCTATCCGGATATGGCTGAAGAGACTGAAGCTGAGCCTGATGAATCTCAACGATTCGCTCCTACACAACCCGCTCCTCGAGCACAGTTAGATGAAAAATGAGATACAACATTTTCATCCATGCTGATCCCGACTTTGAACATATAGACCATGATATGGAGAAGGTTGCACATGCGACCCTTTCCTATCTTAATGCACCTGATGGCGATCTTACCCTTGTCCTCACAGACGATGCGGGTATTCAGAAATTAAACAGGGAATTCGTGGGTATAGATCGACCCACAGATGTTCTCTCCTTCATAAATGGGGAACCTGACCCGGATACAGGCAGAATGTATTTTGGAGATGTGGTGCTATCCATCCCCTCTGCCGATCGACAAGCCAAGCAATCAGGGCATTCATTGGGAGATGAATTGAATCTGTTAATCACCCATGGTGTCCTTCACCTTCTCGGTTTCGAACATGAAGAGGAGGAAGATCGTCAAAAAATGTGGTCCGTTCAAGATCAAATTTTGACACAAGTTGGAAGCAAAATCGCATCACCAAGGCAAACCGAATGAGCTCAACCCAACGTTCCAGATCAAGATTACAATCCTTCCGGCACGCATTTTCAGGATTATGGTACGTCCTTCGGACACAACGCAACGCCTGGATCCATGCCACAATCACAATCGCCATTATCATACTGGGCAGTTGGCTGGGATTAGAACGTCAAGATTGGGCGATCATCATGCTCGCGATTTGCTTTGTATGGTTAGCTGAGATCATTAATACGGCTCTGTAGGCGATAACGGATCTTGCCAGCCCGGAACAGCATCCCCTTGCACGAGTTGGGAAGGATGTAGGCGCCGGAGCTGTGCTCTTAGCGAGTATCACAGCAATCACCCTGGGGCTGCTGATTCTTTTACCTCCTTTGCTCGATAAACTGCATCTTAATTAGGAACCCTCCTCTATCGTGGGGTAAATGAGCGGACGTATTCATGATGCTTTTCATCCCACAAGGATTGCACCACTCCATTATCTATGCCATAATCCCAACCGAGTCTGAACATGATCAAGTATCAAGGAAAACGGGGGCGACTGCTCTATGTCCGTTGAGAATACCATCCTTTACAGCAACATGTATAAAGCAGCAACAGCCGCATTCGATTTTTACAATCCAGCGGAAGCTCTAAATGGCTTGTTGTCACTTGTTGTCGAATTGTTATCCACTCAACGAGCAGCAATCTATGAGTATGATGAGCTACATGCTGGTTTCACGCCTCGCTTTGCCTATGGCGTATCAATTCACGAACTTGGTCATCTGGGTTCCGCCACAGATCAAAAAATCCTATCAACCGCGTTATCTACCAATCGAGCCACATCCTCCGATTCATCTCATGGCTCACTTGGACTTCCTCTATCTCCTGGGATTGTTGCGTGTGCGCCATGTATCGCATCCGGGAAAACAGTTGGCATTCTCTTTATCGCCAAGGATGACAATCGGGCCTTCGATCCTGATGCACTTGCCACCCTGGAAATACTGGCAGCTCGAACAGCAGAGATCTTGGCTTTCGCCAAGCAAAGTTCAACACAAAGTTATCTCGTCCATCGGCTTTCCCTTCTCTATCAAGCAAGCCATGCTATCTCTGGAACACTCAATCGCGAAGAAGCCATCCGACAAATGGTTGCACATGTTTTGAAAGCCTCTTCCGCAAATTATTGCGATGTGCTGCTTCTGGATGAGACCGACCAAAAACCAATGAGATTTCATCATCAGTTGGAAAAATCCGGTTTGCAGACATTAAAATCAGTCCCGATTGATAGCATTCCCGATTATCCAATTCATAAAGAAATCATCAGGGAGATCGAGCCAAAAGTTATCAGTGTTGTCCCACCTAAAGGTTCTTCAAAAGATATCGCTATCTTGCAGGACGAGGGTTTCTTTACAGCTGCAATATTCCCCTTGGCAACAGGAAACCAAGCCATAGGCCTTCTTCGCCTCCTTTACACACAATCTGGACGGATAGTACACGAACAGGAAATCGAATTGGCCCAGGCTATTGCCAATATCGGGGCAGTTGGGATTCAAGATGCTATAAGTATTGAAGAAGCAAAAGAACGCGCCAGCCAGTTACAGGTTCTTGCCGATATCGGTCGTGAGATGACGTCTAACCTCAATCTTGAGGTAGCACTTGAGAATACCATGCGTCACACCCAACAAGTTCTGCAATGTGAAGCGTGTATCCTTTTTCTCATGGACGAAGAGAGCGAAACGCTTGTCCTGAAAGCCAGTGGTGGTCGACATATGCGGGTTCGGGATGTCGCCATCCGACTTGAAGAAGGAATCGCTGGTTGGGTAGCGAGAAACCACCGTCCTCTTATCGTGAATGACGTTCGCACCAATCCACTGTATCAAAGCGCAATCGACAGTCAAACCGGTTTATTGACATCTTCTGTATTATGTGTTCCCTTGTTGAGAAGGGATGAAATCGTGGGAGTTATAGAAGCGATT
>Ga0180437_10011172_pt1 | contig 10821 bp, 10 predicted proteins | sample SS_ome_4_FD_132410 | JGI IMG/M metagenome (GOLD analysis project Ga0180437, IMG submission 132410) | Hypersaline lake sediment archaeal communities from the Salton Sea, California, USA - SS_3_D_1 metaG | ecosystem: Environmental > Aquatic > Non-marine Saline and Alkaline > Hypersaline >... | reverse complement strand
GCAAAAGCCTCTTCGATAAGAGCGGCCACCTGCCTCAAATCGCGGCCGGGCTCCATGGGCCTGAGCCCCCTAAATTGTTTCCCCTTGCTGGCAATGCTGATTGCCATCTCCCTCTCCCAGGACTAACTTTTAGCCAGTTCTATGCTCCCATTAGCACCCGCTGGCAAAGGTATAAACTGGCCCAGCGCTGAGAAGGCGGCAGACAAGGCACTCGATCGGAGTCGCGTATAAACAGGGAAAGTCGTGCCCATTTGATAGACGATGTAAACTCGCAGGCACTTGGCTCAACGTCTCCTGCGAAGGTCTTCCAGAGTGAGGCCCAGATCGTGGAGAATCGCATGAAGAGTGCCGGGGGAATTTCGCGAGAAGAGTGACAGGGGATAACGGTAGCTCATTTTCCCTCCTAACTGCGAGATGCTGGCCCAGCATCCTACCCGTTGGGACAAGTATAGCACAGACATTATAGACCGTCAAATGCAGGCTCTGCTTCGTCAAAGCCATCACAGCCGCCAGCCAGCCCCGTCCTGTCACTGGTGCTTGATGAAGGCACAAACCGGCCCAGCAGCAAAAAAGCGGCGGCCGCCATCGAGCCCAGGATCAGCGATGCATACCAAATATAGCGGCCACCCAAGTTGTCCATGACAGTCCCCCCCAAGGTCGGCCCCAGGCCATAACCCACGCCCCAGATCAGACCAAAAGCCCCCATGTAACGACCGCGCATAGTCTCTGGAGCCATGTCGGCTACCAGGACTGTGGACACGGGAGCGATGACCATCTCGCCCAAAGTCCAGATTGCCACACTAGAAGCAAAGAGGGGCAGAGTGCCAACGAACCCCTGGGCACCAAAGCCCAGGGCGTACAGGAATGCTCCCAAGGCCATCATCTGCATCTGCCGCCTGTAACGGTCGGTGATTCTGGTGATAGGGAACTGAAGAAGTACCACCATAATCGCATTGAGGGCCATCAATTGGCCGTATCGGGCTTCCTCTATACCAAAATCCTCTTTCAAGTAAACAGGGAACGTCGTATTCATCTGAGAATAGACAATGCAAGTCAGCATGTTGATAAAGCAAAAGGCCAGAAAGGGGATATCCCTCAAAACCAAATGCCACCCTTCTCTCCCTTGCTCCATCTTTTCCCCTCGGGAGATGCTGTGCTGCGGCTTGGTTTCCCTGATAAAAGCCATGACAATCAAGAAATACAGCAGGTTAGCCAGGGCACCGCAGAGAAAGAGGACAAAATAGGAACGGGTAGCGACAAAGCCCCCTACCGAAGGGCCGATGGCCGCGCCCACATTCATCACAACCCGCAGCAGGCCATAGGCCTGGCCCCGTTTCCCCGGTTCGATGATGTCAGCTACCATGGCATCGGAGGCCGGCCTGAAGAGAGGACCAAAAATGCCATTCAAGACCAGCAGGAATACCAGGCTGGTCAGAGAGTCTGCCAGGCCGAAGCCAAGCATAACCAGGCCGGAGGCGAAGAGGCTAATGGCCATCATGATCCTCCGTCCCAAACGGTCTGTCAGAGAGCCACCGACAACCTGGCTAAAAATATTGATGGGGGAGGTAAGGGTAAAGACCAGGCCAATGGTCGTCATAGAGACCCCCATAGTCTGACGCAGATACAGGGTCAGAAAGGGCCAGACCAGGAACCCTCCTGTAGAGCTGATCAGCGTGCCCAGGAAAAGGATCCAAAACTGGGCAGGAAAATCGCCGATAGTATGTCGAATCTTTGTCTTCATTTTACATCATCACCTGCTTTAAATGCTTTCTGCTGAATAAACTACCCCGCCGCTTGCGGCGAGGTAGTTTACTTCCCTTCGAAAAACTCGATGTTCCCGACAATCATCTTTTGGATGGGCAGAACGAGTTACTCCATCCTCTCCACCTTGAAGATTACCGGTCTGAACCAATCCGTGCAGCCAGCAATAGCCGTGCCGCGCTGCTTGATCCAGGGCTGGTCGCCTCCGACTACGACGGTCAAGATATCGTGGCGTATGTCTGCCCAAGCCCAGGGACAAAAGTTCTCAGGCATGTCAAAAGGGCGTTCTATTACAAACTCTTGGCCGTCTTTAAAACGCTCACAGGGGCCAAAGCCTTCTGGATCTTCTAGGTCTAGATACTCATCAGCCAAATCCCGGTTGACTGTCCGCTTAAGTACAGTGATCTTGCATTTAGGCGTCTCAAGAGGCATCTCGAATCCTCCTCGGTGAATTTTCTGAAATTATGTGAAAACCTACTCACTATCTGGTTTCACGTAACGATTGCGCACTCAGAGCACCAATCGTTCAAGAACTCCGAATTTAGGAATTTTCTCTGGTAACCCTGCATTAGATCGGGAGACCAGTACACTTGCCAGTGATTGCGAACTCTTGTCGGCCATAATTGCCGATACTTGCTCTTTAACAGATTCCGAAGAAACCGGCCATAGTTGCTGCCAGGCTTGGAACAAGGGCATCGGGAACTGATAGACAAAATGGCTGTCGAGCCGGATTTGCACACCGGCATACGGACCGTCAGCGTCGAACTCCAGTATTTGTCCACTGGCATTGGTCAACACAACCGCGGGCGTATTAGCTGCGATACGCACTTGAGTACGCACCTGCTGCAACGCCTGTGCAAAGTGGTCTGTCTCATCATAGACCTGCTCAGCCAGCCAGTCGGCGGCCCAGCGGACGAAATTCGGCCAGAATACCAATGCAAACTGGCCCAGGAGACGAATCCCAGCAGGGGAGCGCACCCGCAGCTTGGTGAAGCTGAAAGTGCTTTTGCCTTGCTTGATACCTGCTTCCACATCCTGACGCTCGTGATAGGTGGGGAAAAGGTCTGCCGTTGGCAACTCCTCGGCGTCGCTGAAGGAGATCAGGGTGCTGTGTTTGAACTCGTCACCCAACGACCAGCGCAGTAACGTCAGTCGGACAGGATAGGGACAATTGCCCAGCTTTTGCCGCTGCATGTCCAAGGCTTGCGTACGTGACCCGGCCTGCACCCACTGCGCATCATCGGGCACTTCCTTGAGCAACACCTGCGCGGTCTTGCCATTGTGGGCGATAGTGTAGACATCATATCCCATCTCGATCAGGTAGGTCACATTGGCAGCATCCCCGAAGCCACCGTCCAACAACCAGCGCATCCGAACCGGGTTCGGGTTGGTGACGTTGTCTACTTCCAGTTGTGCTAGCCAGTTCAAGAGTGCGTCTCGTTCGGCGCTCAGGACTGCAAGCCGTCGTTGATGACGACGGAGGGCACGCCGGGCCTGGCTCTCTTGTTCGAGGGCAGACCGTAGCTGGCGTTCCCGGCTTGCCTTCCTCTTGCCTGCCTGGGCCAGCTTCGAATGGGGAGCCACCGGTTTGCCTGCGTACTGCGCCCCAAGCTCGGCTAACTGTGACTGAAGAGCCTGCAACTGGTCGCCCAAGCGGACTTGGCGCCCAATTTGCTGACGGATAGTGGTCTGTCGGGCCTCGATCCAGCCTTGCCTCTGCGCGATTTTGGCCTCGATGGCTGCGATCCGCTGTCGCAACAGGTCGGTTCGACGCCTTGGACGACAGCCCAGCCGGGCCTCGGCCGCTTCCACCATTTCCCTTAAGCACACGCCCGACACGGTATCGCCCCGATGGTGGAAAGCGGTGATATGCACCCGACGCCGTTGACCTTTCAGCGTCACCAACACAGCTTGGTGCCCTTTCTGCAACCGATTGGCCATGTGTCCAAATACCGCATCAGGTGGATACGTTGTGCTATACGCACTGACCGGGCGTCCTGTCAGATCACCACATAGAGTCAGATATTCCTGGTGACAAAGCACTTCATGAACAGCACAGTCAATGTACGGCTGCATAATCGCATCCAGTTCAGCCTGCACTTTTCTGGCCGTTGGTTCATCCACATCGTATAGCAAACGACTGACCGTCGTGTAGTGCCCAAACTGAACGTCCCAGACGTCTTGAACGGCTTGGTCCTTCGCCAGCGGATGCGGACCCAGATTCAGGTCTTGCAAGTACTCGTAGCCTGCCAGCGAAGCTAACCCAAACTCGAGAATCAAGTCGGCAGCAGGAATGGCATCTTTGTGACGAGGCATCACCACAGCCGCTCGTAATCTCTGGCTCAGCTTCAGGTGGCGTGAAAGTCGCCCCCATGGAATCAACATCGCGTGCTGGGTAGTCTGGCAAATTGTGTCTGCCCGATTTTCGTCTGTTAAGGTCATCCCAATCTCCCCCCTTTAGTCACTGCTGGATTAATTATGGGGGAAATCGGGTTGATGGCAAGTTGTCAAAATTAGAGTTTCGGAACGATTCAGCGCCTGAGTGCGCAATTGCTACGTCAAGGCCATCTAACCTTTGCCTTCCTGCGCGATGGGTGCTATAATGTGGAGGCGCTTGTTGCGAGAAAGGTAGTGAGAGGTTCATTTCCAAATGGCTTTCGATGAATCCAAATACCGCAGAGGATACTCCATTGGCGTCGGGGGCGTGGTCTTGTGTGGCGACAAGGCGTTGCTGGTACGGCGAGCCTTGGGTGGATATGTCGGTGCCTGGGCCATCCCCGGCGGCTTTATTGAACGGGACGAGACCATAGATGTTGCCGTGCGACGCGAGGTGTTTGAAGAAGCAGGGGTCAAGGCCGAGATTGAAGGGCTGATCGCCGTCCGTAGCCGGACAACCGATGACGAGAACAGTGCCTATTTCATCTTCTTGCTACGGACGGCGGATGAGGAGGCACGAGCGGACGGCTTTGAAGTAGATCAAGCCCGTTTTTTCACATTGACTGAGGTACAGGCTTTGCCCCGCCTACAGGCATTGAGCCGGCTGGCTGTCACCCAGGCCCTGCGAGGTGAGGCGACTGTGCTCACGTTTCACGCTCATCCCGAGATTCCGCCTGAGGAATATGTCATTTACGCTTGAACTTTAGAACGTCTATCGCCAGACATCTGCATTGGGAGGGACATTCGTGGGTCCATCTACAACCATTTCATCAACAGAATCAGCATCACCCGCAAGGGCAGAGCGAATGCGCAAAACGGTGGGCTACTATGCTGCCTTTGGTGCCCTGGGACTGAGTGCGGCCTCATTAGGACCGACACTGCCCGGTCTGGCCAAACATACCCAAACCAACCTAAATGAAATCAGCTTTCTCTTCATGGCTCGCGCGCTGGGATATCTGCTCGGCTCCTTTCTGGGGGGGCGATGGTATGACCGGATACCAGGCCATCCGGTAATGGCTACCGTACTCATAGTTATGGCCATGATGCTGGCGCTAGTGCCCCTGATGTCGCTGCTGTGGTTATTGACCGCCGTCCTGCTGGTCCTGGGGATGAGCGAAAGCATGTTGGACGTAGGTGGCAACACCTTGTTGGTCTGGACACACCGTGACAAAGTTGGGCCGTTCATGAACGGGTTGCATTTCTGCTTCGGAGTTGGTGCCTTTCTATCACCGATTCTCATTGCCCAGGCCGTGTTGATGAGTGGCGATATCCTTTGGGCTTATTGGGTGTTGGCTTTGCTGATGTTGCCAGCATCAGCCTGGTTGCTGCGCCTGCCCAGCCCCACAGCTCAAGCGGCTTCGGAGGGTGGGCCGGCAGCGCAGGCCACTCACCGTTCCACTGGGGCTCACGAACGCCTGCTGGTTGCTCTGATCGCGCTGTTCTTTCTGCTTCATGTCGGAGCCGAGTCTAGCTTTGGCGGCTGGGTGTTTACCTATGCCGTGACGCTAGGACTGGCCAGCGAGACGGCTTCCGCCTATCTGACCTCGGCTTTTTGGGGATCGCTCACCCTGGGCCGGTTGCTGGCCATCCCTATCGCGGCCCGTTTCAGGCCTCGCTCCATCCTGCTTGGCGATTTGGTGGGGTGCCTGGCCGGTGTAGGTATCATCTTGCTGTGGCCCAACTCGCTGACAGCACTCTGGCTGGGCACGTTTGGACTGGGCCTTTCAATAGCCTCACTTTTCCCCGTCACTCTCTGTCTGGCCGAGCGCTCCACGACGATCACCGGCCAGGTCACCGGTTGGTTTTTTGTCGGGTCCAGTATTGGCGGTATGTCTCTGCCCTGGCTGATTGGACAGCTTTTCGAACCCGTTGGGCCGCGAGTCACCATGTTTGCCATCATGGTTGATCTGGTTATGGCTGCAGGCGTTCTTGCTGTGTTGATCCTCTATTCAACTCGACCTGTGACGGATGATGGACATCTACCAGTTTCTGGCTGACCACCACATCGAATACGAGCGCCACGACCATCCCGCGGTGTACACTTGCGAGGAGGCGCTCCGCCTGGTTCCGCCCTTGCCGGCGGCCAAGACCAAAAACCTCTTCCTGCGCGACCGGAAAGGCCAGCGCCACTTCCTGGTAACGGTTGGCTACAAGAAGGCGGTGGATCTGAAAGCGCTGGCCTCGGTCCTGGGGGTCAGCAAGCTGGGCTTTGCCTCTGCCGAGCGCCTACAACGCTATCTCGGCCTGGACCCTGGCTCCGTCTCGATTCTGGGGGTGGTGAACGACGTGGGCCGGGAAGTCGAGGTGGTCGTGGACGAGGGCCTGTGGCGTGCCGAGGCTTTTCAATGCCATCCCCTGGTGAACACCAGCACGCTGGTCATCTCGCGGGAGGGCATCCAGCGTTTCTTGGAGACAACCGGGCACCCGGTCCGCGTCTTCGACGTTCCCGGTAGAGAGGGTTCAGCTAACGCCTGACCCTGAGCCAGCGCCTTTGCGCGGGAGGCAATGGCACCCCTTTCACCAAAGTGGTATACGGTTCCTCGTCAGCCTCCGCAAACTTTTCCCAGGTAAAAAGTTCCTCCACCTTCTGACGGGCATAGACTTCCAGCATGGCCTCGTACCAGCCCAGGTCCTCTCGCTTCTCATAGTGCCAGTATTCCAGCGCCTTGAAATGCCAGGTCCAATCGAAATCCTCTTCATGGTGGGCCGAAATGCGGTCCCAGCCGTATTCCCAGGCCAGAGTGGTGAGGTCCACATAGTAGCCGTTGGGGATCGGCTTCAACTGGCCTCCCTCCTCCGGGCTCTCCACTGCCCGGGCCCGGTAGCTGAGGTCCCAGGGATTGACCTTGATGGGCTCTCCCTGGCTGCCGTCCTGCCGGGCGCAGCGCAGGTACAAGCGCCAGTAGGTCTCGCCGCTCATGTCCTCGCGCACCACCTCCAGCAGGCGCTCGCCAGCAGCGTCGTGGAACTCGAACAGCGTGTCAAAGGCCCGGCCGGCTTTGTGCCAGCTACCGTAGGCCGAGGCGTCGCTGGCGAAAGCAATGTGCCGGAAGGCTTCACTGATCGTGCCCAGGAAATCGTAGCCCGTCTCCTCCCAGACCCTGGCCTGCAAGGCATTGAAGGAATCGTCAACCCGGTCACCGAGCTTGGTCACTCCGCCCAGTTCCCTGGACTCGAGAAAGGCGCTGGGCAGCCTCGTAAAGCCGTAGGGAGGATCCCCTCCCTCTTGCGGTGAGGCCACTTCAACGTAGGGCGGCTGCCCATCGCCCTCCCCTGTTGGCACCTCACCCCAGGCCGTAGCTACTCCGTTCCAGGCCAGGTTCCCGGCCAGGGTCTCCAGCCCCGTCAGAGCGAGGGGCAGCTCCCCCAGGGCGTCCGGCTCGATGGAGAGAATGGCCTCCCCGTCGAAGCGGTGGACAATGAAGGCCAGGCGTTGGCCGTCGGGCGACCAGGCGGGGGCATCGTCGCGGGTGAGCCAGGTCAACCGCCTGGCGTGCCCTCCCTGAGCGGGCGGGCGGGCCACGTCCATGACATAGATATCGCGCGCGCCGTCCTCCTGATAGACAAAGGCCAACTGCTGGCCATCGGGCGACCAGACGGGGCTTTCCTCGATAGCCGGGCTGTCGGTCAGCCTCGTGACCTGGCCGGACCCTACCTCCAGGAGAAACACGTCCTTGTCGCCATAGTGCCACGAGGTGAAGGCGATGAAACGGCCGTCGGGCGACCAGGCGGGACCGAAATCCCCCTCCGTCACCTCGGAGGTCAGGTTCTGCTGATAGCCGCCGTCGGCGTCCATGATCCAGATGTCCAGGTCGCCGCCCCGGTAGGACTCGAAGGCGATGCGTCGGCCGTCGGGCGAAAAGCTGGGCGCGCCGTCGTAGGCCGAATGGTTGGTCAGCCGTCGGGGTCCACCGCCGCTGGCGTCCACGACATAGATGTCCCAGTTGTGATCACGGCGGGAGGCAAAGGCGATCCGGTTGCCGTCGGGCGACCAGGCCGGCGAGCGGTCGGGGGCAGGGTCTCGGGTCACCCGGCGCAGGTCGCTGCCGTCGGGGTTGACGGTGTAGATGTCCCAGTTGTGCTGGCGGTAGGCGGCAAAGGCGATACGCCCCTCGCCCTGCCCAACCTGAGAGAGGGGAGGAGAAACGCCATAGGCCACCTCATAGCCAGAGAGTGCGGCAACAAGCACTGACATGACTATCAGGAGGGAGGGTGCCTTGCAGAGACGAACCGCAGACCAGGACAGGCTTCTGTGTTGTTTGATGTAAGTTGTATCTATCATTTAGCTTCTAATGCTCTTTAACCTATTCTTTTTTTCCATAACCCTCAAAGATATCCTAGCACCCCAAAGCGGGGGGACAAGCCACCGTAACCCTTGCGAAGGTTACAAAAGGCATCTGCCATGGAGCACTTTCTGGTTGTCGAAGGCGTGTTTGTCCAGGAATCTACCACCTAACCTTCGCAAGGGTTTCCTGTGCCCTCGCTTTGGGTTGCCATATAAAATATCGGAACATTCCGCCGGTTCTAGCCTGCCCGCAAGACATGGGTCAGGAGGAGCACTTGAAAGAGCCGCCCCAGCAGGGCGATCTTGGCCGGGACCGGTGTCCCTGCCTCCAGGCTGGGGGCCAGCAGAGCCTGGATCAAAGCCTGTCGCCGCTCTGCGGCCAGATCGGGCTGGCACTCCACCGACAACCGCCACAGAGCCCCAGATAGATACCAGGCTGCCTGGCGGTGGACCAGTTCCGTCTCCTGAGCCCAGGCCTTGATGTACTGCCGGCTGGCCAGCACCATCAGGGACTCACCCAGCCCACCCAGCAGCACTTTCTCCCAGAGCCCCTCGCCCTCCGCCACCAGGTTCTCCAAAGCCACCAGACCCACTGCCCCTATGTCCAATAATGAGGCCAGTTCGCTGAATTCCCGGGCCGTGGTCTTGCTCTGGAGCTCGCTCAGGTAGAAATAGAACTCGCCGGCCGCTTCCAGGGCATGGCGCAAGGCTCGCGCCTCGCCCTCGGACGCCCCGGCCGCCCGCACGCGCAAGGCTCCTTGTAGCTCCCATAGCGCTTCAGGTGTTGGTTCCTGTAACACTTGACGCAAGATAGATTGCAGCCCCATAGCGATCAACCCTTTACCCAGACCCGGTGCAAGCCCCGGTTCTCCCAGACCACGTTGCCCGTAGCCAGATGCACCAACTTGATGGCGTCTTCGGGACACTGGCCCACACACATCCCACAGCCCAGGCAGTATGCCTCGTCCACCCGGTTCCCCTTTTCCATGTCCACAGTCAGCGCGGCGTAAGGACACAGCTCCTGGCACAGGCCACAGCCGGTGCAGGCCGCCATATCAAACTGTGGCTGGACGGGCGATGGAAGGGTGATCCCCTCCTCTTTGGGCAGGTCGCGGAGCATCATCATCTTCTCCAGAGCCACCCCGCGGAACTGGTCCACCGAGCCGTAGCCTTTGCGGTCCATGAAAGCCTCCAGGCCCTCCAACATCTCGCGCAGGACGCCCACCCCTTTCAGGTACTTGGCCGAGCAGACCTGGACTGTGGAACAACCGACCATGATGTACTCCACCACATCGTCCCAGGTCCACACCCCGCCAATGCCCGAGACAGGGATTTCAACAGAAGAAGTGACCTGGGAAACCTTGGCCAGGCTGAAATTCTTAAAGTTTCTGCCCATCAGGCAACCCACCACACAAGGGGTGCCAAAGGGGGTGCCGGTCTCTACGTCAATTTGCATCCCGTAGAGGGAATTGTTGGCGCTGATAGCCCCCGCCCCAGCCCGCTCGCAGGCCAGAGCCACCAAGGCGATCTCTGACATGGGGGTCATCTTGCACATCACCGGGATGGAGACGGCCTTTACGGTCGCTTCGACCACTTGGTAGGCCAGGTCGGGGTCCATGCCGATGGTGCGGCCCACCTCCACATCCTCCCTGACCTGGAACTTGGCGTGGGGGCCGCCCAAGTTGAGCTCCAGCATCTCGGCCCCGACCTGCTCCAGCTCGCGGGCCATCTGGCCCCAGGTGTCGAGTTCCAGCCCCAGCCCGGACATGCTGACAATAAAGCGCACATCGTTCTCCCGGCAGAGCCTGACCATCTGGGGGGCTTCTTCGTTCAGCCAGCGGTCGTACGCGATGTTGCAATAGAGCTCACTGCAAATGAATCCCTGCTCGTGGCCCTCACCAAACTTTTTGATGGGAAAGTGCCAGGGACGGGGCCATTGGCCCATCCCCGGAATAAGGTGCACCGTCTTGCTAACCAGGCCCCCGATCCCCTGTTCCACCACCCGGCGGGCCATCCTGGCCGTGCTGCCGAAATCATCAGCCGCCGAGAGGATGGGGTTCTTGAACTCTAGACCAGCCATGGTCACTCTGGTATCTGCCACTTGGAGCTACCTCCTATCGTTTTGCACTCAATGCCGTTAAGTTAAGGCTGGAGTCGAGCCCTTCGACAGGCTCAGGGCAAGCTCTTTAGGCGGGCAATTTCCGGCTAAAGCCTCGACTCCGGAACGCTAACTAGTTTCTGTCTGGAAACCCCAGCAGAGGCGGCTCCCACGCCGCCGGACGCCGGGCGTAGGAGCCCGGCCCGCTACTTTCCAGACAAGAACTAACTAAATGACATTG
>Ga0180437_10011166_pt1 | contig 10823 bp, 6 predicted proteins | sample SS_ome_4_FD_132410 | JGI IMG/M metagenome (GOLD analysis project Ga0180437, IMG submission 132410) | Hypersaline lake sediment archaeal communities from the Salton Sea, California, USA - SS_3_D_1 metaG | ecosystem: Environmental > Aquatic > Non-marine Saline and Alkaline > Hypersaline > Sediment... | reverse complement strand
TTTGGCGCTCGAACAGGGCGCCGACGTCGTCATCATGGTTCATCCCGACTATCAATATACGCCGCAACTGATCCCGGCCATGGCGTCGTTGATAGGAAACCGACTCTACCACTGCGTGCTGGGCTCGCGCATCTTGGGCGGGTACGCCCTGCGCGGCGGGATGCCCCTGTGGAAGTACATCGCCAACCGGTTTCTGACATTGACCGAGAATGTCATTGTCGGGGCTAAGCTCTCCGAGTATCACACGGGATACCGGGCGTTCTCGAGGCAACTGCTCGAGACGCTGAATCTAGACTATAACTCGGACGACTTCGTGTTTGACAACCAGATGCTGGCGGAGGTGTTGTGGCACGGCTACACGATAGCCGAGATCACGTGTCCGACCAAATACTTCACGGAAGCGTCCTCGATCAATTTCAGACGCAGCACGAGATATGGATTTGGCTGCCTGGGGACGGCGGTCAAATATCGGCTGGCCAAGATGGGCGTGGTTACGCTGGAACCGTTCCGGAGTCAGACGGAAAAGCACGGCCCGGCTGAACCAAGATCATCTGGCGGCGCGTCGGCATGAGCGAGACGCTTTCGCCGAATTGCGCCGAGGCCGCGCCGCCCGCCGCACGTGCGCGCCGTACGGCGCGTCTGTTGCCCGTTCTTGTGCCGCTTACGGCCGCCCTTATCGCGGGCTTCTGGGGCCTCGACCTTGGCTCACATTGGGACGAGCACCGCCGGCTCGCGTCGGTGCACCGCACGATCGATCGCGGCGTTCTGCTTCCGGGCATGTACTGGTGGCCCTCGATGTCCTATTGGCTGACGCTGTCGTCGTTGGCGCCTGAAATCATCGCATCCCAGGGGCCGGACGTGCCCAGACAGGAGACCCGGGCCTATCTTCACCGGGCGGTCGACAGCCGCCGCTTTCTGCTCCGGGCGCGCAGCGTGTATATGTGCGTGTCCGCGCTGTCAATCGTGTGGGTGTATCTGGTGGTGTTGGTGTGGCGCAAAACTTGGTTCCCGGCGTTTATTGCGGCGTCGCTCGTCGCGCTGTCCTGGGAAATCAACTACCACATGCGTTGGATTGCCATTGACGTCGTCATGATGCAGTTTACTGCGCTCACGGTGTTATTCGCGGTCTTGTCTCGCCTCAAGACGCCGTATCGGCCGTGGCTATATCTGGCAGCGGTCGCCGCGGGTTGCGCGTGCGGGTCGAAGTATCCGGCAGGTCTGCTGATTGTGCTTGTCCTCCTCGCGGCCTATCAGCGACGCGAGCGAGGAACCGGCCTCTTCCCATTAGCACGGTTGATGCTCGCCCTCTGCGCCGTGTTCGGTACCACTTACGTACTGATAACGCCGGGAACGATCCTCGAGCCGATCGAGTTTGTCCGCGGCGTCCGGTTCAATCTCGACGTGTATGCGCAAGGCCACGCCTCACACAACGTGTCGCCGGGGCTCGAGCATTTCTGGGCGATACTGAAATTCTTCGGCGTTGCGCTCTTCTCAAAATACGACGGCATTGCAATCTTCTTGTCACTTCTGGGCATCGCAGGTATTTACGCACTGGTACGCGAGTCGCGTCAAATGGCGGTGCTCATGTTGTGCATGCCCGCACTTTACATTGCATACTTCTCGACGCAGCGCGTGCTGATTGTCCGGAATCTGCTTCTGCTCGCGCCCTTTTTCGCAATATTCAGCGCACTCGGGATCGAGTTCCTGTGGAAGACATGGAAGAATAAAGCGTGGCGCGCCGCCATTGCGTGTGCGGTTACAGGGGTTTTGGTCGTAAACGGCTGGTGGCTGTTCTACGCCGCTGATACCGTCACCGATCGCGGCTCGGATCGCTTCATCCGCGAAGCCGTAGCCTACGTCGACCAACATGCCGACACGCGGTTCTTTGTCTCGAAGCGCGTGGCCGACGACTTCGCCGCGCTCGGGGGCGCCGAGCCGGCCAACGTGACCCGTGATATGGCTGCCGCGGACCAGGCGCTTTTCTACACCAAAGAAGGTTTCGTGGACGCTGAAGTCGATTGGCGCAAGGACGTCCCCGGAAACTTCATGACCGACGTCGCCACGTGGTTCGGCCCGTATGAGATCAACTGGCTGCTCTACACCAAATGGCCCACAAACGAACGGATCGCCCTCATGTCCACCGCAACCGTCGCTAGACTGGACCTCAAGTTGCCGTAAATAGGGGATGGTAGTCATGGAACGAAGGGATTTTTGCAAGGTGATGGGTGCGGCAATGGGTCTGGCTGGTGCGTCGAGCCTATCGGGCGCGGCATTTGCCGCAAAAGCCCAGCCAACTGACGTGGATACGCACTCGAGTGGCGGATTCACGCTCGAACCGGCCAAGGAATACCTCTTCACGGATGTCCGGCATATTGACAGCGGGGAACTGGTTTGGAACACTTTGGGCGGCGAATACCTTCCGCTGTCCGACCCGCCGGAACCGGCTGTACCCGCTATCGCAGACAAGCATATGGTCCCACACGGCATACGGTTTGAGGCGCAACCCGCCCGAGTCGAAGAACTCGGCGAGGCGCCCCCCTCAAACCAGCTCTATGACGGCGGTATATACCGCGATTGGCGCCTGCAAACCGCAAGCGGCCAAAACGGCGTCAAGTCGCTATCCGTTCAATACCGGGAGTCGACCGACGGCTATCACTACACCCCGAAGGGTGAGCCGAATGAGATTGGAGTATCCGGTTTAACGGAGGTCGACGGCGCGTCGTTCTTCATGGATCCGAACGGGGCACCGGACGAGCGGTATAAGGGCGTGTTCAGCGCCCATGTCCTCGGGCCGACGTCGCGACTCGACGCGATGTGGGCGAGATTCCAGCGGACGCATCCCTATTTCCGCGACGACCGGCTTCGGCGTGACTATCTATACGGCATATTCGGGCTGGTTTCTCCTGACGGCATCAACTGGAAGATGCTCGCTGAGCCGTTGCTCGTCAACAAGGGCGATACACTCAACACCGCCTGCTATGATGCCTTTCTTGGCAAATATGTTATTTACACGCGCTTGTACCAACTGCGGCGACGCGGCGTGGGACGAGCCGTCTCCGATGATTTCCGCAATTGGGGCGCGCTTCAACCGGTGCTGGCGGCAGGGTTGGAGAGTCCTATCGTGTATGACGTTTACACGAACTGCCGGTCAGTCTATCCCGGACTGCCGTCGCATCACCTCATGTTCCCGATGTTTTATAATCGATACGACGAACGCTCTGAGATCCACCTGTTTTCGAGCATCGACGGCATCTACTGGAACCACGTCCCTGGAAGCCCCGTCCTTACGCCTACCAGCCAGCCCGGCAAGTGGCACGGCGAGTTTCTATACGTAACCGGCGGTCTCGTGCCGCTAGGTGGCGATCGTATTGCGTTGGGTTATTCTGAATCAAATCGACCACACAAGTATCCCCGGTGGAACGGCGTCACCGAATATCGATCCGGGTACGCTTGGTGGCCCAAAGGCCGACTTTGCGCCTTGGTCGCCGATGAAGCGGGCAAATTCTACACCTTCAGCATGCCGCTGACGGGTCGCGCATTGCGCCTTAACGCCCGGGTATTTGGCGCCGGTGCGATTCGAGTCGGCGTATACGGCCCGGACTGTCCCAAGGATCCCAAAAGCCCCTGGATAAACTGGGGTCGGTGGACGCAGGACTGCGATCCCATCCTGGGCGACAGCTTCGAGCATGTCGTCACCTGGAAGGGCAGTCCGGATATTCCGCTGGCGACGGGGAGCACCGTCGGCCTGCACTTTCAGCTGCGCTCTGCTCAACTCTTCGGCTTCGAATGGGTCTAGCGCCCATCGCTCACCGGAACGTGGATGTAACGTGAGCGAAAGAGGCGCTTGGCCCTCCTTGTCGTGAAGAACGTCAACGGCGGGCGATCTCCTTGAGTGTTTCTCGGCGACGTGCGCCGACCCATGCCCAGGTGAACTCCTGGGCACGCTTTCGGGCGGCTTGCGCCATGGTGGCGGGGAGCGCGTCACCGGCCGCGACGTCACCCCTCGATTCGAGACGGACCACGGCAGGCCGCGAAGGCCTGCCGTGATCCGCGCGTGTCCATCGGCGTGCTATTTAATAAGGCTGACGTCGCCGCTCGCGTTGTTGGCGAAGGTGTTCGCCGTGTCGATGTCCGCGTTAACGGTGGCGTAGGCCGTGTCGACGATGATGCCCCATTCGCCGCTGTCGGAGATGTGGCAGTTCGTCACCGTTGCCTGCGCCGGATAGCTTGACGAGCCCACGATGTACAGATTCGCTTCCCAATAGCCGCCGCCGTATTCAATGGTTACGTAGTCGAGCTGGTTGCTCGGCGAGTTCGACTGGTTGATTCGCAGGCCGCCCCAATAGCCCGCGACCTCTTGGCCGCCGGAGAACATGATGGGCAGCGCCGCAGTGCCCACCGCCGTTAGGCTGCCGCTCGAGTCCACCGACATATTCGCCCCCGCGTCGAAAAGGATCGTCGCACCCGGGGCAATGGTAAGCGCGGCGTCGACGGTGATCGAGCCGTCGCAGAAATACGAGGCGTCAATCGCGGGCCACGTCGCGGCGCTGTTCACCCAACTGCCCCAGATCTCGACCACGTCGCTATCGTTGCCGACATACGTGCTCGTGTCGTCCAGGTACCCGGCGCAATCGGCGTCCAACTGCGCCGCGCCGGACGTGTTCGCCGTCAGCGTGTTTCCCGAAAAGGCGGTGATTGTGGCGTATTCGTTGCAGTAGAGGCCATACGCGTCGCTTTCTTGAAGCGTGCAGTTGGTGACGGCCACTTGGCACGCGTAGCTGGCGGAACCCGTAATGTGCAGGTTCGCTTCCCAATATCCGCCGCCGTACTCGATGGTGACATAGTCAAGCTGATTGTCCGGCGCATTCGTTTGGTTGAACCGCAGCCCGCCCCAATAGCCGCGCACCTGTTCTACTCCCGTCAGGAGGATGGGGTCGTCCACTGTCCCTATGGCGATCAGGCTGCCGTCGGTGTCGATGTTCATCTGCGTGCCGGAAGCGAATTCGATTGAGACCGCGGGGTCCAACGTAAGCGCGGCGTCGACCGTAATCGTGCCGGTGGCGCTGTAGACGGCATCGATCCCGGGCCACGTGGCGTCGCTGTCCACCGAACTACCCCAGATCGCCACGATGTCCTCGTCGTTCCCGACATAGGTGCTTGTATCGTCGAGGTAGCCCGCGCCGTCCGCGGCCATCTGGGCCGCGCCCAACGTGTTGGACGTAATCGTGTTCCCCGAAAACTCGGGCACAACGCCATACTCATTGATATACAGACCGTAACTCTCACTTTGCTGCAAGGTACAATTCACGACATCTACCCGCGCTTCACTGCTCGAAGAGCCGCTGACCACCAAATTCGCGTCCCAGTAGCCGCCGCCGTATTCGATCGTCACATACTCGAGCCGATTTATAAGCGAGTTCGACTGATTGAACCGCAGCCCGCCCCAGTGGCCCCGAATCGCTTCTTCCCCCGTAAGCACAATCGGCGACGTTGACGTGCCCACCGCGGACAACCGGCCCGTCGATTGCACGGTCATTTCTTTGCCTTGTTGGAAGATGATCGTCACCCCGGGTTCTAGCGTAAGGGTCGCCCCGTTGCTGACGCTTACGCTCGAGGTGGCCAGGTACGTGCCCGCCTGGAGCGTCGTATCCACCGTGAAGCTGTGTGTAGGCAGTGTGGCAACAGCCGGGCCCGTGGACACCGTCAAGTTGACCGCGCTGCCTGAGGTTACGGATGCGCCCGCGGCAGGACTCTGGCTAATAACCTGGCCCTGGGCCACGGTGCTGCTCGCTTGCGTCGTGACCGTGCCGACCGTCAGGTTTGCCGCGACGATGGCGGACTCCGCCGCCGCCTGCGTCATGCCCGCAACATTGGGTACGGTGACGGTTCTTGGCCTTGATGGCGGACAACCCATCAAGATCAGTACAAGAACCCCATAAACCAACCCTTTGGCAAAACAAGATAATCCTCTGCGCATGGTACAAATCCCCCTCTTTTGGTCACCGCATACAACGTACAGAGCAGTACGACCCCCTGTGGCGTTTCACCGGCCAGCGCATTGTAGGAAAATATACATACGCACCCGGCCGTCGTGGGGTAGGTCGGCGGCGTCACAGGATCTGGCCGTGGCGTTGCTGGGCCCCTGGTTGTGTTCCGTGCCGACCTTTTGTCCTCACCGGCGCGTCCACGCACCTATATATAGCTTCTTACAATGCCCTAAGCTTGAGGCGGCGCAGCCCTGGGGACACTAGCCACCATGAGTATCCGCTTTGTGAGGGCGAATTTCAAGCCTGGACAGCAGGCGACGCCGTCGTCATTCCAAGAGCTGCCCGGGGCGCTCGGGCTGCGGCAGCACAAAGCAACATGCCATTACCCCGTCGCGCCTTGAAGACATGGCGAAGCCCCTCATTGGAAAACAGCCGCTCGGAGTGTTTCCCGGCGGCGCGCCCCGACCAGTGCCCAGGTGAATTCCTGAGCACGTTTGCGGGCGGCCTGAGCCATGGTCTTGCGTTGATCGAGGTCGGCTGCGAGGCGGCGTAACCGTTCGACCCATGCGTCTTGATCGTAGGGATCCAGAACGTACCCCTCGATCCCGTCCCGGATAACGTCTCCCGCGCCCATAGGAGACGTGATGACGGGCAGTCCGCAGGCCATCGCTTCGTAAATGACCAGCGGGGACCCTTCCTCGAGCGTCGGTAAGACAAGCATGTCGGCGGAACGGTAAACGGCCGCGATGTCATCCCTCGATTCGAAATGGATCACGTCAGGCCGGCCGAGGGTCTCTGCACCGTGTGCCGCGACGTCGTCGTAGACGTGCCCGGCAAGCGCCAACCGGCCTCGTATTCCCGCGCGTTCCCAGAGGTCCAAGAGGAGTGGCGCCCCTTTGCGGACGCAAGCACGTCCCACAAACAGCGCGACGACGCCTTCGGCGTCCGGCAGCGCTTTTTCCGTGCCGCCGAACCGCCCGGGATCCCATCCGTAGGTTCCTCGGAGTATCTTTTCAGCGGGAATTCCTGCATCGCGGAGTGACTGCGCGACGCCGGGACTCGGTGCGAAAACATAATCGGCCAAGGCGAGTTCTTCCCGTTCTTCCTCGACCCGCGCGTCCGTGACTTCGTGCGTAACGGGCCAGCCGAGCCGGAGGTACGCGTCGTCGAGGATGCGCTTGCCTGTGGCCTGGTGGCAGTTGACCCGCTCGAAAACCATGAGGACATTCCGCCTGCGTACGGCGCGCAGCACGTCGTGCGGGACGCCCGGCCATATGTACGCGATATCGCCGTCCTGGAGCGACCTAACGTACCGCCACCCTTGCCAGTTCAGGACGCGTTTCGACAGCGGCTTGATCCGGTACGCGGGCCAACGCAGCAGCGCGGGTATCGCGTTCCTGACGAAGGGATAGCTCAGCCCCGGTTTTGAAGCCGGCACCAGCAACTCGACCCGCACCGTGTCCCCCTGGAGCGCGTTGCACACCGAAAAACATGTGTGGCTCACGCCCTGCCCGTGAAAGAAGACAGGCATTAAGGCTTTTATGTTCACGGCATCCCCCGCCGAGCCGAATCAAGACAAAGTGACCACGCCCTGTCCCGTTTACGACTCCAGTCTATTCTTAGCAAAGCGCTTGGAGAAAGCAAAGCAAAACGTCATCGCGCTACGTAGCCAAATTCCCGCCCGGGCAATCACGCCGGGCAGTTCGGCGTCTTCCTCGAGCCGTCCGAGCGCCTCGAGTTCCGAATGCATCAGGGCATTCAACGATGCAATCCTTCGCGGGCCTAGATCCCGTTGATAGCGGCCGACGCTTGATGAGCGGAAAGCGCCCACATTTTCAGCCCTCGCCTCCCGCTCGAAACTGGGCGCCGCATCGTCTTTCGCCCCAAAAGGCTCGAGCATGCCGGGCTCGAAGGTCAGGCCAAGAAACGTGCACACTTCGCGCACCGTTGCCTCCGGGGCGCGAATCAGGTTTTCATAGGACACACGTAGCACACGGCGGGGACCCAGGGCTTCCTCGAGCCTGCGGCCTATCCGAACGTCCATTTTCCAGCGAAACGCGTTGACCAGGGGCGCGTCGGCGTTCCATGTTACCTTGTCAAGCGAGCAGACCACGTCCCGGCCATCCCGAACCATGAGAATGAATTTGCACTCCGGATAGAGGCTGCGGATGAGTTTCCAGCGCCACAGATGACTCGGGGTCTTCTCGCCCCACCGTGTCTTTCCAAGGGAATGTGCGTATCGAGTGCATAGGAATTCGAGAAATTCCCCCGCCGTCCAGGGCCTCTGTTTCAGTATTGGGTCGTCGAGGAATTGCAGGAACGACCCCATGCGCTTGTCCCGGCGAACGAGACGAAGAAAACCGTCTATGTCCGCGATCTGGACCCTGCGCATATAGGGTCGGGCCCGCGACAAAAGCTTGGTGAAAAACTGGGTCTCTGGAGGAATCGCCACTTCGTTGTGGGATCGGAGCACGGAGCGCATCAGCGTGGTCCCGGACCGTGCACAGCCGACCAAGAAAAACGGCGCCGCGGTATGGGCCGCGGTGGCAGGCCCGGGGAATTGGTCTTTTGACCTATCGTGTGGACGGCGCACCTATCTCACTGCCCCAGCTCCTCGAGATTGTAGCGCATCCCCGGAAAATTTGCCACGTTGCGCGCCTAAAGAGGAAGATGTCCGTGCAGCAATCGCAAATCAATGGGCCACAGGGGGCAGCTCGAGGAGTTGGGGCGGCTCGTGTCCATTGCCGGATTCCACTGTGTAGAGAACCGTGGCCGCCACGACGCTCCCGGAGTCTGTGGCAAAGGCAATTCGTTCGCCCAAGTACGACGGATTTGGGCGCCGTGGTGCATCTAATGTGAGGCGGAAGACAGCTACTCTGTCCTCGTTGCGCCCTTGGTTGAACGCCCGCGCAAAACAGCCGCGATAAGCAACCCGAGAACGCCGGCGGCCACCAGTAGAAATAGGTTCAAGCGTTTCCGCCGCTCGATTTCGCGCTCGTCTCGACTTGGGACGGCATTCGAGCTGCTCACGGCGATTATGGCGCCGCCCTCCCGTGCCTTCTCCTGCGCCATTTGTGCGTTTGCTGGAGCAGCATCGGGAATCAAGTCTTCTAGAAGATCGTCATCCCCAGGCTGTTCCCAGTGAAACGTTATGTCTCGTTCCTCGTCAAATATGGTCATGCCCGGCTTGAAGTCTATAGAGAACAGCTCATCGGGAACCCCCGCATTGGCTTGCACGGATGTTACGGTAAATGTTGATGGCACGCTGTCAGCCGTAGTTTCTCCATAATCTATGAAGCCCTTCATCGGGAACCAAACTCCTGGCGCTATCTCCTCAAACCGCGTGTTGGTCAGAGTAATGCGTTTCTCGTCGTTCTTGAATGCCTGATACTGAACCAGTGCGTAGTTCAAATCGTCCCCAAGAGAAAGACGCAGCGCCCGATCAACGCCCGGTTCCCACGGATGCTGATAGGGCACGTTGACAATGGTGCATTCTCTTCCTTCCACGGATTGCCTACCCTCGATCCGCGCCTTTGGGTTCTCAAGCCACTGAACAAGCGACTTGCCGTTGATCCACGACCCCCAGGCTAAGCCTGCCTTTGCGGAAACCGCTGCCTGCTGATGTAAGTTCTGCCATACTTCCTCGGGGGGCATAATAAAGCCCTGCTCCGGACCAACCGTGGGCCTGAACAATGCTCTCAGGGATTGACCGTCATAGGCAGTGATGCTGGCCGGCTCAACATCCGCCATGGGGGTTCCGGCAGGGACGGGGCGATAGCCGGCAACGTACTCTTTGTCATCCCCTTTGAACGCCCACACGAAACGGGTCAACTCTGGTTGCGGCGCAGGCAGATCTGGGCGGGGAACAATCCCTGGCACCCATTTCCTCGCCAGTATTACCAGCGTTTCGGTCTCTGCCCTCAGGTCATGAATGCTGTCGAAATTCATTTTGACGGCATCGCAGACTATCTCAAGCGACGGGGGTGCAGCACTTTTTTCGGATTTAAGCCCTTCTGGCGGGACGCCAAACGTGTGCTGAGCCACAACGGCAAACCAGAGAACCACGGCCAAGCGGCTGAGTGCCGCCGCACGAAGTCGTTTCACGCGCGGCCCAATTGCTCCAGAGAATAGCCCACTGACGCCACGAATAGTCATTTTCATTGTGAAGGCCCCTTTAGCCGAACATAAGCCGTCGGGTGCTGTGCGTAACACGAATTTGCCGAGCCACAACCACTTGCTACGTACCTCGCCATGCTGTTTTGGTTTACCCGCGGATTTCGCAAGCACTGTGATTCCAATATCTTGGCACGCTTCGTCCACCCGAACTGCCTTCTCCAATCATGAAGCGAACCAGGGTCTACAGCGCCCAACCGTTGGGATTCGCCAAGTCACATCACAGCCTCTCATTGACAAAAGCGCATACGGTCGGTTCGCATCACCAACACTTCCCATGCGGCGCACACACTCTTGTGGGGATCTTGTTGAACTTCGGGAAAGCCGCTACTCTGCCATCGCCGAGACCTTTTCCCGTCGCCGCCGAAACCGGCGCCACGACGCGAGGGCCACGGCCCCTGCTGCGACGGCCAGGAGTGCCGTCTGCCACGGCCTGAGCCCGAGTATGCCGAGCCCTTGGCGGCTCTGTCGCACAACGGCGTGCAGCGCGACTTCGCATAGTTTGGCGTCGGCGGCGTCCAGCACGTCGACGTGGGTTTTGACCGTCCCTCCTTGCCGCCCGGGCGAGAGGGTGGCGGTCATTCTCCTTTTTCTGCCGGAGGCCGCGTTGTCGAGCTTGACGCGCACCCTCGGGTCGGCGCACGCAACCTTCGCAATATCAGG
>Ga0180437_10011165_pt1 | contig 10824 bp, 12 predicted proteins | sample SS_ome_4_FD_132410 | JGI IMG/M metagenome (GOLD analysis project Ga0180437, IMG submission 132410) | Hypersaline lake sediment archaeal communities from the Salton Sea, California, USA - SS_3_D_1 metaG | ecosystem: Environmental > Aquatic > Non-marine Saline and Alkaline > Hypersaline >... | reverse complement strand
GTCTGGTCCGCCAAAAGTGATTTTCACAGCACCCAAGGTCAAACTCTCGAAGCCGCGACGGCAATTCGAAAAGCATTAACCTTAGCGCCGGATAACTTGCGGGTTAAAATACGGGCGATTACTCTTTTTCTAACAGCAGACGATATTGAAATTCAGGAGGAAGGAAAAAGACTGTTGGACCAAGCTCATCAGGCATATCCTAAAAACCCGCAACTAGGTATGTTAAAAGTACGATCGCTGTTAGCCGTTGCAACTCGTCCCAATAGTGAGCAGGCGGTAGAAATTCTGGAAACTATTACGCAGAATTACCCCGAGATTGCGGATGCCTGGTTGTTGTTGGGTTCCATTGCTCTTCAACAAGGCCAACCGGCTAAAACGATGGATTATGTCATGAAGGGGCGGGTAGCCTCTCCGAATCATCGCCAGCTTCTCCTGCTTAGAGCCGACGCGGAAAAAGAAACCAATCTAAACGATGCCATCGACACTTTATTAAAGTTGCGAAATCTATATCCCGACGATGTTGATATCGTTCTAAACTTGGCGGATAAATATAGCCTTGCGCAACAAGCAAACAAAGCTGTACAAATGCTCCAGACCGTTCTGACTTCGTGTCAGGATAACGAGAAAAGCAATGTTCGCGTTGCTTTAGCTGCCGCTCACTACGAAAACGGATCCCACCAAAAAGCCCTCCAGGAGCTGGATGATGTATTCAAAGCCAATCCCGAAGATCCAATGCCTCTGGCCACTCAGGCCCGATTGCTGGCCAGGCACAACCAGTGGAATGCGTTGAAAGAAAAATATCTCCAATGGTATCAGGCATATTCGAAAGGAATTAATTTACTGAATTTTATCGCCATCGATATCGCTAAAAAGCAAGATTCCGAGGCGCAAAAAGTCGCTCGGGAAATATTCGATTTTGTCCTTCAGCAGGATCCGCAAAATATTTTCGCGATTCAATCCTTGGCTTTGTTGCTCCAAAAAGAAAATGAAATTGCCAAAGCGGCCGCTTTATACGATAAAGTTTTGAAACTGGTTCCCGACAACCTGATCGCTTTAAATAATTACGCCTGGATTTTATGTGAAAATAATGAGAATTACTCAAAAGCCATGGACCTTACCCGCCGCGGCCTGGAAAAGGCGCCCCACTATCTTGATCTTATCGATACCCGCGGCATGATATATTATCGGCTGGGCGAATACCAACGGGCGGCCGAAGATTTCCAAACGTGTGTTCAATTGTATCCCCTCTCGGCTCCTAACTTGACCGGATCTCACTTTCATTTGGGTAAAACTCTGGCGCAACTGGGAGAAAAAGAACAGGCGCTAAAACATTTAAATCGGGCTTTGAATTTACAGGAAAAAATAACTGGTTTATCCGACAAAGATATCCAGGAACTGCAACAACTGCGTTATTCCCTGATCGAAGGAGAATAAAATGACACAATCCATGCACCCTATATTAGGTGACAAACGCGAGTACAAGGCAACGTCTGAATTACCCCGAGTTGTCCTGCTGCAAGAGCGGCACTGGTCATTTCTGCGAAAACGGTACCGGATGACGTTGCGGGAGGTACAAATTGCCCAACGAATCTGCGCTGGTTGCAGCAACGAAGAGATCGCGGAACTCTTACATATCAAAACCGGCACGGTAAAAACCCACCTCCGCAATATCTATCGCAAAACCTGGGTACGCAACAAAATTTCCATGCTCCTGCGGTTCGTGGAAGACGCCAATATTCTTGCCTCGACTTCGGCGTCCTGAAACTCTTTGGCATGATTTGATGATTCACAACCGACAATCGGTTATTCATCATGTCTTTTGTAATCCGTCAATTCGTTTTTTGAAGCAAAATATATGAAAGCACTGCTTATGGAAGAAGTCAAGGCGATTCGTCTTGAGCGTTTCCTTGACCATAGAGGGTATTTTACAGAACATTTTCGAAAAACCGTTTTTTTAAACGCATTTGGACCTCCATTGCGTTCAAAAGGTTGAATTCGTCCGGTGCAATTGAATAAGCAGAAATTTTGCAAAACTTCTGTATGAATATTAATGCTTATTTTGTCATTTTCTTTCGCTAGAATCATCATATCTTTCCTGTCTTCCCTCTTTTAACCTCCGGGGCCATCCTTTTATCCCCATATTCCTGTCTTCTCTTTATTTTTAAGCAAATCTCTTCGTTACCTACCCCCTAGTATATACCTTTTTTGGAGTAATACTTTTAATATATCTATATCGAGATAATCTGTATGAATCTAAGATCAGTTCTTTGTTAGGAAGAAAATTTATAAAATTTTCAAAAAAATACTAGATTTTTCTTGCATAGTATTACTGATATCGATATCATAGATTCTATGATATCGAGGATTTCTTACTAAGATCTAGTAAGTTAACGCTGAATGTTAGGGAAGCAGGAAGGGAGAATACTCCTCTTCTCTTTTGATTTAACCTTTGTTTTACAATGGGTTGAGTGTCTCTGTCGAATGACGGATCATTTGTCAAGGGATGTGATTGGTTTTTAGGTGCAGGGGCATCCAAATGCTTTTGTCGTCGAAAAACATCATGATCTGCGCAGTGGTAACGCTGTACTTTACTATCTACGCCTATACAGCGCCTACGATCAATCACGGCCAACCTAAATCTCCTGCGATTCAATTAGCTGCTTCTGCTTCAAAGATCTCTGTCTATACGGACGAAACTTCCTACGCCACGGAATCCATCCACGAACCGGCAGAAATCGATTTTTCATTTATGAGACCGTCGGTGTTTTTGCCGGAAACGATTTCAAAAAGCTCGCCGAACGTCAGAACGTTACCTGCCGTGCCCGGCGCAATATTTATGACGCTTATGGGCGTCTTCTGCATCCTGTTTTTCCAGGAGCGCCGCACGTTGGTAACGGTTCTCGCCGGCATCGTTATCCTAAGCCAGTACGGAATCAAGTCCCTGCCAAAACTTACATCCCGGTTGACTCATGGTAAAATTATAACCGGTCTTCCGGATGGGGAGAATTCTTTCGGGTTTCATAATAGACCGTCAAACCACCCGGCCGGCCGATCCGACAGCATTGAGTTTATCGGCCTGCTGCATCGGTTGGCGACTTCTACGCCGGATGATGTCCCGCTTCACTATAGGAAGAGGGGGAACAGTATTTCTGCGAGTATCGTCGGGAAATATCTTTCACCGGAAAAAGAGAGTGTACGCACAGGCGCAACCCCTTTTGCTCTAACGCTCTTAGTGAATCATGTCTATCCCAACTCTTTGATCAAACATTGGATCAAACGATCCAAATCTATTCCGGTATTTTCACCTGCCTTTATGTTCGACAATCTCTCCCGCGGCCCCCCGCCGGCAACCTCAGGGTAATTTATTTCTAACCGTTTCAAGTGTGTTATGAAAGGCTTAATCCAGAAAACGATTTTAAGAAAATATGGAGATTTATGAAATGAAACGGCTGCTGATTTTAATGCTTTTTATTGCTTTTGCTTCAACGCCGGCCTTGGCTGCCCCATATACAAATGGCGCCCTGATCTACGGCGGTCAGGCTTATTACAGCCGAATCCAATTAAACGGTGGAGAAAATGCATACGCCGGGCAAGGCGGCGAGTTTACTCTTCGTCATGACGGAGGCCCGGGTTTACTGCTCAGTAACGCGGCATACAGCCCTCTGACAAGCGGATTGGACGGCAATGCCGAATCGTTCCAAACGTTCTGTATGGAAAAGCGAGAATATATCGCCTCGCCCATGGAAGTCTGGATCAGTACGCAAAATGTGGATGGCACGGACGGTTCTCACGCATGGTATGGCGGCGAGAGTGGGGGGGATAATCTGAACTCACAGACCGCCTATCTGTATTACCAGTTCGCCAAGGGCAACCTGTCGAATTACAACTATGGTACGGGCCGCAGTATTTCCGCCGGTGAACTTCAGGAAGCCATCTGGTATCTGGAAAATGAATTCAGTACGGTCGCGGACGGCCAAGCCGCCGCCTGGGTTCAGGAAGCGGTGAATGCCACCGGCGTGAGTTTCACGGGGCAGGATAGCGTAACCTACGATCCCACGGGCGACGTCACCTGGGGCGATACCATTGGTAATGTCCGAATTCTGCAAATGATTAGAATTGATGCAAATGGCACTCCCTTGATGGAGGCACAAGACCAGTTGTATGTGATGATTCCCGCTCCGGGCGCTTTGTTGCTGGGATCCATCGGCATCGGATTGGTCGGCTATCTCCGTCGCCGAAGGACAATTGCTTAATATGTAGAACGAGAACGTAATGGAGGATTAATGATAATGAAAAAGTTTTTGATAGTTTGCATTGCCTTGACACCGGGTGTAATTACCACCGGTGCCGCGGCCAATACTGCTAGTTCATCGACTCTGTGGTTCCACGAAGATTCGTATTATGTTGCCGATTTAATCCAACACGATCTCGGTGGTGGCGTATATGCCTATACCGGTACGATTGCCATGATCGATGAAGCTGCAGATCAGTGGAGTCACTTGGCCAGCGACAAAATCAGTGGATTTGATGTCTATGCCAAAGAAGGTGCAAACGCGTGGTTCGGTGACGATCCTGACAAGGGCGGTCCTCTACCGCCGGTTTGGACAAGCCAAGCGATTGGTGCTGACCATGATGCGTGGCCTACTTGGAGTACGGATACACCGGATTGGTACCAGTACAGCCTGCATCTGTACGAGGATGACGGCGTGTACAAGTGGGCTCTCCAAAACCATCCGGGGGCTACGGCAGATAACCCGTGGTACGTCGGGGGTTATGCTCCAAAGGGAGTTCCCATGTCCGGGATCGTGGATTGGGCAACGGGGATTGCCACGGAGACCGATGCGGGTAAATATCTTCCGGGTACGGGAACGCCCGAGATTTCCGGCGGAGCCGCCTCTCAAGGCGGGGGTGCCGGCTACTGGGATATGGACTGGAGTTGGGGCAGTGAGGCCGTCCCGCTGCAATATAGTACCTTTAAAATAAATGTCGCCTACATGAGTGTGTCGCGCGGCGTTACTCTTACTCCTATCCCTGCTCCCGGTGCGATCCTGCTCGGCAGTATCGGCATTGGCCTGGTCGGTTATCTGCGACGGCGAAAAAGTTTGTAAGTCTAGAAAATCCGAGTTTTGAGAGTGGAGTGGAGAGTTACACTCTACTCTTGCGAAAAAGTAATAGGAGATTTTTTTACGTTTAAAGGAAAGGAAATATAAAAAATGAAAACGTATATAAAAATCTCGACTATTGGTGTCTTGATACTTGCCGTAAGCGGACCTGTGCTGGCAAATCCTACAATGATTGGAGGACCCTACATCGGCAATAGCTGGTCGATCACTGCCACGGCGCCTGGACCTTATGATCTTTGGGCCGTGCGAATTTCGCCGGGTTACGAGGCAGTAGAACAATTCGAGGTGGGCGGCCCGGCACTGACTACCGCCACTGCCGGTTGGAGCACGGTTCTGGAAACGCCGTCGCTGGTTTCAATAGCTGGACCTGCGGGGTCGATACACTTGAATATCTTTTTTGCCGGCGAAACTCTTCCGGATAAGCTCGAGATTGACCACGCTCTGTTTAAGGGTTCGACGAAGGTAATCGAAACACACTGGACCTTGACCAATGGAGTTCTTTTACAGGGTGACTGGCACTACAGTACTACTTGGAATCCAACTCGTGCTGAAGTCATCCCCGCCCCCGGTGCGATCCTGCTCGGCAGCATCGGCATCGGTCTGGTCGGCTACCTGAGACGGCGAAAGACACTGTAATTACTGTACGTAAATGAAATTTAAATTAGTGTATTGGATCCCCTGCCGGTTTGTAATAACCGGCAGGAGGCAAGGGCATACAAAGACTTTCCTGTAAGAAGAAAAGAGAGGTGTAGAATGAAAAAGATGATTGCAATTTGTGTAGTTGTAAGTGTGGTTTTTGCCGCAGCTCCCGCAATGGCGGCGGTAACAACAATTGGTTTTGAGGGCAGGCCGTCGGGAGAGAACGTCGGAGCGAACTATCTCGGGACGATCGTCTCTTTCTCTCATACGGGCAATGCTCCAATCCAGGTTAGTTCTGCGGTTCCCGGACCGACTTTGACCGGATCTCGAACTGCTACGTCCGTTCCTTTTACGACCCCGGGACAGTTTCGTGCGGACTTCGACGTCCTTGCGAATGCGACCCAGGTATCTGTTGCGTTGGGTGATTTTGATGCAGACCCTGATAATCTGTTTCTCACCGCGTATAACTCTTCCAACGTACAGGTGGACACCGATACCTTTGCTCTACCCAGCACCACCTATGGAGGTCCTACCCTCACGGTTACCGCAAGCAACATCGATCATGTTATATTCGGCAGCACGGGAACCTACAACAATAGCGTATATTTCGATAACTTCTCCGTTACCTATAACCCCATCCCCGCCCCCGGTGCGATCCTGCTCGGCAGCATCGGCGTCGGCCTGGTCGGCTATCTGAGACGGAGAAAGACAATTTAATGTCTGATAACTCATTGTTCCCTGTCGGTTTGTAATAACCGGCAGGGCGCAATGGCATACAAAGAAAAGACTTTCCTGTGGGAAGGAAAGGAGGTGTAGAGTGAAGAAACTAATTGCAAATTTTGTAGTTTTGGGATTAGCATCGACAACACCGGCGGCTACGACCTTTTTTGTCAATCCGAATCCCTATCCCTCATGGGATTCGAACCTGGATGGAGATTGGCAAACGGCAGTGGGGGGAACATTCGATGAGTTCGATCTCGATGGGTATGTTGATGGTTCCTATGTTGATTCTTTCGCTACCTCCTTTGGTGTAACAGTAGATGTCGGATTAGCGGGATTGGGAGGTACGGGGCCTGCATCGAAAGCGGAGATTTTCTGGGGCGGTTGGGGAGGCACGTCGGAATATGGCACCGTTTACGAAGCCGGCCTGCTCAATCGTGACGAGTTCGGAGTGGTTCGCAGCCAAATTACGTTTGACTTTTCCAGTCCGGTCTTGGGCGTGGGGGCGTGGGTTTATGACAACGGGTATTTGACGCAAGACAGTTTCAAAATGATGGTAACGGATACAAACGGAACCACGACTACCTCAGACGTACTGGAGTCGGGCAACGGACTTCCCCACTTTATCGAGGGATTTCTCGGCGCAACCTCTACGATCGGAATCACCTCGGTGGCGTATGAAGTAATAACCACCCACGATGTTTACGATCTCCAGGCGTTTGAACTCGATCACATCCAAATTGCCCAGATCCCCACTCCCGGCGCATTGCTGCTCGGCAGTATCGGCATCGGACTGGTCGGCTACTTGCGACGAAAGAGGACGTTGTAGTTGTAAGTGTAAATGAAAAAACGTGAGAGTTATTTATCCCGCCGTGTCCTCCGTATTGGGCGGAGGACACGACGGGACAGAATTTGTCAGCCTTGGAAGTTTCCTTGAGGGAAACCGAAAAAGAAGAAGAATAAGGTGTGGAAGATGAAAAAGTTATGTCTATGTTTGGCAGGTGTTGTCTTTTTGACGGTGAGTCACGCAAGAGCATCCGTAACGATCAGCTTTACCGACACGATTCTGGGCGTGGATGATACCCCGGCTTGGTCGAGTAATGATTCTACGGCTTCTCTGGATGTGGATAGCTTGTCGTTATTAGACGGCATGGCGAGGGCGAGTGCTTATCAAGGTCCCGACAGTGCTATATTTTCTCATCGTCTAACCCGAGGCCTGGGAGTCTGGGGGGGAGAGACGGACGAAGTGGACCGGCAAACCGTAGGCGACATGGAAACAATTGAAATTACGTTTCCTACCGTCGATTTCTACATCAATTCGCTGGAAGTTCGCTCGCTTTTTGATCCGGATACGGGATGGGACTTGGATATTGAGAAGGGAGCGGTGGATTTCTATCAGGATGGGATTGTGATATACACGGAATTTCTTTCCGGAGTCGAATCTCTTTCCGCCGGCGGAGAGGGAAGCCTGGCAGTTACCTATGACAATCCTTGGCTGGTTGACCGACTGGTATTCTATGTCCCGGCGGCGGACGAAAACGGTATTCCCTTGGCCGATACCACCATCGCCGAAAGTGAATTTGCCGTAGCCAGGTTGAATGTAACGGCTATTCCCGCTCCCGGCGCCATTTTGCTGGGCAGTATCGGCATCGGCCTGGTCGGCTTCCTGCGGAGGCGGCGTACTCTTTAGAAACAAATGTAACAGGTAACTTTTTGGCTGGAACGTTCTGGCCGTGAAAAAACGTAACAAAGGAGATGTGATGAGAAAATTAGTTTTGTTTTCCAGTGTATGTATCTTGCTTATGCTTGGCGTAGCCGCGAAAGCGGCGCCGGGATACCCTTTTGGTTGTATTACTAACAACAACGCCACGGATGCCGCCATCGGCGAAGCACAGTTATTTGTTGAGGTTAGCGATCCCGGTAGCGATCAGGTGCTTTTTACCTTTATGAATATGGGTCCGGAGGCCAGTTCGATTACGGGTGTTTATTTTGATGATGGCACCTTGTTGGGGATAGCCTCGATTGATGATTCGGATGAAGGAGTGGATTTTTCAGAATTGACTCAACCTGCAAATTTACCTGGCGGTAATGGAATTGGTTTTATGACTACGGCAGGATTCTCCGCAGATTCGGAAGATCCCGTTCAACCCAATGGTGTTAATCCCGGGGAAACCTTGGGAATCCTGTTTGACTTGCAAGACGGTAAAGTTTTCACCGACGTGATCACGGACCTTGCTACTCAGGATTTGAAGATCGGGATTCATGTTCAAGGTTTCGATAGTGAAGGCAGTGAAAGCTATGTAAACATACCCGCTCCCGGCGCTATCTTACTCGGCAGTATCGGCATCGGCCTGGTCGGTTACCTGCGACTAAGAAAGACACTGTAATTGTCAGTGAGATGTAAATTTAACTTGGTTATCCTGTCGGCGGTAATAACCACCGGCAGGATTTCTTCCTATTTATGAGGAAGAAAAAAAGGAGATGAATGATTGAAAAAGTTAATTACTTTGATGTTTGCCGAAACAATCCTGCTAGTTGCCGGAGGAGTTAATGCCGCGCTGACTGTTTTGGATTTTGGTCCCGCGTTGCCAGGGGCTCCAACGGGATATAAAACAATTTTGACAAATCAGTTAGCTGGGTATGGCGTAACATTCTCCACAACGGATGCAAGTGGGGTGGCTTGGCTTGGACCAACTTATCCCTGGGCGCCCGCTCGATACAGTATTTTAGCAGGTGATGTCCATAATGCTGATTTCGGCATTGATCCGATCCGTGTTGATTTTTCTACTAATGTGACAATGGCTTCTATCCGTGGTTTTAATGGTGGTGGCGATACAGATACTATAACTTTGAAAGCATTTAATAGTTCAGACACGATGGTGGATACTATGAGTATTACGAGTGTCTTCGATTCGGTTGGACATGTCGCTACTGTAAATGCTCCGGATATATCATATATCACGTTTGAAGTGTCAGTTGCGGGGGGCCATGGTTTAGGTTTTGATGACTTAACCTACGAGTCCACCCCCATCCCCGCTCCCGGTGCGATCCTGCTCGGCAGTATTGGTGTCGGCCTGGTCGGCTACCTGCGGCGGCAAAGACATATATAATACGTAAATCTAATACTACAACGCTATTTAGGCCTTTTTTAGGTTCGGCGACCACGTTATCAGCATTAAAAACGCGGTTTTTCTGTCTACAAACAGCTATGTGGTGTTGTAGTACTAAAATCCCTTTAAAGAAACTCTAAAGCAAAAGGCCGGAGTTGATGAATAACTCCGGCCTTTTGCAGTATTCGGATCATAAAAAACTTAGAATCTCTATCAAAATAAAGTGAATATGCGTTTTCAACCTTGATAAGGGTGTTCAACAGCCCTTTTTGTTAGGGATTCTTAGCCATATTCCAGCTTTCCCTTGACCCGGAAAGGCTCATCCTTCCAGTTGCCGATCCCGTCCCACCAGCGGGAAATAAAATCGATCCAACCGGAAGAATCTCCACATCGATCTGAGTATTGTTTCATAGTCATCTTGTGCAGCAGTCTCATTCCTTCCCGTCTGCCGATTTGCCAGGCCTTTACCCCCATATCGATCGCCGCATATTGCTTTTGTTGGGTAGTATGCCCCGTACTGCTTACCAGTATATCCGCCAGGTTTATTGCCAGCGGTTCCAGCATCTGACGGAGTTGGCCGATCCGCTCCTTTTCTTCATTTTCCAATCGGGCTAACAAACGTTGCCTTTCTTGTTGTTTTTGCTCTCGTAAAGCTTTCGCCTGCGCCAAACGCTGTTGCCGATAATGACGGCTGGCAGGTAATAGCATTTCCGTCAGACTGATCAAGGGATCCGCCACGATCCAAACCAAAAAGGTCGATCCCAAGGTACCCACGGCAACGCCTAAAAGGAATTCCTTAAGAAGGGCCCCGCCCAGCATGGCATACACACCCGCCAGGCCGCCCAGCACGGGACTCAAATAGTACAATAGCATATAACTGCTCTGTTGGCTAATGGGGTGTTCCCGTTCCGTTTTTTCACTTCGTGCCATGCCCCGATAGATCGCAAAAAGATATATGCTTAAAAATATAAATACTACTACCGCCGAGTGGCCCGCCAGCGAAAAAATCAACCACCATTCAATTTTTGCCTGCCGCAGCGCAAAAACCATAATGTAGGCCACACTCAGGACAAACCAGACCGTACTGATGAGATGGGTTAATTTTAGCAGTTGCCGTCGTTTCATCATTTTCAATATATCTCAGCTTAGAAAACTTCTGAATAATCAAAAATCTAATCTCAAAAAGACTCTGATGCCTATTTTATAAACCTCCACGGGCGTTCATCGTCTGT
>Ga0180437_10011164_pt1 | contig 10824 bp, 9 predicted proteins | sample SS_ome_4_FD_132410 | JGI IMG/M metagenome (GOLD analysis project Ga0180437, IMG submission 132410) | Hypersaline lake sediment archaeal communities from the Salton Sea, California, USA - SS_3_D_1 metaG | ecosystem: Environmental > Aquatic > Non-marine Saline and Alkaline > Hypersaline > Sediment... | reverse complement strand
TCTTGGGCTAAGCCTTTCTTTATGGACACTCCATGGTTAGTAGGCTTCGATGTCGAAAGATCGCGCAATCGGGCGACTTCCAAGGCCTATGAAATTGCTGCTTGGGGGGGGAGTCTTTATGCAAGATACCCCATCAACCAATTCGTCCGTTTCGGCCTTCATTATCGAATTCGAGACACTGAAGTAAGTCTCCGAGAAATTGATGCTTCCAGTCCTGGTGGAAATATTGATCCGCGGCTTTTGGCTCAAGAGCAAAATGATAGCTTGATCTCCGCAGCAGGAGCTTCAATAACGTACGATTCCACAAACAGTATTCTCAAACCAACATGTGGTTTCCGTTCCGCACTGCAGGGAGAATATGCAGGTCTTGGCGGTAATCACCATTTCGCTGCTCTCGCCTATGTCAATACGTATTATTTACCGCTGGACTGTAAGAATGTCATGAAATTCCGTGCAGATTGTCGCTTCTTATCACCAGCAGGATCCACAGTATTGGAGAATATTCCTCTTGATGAACGGCTCTTTCTTGGTGGTGAATCTTCAGTACGCGGCTTCCGTCCCTTCAGCCTAGGACCTTCCTACTCGTCTGGAGTGCCTAGAGGAGGACTCTCTTCAGTATTATTTTCTATCGAACACGTGTATTTCCTCTTCAAACAAGTTGATGTCTTCACCTTCTTCGATGCCGGTGGTATTTCAGAAAAGCACTTCGATATCAACTACGTACGTTCTTCAGTAGGCTACGGCGTCAGACTGGCAATTCTTGGCAAAGACGCACCTCCAATCACAATAGGAATGGGATATCCTATCAAATTCCATGATCCTAGTAAGGAGAAAAAGTTTTTCTTATCAGCAAGTGGACATTTTTAAAACCACTAAACTTAAAGGAGAAAATTTAATGATGAAGCGTTTCTATTCTTTCATGATTGCGATGGCCGTAAGCTTGACATGTTTAGGGATGTCGGCGGCACATGCTAATGAACCAACAGGCAATGCGCCTCGTGTTGGTATTGTAAATTTCAAGAAGTGTGTTGAAGAGTCGATGCTTGGTAAACAAGAACGCGATAACTTCGACGCCCTACGTAAACAAATGGAGTCAACTCTTGAAGAGAAAGAGAAACAGTTGAGCGATCTCACCAAGAAGTTCAACGATCCCGATTATCTTGACAGTTTATCTCCCGATGCTGAAGAGCAAGCTAAGAACCAATATCGCACTCTTAGTCAGGAGATGGCCCAGTTACAGCAGCAGTACTACCAAACGTTGAATCAAACCAACCTCAAGGTTGTCCAGAAGCTTGCTGACCAAGTGGCTGCTGCTGCCGAGCGTGTTGCTAAGAAGCTGAATCTCGACCTTGTTCTCAACGAAGAAAGCAGTTTCTTTTACTCCACGACGTTGGACATTTCCACCGAGGTGATTAAGACTATGGACGCTATGATGGAAACCACAATCAATAGCTGATCATGACATCCTCTCGTAAAGTTGCATTAGCAGAGCTGGCAACGATCACGGGTAGCGAGCTCGTTGGAGATCCCAGCTACGAAGTAACCGGCGTTGCCTACTTGGATACGGCAACGCCGCAGGATGTTTCTTTTCTCGTTAACCCCCGCTATGAGGCGCGCCACTATGAAGCGCTGCTGCAACAATCACAAGCGGGAGTTATCTGTGTTGATACCACATTGAAACGTGACGAAAAACACAATTACCTAATTAGTGACAACCCATTCTCCGCCTTTCAGAAGATAGCAAAAATATTCCACGGTGACAAAAAAGGCCTTGTCAGCGGTTTTAAAGGCATCCATCCTACTGCTGTGATTCACGATAGTGTTAAAGTCGGCAAAAACGTTACTATTGGCCCTTACGCTGTTATTGATCAAGATGCCGTCATCGGTGATGATACCTTTATCGGAGCATTAACATCCATCGGTGTTAACGTAGTCATCGGCAACGAATGCATCATCTATCCTAAGGTTGCCATTAGAGAGGACTGCGTCATTGGCCATCGCGTCATCCTCCAACCAGGAGTTGTTATAGGCTCTTGTGGCTTTGGAATGATTACCGATGATAAAGGCCATCACACCAGACTTGATCAATTGGGCAATGTTGTTCTTGAGGACGATGTGGAGATTGGTGCCAACACCACCATCGACAAAGCACGGCTAGGAACTACACGCATTAGCCGGGGAACGAAGATTGATAATCTCGTACAGATCGCTCATAACGTTGTTGTTGGAGAAGATAATATCATCGTTTCACAATCGGGTATTGCAGGATCGACAAAGACTGGTCAGCGAGTCGTTCTTGCCGCACAAGTAGGCGTCAATGGACATATTGAACTGAGCGATGATGTCATCATTAGCGCTAGCAGTAAAATACACAATTCTATCAAAAAGCCCGGCACATACGGAGGTATTCCCGTAGTTCCCATTAAGGACTTCCGTCGTAATATTGTCACGACAACGAAGATCCATCATCATATTAGCAGCCTGCGACAACGTATTACAGCTTTGGAGAAGCAACTGCAAACTGGCCTATGAGCAAAATACGCGGCCAGATACATTGTCTTTTGACTATTATTGCAGCTAGTCTTTGCGGACTATTAGGCTGGAAATTACTGCAGACAATGTCGTCTACACCACCATCGCAGTATCAGTTGAAGTTCCCCCAGCATCAAGACCTTGTTGCCATCATCAACACCACTTTTCTGTGCCAAGAAGTTGAAACGTATCAAGAAGGCCCTGAAAATTTTCTTAAAGTTCAAGCCACGATACGAGGAAAACCTCAGCCGATGCACAACGGCATGAACTACCAATGCCTTCTAGACTCCCTTACTATCAACGACGCCAAAGGCTATGTCATCATGGCATTCCAAAGAGATCCTGACAAAACAATCCAGTACCATGTTGATCCACTCTTCTCACAACAACGTCGACAACAAATCTTCGATGCTTTTCACGTAAATATCAACAATAATGACTACTCTGATGATCGCTCATTACTCCAGCAACCATTCGATATTTTCATCACCAAGGAAGGTCTGATTAAGGAAATATTCCTCTCATCTATCCTACGTAATGCCATTTATGACAACATTATTGGTTTAAAGATGGCACCATTAATTAAACGACTTCTCAATGCATCGCATCGACTACCTTCGCTGTTCCAAGGCTCTACCGGGGATCGTTGGCAAACGCAAGGAGATTTCTTTGGGCCTTTGGTATTATCCCATGAAGTCATCGATAAGGATGAACATACGATGAAGATTGCCTCCACTTCTTCAACACAAGCTAAAGACAAATATCAAAGAACGATAGACAATAGATGGCGCTTAGAATGGGATTATGACCGAAGGCAACAGTATCTTACGCACGTCGAGCTTGATATCGGCTGCTGCTATTACCGAAAATTCTTCAACAATGTCAACCGCAACACTTATACTATCAAAGGAACCGTCGAACTCCGCTATGAAGTCCCTACTCCCGCCATCGCTGAACTATAGCTGGTCTTCTTATGCATCTACAGATGGGGGGAACGCCAATCACGTTCTTGTCCAAACTTAAAAAAATCATCGACCTCTTGGCAAAAATTGGCTTTACCAGCAACAAAACGAATCCACTCTAAGACGTTACGAGTGACACAATTACCCGTTACCTGGAGACGAAGAAGTGGAGTTGAGCTTTTTTGTTGTCTTTGAGGATCAAATAACGCTTGAAAGTTCCTTTCCGCTATTTCTTTGCTTTGAAATCTTTGGTCGGAAAGGGTGAGAATCTTCGGAATCAAATTCTCTATCTCCTTTCGAGAATATGGACCGAAATAAATAGCAGGTTCTCCATAAGGAGCAGTTGGAGGCCGAAAATTGGCAAGATACTTAAAACCTTCTCGGAATTCCCAGCGTATTTCAACATCTCCCATATTCGCTCCACCCGCATTACACTGAGTCACCCAAAACTTTCCATTGTTTTCGGTCACCCCAACAGAGGTATAATGAGCGCCACCTCCGTTGTACCTATAAACGCAAGGCAAAACAATTCCAATTTTTTCCCTGTCATCAAGACTCATTTGATCGAAATGCTGAAGAATTTCTTGTGTTATCCTTTGAGGTAAGAGTGAAATTTCCCCAACTAATCGATTCCGATTTTCGGGCGAATAAGGATTTAAAAAATTAAGAACTTTAAATGCGAAACGTAATTGTTCTCCTAATTTCTGAAAAAAAAGACGAGCTTCTATAGATAAATCTGATCTTTTCAAATCTAAGAAAGCTTTTATTTTATCTTCGTAATAACGTAAACCCGCGCTACAATCGGAGAATCCATCATTACAAGAAATGACAGACTGTTCAAGGTTGTGTAAACACCCAAATTCTTTAGGACCGACATGCTTAATTTCAGGCTGTTCCGATCTTTTCTCTTTTTGAACTAATGAGAAGACTGCCTCAGCATGCTCAATTACTTTTATAATCCTCTCTTGAGCCTGTTGATTTTTCCCTTCATAAAAACGATCTAGTGCTTTTAATCCTTCAATTGCTAGAGGAATTCTATGTGTCTCATCATCTCCATGCCTATAAGCTTGATAAATTCGATCAAAAATAAATTTTAGATTCGGAATGTTGGTACTATTCCCGTACCACATATACCCCCATGTCGTTCGATAAAGACAGGCTCCCCACCCTTCTGAATACTGACTACGAATGTGTCCATTCGTGCCAATGTCCAAATATTTGCCGTTATCCTGGGAAAGAGATGCTAAAATATCTAAACTTTTGGCATCTTCTTTCGATAATATCTTTCCAACTCCAAAATACATCATATCTTACTAATTATTTTTTTTTAGCTAATTACGTAATGAATTATATAATAGTTATGTAATGAAAATATAAATTTAAAATTAATTATTTGTTAAGACAGGATTCTGAGACTTTTGCATTGTGCAACGTCCATCCTTCGTGCGGAATGCATGTGAAAGCGCTAAAGGGAGCTAGGCGTGCAGTCTTTTGAAAAGAAGGCGCCGCCTTTCGGCTTAAAACCCTGTCCATCGACGCAAGGAGGTCCATGGTTTGCGCATGATGAAGTAAAACAAGGAGACGTTGTGACCGTAGAGTACAGCGGTTCCTTTCAGTCCTGTTTTTACATCTGGGGAGGCATTGACCCAAGCTGCTTCAGCGACGAAGGATGGAATTTGTTTTTCGCCGAGGGAGCTATAATTTGCGATATAAGTGATATTAGCGCGGTAGCTGCTTTCTGGAGCAATATTAAGAAAAACTTTAACGGGTTGTTCGGTATCGAATTCGATATTATCATCTTCTGGAAGCCATATTCGAACTTTCGTTTTTTCAGGTGGGCTTAGGATGAGGACACGTTCTCCTACCAAGACGGGCTTACCTCGCCATTGATCGGGGTCATCAAGGACCACGTAGCCTTCTTGAGGGGCTGTCACTGTCAACTGACTTGCTCGGTATTGTGCTAATGCCAAGCGTATTTCTTCTTTTTGTAGGCGCAGCTTTAATACGGCGATTTCAGCGCGGGAGCGTGGATCTTGCAAGCCCAAGGTTGTTGACCTATCGAGTTCAGAGCGTGTAATCTCCGCTTGTTTTTCAGCCACTCTGAGTTCTTGTAAAGGAACTCTTTTATCATATTCGAAGAGTATCTGTCCTTCGGTGACAAATTGTCCGGGATCTGCTATGACTTCCTCAACAATACCTTCCAGAGGTGCTGTAACGACGACGGGATCTTCCGGGACGATTTCGCAGGGAGCTACGACACGTAAAGGTACTCTAATGAACATCAATAGTGCTAACAATACTAATGCTCCATACCATAGCCAGCGCGTATTCATGATACGCCACAGGGCTGCTTTGGGGAGAAATCTCTCCCAAGCTGCTCCGTAGGCATCATTGAGGAAGGCCAAGACTTCTATTTCTTGTTGACGCCAGGGTTGTCCATTCCATCGTTCTAGCCACAAACCACCAGCGAACTTGCCACCGGAGAACAAAGGCAGCCATAGCACTGTCGTTCCAGCCTGAGCATCTTTGATTTGTTCCAAGGTTTCGTGACCCTTCAGTAGATTTTCATCATGGAGTTCTTGAACCTTTCTTCGATCTTTGATGTTATCGATAATGATCTTCCATTTTTTAGCGATATCAGCCCACTTATTGATCTTTGTTTGTCCGGAGACTCCCAGCAATTTTGGCTTTCCTTCTCCTAGTTGCCAGAGCACTGCACGGTCATACTGAACAATCTGTGCCGTATCATTAAGGATGATAAAAATCAAAGACTCTCGACGTGTCGACTTCACAGCTTTGACCGTCAAACGATTGATTGCTGTCAGTAATTTGATGACTTCCGGTGATGTCGAAGTTTTAGCCGCTGGCTGTTCTGTTGGTTCTGTCATAAAAGCACATTCCTAACCAAAACATTACATTAACAAATTCTTGAATATTCAACTAGACACCTGTGGGGTCAGGCTTGACATTTTGACATTTGACTGCAAGTCAAATGTCAAAATGTCAAGCCTGACCCCACATTCGGCGTTGAGGATAGCGCTGCCGGCAGCACCACGGATTGTATTATGTGATAACAAGGTGAACTTGACGTCAAAGATCGCACAAGGCCTTAACTGTCCGACACATACAGTCATTCCTTCTCCTATATTGCGATGACGACGCGGCTGCGGTGAAGGTCCATGAAGATAACGAATAGGTTGGTGAGGAGCTGTAGGAAGTTGAAGTTGTTGCGGAACTCCTGAAAACGTATTCCATGCTTCGATGATGTGTTCTTCTGTCGCAGTGGTCTTCAACTTCACCGACACACAAACCAAGTGTCCATCGCTGACAGGGACTCTATTGCTTTGTGCACTGATGACCATATCAGCAGGAAAAATGGTATCGCCTTTCAACGTACCTAAGATTTTCTTAGGCTCATTTTCGATTTTTTCTTCTTCACCGCAAATGTAAGGGATGACATTATCAGTGATATCGATAGCGGACATACCAGGATATCCTGCCCCAGAGATTGCCTGCATGGTGACAACATGAACACTCTGCACACCAAAGGCATCCACCAAGGGCTTTAATGCAAGCGTCAACCCCACAACAACACAATTAGGATTGGTAACGATCATTCCCGCATCGTAAGGTTGTTGTTTTACCAGTTGAAGATGATCGCTATTCACTTCAGGAATGACCAGAGGGACATCATCACGGAGTCTATGATTCTTCGCGTTAGAGACAACGACATAGCCTTTTCGAGCGAAAGCCTCTTCGATATCACCAGCAACATGGGCGTCAAGAGCTGAGAACACCAATTGACACGGCAAGTTCGGTTCACAAGCTTCGATGCGCCTTTGGAGAATTTCCTTAGGTAAATCCTCCCCAGTAACTACATCGCCATAGCATTGACCTACAGACTGCTCTGAAGCTGCCAAAGCCGTAATCGTGAACCAAGGATGCTTCGAAAGCATCTCTACCAACTTACACCCCACGCTCCCGGTAGCACCTAGAACGCCAACTGCTATCTTTGGTTCGTTTTGCGTCACAATGTCTTCTCAAAGAAATCAATCATCAGACGGACTCCAACACCTGTTGCACCTTTAGAATAGTAGTGATGTTTACTTGTACGATAAGCAGTACCCGCAATATCGCAATGCACCCAAGGAACGTCTCCGACAAATTCTTTAAGAAATAATGCCGCCACAATAGCGCCAGCCTGACGATTTCCAAGATTCTTGATGTCTGCAACATCGGAATCCAAAAGCTTGCGGTATTCTTCAACAAGCGGCAACCGCCAAACACGTTCATTAGAAGCTTCACCAGCCTCTGACAATCCTTCTGCTAGAGTATCATCATTAGAAAATATGCCAGAAACCAGCGTTCCCAACGCAACTTCTACGGATCCCGTCAGCGTAGCGAAATCTATCATACGAGTCGGCTTCAATTTCTTAGTAGCATAGGCTAAAGCGTCGGCAAGAATCAGCCTACCTTCAGCATCGGTGTTGGCGATCTCTACTGTTTTACCAAGGTAACTGGTGTAGGTATCTCCAGGCTTATACGCCAGAGCACCTACATTATTCTCCGTTGCTGCAAAAACACCTGTAATGTTGACCTTCATCTTCAACGCCGCCGCTGCCGACACTACCCCTAACACCGTCGCAGCACCACCCATATCCGTTTTCATGTTTTCCATACCATGAATACCACCGGTGTGTTTGAGACTGAGGCCTCCAGTATCGTAGGTAATGCCTTTACCAACAACGACAGTGTGCTCCTTACTCCGCGGAGCACCACGATATCTTACAATGATGAAAGCCGGCTCCCGATGTCCTGATGAAGCTCTACTGACAGCAAGCAACAAGCCCATCTTCTCCTTTTCAATGCGCTTTCTATCGAAGACTGTGGTAGTGATTGCAGGATATTGTCGCGCTAAACGACGTGCTAACGCAGAAAGATACTCGGGAGTGATCTCGTCAGCATTGTCATTCACAAGATCCCTGACAAGATTAACACCTTCTCTAAAAATCGTTGCATACTTCTTGGCAACAGCTAGCAACTTGTCATTGATTCCAACAACAAAGACCTTCTTGAGAAAGACCGGTGGATGGTCTTTAAGAGCCGCCTTCTTTAACTTATCAAAGGTATAATCTCCCAACAACAAGCCTTCAGCGATACCGCGCATGACCTGCTCGGCAGGCAATGCAACTTTTTTAGGCATCAACACATTGAGTGTGACCCATTTCTTCTCCTTACAGACACTCACAAAAGCACTGTAGGCGCGTCTCAAAGAATCCACACTGATCTTATCTTTATGCCCCAAACCCAGCATAATGATTCTTTGACCGTCAGCATAGACAACCATGCTTTCGCCTTCCTTGCCCACAAAATCCTTGTTGGATAGGGGGAATGTCAATGCATCACGCCATTCCTTACAATCCGCAGCTTCTACAACGCTTTCGCCTTCCTTATAATAAGGCACCAACAAAACATCAGCCTTTGCTGGCACCCTCGCCGTAGCAAAATCCATCAGACCTCTCCAGCTTTAAAATGGAATGTTGTCTTCTGGATTATTGGAATCTTGATTTGTTGTCGGAAAAGCTCCAAAATCCATAGGAGTAGGAGCAGCAACCATTGGGGTTTCAGTGCCAGTCTGTGTTTCTTCTTGTTGCTGTGAAACTTGTAGACTAGCAGCACTTCTTCCGAAAGGACTAAACCTCACAAACTCTGCGGTCAACTCTAGCGTGAGACGTGGTTGACCATCCTGACCAGTCCAGATTTCCGGTTTCTTAAGCTCTCCATTGACAATCACCGCCGTTCCTTTCTTGAGGTAAGGGATCATCTTATCAAAGCGCTCTCCCCATAATGTCACTCGCCACCAAATGGTCTCTTCCGTGTCACCACGGCGGTTATTAGTGGCAACAGTAAACGTCGTCACCTTCTGTCCATTAGAAGTAAAGCGTGTCTCGGCATCACCACCCAGATGCCCCATGATCATTACAATATTCATAACAACTCCTTCATCATCAAAATTTGTACTACAGCCTCTAACAATACCGCTGCCATTAGCAAAAACGCAAGACTTTGTTGCGTTAAATAGATAGTATGGACAGTATATACAATATAACTCGGTGGGCGTTCCAGACGCAATATGCTTAATTTTAGATGTTTATTTCAACCACATGGAGATGGTAACGCATGGAAGAGGATCTCAAAGCTTTAGCAGCAGCCCTTCTTGACGAGCTCACCTCACTACGTCAAGACCTGGAACAACTGCCAGAGCAGCTACATCTTTCTACAACGTCCCCGCTATGCTACATGCTTGATCCTGAGAGGAGCAGGCTTGACCGTCTTCTTCAGCGCTGTGCCAGAAAAGCTCAAGGTGAGATTGTCGATGAAGAGATTAAAGCTGTTCTTGATGAGTATGCCCGCCTCGACGAAATTCTTTGTGCGCATCGTGAGCTTCATCATGACATCGACCCTGATGGATCGATCACTGCTCGCTTTTCCGAAAGGGTTTTCACCATCCGAAAGCACTTTACTCAGCTTTGTAAACTCTTAGGACATTAAGTTTCATTAACAAGGCTAAGCCCATTCCAATAAAGGGAAAGCTCAGCCACTGTCCCATATTTAGGTAGGAACCTGTAAAATCGCCTTCGGGCACCTTGACAAATTCTATGAAGAAGCGCACACCGAACACTAGCACGAAAAATAGGCCTGTTAGCATTCCCTTTTGCAGCCGCTGTCCCCTATTCTTCCACAAGAGCATCAACACCACAAAGACTGCGAGGTACACCACCGCCTCATACAACTGCACTGGATGGCGCGGCTCAGGCACGCTACCATCAACAGGATGCCCAAAGATGACCGCCCATGGCACCGAAGATGGCGTTCCCAGAATTTCCTGATTGAAGAAGTTCCCGATTCTGATACAACACGCTGCAAGAGCTGTTGGAACAGCAAGGCAATCCAAAAGTTCCAGTAATGTTAAAGGGATTCCTTGACGCTTTAGGGTCCGATGAAAAAGCCATAAAGCGGCAAGCACTCCCAAAGTACCACCATGACTAGCAAGCCCTGCTTCCCAGAACATAAAGATCTCCCAAAGATGCTCACGATAGTACGACCAGTCATAGAAGACAACGTGTCCTAGACGTGCTCCAATGATCGTACCAGGGACAATGAACCATAGAAGACGATCTGCTAAAGCGACACTCTGTCGCTTTATGGCAATAACATCGCATGCATCCCTCTCCAAAACACGCTGAAACATACGTATGATGATCAGATATCCCATCACGAAACCCAAGGCAAAAAACACCCCATACCATGCCACTGGCCTCTGAAGATA
>Ga0180437_10011163_pt1 | contig 10826 bp, 10 predicted proteins | sample SS_ome_4_FD_132410 | JGI IMG/M metagenome (GOLD analysis project Ga0180437, IMG submission 132410) | Hypersaline lake sediment archaeal communities from the Salton Sea, California, USA - SS_3_D_1 metaG | ecosystem: Environmental > Aquatic > Non-marine Saline and Alkaline > Hypersaline >... | reverse complement strand
GAAGATCACCGGCATCTGGGTCAGCATGGTTACCCTGCGCCGAAGCTGCACCGGGTCCATCTCCTCCACGGGTTCTCCAAAGAACAACACGCGGCCGGAGTCCGGAGTGGTCATTCTGTTCAAGATGCGCAGCAGCGTTGTCTTACCGCCGCCGCTGGGTCCTACGATGGCCGATACCTTGCAGGCATCGATCTGCAGGTTGTCGATGTCCAGCACATCTTTGAAGCGGATGTTGGACAGAGTGAACGCGGGCGCGCCTGCAGCGGAATTGGTATTCATGGGACTCTCCCTCTTTGCCCGCATTTTGGCAGAGTCAAGGAAGATGCACAAGAGTACGCCGTTTTAACCGAATCCTAATGCTCTTTGCTCGGGATGGGGGTTATGATGAGTTTTACAAGGAAGGCAGAAGCTACGACTATGTGGTTGCCGTGTGCAGCAAGGATGCCGCGGAACGCTGTCCTGTTTTCCCCGGCGGAGGCAGGCGCCTGCACTGGCCATTTGACGACCCATCCAAGGTTTCGGGGACTCAAGAGGAGAAGCTTTCCGCGGAGTGGCGGATCGGCAAAAGTTATCCTAACAGTTCCCTATTCAACTCCTAACATCTTCAGGTTATGAATTTATCTTGCGAGGGGCGCCATTTCCTGCACACCTTTGATAGACGATGGCAAACCAGATATGATGATGGCGGCTGAGAAAAGGAGTGGCGCGAGAAAGGGGAGTTGAACGATGTTGGCCAGACAGCACTATGAGGAAAGAATCGAAGCCCTGATCCTGGACATCATGAAGATGGCGGCCCTGGTGCAGGAGGCTGTGGGCAAGGCGACCCAGGCATTTGTCCAGAGAAGCGAGCAATTGGCGGCTCAGGTCATGGAGGAGGATAGAAGGATCGATACCTGGGAACGGGCGGTGGAGGCACGGTCCACCGCCTTGATTGCCACAGAGCAACCGGTGGCCCGGGACCTGCGTATCATCGTTGCCGCTCTCCTGGTCAGCAATGAACTCGAGCGGATGGGGGACTATGCGGCTCATTTCGCCAATGCCGCCTCTAGAGTATCGGATTACTTCGTGAAGAGTACCCGTGGGGAAATAACCAAGATGACCGAAATAGCTTCCACGATGGTCCGGGATGGCGCCCAGTCATTTCTCAAACAGGATGTCGATCTGGCCACAGAGGTGGTGGGAAGAGATGATGAGGTTGATGGGCTGTACGCCCGTTTTTTCCAGAAGATCCTGCTCGACATGACAGAGCATCCCGAACATGTGCAGGAGGGAACAGCCCTGCTGTTTTGCTCGAAATACCTGGAGAGGTTGGCCGACCACGCCACAAATATCTGCAAAGAGGTTGTGTACGTGTGCACAGGCGAGAAGTACGAAGGGCAATGAGCAGGAAGCATATCCTGGTTGCTGAAGATGATGAGACCATCGCGGAACTGATTCGCTACAACCTGGAGAAAAACGGCTTCCGGGTTTCCTGTCAGGCTTCGGGGGAAAAGGCTTTGCTGCAGGCGGGCACGGAACTGCCCGAGTTGATTCTGCTGGATGTTCTCTTGCCCGGCATCGACGGAATCCAGGTCTGCCGTCTGCTTCGGGCGGAGGAGAAAACCAGATCGATTCCGATCGTCATGGTAACGGCAAAGGGAGAGGAGGCGGACATCGTCGAAGGACTCGAAGCGGGAGCGGATGATTATATCACGAAACCTTTCAGTCCGCGCGTGCTGGTGGCCCGGATTCAGGCGGTGCTTCGGCGGGGCCGTAGGGACGGTGCGGATGGCGAAAAGATCGAGCCGGCAATACACATTCGCAGGTTGTCCATCGATCCCCGGCGCTACCAGGCATCGGTAGCGGGGAAACGGCTCGATTTGACAGTTACCGAGTTCCAGATTCTCGCCTTCCTGGCAGGCCGCGCCGGCTGGGTGTTTACCCGACAGCAGATCGTCGAGGCGGTGCGGGGCGGCGATTATCACGTGACCGACAGGGCGGTGGACGTGGCTATATTCGGACTGCGCAAGAAGCTGGGAGAGTACTCAGAGTATGTCGAGACTGTCCGAGGCATCGGTTACCGTTTTGTAGAGGAGCAAGAGGAAGGCGAGGGATGAGGCACAGGAGTGTAACCGGAAGTCTGTTCCGGTTCGCGGTGATTCTGATCGTCCTGGTGCTGAGCGCAGCGGTTCTGATCGTGGCACAACGTTTTCGCAGCTTCGCCTATCATCAGGAGGCGGGGGAATTTGAAGACAGGCTGCGCTTGATCGAAGAGGGGTTCCGCAACTTGTTTCCCGCAGACAGCGAAGAAGCTATCGAGCGAATCGACAGAATGAGTAAAGAGCTCGGGCGGCGAGAACAGCTTCGTCTGACCGTGATCCGTCCGGATGGAATCGTGGTCGGAGATACCTACTTCGATCCCTCGATTCTGGTAAACCACGCCAGTCGCGTCGAGATCCGCGAAGCGCTCAGAGGGTCCACCGGAGTATCTGCCCGCTACAGCGATTCTGCGGACAGGCGAATGCTCTACGTGGCCATACCCATGACCGTCTCTGGAGAGATCGTCGGTGTGCTGAGAGCAAGTGTCCCCATAAGCACCGTCAACGCCCAGCTGCGGAATCTTTGGCTGGGATTGCTACCCGTGCTTCTTGGAATCCTGGTAGTTGCCGCTCTGGTAATGTGGTTTCCTTTTATCCGGGCGCGAAGAGGGTTCAGGAGGTTGAACGCGGAAGCAGGCTCCCTGGAAAGGCGGAGCTACGAGTCGGGACTCGTCGATCCGGGATGGGTCGAGACGCACGGGTTGACGGGAACGATCAGCTCAATGGCCCGGCAGCTGTCCGAACGGATGAACACGGTAGACCGGCAGCAGTCCCAGGAAAAGGCTATCCTGGCAAGTATGATTGAAGCGGTGCTGGCCATAGATTCGGATCAGCGGGTCATCACGATAAACGAAGCGGCGGCTGGTCTGCTGGGAATTCCCGTGGGAGAAGCGCTGGGAACCAGAATAGAGGAGGTCGTGCGTCTCGGCGGAATTTTGGAGTTCATTCAAAGGGCCTTAGGCAGCAATGCCCCCATCGTAGAGAACCTGCGGATCTATGGAGAAGAGGGGGAACGGTATCTGCGCGCCCACGGAACTCGGCTCGTGGACGGAATGGGTGAGGATCTAGGCGCCCTGGTAGTACTGTACGACATAACGCGCCTGCAGAAGCTCGAACTGGTCCGCAAGGAGTTCGCCGCCAATGTATCCCACGAGCTCAAGACCCCGATTACCTCGATCAAGGGATTCGTCGAAACTCTGCTGGATGACAAGCTAAACGACAGGGGGGAGACCGAACGATTCCTGAAGATCATCGCTCAACAAACCGAGAGACTCAACGCTATAGTCGATGATCTGCTCAGTCTGGCCCGGCTGGAACAGAGTATAGAGCGGGAGGAGGTTAGTCTGTCGCCGAACATGATCCGTCCGGTCCTTGAAGCGGCTGCCTCCGTGTATGCCGAGAGTGCGGCGGCCAAGGCAATTGCTCTGCGTTTGGAATGTCCGGAAAACCTGCGGGCCGAATGTAACCCACAACTGCTCGAACAGGCCCTTGTGAATCTGATCGACAATGCCATCAAGTACAGTGAGAGCGAATCTGAAATCAAGATCGAAGCCTCCCTCAGGGGTGAGGAGATCGAAATATCGGTGCAGGATCAAGGCTGCGGTATCGAAGAGCAGCATCTACCGCGGCTGTTCGAACGTTTTTACCGGGTGGACAAGGCCCGCAGCCGGAAGCTGGGTGGAACCGGACTGGGCTTGGCGATCGTGAAACATATCGCCCTGTCCCATGAGGGGCAGGTGGATGTGCAAAGTCGGACGGGTGAGGGGAGCACCTTCTTCATCCGCTTCAACCAATATAGATAGTTAAAATAACAGAAACGGCGCTGATCGCTAGCTGTTGAGATCCACGTGGGTACCTTCGGCTCCGTATACCACCCATTCGCAGATATTGACGACGTGATCGCCGAGCCGTTCGAGAAACCTGCTGATAAACAATAAGGATGTGGACATCTCGATCTGCTCCTCATTTTCGTGCATCGTGGCCAGTAGCTCCTGGATCAAGGCGTCGTGAATCGAGTCGATCCAGTCATCCCGGTCTGCCACCTCCCGGGCCTTTTCGCCGTCCTGGGTTGCGAAAGCATCCACCGCGTCATGAACCATACCGATGCCGATCTCCGCCATCTTGTGGATGTCTTGGAACGAACCGATATAGGGCTTGCCGGCCAGACGTTTGGTTGCCTTTGCCAGGTGGACCGCCAGATCACCGGCTCTTTCGAGGTTTGAGGCAACCTTGATCGTTGTCATGATTTCCCGCAGATCCCGGGCGACGGGCTGCTCCCGGGCAATCAGGCAGACGCAGCAATCCTCGATCTCCAGCTGCAGCTTGTTTATTCTGACGTCTTCGGAGAGGATCTTTTCAGCCTCCGGCACATCCTGTTCGCTGAGCGCTGCCAGGGATTTCCTCAATGCTTCCTCGACGAAGCTGCCCAGCTTCATCACGTTGAGAATCAGGTCTTTGAGATCTTTTTCGAAATGTTCGCGAACCGTCATGCTTTGTTCTCTCTTGCGTTTTTTACCCGAAACGACCGGAGATGTAGTCCTCGGTTTGTTTGTTTTGGGGCTGTATGAAGATGTCTTGAGTCTTTCCGTACTCCACCAAATATCCGGAGCGGTTCTCGTCCATCATGAAGAAAGCCGTATAGTCGGATACCCGAGAAGCCTGCTGCATGTTGTGGGTCACGATGACGATCGTATAGGTTTCAGCCAGATGGCGCATCAGCTCCTCAATTTTCATGGTAGCGATGGGATCCAGGGCCGAGGCCGGCTCGTCCATGAGGATGATTTCAGGTTCCACCGCGATGGTGCGGGCGATGCAAAGCCGCTGCTGCTGCCCTCCCGAGAGGGAAAGCGCGCCACTCTGGAGGCGGCCGTCAACCTCTTCCCACAGGGCGGCCTGCTGGAGGCTTTTTTGGGCTATTTTCCGCAGGGCAATACGGTCGCGCACGCCGTACATCTTGGGTCCGTAGGCAACGTTTTCGTAGATCGATTTGGGGAAGGGATTGGGCTGCTGGAACACCATGCCCACGCTGCGGCGAAGCCGCACCGGATCGATGTCCCGGTCATAGATGTTTTTCCCATTGAGAAGGACTTTTCCCTCCACCCGCGTACCCGGGATCAGATCGTTCATCCTGTTGAGGCAGCGAAGGAAGGTGGATTTTCCGCAACCGCTGGGGCCGATCAGGGCGGTGATGCGGTTGCGGTAGACCTTCATGTTGATATCCTTCAGGGCGAGATTCCCGCCATAGGAGAAGTTTAGGTTGTGAATTTCCAGGATCGTAGAGGTGTCATTCCCTTCGTCGACTTCGGCCTGAGTTTGCAACAGTTCTTCTGCCACTCGAAACCCTCCTATTTAGCTTTTTTTCGTCCTGAACCGGTGGCGGATGTAGATGGCGATCCCGTTCATGCTCAGCAGGATGACCAGCAGCACGATGATGGCAGCGGGGGTGACACCGTGCTGGAACTCCTGTTTCGGAAAATCCGACCAGGCGTAGATCTGCAGGGGCAGGGCGCTGAAGGAGCTGAATATGCCTTTCGGAGCGGTGAAGATCGAGGTTGCCGCTCCGATCATGATCAGGGGAGCGGTCTCCCCGATGGCGTTTGCCAGCGCCAGGATCGTACCGGTCATGATTCCGGGAATGGACTCCGGCAGGACGACCGTGCGGATCATCTGCCACTTCGTTGTTCCGAGCCCCAGTGAGGCGTGACGATGTGAATCGGGCACAGCACGGATCGCCTCTTGAGATGACACGATAACGATCGGCAGAACCCGAAGCGTCAGTGTAAATGCCCCGACGAGAACGATGCCGTGGGGCATTCCCAGGGTCGATACGAAGAAGCCCAAACCGAGCAGCCCGTATACGATCGAGGGTACCCCTGCCAGGTTGGCGATGTTCATCTCGATTCCCCGCTTCAGCCAGTTGTCCCGGGAGTATTCCTCAAGCCACACAGCCGCGCCCACGCCTAGAGGCAGGGAGAACAGCGCCACCAGGGAAACCACGAAGGTCGATCCGACGATCATCGGGTACACCCCGGCTTTCTCCGCGAAACGGGAGGGGGTACTGGTGATAAACTGCCAGTCCAGCCACCCCACGGCATCCCAGAACACGTACACCAGCAGAGCTGCCAGCGAAACGATGCCGAACAGCGTGGCTGCGACGCAGAGGCCTGTAAACAAATGACCCTTGACCGTTTCTTTCAGGATGTTGTCCCCCGCTGCCTCCAAAACGGCCTTGCGGGTTATCTCCGTTCGTGCCTGTCGTCGAGTATAGCCGATCATTCGTATTTCTCTCTGTACCGCGACTTGATGAATTGGCTGATGATGTTCAGGACCAGGGTCAGAAGGAACAAGGTCAAACCGATGGCGAACAGGCTTTTATAAGCAACGGAATCTCCCGTGACGTCGCTGGTTCCGATCTCCACCATGGCGGCGGTCATGGTCTGGATCGGTTCGAGAAACGCCTCCGACGGTTTCAGGGGATTGACAATGCGGGAAAGGTTCCCTCCGGCAATCGTCACTGCCATGGTCTCCCCGATGGCCCGTGAGATCCCCAGAATGAACGAAGAGACGATTCCCGAAAAAGCGGCCGGGAGCACTATGGTTGTCGATACCTGGAACTTGGTTACCCCGAGACCGTAGCCGGCCAGCCGGAGGGAGTTGGGCACGGCCCGCATCGCGTCCTCACTGATGCTGGCTACGGTGGGAATTATCATGATCGCCACAACGATCGAAGCGCTGAGCACGTTGAAGGTGCTGATTCCGGGGAAGATCCTTCGCAGCAGCGGAGTGATGTATACCAGGGCGAAGTATCCGTATACCACCGTGGGTATGCCGGCCAAAACCTCCAGGGCCGGCTTGATGATGCTCCGGATCTTATCCCCGGCGTACTCGCTGAGATAGATCGCAGCCAGCAGTCCCACGGGCAGCGCGATCAGGGCGGTGCAGAAGGTGAAGGTCAGGGTGCCGCTGATCAGGGGCAGCACGCCGAACTCCGTCGGTTTGATCGTGGGGCTCCAGCGTGTGCCGGTCAGGAATTGAAATATGGAAATGTTTCTGAAAAACTCGGCGGCGTCAAAGAGCAGAACCAGGACGATGCCGGCGGTTGTTATGATGGAAAGCAGGGCACAGGCCACGAAAATACCCTTCATCGTATTTTCCCCGAGGTAACATCCCGGTCTCTTTACCAGGCTGTCGATCTGCTGATTTACTTTCATCGTTCTGCAGCACGATATCACAAAGCTGTTTCGAATGAAAAGAAAGGGAGGGACGGCCCTCCCTTTCTCGAGCATCAGTTGCGAATCCGTACTCTTGGCTTTCAGTCTTTCAGACCGGCGACAAAGGCCTCGAAGTCTTCGAGGTTCACCTTCATCTCCGCCTCGGTGAGGGGCACGTAGCCGATCTCCTTGATCATGCTGGTGGAGGTTTGTTTGATGTAGAAGCGGACGAACTCCTCCACCTCGGGACGTTTCAGGGACTCGCTGCTCACGTAGATGAACAGGGGCCGGGACAACGGAGTATATTGGCCGCTCTTGGCCGTTTCGATGCTCGGCCCCACGCCGTTGACCTCGAGAGCCTTGACCTTGTCCTGGTTTTCGATGTAGTAGGCCATTCCGAAGTACCCCATGGCGTAGCGGGAGCCGCTGACAGCCTGGACGATCGTATTGTCCTGCTCCGTGCCCTGGTAGTCGCTTCGTGAGGCACCGCCCTCCCCGACGATCTCCTCCGTGAAGAAATCGAAGGTGCCCGAGGCGCTTGTGGGACCGTACAGCTCGATCTCCTCATTGGGCCAGCTGGGATCCACGTCGCTCCAGGTGCGTGCCGGGTTTTCGGGGCGCCAGATCATGGCCAGCTGTTCGACGCTGATGTCATCCAACCATTCCGCCTCGGGATTCACCACGATCGTCACCGCATCTGTGCCGACCCGCAGTTCCAGCGCTTCGATGCCGTTGGCTCTGGCATCTTCCCGTTCGCTGTCTTTGATCGGGCGGCTGGCATCGTTGATGTCGGTCTTGCCGGGAATGAAGAAATTCTTGAATCCCCCCCCGGTTCCGGTCGACTGGATCGGTATCTCGACGCCGGGATGCAATTTGTTGAACTCCTCGGCCACGGCCACGGAGACCGGGTACACGGTGCTGCTTCCGGCGATCTTAACCGAACCGGAGAGTTCGCTCTTCGACTCTCCACTGCCCCCCGCCGGTACAAAAGGTGCGGCTAGCAAGAGCAGGGCAAGCGCCGTTAGTGTTGTCTTTCTCATGGAAGACTCCTCCTGTAATAATGGATGGTGTTGCTACGCCGCTAATGTACACACACGCTCGTTTCCGTCCGATTACGAACAGATTAGGATTTGATTAGCCGGAGTGCGCCCTGACTTTTCGGTCGAAGGGACTACACACTATCCAGAATCCTGCGATAGGGCTGGATCATTTGCTGCTTGATCATCTGCGGAAAGCGCTTTCGGATACCGGGCAGCCCGGTGATGATCCAGCCCAGGCGCACCAGGATCCGGCGGCCGATCTTTCTCTGAGGAAAATCGTACACTCCGAGTCGCTTGTAGGCCTTGTGGTCGGCCCGGAACACGATGCGCAGGCCTCCCCAAACGTCATCCCGAAAAACTTTCATTCCCGCGATGCCGAGAAAGGTTCGGGGTCGGATGTAGCCGCTCTGGGCCTGGCGGATCAGCTGGTCGGCCAGGGAGTCGATCCTGTCTTCGATCCTGTCTGGGCCGATTTCCTCGTCAGAGACGAAGCCCACCAGGTTGGATCGCTGGATTTCCATCCAGGCTTCGTAGACCTGGCGGAGCTCGGGCAGCTGGCTCAGGGGACCGCTGACCAAAAAGGCCATCTGTTTGCCTACCAGGGAGGGGGTGTGGCAGTTGAAGAAGCTTCTGTCGAAGAACTGCCGCCACTTCCACGACAGCTGCCGGTCCACGATCGTTCCGGCATAAACGATCACGTCTGCTGATTTCAGGACGGAGTTGTAGAAATTCATGAATCCGTCCTTGCCGGCATAGGCGCAGCGGTTGTCGAAACCACAGCGCAGGCATCCCATGCAGCCTCCTCTGATGTCCAGATCGTAGAGGTTATGGACCTCCGGCGGAGCCTCAAAGCTGTCGGTGAACCTGCGGATCATGGCCAGGAGGTTGCCGTGGTGCGGTTGAGCGTCGGTAAGAACAACGACCTTCTTGCCCGCGGCTGGAATGGGTCTAACCGGCGATTTCAGGGGCAGGGAGATCTGTTTGTACTGAAGCGGATAGTACATGCGCTGGGGAGTTGCCCGGTTTTCGACACCCTGGAAAAAGCTCCTGGCAAACAGTTCCAGACGTTCCTGCTCGGACTTTTGCATCAGATCGTGCATGTTGGCTGAGTAGAAACCCAGGTACTTCATGTCCAGATCTTCACTGATCCCGCGGATATAGGCGTGGGCCGCATTGTCGTAGAAGTTGATCGATGTGGACAGGGCAGCGGCATAGCGCCCGGCAAATGCTCCAGCGGCGTCCCTCTCCCCGATCAGCTCGATGAAGCGCTTGTACTGGGAGCTGACCAGCAGGATGTACAGGGGAAAGGCCCACAGAACGCCGTCGGAACCGCGGATTGCATCGATGATCGCTTCGAATCGGCCGGGATCCTTCTCCAGGCCGCGGATCTTCTGGGCGACGTGGAACACCTTCAGCTCATGCTCGGGATGTCTCTTTGCTATGTAGCTGACGTACTGCATGGTTACGCTGAGCGGTCCTTTGGGACTTCCGTTTAACACGACAATCTTCATGACTCGTTCCTCCTAAAGTAACATCGTTAAAATAACACTGTTAAATGCCAGTGCAAAAAAAGCTAGTCAACATGAGCATCATGCCCCTCTTTCGGGGTGATCCGTCATCCCGCCGCCCGTGTAGTAGCGCAGGAACAGATCTTTTAGCTCCTCCCGGTCCATACCTTCGGCCAGTTGCAGGGTTCCGGACATGAGCAGGGAGCAGAAGCCGTGCAGCTTGATCCAACCTATCATGGCGCCGTAGCGGGGATCGATATGATGCGTTTTCGACGCGGCCATTCGCTCCAGGGCGTTGCGAGCCGCATAGTAGGTGTAGTAGAGCACCGGCTGATCCGTCTCCCCCACGGGAGTGCTGCCGATCGGGGTTTCGAAGAGCAGGCGGTAGAGGTTGGGATGCTCTTCGGCGAATTCGATGTACCGAGCTCCCAGCCGGTGGAGGCTCTCGTGGGGATCAAGCTGCGGATCGATGGCGCGGATCCGACGGTTGAGTTTCTCCGCTGCGGACAGCTTGATCTGCCTTATCAGGGCCTCCTTGCTCGCGAAGTAGTGATAGATGGCAGTGGCGCTCACCCCTACACGGCGGGCCAGATCCCGCATATTCAGGGATTCGTGTCCCGAGTCGATCACGATCTGCTCAGCTTCCTTCAAGATTCTTTCGGGAAGTTCGGGATTCGCCAGTCTCGTCATGTTCCTTTTCAGGTTCCTCCAACATCATTTTAACAACGTTAATATAACATAGTTAAACTAAATCGACAACAGAAACTCGAGAAAAAAACAAAAAAGAGCGCGCGGATTTTGTCAAGGGATTGTACGGAGGCTGCCGGGTCTCCGCTGGGCCGGGGAATTGGCCTCTGGGGTTTAGTCCCGGATCTGCCTGGCTGCGAAATCCCCGACGATGGGGAAGCGGTACAGCTCGCCTCGATAGGCATTGATCATGCCGATGATCCAGAAGCCGAAGGTCAGGATGCCCCCGACTGCGGCAAAAAT
>Ga0180437_10011162_pt1 | contig 10826 bp, 11 predicted proteins | sample SS_ome_4_FD_132410 | JGI IMG/M metagenome (GOLD analysis project Ga0180437, IMG submission 132410) | Hypersaline lake sediment archaeal communities from the Salton Sea, California, USA - SS_3_D_1 metaG | ecosystem: Environmental > Aquatic > Non-marine Saline and Alkaline > Hypersaline >... | reverse complement strand
AGGAGATTTCAGGGAGGGGTGGGCCATGCATATCTGCCACCAAGACAGATCTTTTTTCTCCTTTTAAGAAGGCGACGAGCTCTTCCCGGCTTCCCTGCCTATAGGGGAGGCGGAAGGTGGCTCCTTTAGCGGAGCGGAGCGCCTTGTCGTTGAAGAGATCTGCGCAGTTCTCAGTAAGAAAGACCCCTTCCCAGCCAAGCGCGAGCGCAGTCCTTATAAGGGTCCCTAGGTTGCCAGGGTCAGAGATGCCGTCGAGAACGAGGATTCGGCTTTTTCCCATTAGAGTATCCTCCTTCGGAAGGGAGACAATGGCGGCAAGGGGTTCTGGGGAGGCGAGCCCAGTGATTTTTTTGAGGATTTCAGGGGTAACTAGATAGGTCTCTTTGGCTTTAGGCAGAGGTTGTCCCTTTTCAGCAAAAAGGGAGTCAATATCCCCCACTTCATGGGCCATTTTGGTTCCAGCAATCAGCACTTGCCCCTTTTCTCTCCTCTCTTTCTTGGAAGTGCGTAAGGAGCGGGCATATTTGACCATTGGATGGGTCAGACTTTGGATTTCTTTAGTCGCCATGGAACAAATTTTCGCATATTTGCCCATTGGTAGCCAATTGAAAAAGGCGATCCTTATTCAAGGATCGCCTTAAATAAATTCATACAACGTAACCAGCTAAAAATTAGTGGTTATGGTTGTTGTAGTTCCCGTTCCTGTTCCCATTTCCGTCGCAGCATTTCTGTGGGCATTTAGGGCAGCAAGGCTTAGGGCAGCATCGCTTAGGGCAGCATCGCTTGGAACCACACTTAGGTTTGCAGCAAGGCTTAGGGCAACAAGGTTTTGGGCAGCAAGATGAGCTACATCCGCAGCTGCTGCCACATCCGCCAGCTGAAAGAGCTGCGGTTCCACCGAGTCCAAGAGCGATAACAGTTAGACCAAGTGTAAGTGGTTTTAAAAATAGTTTTTTCATAGTAGTACTCCTAATTAAGAGGATTCCTCATACTTTTAATGTAACTAACTATTCATTTAATTATCAAATTAATTGTTGATAAAAGAGCTTTCTAAATTAAAAAATTATAGACTTGCAAAATTGAAAAGGATAGAATGGCCATTTTTTTCAAAGGAGAGAAAATGAAGACCTTATACGTATCAAATGAGCGTACAGCCCTTTTAGGAGAAGGTAGCCTAAATTCTTATGCAGAGCAGGTTACGGACGATCATAAGGGGTTAACTAGAAAGACCTCTTGGTTTGCAAGGAAGTTGTTCCGCTCATCCCCAACAACCCTTAGATTCTCAAATGGTACAACTTATTTGGGCATGGTCCGTGGGGGCAAACCTCATGGGCGTGGCCAAATGACCTTTGCCGATACTCCAGGAGTGCTCAATAAGAAGTATGATGGGGATTATCGAGATGGACGGATGAATGGGAACGGGAGTCTTACTTGGGAAACCACAGGTAGAAACAAAGCGCTCTATACCGAAGCTGGTGTTTTTAAGGAGGATCGTTTTTTTAGAGGGGATCAAATTTCTGAAACACAAGCTCTCGATGGTAGGGGACATAAAATGGTCCTCACTTTTGAAAAAAGTGAACTAGACTCTGGGCTTATCTAGAAATCGAGACGGATTTTGGCGACAAAGCCCTGCATAACGAGATCTCCTTCTCGGGTCTCAGTGACCGATTTGAAGAACTGATTTTGGTCATCCCACCACTGCTCTTCCCATCCCCCTTCGATGCTGAAATGGTAGGCATCGCAGCAGAACCAGGTTTCCCAACGGAGTCCCAGATAGAGCTCGAGGACGGGGCGGATTGTTTGAAAATTGTTCCCTACATGAAGGGTGGTGATTGCGGGCTCGGCTCCTGAGGAGGCAGAGCGGACCGCTTTGCTATCCATCGTAAACCTTTCCCACAGAGCGGTTGTAGCGATTTCACCCACAATGCTAGTGCACCGGTTGACATGCCAGGCAGTATCGAGTCCTGCTCGGATCCCTACTCCCCAGTAGTCGAGATGGTTGTCATTTTTAAACGTGTCATAAGGGTCACCATCGGTGGTTGTGCTCTCGGTTGAGATATCAAACGTCTGTTTTTGCCAAGTTCCCTTCAGGCCGAAGTGGGGACGGAGGATTAAGTATCTGCTGATGAAAAAGTTCCGGCCCAGCTCGAGGTCCACGACATTGAATTCGAGTTTCCATTTCCCAGCGGAGGAGGTGACTCGAAGGGGATCAGCCCCTGCAAAGGTAAAGGTCCCAATGGGGGAAATCTTCTCATTTTCCTTGGACCTGCGCGCCGTTTTTTTCGTATTGTCAACGTTGAGCCAAGTATAGTTGGCTTTGACATCCCAGCCGTCGTGGTTCCGGAGGAGCCCGACGCCTACTTTGAAGCCTGGGCGGAACCTCCAATCTGGCTCATAGATCGATCCTTCCGAAGTGGTGGAGACCTGTCCATCGAAGGTGTCATAGGTTTCCTTGTAAGCGAACCCCAAGTGGCCCTCTCTTGCGGTCCAGTAGATGAACTCTCCAGTTACGTGGACATCGATGCCGCAGAGAACGCAAGGGCCTCCGTGGGGGGTGATGATCCAGTCGGGCCCATGGTCGGGCCAGATCTGTGCACATTGTGCGCATGGGTCAGCCGGTGGGCAAGGGGGAGACGACTCGGGATCGACATAGGATCTCGCGAATAGAGATCCGCTAAATAGCAAAATCAGAGCAGTAGAGGCGATAAACTTCATAAATCGGAGAGTAGTTTTTTCCCGATATCGTGTAAAGCCCCATAGTTTTCCCTGGACCAAAAAAGAAAGAGGCTTGAGAATGTTTAGATCAAGTGGAGCATTATGGCGATTTGGCGTAGACGGCACATTTATTCAATTTTTACGGTCTTTGTTGTAGCAGTGGCGACATTCATTGTTCTTACTCCACGGAATGCCGGATTTGCTCTTTCGAAAATCCGCTCACCTTTGCCCCCCTCTTCAAAGTGGAAGATTCCCGACCTTTCTGACGTAGAGGAGGCAGAGATCCAGAAAATTTTCTCGCAGCCCTTCAACTATCTCGGTTCGGGAGCCCAGTGCTATGCCTTTTTATCCGACGATGGGAAGTATGTGCTCAAGTTCTTCAAGATGAGTCACCTTCTTCCAAAGAAGTGGCTTAAATATATCCCCCTGCCAGGTCTTGATGATTATCGCTTTAGAAAGGTGGATAAGCGGATGCATCGGCAGCGCCAGCTCTTTGGGATTTACAAGACAGCGTATGAACTCTTTAGAAAAGAGACGGGTCTCGTTTATGTTCATCTCAACAAGTCGAAGAATTTGCAGAAAAAGGTAAAACTCTACGATCGGATGCGCAAATGCACGATTGTGGATCTCGATCAGACCGAGTTTTTCCTTCAGGAAAAAGCAGAGCTTGTTCCTGATCGGATCGATTACTATATGCAAAATGGGCGCGAAGAAGAGGCGATTGCGGCCATTTCTAAACTCTTAGAGACGGTCGTCTTCCAGTGCAAACAGGGATATATCGATCGGGACTCTGGGATCAGCCACAACTGGGGATTTGTGGGAGATCGGGTGATCCACTTCGACATTGGGCGGATCATCGAAGATGACTCAGCCAAGCAGCCTTCCTACTATCATAGAGAGGTTCTCCGAGTTGGCAAAAAAATCGAGCGATGGCTTGCTGTCCGCTACCCCTCTCTCCTCCCTCCTCTCGAAGAGAAGATTCACGAGATTATTGCAGCGCCATAATTAGAGTTGTTTTTTTCCCCAAGAGTAAGTATCCTTCGCAGTTTTTTGTGATCAAAGGAAGCTACGATGACATTTGCGACAACGCGTGTGGGTCGTTATGACCCCTTTATTTTAACCGATTATACTGAAGCTCGCCTTGCGACTGAACTTGAAACTCTCGAGGTGGAGACGCGGACAGATCGAAGATGGGAGAAAGCTCTTCGTGTTGCTTTTGGCGTCATTAGAGAGCCCCACTCTCGTTATGTGGTCAAATTAGCAGATAGCCTTCTTTCTCGTATGGCTTCGAGGATGGAGCAAGGGCAGCATATTGAGCTAGCAACTCGAGTGAGTCGCCATTTGAATAGAGAAGGGGTGGCAATGATTTAGAGATAGGGATCCTAAACTTATGGGATAGAGCTAGCGGCGCCTATGGCGACCAAATCGAAGAAGAGGTTATTCCAGAAGAGGAAGACCCTGAGGTCAGAGCGGACAATTTTACCCACGCTAGATATTTGGTCTATCAGGGTATCAACAGAGACAACTTAGAAACGGGATATCAACACGCCACATCCATTCTGAAAGGAAGGTGTACCTCTTATGCGGATGCTTGCCTTTTTGCAGCTCCATTGGAGCTTTTAAGTCTCGTTCTCAAGCGGGGAATGGGGACCGAAGAGTCTTTGCGGGCTCTGCAAAGCTACGACCGTGATCTCCATGCCCTCCTTGAGCAGGGAAATCTGGGATCGAGTAGTTTGGAAAGGATGAGTAATCTTGCTTATGGAAGGATGGCAAAAGGATATACTTCTACAGTTACCAGGGGCAAAGGGATTGTCGAGGCTGTCGAGGTAGCGCATGTTCTGGTTGAGAGGTCGAGAAAAGAAAAAGCGCCTGTTTCCTCCGTTCTTCCCTTGCTGATTGCTCTTGTTAAAAAAGGGGCGGGGATCGCCCTTGCGAAGAGAGCTTTGTCTCAGTGGGAAGGAGAGTATTTCACCTCGGAAGAAAACGAGAATAGAGTCGCCCTGCGCAACGCTCTAAACAGCTAGACTCGCCTGCTGTAGAGGATGGTGACGATCCCCCCTGTGCAGACGACAAGTATTCCAATGATGTCTGTGATGCTGGGAAAGTTGTTCCAGAAAAACCACTGAATGAGCACACCATAGACAACTGCTGAGTAGTTGAATGAGCTGAGAATCGACGGCTTTTCATAGCGGCATGCCCTTAAGAACAGGTTCTGTCCAACCGCAAACAAACACCCGATAAGGACCAGGAGCCAGAAAGTGTCGCGATTGATCGCTTGCCAGGTATCGATGGTGAAAGGGATGCTAATGATGGTGCTAATCAAAAAGTAGTAAAAGAGGACAGTTTGGATCCGTTCTTTTTTTGCCAGTCTTCGTTGCGCAATCATTGAAATTGCTAGGCAAAAGGCTGACCCAAGCCCATAGAGTCCTCCAAATTTAATGATCTCGTGGTTGGGCTTGAGGATGATGGCTATTCCAATAAAGCCGATGATCATCCCAAGCCAGAGGGGCCACTTGAGTTTCTTCCGTTTCCAAAACCAGATGATGAGAGGGATGAAGAGAGGCGCTGAGTTGTTCAAAAGGACCACATTGACCAGACTGGTTTTCTGAATGGCCAAGAAGACGAAGGCAAAGTTGAGGTAGCCAGCGATCGAGCGGATGAGGATTGCTCCCACTTTGGACATCTTGAAGTTCTTTTTTCCTCCTTTGATCATGAAGGGGAGAGTGAAAATCATGCTGATCAGGTACTGGAAGAAGAGGACGGTGGGAACTGAGCTCCGGGCGCTAGCCTCTCGAGAGAGGGCGATGGTGACGGTAAAAAATACCGCAGAGAGGAGCACGCCGATGATTGCTTTTAAAGGGCTTCGTTTCGGCTTTTCATAAGGGTAGGTTTCTTCAGTCAGTCCCATGACTTCCATATACCCTTATATAGAAATATCATGAAGGAGAAAAAGAAGAGAAGGCGTCTTCGCCTTCTTCGGGGGAGCCGACGGCTACGGGGGTGTAGTTGGCAAATTGTCCGATCTCTTTGCGGAAGGTCATGTTGACACTACCTACGCCACCGTGTCTGTTTTTCGAGACAATCACCTCAGCCATCCCAGGCTTATCGTATGGGTCATAGTACTCGCGACGAAGGAGGAAGAGGATCACATCACTGTCTTGCTCAAGAGAGCCCGATTCGCGCAAATCGCTCATCATGGGACGATGACCTTGCCGCTCTTCCACTTTTCGAGAGAGCTGGGCTGCGCAGAGGATGGGGATGTTGAGTTCTCGGGCCAGGTTTTTGAGCATCCGTGAGATTTCGGAGATCTCGCTCTGCCGGTTTTCCGAGCTGCGGCTATTTCCTGAACCTGAGAGGAGCTGGAGGTAGTCGATGACGAGCAGCTCGATTCCATAGACTTCGCGCATCCGACGTGCTCTTGCCCGCAGGTCGTTGATTTTTAAGCCCGGCTGGTCGTCGATCACCATGGTGTAGTTTTGGAGATGGGAGGTGCAGCTGACGATTCGCTGATATTCGTCCCCAGTAAGTGACCCGTTACGGATTTTATCCGACTCGATCTCGGTCTGGGAGCAGATGATCCGATGGAAGAGCTGTTCTGCGGACATCTCGAGAGAAAAAATTCCAACGGGCATTCCATTTTTGAAGCAGACATTTTCTGCCATGTTGATGGCAAAGGCGGTTTTACCCATGGCGGGGCGCCCAGCGACGATCATCAAGTTGGAGCGGCCAAGTCCCCCGATCATTTGGTCAAGATCGGTAAAGTGGGTCGGTATTCCGCTGATGCCGGGGTCGTTGGGGTCTCTGTTTTTGAAGTCTTCCTGCCGTTTTTGGAGCTCTTGAAGGAAAGGGAGCTGAGATTCGGCCTTTTCACCCGAAATCAGGTCGGCAATGGTCACCCCTTCTCCCGTGCTGGCCGACTGGCTGATCTCGTAGAACTTTTTCTGTGCGTCGTCGAGCGCAGAACTAACATCTTGAGGATCTTCAAGGGCGTCTTTTTCTACTTCTTGGGCGGCGAGGATCATCCTGCGCAAAATGGCTTTTGTTCGGACAAGCTCGGTGTACTCTTCGATATAGGCGCTTGTTCCGGCGTACTGAGCTAGCGTTGTGAGGTAGCTGACGCCCCCAATGTTGTCGAGCTTCTCTTGCCGCTTAAGCTCTTCGGCAACGAGGTGGACATCGGCAGGTTTATCACTCACATACGCATGCTTGAGGGCTGAGAAGACAATCTTGTGTTCGGAGAAGTAGAAGTCGGCGTCACTCAGGAGGTCGGCGGCGATGTTGAGGCTATTGATGTTGGTGAGCATCGAGCCAAGGACCATCATCTCTGACTCTTTGGAATGGGGAGGAATTTTCATATTTTCGTTCATGGCCTCAAAGATACCTGATGCGCGCCTTGATGAAAAGCCTTCTGTTAACCTTGCAAAACGACCAAAAAGGTCTTGATTTTACCTTGTTAGACGACCAAAATCATAGAGGAAATTTTGCAAAATCGGATGAGCATGGTATATTCCCTTTTTTTGGAGGAGGTTTAGATGTCGTCTTTTTTTTGTCTTTCGCAAGTTTTGCAGTTGATTGTGGTGGTATCTCCAGATTGGGAAAGTGTGGATGGAACTCTATGTTGCTTTGAGCGCAAAGCCTCTTCTGGCTGGGAAGTCGTTGGTCAGCCAGTAGAGGTCTCCCTTGGAAAAGAAGGGATGGCATGGGGACGAGGTTTGCTGGACCTACCCAGGCAAGGGGTAGAAAAAATGGAAGGGGATAACAAGTCACCAGCGGGTCTATTTTCTCTTGGGCCGATCTTCGGAGATAGAGTCCACCAGGAGTATGCAAGGTGCATGCCTTTTATGCTCATCACAGACGATTTGGAATGTGTCGATGACCCTAGCTCTGGCTATTACAACCAACTCGTGTATGCCAATGCCATTGAAGAGCGTGACTGGACAAGCTCAGAAAAAATGAAGGAAATCGGTTTTTTATATGACATCGGTGTCGTCATCCAGCAGAATCACAATCCCGTGAAGGCGGGGATGGGTTCTGCCGTCTTTATGCATATTTGGAGAGGGATAGGAATGGGCACTGCTGGTTGCACTGCAATGAACGAGGAGAATTTAAGTGAGATTGTGGCATGGCTCAATTGTGCAAAGCATCCATGCCTTCTTCAGCTGCCAGCAGTAGAATATGCTCGCCTACAGCTTGAGTTGGGACTTCCTGAAGTGAATCGGAAAGAGAGGGATTCGAACCCTCGGTACCCGTGAGGGTACGCATCCTTAGCAGGGATGTGCCTTCGGCCACTCAGCCATCTTTCCAAAAATCTTTACCTCATTTCTACGAGATAAAAGAACATCATAGCTCGTTTGGGACTTTTGGTTCAAACCTTATAGTGTAGTTGGGAGCGACTTGCCGGTAAGGGCATTGTAATAAGTAGAGTCGACGGTTCCATTAGGGTGCTGGACGACGATCCTGTGGACGGGAAGGTAGACCTCAGTTGCCTGCCGGATAGAGAAATCGGCTCCAAACGCAACGGCGGCCAGTCGCTTGATTTGGCTGGGCGCAAAGAGGCGAGGGGCTTTGGAGGCGCGTTTATAACTTTTGCTTGTCAAAGCAACGTTGAGTTTGGTCTCTGGCGTGGCGGTCAGCTTGGGGCTTTCCAGATGGAGTCGGTACCGGCCAGGTCCAGACGAGAGGATGAGGTTTTTCTTAAGACATCCGCGGAGCATCATTTCGAGGGTGGGGAGCTCGAGATCGAGGGTGTCGAGAAGGGTTCGCTCGTCGGCGCTTCCTCCCTTTTGGGCGAGGAGGTTAAGAATCCGGAGTTCATGCTTTTGGGCGCCGGTGAGAATGCAGTCAGCAAATCCATGGGTTTTGTCCCACGATTTGGTGTCGAGGATCATTTCCCCATCGGTGAGGTCCCAGAGGATGACCCCTTCTTTGGTTTTTCTTCCTTCGCTGTACTTCACTTCAAGGACGAGGTAGGGATAGAACTTGAGTTCGGGGTCGAGGAAGCGAGCTCCTTTTTCTCGAAGGAGCGTTTTGTGCTCTTTTTCCATCACCTGCTCAGGCCCATAGCGAAGCTCGAAGGCGGTAGTGGTCCGGAAGTCGAGAATTTCTTCGGCTTTGGCTTTAAGAGCAGGGTTTTTATCGGCCATGTAGTAGAGTCCGGCTCCGCTAACGGCGAGTGTGATCAATGTTGAGAGTATCCGCATACTTTAAGAGTATCCTGAAATGGTTTTTTTGGGAATTAATCAGATTTGTGGTACGTTCTTGAGATGCTTTTTGAAGATCGAAGAGATGCGGGCAAGAAGCTTGCGAAGGAGCTCTCCAAGTACAAGGGAGACGCGGAGGTAGTTGTCGTGGGGCTTGCCCGAGGTGGCGTCGTGGTGGCTGCTGAGGTGGCAAAGAGTCTTTCTCTTCCTCTAGATCTTGTGGTGATCCGCAAAATCAGGGCTCCGAATAATGAGGAGCTGGCCCTGGGTGCCATTGCCGAAGAGGGGAAGGGGGTGATGAACGACCACCTGGTCTCTTTGCTCGGCGTTTCCAAAGACTATTTGCGTAAAGAGGTGGAGAAGGAGCGGGATATCCTAAAGAAGCGGAAAGAGGTCTACTTAAAGGGGCGGACAGCTCCTGCCTTAGAGGGGAAAACGGTGATCCTGGTCGATGATGGGATTGCGACGGGGGCGAGCATGAAGGTGGCGATCGCCTCAATGCGTGGACAAAGGGCAGGTAAGGTTATTCTGGCTGTTCCTGTGGCTGCTCCCGAGTCGATCGAGGAGATGAAGGTGGATGAGGCGGTCTGCCTCTCTGTACCTGTCTTATTTCAAGCGGTAGGGAAGTTTTACAAAGACTTTTCCCCTGTCATGGATGAAGAGATCATCAATCTTCTTGAGTCTGTATAGAGCGGTCAAGGAGCCCTTGGATTCTCGCTGTTGAAAGGGGGCTCAAGGCCACTTCGGTGCCGTTCGGTAGGGCGAGGGCTCGCATGCGGACGTGAATTTCCCGCATTGTGTAGGAAGATTTGTCGGCGAGCTTTTGGAGGATCTCAACCCTCTCATAAAACGCATCGAGAGTTTTATCTAACTCATAGAACCGGATCAGTTCGGTGATTTTTTCTATTGGAATATTTCGAAGCCAGTGGAGTGCTCGTGCTGACAGGGGCCTATTCGCGTGAGGGAAGAAATAGAGGGCATTCTGGAGGTAGCTGTTCTTCTCAGGAAAGGTGAGGCCGTTGTCGATTTTGATTAGTCGATAGGGGCCTTGTTTCATTTTTTGGACATAGAGGTTGCCCGCATGGGCATCGGTATCATAGAGAAGCCAGATGAGGAGGACGAGATCCTCAAAGTCGTCCATCGGAATTTGCTCGAGAATTTCTTGCTCAGAGAGGCCTTCTTCAAGCCACAGTTCGACAAGGTGATAGAGGTCTTCAATATCAGGAACATATTTTTGGACAGAGCAGAGTTTTTCTCGGTCGGGAGCTCCAACGAGGGCGTAGAGGTTTGCTTGGTCTGCTGGCTTTAGTTTTTCTCCAAAATCATAGAAGGAGGGGTGGGTAAAAATCGCTAAGTGGGTGGCAGGGATGAGACGGTCTAGTTTTAGAAGTTTTGCGATGGCATAGGAGAGTGCTTCTGCTTGAGCAGTGCGATAGAGGGGGATATCTACGCGGACGCGAAATGCCCGGTTGTTATAGGGGGAAGCGAAGTGTTTTCGGTTATTGAGACAGAGTATGTCTTCATCGAAGGGTTTGATCACATATCGGGGAGCTCCTTCGCTATCTTTTAGAAAGTAGGCAGCGCCACATCCTTGATCAGAAGGGGTCAGGCTGCCTGATTGGGATAGTTGGCCCAGCTCTTCCTGGAAGAGAGGATCTTCAAAGGTGGGAACCTTCTCTTTCCAGTGGGCTTTGATCGCTTTGATTTCTGCTTTTCTGCTTTGGATCATTCCATAGAGGAGATCTTTTTCCTCAAGAGCTTTGATATGGTGCCAAAGGCGGCCAAACTCAAACTTGTCTGAGGGTTGAAGAGAGAAAAGGGGGGGGATCTGATCACAGTCGAGGTCTGTTTTAGGGCATGCGGCCAGGGGAGAGAAGAGAAGTAGAAGGAGTAGCAGGGATTTCAATTCGT
>Ga0180437_10011161_pt1 | contig 10826 bp, 13 predicted proteins | sample SS_ome_4_FD_132410 | JGI IMG/M metagenome (GOLD analysis project Ga0180437, IMG submission 132410) | Hypersaline lake sediment archaeal communities from the Salton Sea, California, USA - SS_3_D_1 metaG | ecosystem: Environmental > Aquatic > Non-marine Saline and Alkaline > Hypersaline >... | reverse complement strand
CATCAATAGCAGCTTTATCGCCTTGGGAAAGGTTGCTGGTTGGGTCGGCTGTTTCTATTTCAAAGTAAGCCTGGTAAGCTCCGGTTACCGGGAAGAGCTCGGGGAGCTTTTTGGGCTTTAGAACAAAAACTGTCAAACCAACTAAGACCAAAAGCCCCGCAAAAATAAAAAGTAATAGATTTTTAGATGTTTTTTTGGACATAATTTGTCGTATGGGTCTTATAAGTTCCTATAGGTCATATAGACCTTGGCCTATCGTTTCCCAAACAGGTCTTTGAAAAAATCGGAAATCGCGCTTAGGATATTGGCTAAAAGGCCCGGTTTTTCTTCTTCCAAGGAAAACGGCGGCAAAGAATCTTCTTTTTTGCCGGCAGTTCCAATGCCCGGGGCAAAATCCCTTTCTGTTTCTTCCCTCGCCTCTTCCACTGCACCGGCCCCGGCCCCTTCTCCAACAGCTGACGGGGCTGCTTCCTGCCTTGCTTTAGCTGCCGGACTTGGTTTGGAAACTATTGAGCCGATAAATTGGCTAAAACCTGATTTTTCAGCCGGCTTGCCTTCCGCCTTTTTTGTTTCAACTTCAATAGCTTCCTCTGCAGCCGAACCGCCAACCCCACCCTCTTGTGTTTCTCCTGATAAAGCTTGATTGACCGAATTGGTCACTCCGGAGTCAACAAAGTGAAGCGCCTGGTTTGAAGAACCGCTAGAAAGAGCAATTTCAGAAGCTGAAGTCTGGTTTTTGGCCCTCAACTTCAGGCTGGCAAACTTGGTTGGCTGGCCACCGGCAGTAGTCATCAAGCTTGCTCCGCCAGGCACAAAATGGCTCATAATAATTTTGTCCTTAGCCCCTCCCGGGTGGGCAGCCAAAAAGCTGTGGGGGTTGCCATTAGGCTTTTTAATGTGGCCTAAAGCCGAGTCCGGCTCGTATTCAAAATCCGCTCCATCCCACTCAACCATGGCTACAGCGGCATCAAACTCCTCGCCGGTCGTGGTAAGGTAAATGTCAACGACTGCTGTCTCGCCCGGGGAAAAAGAAGGTTTATCTGCTTTAAGCTTAAAGTATGCCTGGTAAGCACCAGCCACAGGGAAAAGTTCAGGAATTTCCTCAAGACCCCGCCTGCCCGAAAATACTGCTAATCCCACTGCTAAAACAATGGCGACTAAAAAGCCGACGATGATAAAAGGCAATAGGTTGCTATTAGATGTTTTTTTAGGCATAAAACATTAAATAACCAAATCAATAAACGAATAAACGAATGCTACAAATTTTTTTATTTGATTATTTAAGCTGTCTCCCCCCAATTGGAAAGCATCCACAAAAATTCTCTTACCCCTCCAACGCTTCCCCAATTAACCAACATGTGCAACAAGTCTCCCAAGCCAATCACACCATCTTTATTATAATCATGCTTATCATAGATCAATTGACAAATACCGCTGGCATCCGGATAGGGAGCATGCTTGCTTCCATTTTCGTAAATACACTCAAGCCTTTCTTGGCAAATAATGCCCCTTATCCCTCCACACATCTCTCCTTCCCTGGCTAAGGATTCATCGAACTGGTTTTCTTCTTGGCAAATACAATCATTTTCATAAGGGCAATCAGGGTTGTAGCAAAAAAGATATTGGGCACACATTTCCCCTGGCGGACAAGGAGTGCCGCAGAGAAACCCCAACCCACAATCGCTGTCTTTACCACAAGGTTTACCACAAATATCTGCCTTTTCTTGCTGATAAACTGCCGGTTGCCCCCCGGACCACCAAAGGCTTTTAAAACCGGCTGTCATCAAAGACAAGGGGAAAGCAAAAAGCAATACTAAAATCGCAAAAGTCAAGGGAAAGTTAATTGAGTTAAAGAGCGAGTCGTGGGTATTTTTATCAGGCATTTCAGTTGCAGACTGTTCCATAACCCCAAAGCACCTGAAGGAAAATTTCTATGCTTCCCTCAGCCCAGTGGGCCAGGATATAAAGCAAATCGCCAAAACCTACCTCTCCATTGCCGTCAAAATCATACTGGCAAACTGAAGAAACACACTTACCATTACTGCAATACCCTGCTGCCCCGCAAACTACCTCATTAGTGCTTGGCTGCCAACCCAATCTATCAGCGGTGCATTCTTCCGGATTGCTGCCATTACAACGCGTTTCACCGGCTTCACAGGCATAAGCAAGACAGGTTAGGGTGGCGGGGTCGCAGTATTGGTCACTGGCCGCACAGTCGTTCTGCAAATCCCAACCCTTTCTATCAGCACTGCAAACCTCTACTTTATCATTGTAACAGCGCTTATCACCAATATCGCAGGTATAGCTTAAACAAGAACCGTTTGAACAATACTGGTCACTTAAACTGCAGTCTGGCTGACTAACCCAAGTCTTGCGGTCAGCGCTGCAAGTTTTAGGAATGCTGCCGTCGCACCAAGCTTCGCCAGAAGAACAGAGGTAAAATTCAACTTTTTCTTTATCTGCACTTGTCAGTGTCTGGTCAGCCGAGTTGGACTCTGTCGAGTCAACAAAGTGGACTAAAAGATCTTTGTGGTTGCCTTCAGCGTCCAGGGCCGTTGAAAGGCTAACAGTCGAGGAAGGCCTATCTACCTGGGCGACCAGCGTAAAGCTAGCAAACTTTTTTAACTGGCCATAAGTAGTCGTCATCGGCGTTTCAGCACCGGTCGTGTAATGGGCCATTATCAGCTTATTTGTTGCCCCCTCAGGCTGGGTAGCAGCAAAACTGTAAAGAGCGCCAGTAGACTTTAATAGATGGCCAATGGATGAGTCTGTTTTATAAGAAAATTCTGTTCCGTCCCACTCAGCCATCGCTACAGCGGCATCAAAAGGCTCGCCTGAAGTAACAAGATAAACGTCAACGACTACTTCCGTACCTTGAGGAACTGCAGTGGTGCCGGCTGAAGTCTTCAGCTCAAAATAGCCCTGGTAAGCACCAGTAACCGGGAAGATTTCCGGGATTCTCTCAGGGATTTTCTCAAACTCTCTTTTAGGAAGAAGGGTAACCACGCCTGCTGCAATAACTGATAAAGCTGCTACTGCCAGAAGAATGCGATTCTTTTTATTTTTTAAAAAAAGTTTAAAAGGACTAGTAGTTTTTGCCATATTCATTCCTTCTCTGCCTTTACTATATTTCCATAATTTCACAAACCAAAAATCCTTGTCAAGTATCTCTTCTCCTCTGCTTATTGCCTTGTTGCCTTAAACCTCATTACCTTCTTCAAAGTATCATCTCTTTAACCATTTCCCAAATCCCCTGCCAGAAGGTTTTTTTGTCAAAAACGCCCAGAACCTTTTTGCCCTTCTCAACAGATGGCGAGGGCCGGGGCTGGGCAATGCTTGGCTTTAAGGGCGCAACATTCTGCGGCTTCTGCGGCCTGCCGACTCTTTGTTTAAATATTTCTGCATTGGGCACGGGCACTGCCTCTGTTTCTGTCGATTCTATTGGCTGCTCTAGCCTTTGCTTAACCCTCTCCTTTGCCCCTTCAAGCATTTCGCCTCTTTTTTCCAAAACGCCCTGCTGCTGTTCAAACCTATTTTCAATCCTTTCTTGAACTTTTTCCAAACGTTCTCCAGCTCTGCTTTCCCTTTCTTCCCAACGGTTAATAAACCTTTCGGTGTTTTGCTCATGCCTTTGAATAACTTTTTGCAAGGCCGACTGGGCCTGCTTTGGCGCTTTTTGCAAAACCCCTTGCAAAACTTGCTGCTGTTCTGAGCGTTTTTCTAAGATTTTTTCTTTAACCTCTTCCATTTTCTCACCAGCCTGCTCAGCCTTTTCCTCGGCTTTTTGCATCTTTTCTTCATATTTCTCCTGCAGTTTGCCAAACTGGCTCTCTGCTTCATCACCCTCCTCTAAAGAAAGCTTGCGCATCTCCAAAAGCCGGCGCCTGGCTTGCTTTAAGGCAGCTTCTGCCTTCTCTTCCGGAGTATTGGCAGTGATATCTTCCCATCTCTCCCTTAACTGCTGTAAAAAATAAAAGGGCGATGTCGGGCTTGGCAAAAAGCCCTCCTCCTCTTCCAAAGCCTCGAGGTCGACTTCTTCTATCATCTCTTCCCCATCCAGCGCATCATCAACCCCAACCATTTCCTCCTCTGAAAGATAATACATCACCTGCCCGGTCTCAGGGTCTAAAACGGCGTCGTCTCCCTGCGCCGAAGCCGGCGCGACAGCGAGTAACAGGTAACAGGTAACAGGTAACAGGTAACTAATTAACTTTTTCATAAAAACCCTTCACTGTCCTTTTGGGGTTTAACCCCTTTTCCCTTGAGTAATAGTCGGCAAGGCAATTAATGCCAAAGCCAGCATATAAATGCCGATTGCTATCAAAATCTGGCTGCCAATCGGATCCAAAGATGTCATTTTTTTACCTCCTTTAACAATATAACTCCAATAATAATAAAAGTCAAAGAAGCAAGAACACCGCCTACTAAAACTCTTAAAGAAACAGTTTTCTCAGCCAAAGGCGGCAAGAAATAGGCTGCTACTGAACCAATAAATATTGCCTGGCCGCTATTTAAAAAAACCTTGGCCAGCTCTTTTAACTGAACATCATTTAACCTAAGGCTTAACTTCATCTTAGATTGCTTTTTTTTGAATTGCTTCTTCGGCACCAGAACGAAAAGAATAAAAGCACCAATTGCTGACAATCCCCAACCGATAAAAGTAAAAGCCAGGTAGGTCTCCATCACTCTCACTCTACCAACTCCCGCTCCCCGGCGTCAAGCCTTTTTTAGAATTATCTTTCCACCCCTCCTCGCGCCGCCGGCATAGCCTTTGGCGACGCACGGCAGATGAGGAGGGGACGCCCGATGAATATCGGGCAGGGGTGGTGTAAAGGCTTCCACCCCCCCCACCTGCATGGCTCATGCCATACGTCCTTCCCTCAACTGAGAGGAGGTAAAATTCGTATAGTATAAATGGCTAATTGCTGATTGTTGATTGTTTAAAAAATCCCTGCCTGCCCCGTGACGACACTTCTGAAATAACAGGCCGTACCTGCCCGCCTAAATGTGTAAAGCACTTTTGGCGTGGGGCCGTTTTTCAGAAAGGAGTTTTACGGGACCTTTTTAGATTGGGGGTGAAAATAAATATGATTTCTACAAAAACAGAAAATACAGTTGGACACAATCAAAAACCACAAGTAGACCTGGTATCAAGAAGAGTGTTTCTTAGGAAAACAGTAGAACTGGGTGCAGTGGGGTTTGGAGGATTATTTTTAGCCGGAGACGGAGTTAGAAGAATGTTCTCCACAAAAGTTAAACTTCCTTCACCAGATCACCCCAAGTATGAAACATGTAAAAGGGTAACAGAAAGTGGTGATCCTAGGCCTTGTGGAGATAATATGACAGCTGGACAAGCTGCCAAGGGACTCCTTGGAGGTCTTGAAGCTGAAGTGGGAGTAATTACGACAGTTGGCGCTATTATAGGATTAGGGGTAAAAGCCGCAGCCCACAGAAGGATAGCCAAAGACAGAGAACTTGAGGCCTAATCATAAAATTCTCCTGTTTCTTATCATATAAAGGATTATCCTTTATATGACGTGGCTAGTTTTCTTGGCAAATCCAGCGAATTAAAATAAAAAATCCCGAGGTGTCTTGAGGATATCACCTCGGGGGTGATAATAACAATCCTCATTGACTCCCATTGCCTCCTCCCCAAACTCCTGCTACAATAAAGCCAATGCCCGGGAAAAAACCTTTCAAGAAATTTAAAAAATTCTTCCGCCTGGCTTTTTACCAGCGGATTCTTTATGGGAAAAGAAAAATCAGTTTTCTTGCTATTGCCCTGATCCTCTCCCTTGCCTCCATCCTCCTCCCAACCTTTTCTATCTTGCGCTACGGCCTGCCTTTTGTTTTAAAACTTGGCAAAAATCTTCGCTTAAGCGTTGAGCAAATTTACCCTGAGGAGCTGGAAGTAACTATTAAAAACGGCATTGTCAAAACTAATGTCACCGAACCCTATTTTATAACCATCAAAGAAAAAGACCTTCAAAATCTTTTTACAAAACCTGAAAAGCAGGAAGAAACAGACGCTCAAGAATTTCGCCTCTTGGCAATTGACACCCGGGGCCGGGCTGAAGATTTTGAGCGCTACCAGTCGCTGGCTCTTTTGACTGAAACCAGCCTTGTTTACTACAGCCAGGAAAAAATCAACATCACTCCCCTAAGAAACATTGAGGACTTGACTGTCAACCAAGGCTTTATCATGGAAAAACTAAAGTTTCTTGATAAAAAAAGCCTCACTCCTCTTCTGATCGGCCTCTTGTTCGTCTTGCCGCTCTTTTTTTTGGCTTTTACTTTTATTTCAAAACTTTTGTTTTTCCTCGTCCTTTCCTTGCCAGTCATTTTGATGGTTAAAATCCGCTCTATCCCTGCTCATTTTTCTCAAGTCTACCGCTTTACTGCCGCCATCTCCTTTATCCCCTCCCTTTTGTGGACAGTCCTTGCTTACGTGCCGGCTGCCAGTCAATATTTAGTCGGCGCCAATGCCCTGCTTTACTGCTTAATTCTTGGAATTTCATATTTGGCAATTAACAAAAAACCGTCATGATTTTAATAAAACTTTTAACCATCATCTTTCTGCCTCTATTTCTTTTAAAAGACATTTTTGTCTCAAAACGAAAGCTCGTCAAAAAAATCGGCCTTGGTCTTTCAACTCTCCTTGTTTTCGGCCTTTTATGGAAAAGCGCTTTTGATACCATCTATAACCTGGGAAAAATCAGCTTTTTTGAGGCCGGCATCACCGACGAGCTGACAAAAGTGCCGGTCAGCGGCCCTTCAATGCTGCCGACCATAAAAGACGGCACGGAAATCGAGCTTCACAGCCCCAAAAAATACTTGCTTGAGCGCGGCGATATCGTCTCTTTTAAAAGCGAACAGACCGGCGGCCTTCATTATCTAAAACGCCTCATCGGCCTGCCTGGTGAAGAGGTCGTTATTAAAAACGGCCTTGTTTTGATAAACAACAAGGTTTTGCAGGAAGATTACACTTTAAATAACCTGCCAACCTTTGGCAACAGCTTTTTAATGGACTGCGAGAAAAAAACCATTGATGACGACGCCTACCTTGTCTTGGGCGACAACCGGACTGTCAGCCACGATTCCCGCGTCATTGGCTTTGTCAAAGAGGAAGATATTGACGGCGTTATAAAGCCGGAACAAAGGCCCCAGTTTGTTGACCAAATCCCTGAAAAGACTTTTGATATTTCCATAAACCCTCAAGAGTTTTTAAGAGATTTAAACCAAAAACGCCAGGAAGAAGGCCTGCTGCCTTTGGCTACTCACAGCTTCTTAAATCAATTAGCGGCAGCTCATACCGAGCAAGTCGCCTCCAATCTTGACAATTGGAAAAAGGAAACTGAAGGCCTTGAAGAATTGCTTACCCGGCAAGGCTACCGCTACAACCTGGTCCACCAGTTTGTTACCTTCGGTTACCTTACAAGCCAAAACGTTGTTGAGCAAATCTTTGACTCGCCAAGCGAAAAGCAAAAGTTTTTAACTGCTGAATTTACTGAAGTCGGCATTGGCGTTTCTGAAGCCCAAAACAAAGAATGCGCTTTTCCGGTCATTTCCGTCATTTTAAGCTGGCCGGCGACTCCTACCTATGCTCAGGATTTAAGCGCCTTTTGGAGCGAGCAGAAAACCAAAACCACCCAGACTTTAACTGCCTTGCAAACCTTTGTCAACTCTCCGCGAGTTGACCAGCAAAAACTAAGAGAACTAATCAATAGCGTGGCCGAAGCCTCAACAATCGCTTCAAGAATTGACAGCAAGATCAAAAACCAGCAGCCGCTTGACCAGCAGGACTACCTTGACATGGACCGCTACCGCAGCCTCGCCGGCCAAATAAATGCTTCTCTAAAAGAACTGTTTGGGGAGTAAAAGACTTCATTGTTCAATTGTTCTATTACTCCATTGTTCGATTGTTAAATGGCTAATTGTTGATTGTTTACCACCTAACCTTAGAAAGGTCCGTCCTCGGAGTATTCCAGCCTGCCCGGAGCATTTCGGGGACGAACCTTTCTGGAATCTCCAACCAACCACTTCCTCTTAACTGTATAATAACTGCCCCACGATCCCGCCAAAAGCCGTGGCATTTAGGCGGGCAGGCGCGGGTTGATTATTATACAGCCTATAATTCCCCTCCATATTTTCTCTAACTCAACTGCTCTTTTTATCTTCAGCGACTTTCGCATCTTACGCATTTTTCGCAACCTTCGCGTGCCTATTGACAAGAAGAAGAAGAAAAAGTAAACTACGCAGTAGTTAAGTAAAAAAATAGCTTTTTCTAAAGGAGGCACAAAAATGATGGCTAAATCAAAAGACAGACAGCAAGGGGTTTATTCAATCGAAGATTCTCTGGCTCCCTATTCTGTTAAATGGAAAATGCCGCCAGAGGTTTCTCAAATATCAGCAGTCAGTGATTTTAGAATTGCTGTAAGAATTGCTCTTGCTCGTGAAGATGATGTCTGCAATAGAAGACAAGGAGGACAAGGCATGATCTTCTTTCATCCTTGGATAGCTCATACATCTTTACCTGATGCTAGGGCTGGTGCAGCAGTCTTCTATGACGCCTTTTCTGAGTATTGTGCTGCAAATAATCTAGAGCCTCTTGATACTTTAATCAGGAATGGAACGCCTGAATTAGAAGCCAAATCTTTCTTGGAATACGCTGGTGCTATGCGCTCGATGATTAACCAAGCTTTAGAAAGACAAAGATAGTTTGCCTTTTTACTTCTGCTAATTCGTTTCTCAATTTTGAATTTCTATCGTCTGGCGCTTTCCGCATTTTACGCACCTTCATTATCCCCCTCACGAAACCGCCAGGGTGGAGCCTTTTGACTGCCGCAGCTTATCAATCAGCCACCTAAACACTCAACGACAATAGCCCCACCCCTACCAGTAGCTGACAGACAAAAATGATAATCGAGTATTTGTTGGCTTGTTTTGCTTTTATAGGAAACTCTTTTCTCAGTCCGTAATAATAAACCGCTCCTGCCAAGATCGGGCTGAAAAATTCTGTTAAAATTACCTTAGTTTTTTCGTCTTTGGTTAATGGCCCATCGACTTTAGTATTTTGCTTTATCTGCTTTTTTATAAAAAAAGCGGCCACAAAACAGCCTAAAGCTATCAATCTGATTATGTCTCCAGTCATCAATCATCACCTCCCCCTATAATCTGTAACGTTTTATGATATTATACAATAAAATGCCCCAAAAAAACTTTCAGAAAATAACTCTATACCGCCATGTTAACATGGTAATATGATGATACACTCCCCCCTCCAAAACCCAACCACTAAATCCCACAAGCGCTAACTCCGGCTTCTTACCATTCTATCCTTTTAGGCGATACAGGCACAGGCGATGAAAACCAACTCGAGGTTGCCCAAGCAGTCAAAAAGCACTGCGACAAATACAAAAACTGCCAAGCAGTTTTTATTTTAGGCGATGTTATTTGTGATGAGGGCATCAAAAGCGTTGATGACATTCAATTTAGAACCAAGTTTGCGGCGGCGGCTCCACTCCAAGAAAAATCTACCCGCCCCACGAAGGAGAATTTTATTTTGAAGGCAATGGTTTTTTATCTCACAATTCCTAAATTTTTAAGCGGCAGTTCTAATTTCCAGCCTGCCTGAAGCAAACGAGGCTCATCAATCAAACCAGGATAGCCGTCTTTGTTTAAAGAAATTGCCTCGCTTACCCTGCTGCTATCGCCCAACTGATTGCCGGCTATTGACAACAAACTATCGCCTTCTTTTATGGTGTAGATAAAAGTTTCCCCCTCTGCTTTTTGCGATCCGTATGAAGGGCAGACCACCCCCGAGTTTTCAACCCTGCCGGTAACGCTTTCCTTTAATTTTTTGCTCATCCAAATTTTAATTTGTTTATATTTGTTAAATCAGTGCTGGAATCTATCTCTAAAGGTCCGGCGCCTGTTGCCGCCGATTTGGCACAGGTTTTGACATTGGCATTTTGTATCTTATATGAAAAACTATGTTCTAAATATTCATTGTGCCGGTTTATCCGGTTAAAAACTGCTCCTGTAGTAACGGCAATTAGAAAGAAAAATCCATAAACTATCAGCTCGCCCTTTTTCCTGGAGCGTATAAGGTCGCGCAAGCTTAAAAGAATAACTGAGACTATGGTTATTTTAAAAAGTCCGCCTAATAAATTCAGCCTCATAAATCTAAAGTATAATACAAGACTTTGCTATTGCCGCGTAGGCGGTGATAAAAAATTACGAAATGGTAAAAATACCAGCAAGGACCGTCTCTGATATGGGGAAATTACTTCTTTTTAACAAAAGGTAAAAGCTCATCCAACGTTAGAAGTTTGGCTGGTTTGGCATGTTTGATGAGGGCTAAGCTCGGATTGTGAGAAAAGCCAATGTATTGAATAGTCTTGCCAAGACTGACGGCCTTGTCAATTGCCGGTAAAAGGTCAGTGTCCGAGCTTAAAAGAACTGCCTTGTCATAAAAATCTTCATAAGCGCCGATTAAAATATCAATGGCTATTTTTACATCAACACCTTTTTCATGATAACCGTCGCTTTTTAAAATATAGCCGCGATAAATGTCGATCTTTTGTTTTTCCAGAAAACTAAAAAGCTTTCTCTGGTTTTTGAAAAGTTTAAAGCTTTTTCGATTGCCTTTCTCAGTCCGAATGGCACCGACATAGTAAGAGGTCTTAACCAATTTGTCTCCACCAACCAAAAGTTTAACAAAACCAATAAAGTCAAACTGAAGTTGATTTTTAACTTTTATCTCTTTTAGACGATGGTAAAAGTTAGAGCCATCAATAATAACAAAAACTCGCTGTTTGCCTTTG
>Ga0180437_10011160_pt1 | contig 10826 bp, 8 predicted proteins | sample SS_ome_4_FD_132410 | JGI IMG/M metagenome (GOLD analysis project Ga0180437, IMG submission 132410) | Hypersaline lake sediment archaeal communities from the Salton Sea, California, USA - SS_3_D_1 metaG | ecosystem: Environmental > Aquatic > Non-marine Saline and Alkaline > Hypersaline > Sediment... | reverse complement strand
CCCACGCCCTACTATGGCCTGCAGCACGTCGAGATCACCGTCGGTCACGGCACAGGCGTCCACGGCGATTACGCCCTGTGGCTGCAGCGGGAACACCCCCATCGGTGGGCACGCCTGGGTTCCACGCCGCCCGGGCCGTCCCGCCTGGGCGCTGAGGGCTGCGGGTCGTTCCCCCTGGAAGAGCCCTACCACCACACGGCTTACGTGGCTGACCGCACGATCGCTTACCTGCGCCAGGCGACCGGCCAGGGGGCCCCCTTTTTCCTGATCTGCTCCTTCCCCGATCCGCACCACCCTTACTGCCCACCACAGCCATGGGACCGTGCCTACTCTCCCGAAGAGGTCGTCCCGCCGGTAGGGCGCGAAGGCGAGTTGAACGACCTGGCGCCGTTCTTCCGGCAGATCTACGAGAAACCGTTGCCGTTGAGCGGCCGCAACCGCCCGACTAGGATGCCCCAGGCGCAGCGGCTGGAGATCCTGGCCTACACCTACGGCCTGGTCTCGCTGATCGATCGCCACGTCGGCCGCGTGCTGGCCGCGCTCGACGAACTGGGGTTAACCAGCGACACCGTCGTCCTCTTTCTGTCCGACCACGGTGACCTGATGGGCGATCACGGCCTGTTGAACAAGGGGCCGTTCCACTTTGAGGGCCTGCTGCGGGTGCCGATGATCTGGCGCTGGCCGGGCCGGTTCCGACCCCGGCACAGCCCGGCACTGGCCAGCCTGCTCGACGTGCCGCCGACGATCCTCGACCTGGCCGGGGTGCCGATCCCGGAAGGGCCGACCTCGCCTGAAGCGCCGCAACAGCCACCTGCCTGGCCGGGCCGCTCGCTCGTGCCGCTGCTGAGGGGCCAGGTTGACGCCGTGCAGGACTCGGTCGTGATCGAAAACGACGAGGACTATCTCGGCCTGCGCCTGCGCACGCTCGTCACGCCGACGCACAAGATCACCACCTACACCGGCCACCGTGGCCCGGAGCCGTACGGCGAGCTCTTCGACCTGGCGGACGATCCCGGCGAGTTGCACAACCTGTGGGCCGACCCGGGACATGCCGCCCGGCGCGGGCAACTGATCGAGGCCCTGCACCATCGGCTGACCGAGACCGACGTCGCTCTGCCCCGCCGCCTGGGGCACGCCTGACGACGACTGTCTCCCAGGAGCTCCGCATGACCAGCTCGATCGCTTATCCCCCCTTCACTCCCTGCCATCCCTCCCCTCCCTCCCGCAAATCCTGTCCATTCGCAGAAAGGAAATTACCATGAAAATCACAAACGTTGAAACGTACCCCGTCTGGGGCGGCGCCCGCAATTTTCTCTTCTTGGTCGTGGACACCGACGAGGGACTCTATGGCGTCGGTGAGGCGGGCATCACCGGACGCGAGTTGGCTGTAACAGGGGCTATCGAGCATTTCAAACCCCTGCTCATCGGCCAGGACCCGTTCCGCATCGAGCACATCTGGCAGACGCTCTTCCGCGGCGGCTTTTTCCCTGCCCAGCGCATCCTGTCGGCCGCCATCTCGGCCATAGACATCGCCCTGTGGGACATCAAGGGCAAGGCCCTGGGCGTGCCGGTCTACGAACTGCTCGGCGGCCGCGTGCGCGATAAAGTGGTCTGCTATCCTCACAACGTCGGCCACGGGATGGAGGTGGAGCCTTTGGTCGAGTCGTGCCTGCAGACCAAGGAGGAAGGGTGGAAATTCGTGCGTTGGGGCCTGCCCAATGACGGCCAGGTCCTGGAGCCACGCCAGGCCGTCCTGCGGGCGGTCGAACAGTTTGCCGCCGTCCGTGAGGCCATCGGCGACGAGATCGAGATCGCCTTTGACGTGCACACCCGCCTCGACCTGCCCGACGCCGTCTGGCTCTGCCAAGAAGTCGAGCCCTTCCGCCCCTTCTTTATCGAGGACCCGCTGCGCTGCGAGAACCCTGATTCCTTCAAGACGCTGCGGCCGCGCACGACCGTCCCCCTGGCCTCGGGCGAACAGTTCAGCTCCAAGTGGGAGTTCCGCCCCCTCATCGAGGAGGAGTGGATAGATTACGCCCGCGTTGACCTGTGCATCGCCGGCGGCTTTACCGAGGCCAAAAAGATCGCTGGCTGGTGCGAGACCCACTACATCAAGCTGGCCGTCCACAACCCCCTGGGGCCGGTCTCGACGGCGGCGTGCCTGCAGTTGAACCTGGCCTGCCCCAACTTTGGCGTGCAGGAGCAACCGCGCCGCCCAGGCACGACGCTGACCGATGTCGTGCCCGTGCAGCCCGAGTGGGAGGACGGCTACCTGCTGCCGCCTACCCGTCCCGGCCTGGGGATCGAATTCGACCGCCAGGCAGCAAAGGAACACCCCTTCCAGATGGCCGAGCTACCCCACCTCCGCCGCCGGGATGGCTCTTTCACCAATTGGTGACAATGAACCGCCAAAGCACAGAGAAAAAGACTTATCCTGTCAATCTTGTGAATCCTGTCCAAGGAGAAAAAAGCATGAACATCATTCTGGTGATCTTTGACTCACTGCGCAAGGACTGCCTGGGCGTCTATGGCTCGCCGCCGTGGGGTGAGGTGCACACGCCCCACTTTGATGCCTTTGCCCGCCAGTCGCTGGTGATGACCCGGGCCTACCCCGAGTCCCTGCCCACCCTGCCCGCCCGCCGGGCCATCTACACCGGGCGCCGGGTGTATCCCTTTCACAACGGCGACTTTCGCCTCAAGGGCGACTTTGTCGGCGCGCCCGGCTGGGGCCCGATCCCCGAAGAACAGCCCACGCTGGCCGAGATGCTGAGCCAGGCCGGCTACCGCACCGGCCTGATCGCCGACGTCTACCACATGTTCAAACCGTCCAAGAACTTTTGGCGCGGCTTTGACCAATGGACCTTCCTGCGCGGCCAGGAGATCGACCCGGCCCGCTCCGGGCCACGGCTGACCCAGGAAGAGATCGATTACTGGCTGCCGGCAGAGATGTTCGGCCGCGGCCAGGCAAGGATAGACTTTATCCAGCAGTGCATCACGAACATCCGCGACCGCCGCCGGGAGGAGGACTATTTCGCACCGCGCGTCCTCAAGGAGGCTGCGCTGTGGCTGGAGCAGAACCAGGACGCAGACAAATTCTTCCTCACCGTCGAGTCTTTCGACCCGCACGAGCCGTGGCTGATCCCGCCGCATTACCTGAGGATGTACTGGCGCGGGGAGGGCCACGAGCAGGTCGTCTCGGCCTACGGCGACGTGAGCGCGCTGGACGAGGCGCTCGTTGCCCGCACCCAGGCCAACTACAGCGGCGAGGTGACGATGTGCGACCGCTGGTTCGGCTACTTTTTGGAGAGCCTGCGCGTGCTGGGCCGGCTGGAAGACACGGCCATCGTCTTTACCTCCGACCACGGGCACTCTATCGGCGACCGGGACTACCTGGGCAAGCGCGGCTACCCGTCCACTCCCGAGGTGTTCGACCTGCCGCTTTTGATCCGCTTCCCGGGAGCGGAACACGCTGGCGTGGCGAGCGACCTCCTGGTTCAGCACCACGACGTCACGGCCGCGATCCTGGAATTCGCTGGCGTCGCGCCGCCCGAGGAGATGGAGGGCCAGTCCTTCCTGGCACCGGCCCTCGAAGCGCGCCCCGGCGGCCGCGACCACGTCACCGTCGGCTGGGGCTCGGCAGTGACGGCCATCACCGACCGCTGGTGGTTCAACGCCAAGGTGGACGGGACCGGCGTGCTGCTCTACGACCTGGCGGCGGGCGACCCGTTCGCGCGCAACGCCGCCAGCGAGCACCCTGACGTCGTGAACGACCTCTTTGCCCAGGTGGTGGCCGACGCTGGCGGGGGGTTTCCGGACTGGCTGGTCGAACTGGCCCGGAACCAGGCCGACGCGCCCGGCTGCAGCGAACTGGTGGCACGTGCGTAGCGAGCCTAACCACTCTCACCCTTCTTCGTGTCTTGGCGTCTTGGCCGTAAGGAGGACGGCTTTGTCCCTGCTCCCCCGAAATGGGCATTGATCTTTGACTCGATCTGTGGTATGATAGCTATGTCGAGTAAAACGTAGCATCATCGCAGCCCTTGTCTCAGTCGTCGTTTGCCGGGGAGGGTCGTATGCCAGATGACAGCCGATCGTTGCCGTGGGAGTCATCCCGCTGGCGATCGGCTGTCTCTTGTTTAGGTTTATTGATTCCGCCAAAGTCTTGTAGCTGATTTTGCATACCCAACGTGCCTACTGAGCAACTTGTTGCAATACATAGCTGAAAACTTTGAAAGGAGATTTCAAGGATGAATATCCCGACAATAGGCGGAGCAAGGGGGATCTTTGAGGTTTTTGTGCCAGGTCTTTTTCTGATTCTGAATGTTGGTTTGGTTGTTTACCTATTGCCTTGGGTCGACAATGAAACGAAGGATTTCATTCTTGCCAGTGCCTCAAACCCGGTGCTCCTGCTAGTGATCGGCGTGGGCTTTGGATATCTGACCGGTGTACTCCTACGCATGCTCCGAACTGATCTGCCAGAAAGATGGGCGACTTGGTGGCTTCAGACTTTCGATCGTGGTGCTCGTCAGGAAAATGGTGAATACAAGCTGTACGCCTGCGATAGATTTCCATATATTGACTGGCTCGGGGAAGAGTGCCAGGAATACCTGCCCAGCGAAGCCCAAGAGTTCTATGAAAATGCGTGGGCCAACTATAAGAGGCCAGGTAGGCAGAATAAACAATTCTTCAATTTCTGCAAAATTATGATCAACTCCAATGATGAGAGAGCTGCGAACGAAATCCAAGCCGCTGAATCCCTAAGCCGCTATGTCGGCTATATGTTTCATGCACTTGCCATAGCTTTTCCTCTGATGTTTTTTGCGGTCGTCTCGCGTTACATCGTTTTCCGTCAAATAACAGCAGGTCCGCTAATTGTGTTGATTGCATATTGCTGGGCTATGACAGGAATATTGAGACGCTTCAGATTCATTCGATTCAAAGAGGTAGAGACTGTCTTTGCAGCAAGCTTTGCCAACAGATCCATCTTTGAGGAAAAGCGTGCAGCAACAGACCCAAAAAACGTTCTAAAGATTATCCCAAACTGGCTTCGGCATCTGCTCAATCTGCAAAAACAAGATTGTAGCACCAAAGACCCTCACTGGACGAAGGTGCAGTAGCGCCTCTTATAAGGAACAGAATATGATTGTAGACCAGGCAAGATCCATGCGAGAAGACAAAGTGCTATTCAATCGATCGGGTTACGGAATGGTCATGGTTCCCAGCATTCCACACAAGGGCAGGGAATGTGGTGGTCACCTGATGGTAAAGCCGGCAGGTGATTTCAACCACGTAAGCGATATGCTTGCACAGCCTGACGAATGGTGCAGATACCATCTACTGTGCGCAATCGCTGAGAAGGCCTTGCTTGAAGTTCTGCCCAGCCTGAACGGCGAATCGCTCAACTGTTTCAGATGCTAAAGAACACCTGTCCATAGGGCAAGGAAATTCAGAACGTGAAGCCGGGAATTGACCGCACGACTGTTTTGTCCAAGATCAGACAGACGGTTGGAGACAACTCCGCCGAGGGTAGGGTCAAGGATACTCTGATCTTCTGTATCGAGGACGGAGCGTTGCTTCAGGACGCCCAGTTCTGGCAGGTCAGGTACACGCACCAAGACCACACCCATGACCGGGCTTTCATCTTCTATCCCACGACAAAGTGGGAATTCAGGGCCGACGGCGAACTCAGACACTTTTCTGTGGGAGCCATTCTGTGGCGACAGCTTGACGATGAGCCTGAGCGGCGATATTGCCTCTTTCGTCGCCGAACGCACCCCATTGGCTATTACACCATCCCGGCCGGACACCTTGAGATGGGCGAAGATCCACAGGCCGCCGCTTTGAGGGAGGCCTACGAGGAGACACAATTGAGCGTGGTGTCCGTCGAGCTCTTTGGCGAAGAAGAGATCAAGGAGGAGTGCAGGAGGGGTGCAGACTATCATTTCTGGTACGTGTATCATTGCCGCTGTACTGGCGAACCCAGGCTGAGCGACGAAGCCGACGTCATCGGCTGGTTCACGCGGGACGAAATCGTGAACGAACTCCCGCTTACCAGGCCAACGGGCCATTTCCTGGGCAAGCTGTTCGACGAAACACCACAAAGAGTTAGAAAGAGCTAGAAAACGCTCATGGTTATGGAGGTTCAATCATGCCCAGAACGCGCGACCTGGGGATTCCTTTTGAAGGCACGCCGGGACCCCTGAATGCCATCACCGACGTTCAGGGCGTACAGGTGGGTCACACGACGCTCGTATCCGGCACGGGGAAATTGCAGGTGGGCCAGGGGCCGATCAGGACCGGCGTCACGTCCATCCTGCCACGGGGCAAAACGTACGATCCTGTCTTTGCTGGCTGGTATTCCCTGAACGGCAACGGTGAAATGACCGGCACGACCTGGGTCGAAGAGTCGGGCTTCCTGGAAGGGCCGATTGCGATCACGAACACGCACAGCGTCGGCATGGTGCGAGACGCGGTCGTGGCCTGGGTGTACGAAAACGGCCTTTACGACCCGATCTCGGCCAACGTTTTCTGGAGCCTGCCGGTCGTCGCCGAGACGTACGACGGTCGCTTGAACGACGTCAATGGCTTTCACGTCAAACGAGAGCACGTCTTTGCCGCCCTGAACAATGCCTCAACCGGCCCCGTGGCAGAGGGGAACGTCGGCGGTGGGACAGGCATGGTGTGCCACGAGTTCAAAGGCGGCATCGGTACGGCCTCCAGAAAGCTCGAGGCCGAAAGTGGCGGCTACACGGTTGGCGTCCTGGTTCAAGCCAACCATGGCGCCAGGCACAGCCTGACCGTCGCTGGCGTCCCCGTCGGGCGCGAGATCGCCGACCTGCAGCCGATCCTTCACTCCGGAGACCGGGCTCCCGAGGCTGGCTCGATCATCGTCGTCGTCGCCACGGATGCGCCGCTTCTCCCCCATCAGCTCAAACGACTGGCCAGGCGCGTCCCGCTGGGCATTGCCCGGGTTGGCGGGATGGGGACCAATGGCTCGGGGGACATATTCATCGCCTTTTCGACGGCCAATTCTGGCGCGGCGCGCCGCAGGGGGATCTCGAAACTCGAGGTGCTGCCCAACGACGGGATGACGCCGCTTTTCGAAGCGACGGCCTACGCCACAGAGGAAGCCATCGTCAACGCCCTGGTGGCCGCAGAAACGCTGGTCGGCATCAACGGCCATACCTTCTATGCGCTGCCACACGACCGGCTGAAGCAAGTGTTGAGGAAATACAACCGCCTGGTGGAGTGAAACCAGGCCACTCGAGGGAGCTCCGCGCAAAAGGGTGTTTCGACGTGCAGATCATCAACCTTCCCCCTGATGACGAGGAGACGATCCGCCAGGCGGCGGCTCTGTTGGTTCAGGGCTTCAAAGAGCATTGGCCGGATGCGTGGCCCGACATGGAGGCCGCGCTGGAAGAGGTGCAGGAGTCTCTTGTCCCAGACCGGGTCAGCCGCGTGGCGGTTGACGGGCGCGGCACGGTCCTGGGCTGGATCGGCGGGATCCGCCAGTACGACGGGCACGTCTGGGAGATCCACCCCCTTGTCGTGCATCCAGACCACCAGGGCCAAGGGATCGGCCGTGCCCTCGTCGCCGACCTGGAAGCGCTCGTCAAGGAGCGCGGCGGCCTCACGCTCTGGGTCGGCACCGACGACACGGATAACATGACCACGCTCTCGGGCGTGGACCTGTACCCCAACGTCCTGGAGCACCTGGCCCGGATCGGCAACCTGCGCCGCCACCCCTACGGGTTCTATCAGAAGGTTGGTTTTGTCGTCGTGGGGGTGATGCCCGATGCAAACGGGCCGGGGAAACCAGACATCTATCTGGCCAAGCGGGTGTGAGGAATCGCTCTGGAGGAGAAAAATGCCGATCCACAAGCGTGACCCATGGACCGACGTCAAAACCTATCACGGCCTGGCGGCCGACCAGGTCATCTCGGCCCTACAGAAAGAGATTCGACGCGGCAACACAGAGAATGCTGTCCTGCTCGCCTACGAGATGGCCATCACCAGTCCGGCCATGGAAGATTATCTGTGGCAGCGATTGATGGTCATTTCGGTCGAGGACGTTGGCTTTGGAGAGCCAAGTGCGGCGACGACGATCAATGCCCTCTACCAGATGCTTTGCACTCTCGACCGGAGCGTGGGTGAGCGCAAGCTCTTTGCCGTCCACGCCGTCCGTTACCTGTGCCGCTGCCATAAAGATCGCTCCAGCGACGAAATGGTCAACTGGGTCGCCCACGCCGTGGCGCGAGGCGAGGCCAAGCCGACGGTGCCGGACTATGCCCTGGACATGCACACCGCCCAAGGACAGGCCATGGGCCGTGGCCTGCGACATTTCCTCGAGGTGGGAGCGCAAATCGCACCTGAGCTGCCGGATCGCGATCTGACCTATCGCCGGCGGATCATAAGGATGCTTGATGGGGGAGAATTTTAAATCCTTGACAGTTCACCTAAACTCGTGTAAAGTATAGAGAGGACTGCCTGGGTTACAAGTTGCTGGGGGGAGCTATGAGCGAGGGGGCTGTTTTCAACAACTTTGACCTGCACATCGGCCGGGGACGGCGCGGCACCTATCCTGTCTCGGTCTACTACTCCCCTGCTGGCGAGACGGCGGACCCGGTTCAGGTAGCCGTCGTGCTCGACGACGAGCCGATGCGCCGCTGGTTGGGGCGCCTGCGAGACGGCTCTACCGAGCAGGGTGACCTGATAGGCCTCGGCCAGCGCTTGGCGGGTTACCTGCTGCCGCCGGGGCCGGTGCGCGATCTCTACCAGCGCAGCCTGGGGATGGCCCAGCCCAGAGGCCTAAAGCTGCGTCTGCGCCTGCGCATCTCCCCGCCGGAACTGGCCGCGCTGCCCTGGGAGTACGCCTACGACGAGGAAAGCGGCGATTTCTTTGCCCTCAACCCGCAGGTCGTATTGGTACGCTACCATAGCCAGCCAGTACCGCACCGTTCGGTCGCCAGCCACGCGCCCGTGCCCATCCTGGCCCTGATCGCCAACCCACCGGGCACCTTGCCCCTCGAGGCAGCCAGAGAGGTGCGCAACTTGATCCAGGCCCTCGGTCGCCTGCTGGACCGAGACCGGGTCCGCATCGACGTGCTCTTTAGCGGCGCGCCAGAGGAACGGCGCGAGATCGAAGCCTTGACCGCCGATCGGGCCGGCGCCCGGTTGCTGCCTGGCCTGGCGACGGTTGATGCCTTGCGCGACGCACTGCGCCAGGCGTATCGGGTTATCCATTACGTCGGCCACGGCGTATTCGACGAGGGTACAGGGGGGGCGCTGTTGCTGACCGACGAGGAGGGCCGCGCCGCCCGGGTCGGTGCCCAGGCACTGGCGCGGGAGTTGCGCGGCTCCAGCGCGGCCGTGGTCGTGCTCAACGCCTGTCAGTCGGCGACCGAGAGCGTGACACAGTCGTTCATGGGGCTGGCCCCCAACCTGATCCGGGTCGGCGTCCCGGCCGTGGTGGCAATGCAGTACGCCATCCCCGACGGCAGCGCGGTGCACTTTTCTCGCGCCTTGTACAAGGCGTTGGCCGATGGCTGGCCACTGGATGCCGCCCTGACCGAGGGGCGCAAGGCGATCGGCGCCCACATCACGGTCGATGACATGGACTGGGGCATCCCGGTCCTGTTCATGCGATCGAGCGACGGCGTCCTCTGGAAAGAGGAAACTGGCGAGATTGCCGTTGGCCAGGAATGCGTCCTCCAGATCGGTACCTCCCACGGCAGCGTGGTCAACCGCGCGCCAACAGGGTATCGCCCCCGGCCCCAGGCTCGCCCTGCTCCAGTTTTTCTACGCCCGCGCGCCTTCCCTGGCCTGCTCGACAGAGAGGCCGAGCTCGGCGCGGCGACGGCGGCTCTCGAGGCCGCCATGCCGGTCGAGTTCCACGGCCAGGCTGGGCTGGGCAAGACCGTGCTCCTGCGCCACCTGGCGTACGATTTTCCCGATCCCTCCTTTCCTGATGGCGTCGCCTACCTCTCGGCCCGTAGCCAACCGGTAGCCGACTTGCTCCAATCCCTCTTTGACGCTTTCTACGCCAGCGATGCGCCCCTCAAGCCCACCGAGGCCCAGATCCGGCATGCCCTGCAGAGCAAGCGCGCCCTCGTCCTGCTGGACGACGTAGACCTGGGGCGGGACGACGTTGAGGCGCTGATGGGCGCCGCGCCAAACTGCGCTTTCCTCCTGGCCTCGCTGAGGCGTCATCTCTGGGGCGAAGGGCGCAGCCTGGCCTTGCACGGCCTGCCAACGGAGGACGCCCTGGCGCTGGTGGAACGAGAACTGGGGAGACGGTTGACACCTGAGGAGCAGCCATCTGCCCAGGCCCTGTGCACTGCGTTGGAAGGCCATCCCCTGCGCATCTTTCAAACGGCCGCGATGGCTCGGGAAGAGGGGCTTTCGCTGGCCGAGGTAGCCCGCCAGATGCAGGTGCCTGCGCCGGCGGAAGAGATGACAGCCTCGATCTTGAAGGGGCTCGGCGAGCCGGAACGGCGGGTCCTGGCAGCGCTCGCCGCCCTGGGCGACGCCCCTCTTCACGCCGAGCACCTGGCCGCCCTGACAGAGCTGGCCGAGGTAGCGCCCCTCCTGGAGGCCTTGCAGCGACGCGGCCTGGTTGAGACCCATAGCCCCCACTACAGCCTGACCGGCACGCTGGCGCAAGACCTGGGACAGACGCTGGACCTGGCGCCATGGAAAGAGCGGGCCCTGGCCCATTTTGCGGCCTGGGCAGAAGAAGGCCGCCCGGCTCACGCCCGCCTGTTGGAAGACGCCAGCGCCATCTTGCAGGTGCTGGGCTGGGGAGTGAGCGCCCGCCGCTGGGCAGAGGT
>Ga0180437_10011159_pt1 | contig 10827 bp, 9 predicted proteins | sample SS_ome_4_FD_132410 | JGI IMG/M metagenome (GOLD analysis project Ga0180437, IMG submission 132410) | Hypersaline lake sediment archaeal communities from the Salton Sea, California, USA - SS_3_D_1 metaG | ecosystem: Environmental > Aquatic > Non-marine Saline and Alkaline > Hypersaline > Sediment... | reverse complement strand
GTAGAATTTGTCCGGATCGAGGGTCGCACGCAACACGGTCGGCTTGCCCGCGAAATCCTGTTTCACGGCGATGGTAAAGTGCGGCTTTTTCCGAAAGCCGAGATAGATATTCGTGATATGGTAGTTACGCTCTTTTGCAATCAAGGTCTGGAACCAGGGTTCTCCGCTATAATCTTTTCCCTGTAGATAGGGATAAGGGCCTGTGTATTCAAACTGCTTGCCGGAGGCATCGAGAAATCCCACATCCACGAACGCGTCACTGGCCTCCCGCAAGACCTGAAGATACCGCCGCATGTCGTCGGGCGTGGGCGGAAGCTCGAAGTCGTCCCGATGGAAGAGGTTGAAAATATTGACCACACGTTCCTGCAAAAACAGATCAATGGTATTCCCCTGGCTCGTGGCGATGGTCGTCAGGTGCAGTTTGCCACTCTCTTGCAAGGTCAGGTTGAGCTGGAAATGGAAATAGAGAGAAAGAATCCCCAAGGGGACAAGAAAGGAGAAGGAGAGCCCGATCTGAAGCTGGCGCCGAAGCCTGCGAAAATACTCTCTCGTGTCCGTGATCCTTGCGGAGGCAACGTCGTCTTTCGGACCGGTTGCTGTGGGACCTTCGGCCTGGCGATTCATTTTCTTTCGGTCTTCCTATCCTGCATGCTCTCCGCCTATTGAGACCCGAGTCCTACTCGCCCGGCTTCCTGTCCGGACGATCGAGCCGGTGACGATCGTCTGTGCGTAACACCTGCTCTGCGAGCCTCTTCAATTCCTCGATGTTGCCGTCTTTCTTCACCGATGCGGCGGCGGCTCGGGCAAGGCTCAAATCGACGCATTCCGTCGAGAAGCTATGAATGATGAACGGAAGGGGTGGAATGCGATTCCCGAGTTGTTCAACCATTCGGTGCCCTTCCAACGTGAGGATTTCATCGTCCAGGATCAGAAGGTCCAACGTATTGTCTCTCCGGATGATTTGGGACAGATCGTTCCCGTCCTCCGCAAGCAGCACGAAATATCCTTCTGAAGCAAACTCGCGCCTGAGAAACTGACGAATACGGGGGTTCCGATCTGCTATCAGAACCGTAACTCTTCTTTCCATTATGAAGTCTTACTTAAACGGGAGGTTTTCCGAAGACATGATGCAACCGTTGTGCCAGTAACGGCCGATCAAGGAAAGATGAATTCAGGGTCTATGGAGCAGCGGGTTTTCTCAGATGGTGAGTTTCTGGAGGGATGATCTGGTGGGGTGGTTTGTCAATATTCTTTACAGATTGTAAAACTCTATCAAGGCCTTGGAGCAAGGCGCGGGGCTAAGCCTCTTCGTCTTCCTCGACCCTGGTCTTGATCTGAATCTGATACCTATCGATCTTGGACATGAGGGTGGGACGAGAAAGGCCGGTGAGCTTCGCTGCGCGACTTCGGTTGCCTCCGGTGATGTTGAGGGCTTCCGTGATCAGGATCCGAGTGAATTGATCCATCAGACTCTCGAAAGGATGTCCTTCCGACGGAGGGGAACTGAGCATTTCGTTCACCCATTTTCGCATCGTCTCCTCTACCGTCTCTCCGTCTGCGGAGGTGGCAGCGCTCTTCTCACGAATCGCACGTGACACATTTTCAGGACCGATCGGCACGCCGCGGCTGAAGACGAGGGCCTTCTGAATGGTGTTGGCCAGCTCCCGAACGTTACCCGGCCAAGCCTCACCCATCAGTGACTGTTTTGCCTCTTCGGTGAGTCCAGGGTTCTCAATGTCCATCTCCCTGGAGAAGCGACCCAGGAAATAGTCAGCCAGCAGTGGAATGTCCTCTGCCCGTTCCCGGAGAGGCGGGAGTCGCAGGGTCACCACCTTCAAACGATAGTACAGATCCTCCCTGAACTTGCCCTCCTCAAGGGATTTTTCCAGATCACGGTTCGTAGCCGCGACGATGCGGACGTCTACCGGGATGGGTTGCTGGCCTCCAAGACGTTCGATGCTTCTCTCTTGGAGTAAACGAAGGATCTTCGCCTGAATGCTGAAGGGCATATCGCCGATCTCGTCCAGGAACACGGTGCCGCCGTTGGCCTGTTCTATCTTGCCCACACGGCGGCGGGCGGCCCCGGTAAAAGCTCCTTTCTCGTAGCCAAACAGCTCGCTCTCCAGCAGGGTGTCCGGAATGGCTACACAGTTGATGACCAGGAATGGTTCTTCCGCCCGGAGGCCGTGCTGATAGATGGCGCGCGCTACGAGTTCCTTGCCGGTTCCAGACTCTCCGCGGATCAGGACCGTTGCGTCTGTGGAGGCAACGCGTCCAATGTCCTTGTACACTTCCTGCATCACCTTGCTTCGGCCGATCAGAGCATCGGCCTTATCCGACTGAGGAAGTGCGTCCATCTCCACCTTCGATCGCATCAGCCGACCCGCTTCCAGGGCTTGGTTGATCAGGGCCAATATGTCCGGGATCTCGAAAGGCTTGGTCACGTAATCAAAGGCCCCCAATTTGGTTGCCTCGATGGCCGTGTCAGTGGTACCGTGAGCGGTCATGATGATGACAAAAAGCTTGGGTTCCAGATCATGGATGATTCCAAATGCCTCCAGCCCGTCCATTCCCGGCAAGCGCACGTCCATGATGGCGAGATCCGGCACCTCCTTCTTCACCAATTCGACGCCTTCTTCGCCGGTGGGCGCGGTCCGAACGGTGTGCCCCTCCTCGATCAGGATCTTCTCGAAGCTCTGTCGCAGCTGTGCATCGTCGTCAACGATCAGGATTGTTCCCAACTCTTGTCCTCCCGACACGGCAGGGTGATGATGAATGTCGTACCCAGCCCCTCCTCTGACTTAAGACTCAACCGCCCGCCATGCTGTGCAATGATCCTCATAGCGATGCTCAGGCCTAGCCCAGTGCCTTCCTCCTTGGTACTGAAAAATGGCTCGAAGACGTTTTCCTGAACTTCGGCGGGAATCCCCGGGCCGTTGTCCCGAATACGAATCATCGCAACAAGTCCCAGGGGCTGTAGTTCTGCCACCTCTTCCTCGATCGAGATCGCACCCCCCTCACCCGTGGCCTCACAGGCGTTCATCAGGATGTTCACGAAGACCTCTTTCAACTGGTCCGGATCAGCCAGGATCTCCGGAAGCGGCTCTGAGCGCCTCAGATCAACGTGCACCCCGTATGACTTGAAGCGATGGCGGAGAAGCTGAAGGTTCGTGTCGATCAATTCCGAGGGGCTGATCTTCTGCATCTTCAGTTTGGAAGGCCTCGCATATTCGAGGAAGTTCCGAACGATGGTATCGATGTGGCGGGTCTCCTCGGAGATGACCTCCAAGTCCTCCTTCTGGTTGGGGGGAAGATCCAACGATCTCTCGAGAGAGAAGAGCCGCATCTTGATCGAGGTCAGGGGATTCCGGATGCTGTGCGCCACCCCGGCGGCCAACCGACCCACCATGGCCATTTTTTCCGTCTGTACCAGTCTCGTACGGCTTTGTTCAAGCTCCAGGTGGGTCTGGTCTACATCCTCGATTAGCTCTCGCACCCCTTGGCTCAGCACCTTCACCTCGTCGCCATCGCTTGCCGAACCCCCTGACCGCTCTGCCTCCACGATTAAGCGCCGAAGGGGACCGAAGATCTGGGTAAGCAGGACAAAGGCCATCAACAGGCTCACAAGAACAGCCAACAAGATCGTGGTTGCCGCGAAGGCTCGAATTCGAGTCGCCTGCTTCTGGCTCTCGAGTTGCATCCTACGGAGCCTTCTGGTGTGCATGACCTCGTAGGCCTCACACAGCTCCAGCATTTCATCGAAGTATTCGCGGACCTCCTGGTGTAAGACGTGGCCCTCCTCCCGTTTGCCCGATTGGTAAAGGTCGATCACTCGATCCTTCAATTCGATATACTGGATGTATTTCGATTCTATCCGCTCCAAGGCAGCCCGGTCCTCGGCGGTGGAGACCAGTCTCCGGGCGCTTGCAAGAAGTTCCCGAAATTTCTGGCGCTGCTCCTTCAGGCGCGCAAGCCATTCCACATCCCCGTCCATGAAGTAGTAGGACACAAATCCCTTCTGCTTGATCAGTTCCTGCAAGAAATCTTCTATTACCACGAGTTCATTCATTTCTTTTGCTACGGTTTGAGTGAACAGGGACCCCATCTGGTACGTGTACCAGATCATCACCGATCCGCCACACACGGTGATAAGTGCTAGAATCGAGAGGATCAGAAGGATTCGACCGCGCAAGCTAAGGCGCTTCGGCATGATAGACTCTCGTTAAAAGGGGAAAGTAACAAGTAGAAATCGTCTCATCGTTTTACCGTTTCCTCCAAAAGCCCGATCATGGACGCGGTCGATGAGGGGATGTCGTAACGTGCAGGCATCATAATCAACCGTGGTAACGGAGTCAAAACTCCTTAGAAAACCTACCCTTGGGGGGGCAAGAGGCCCCCGCGCCAACACCGCTATGGCCTCTTGTGCTGGATTTGTGATGATATGAAGTTTTACACTTCGTAAGAATCTCTGTCGTGTAGTCCAAAACGGACGGTCTGGACAAGATCTCCCAATTGTCAGATAGTTCTTCTTTTTTAGTGGGTTAGGGCGGACACCCTAGATCCTATGCGTTGGCATGGTCATTGCTGATTCCTCGAGATCGGAGCACTCCTGACAGGTCCCCGTCAGAGAGGAGGGGGGTGTGAAATGCCGAAAAAGGAAGCACTCCTTAGATCAAAGGATGTAGCCCACATCCTGGATCTCAGTCCGGACGACGTGATCCAGCTGGCTCGCAGAGGAGTCATCAAGGCTGGTAAACAGGGCAGGTTCTGGAGATTTAGTCGTTCGGATGTGATGGCCTACAAAGAACGACACGATGGAGAGGAGAGGGCCCGTCAATGAATCCAAAATCGGAAAAGTTGGACAACTCGCCTTGACGACTGAGCACCTCCAGAAAGACTTCTGTTCCATTCTACCTTTTGAATCGAACCTATGTTCTTCCGGGGCATGCCTGACACGCACCGGAAGAGGCGATTAATGGGATCTACTCCTCTGAGGCGACCTGTTCCGGCCGCCTCGCTGGAAGGATGACCGTGAACGAGCTGCCCATCCCGGGCATGCTTTGCATCTCGATTCGGCCCCCCATGGCCTCAACGATGCTCAGGCTCACGCTCAGGCCAAGCCCGGTTCCCTTGCCGACCTCCTTGGTGGTGTGAAAGGGGAGAAAAATCTTTCCCATCTGTTCCGTCGTCATTCCCTTGCCGGTGTCAGTGATCGCAACTTCGACCACGCCGTCGTCATGGCGTGTGCTCAAGGAGATTTTTCCGGCCCCTTCGATGGCGTCTCCTGCGTTGTTGATCAAGTTCAGGAATACCTGCCTGATTTGATCCGGATCCAGAAGGATCTCCGGCATGGCTGGATCGTAGTTTCTTTCCACCTCGATATTGGACACCTGGAACTCTCTCATCTTTACGCCGTCCAGGATCTCGTCCAGGATCATGTGGACATTCGTCGCGACAGGTGTTCCTTCTCCTCTGCTCACGAATTTCATCAGGCTCTGCGTGATGTTTCTTGCCCTGTACACGGCGGTATCGATCTTGTCCAGTTCCTCCCTGACCTCCTCGGGCGAATAATCCAGGGGAATGTCCGGGTCAAGCATGTCCCGGACAAGGCCGCTCCCCGCGGCGATGATCGCAAGGGGATTGTTGATCTCATGGGCCACGCCGGCGGCCAGTTCCCCTACGGCGACCAGCTTTGAGGCCTGAAACAACTGAGATTGCAGTTCCCTGCGAGATTCTTGAATCCGCTGCGCCTGCCCGAGAAGCCTGTTCGTCGTGATGATAGTCGCTGAGATGATCAGCAGCAGGAGGAGACCCGTGACGGCGATGATCATTCTCCGGATTCGGTACATCTCTGCGTACGCCGCCTGGAGCGGTTGTCGGATGATGATGGCCCAGGGCACTTCTTTCAGCCAGGCGTAACTTACCAGCACCGTAGACCCTTCTTGCACGATTTCCTCAGCCCCCGCCGGAAGGCTTCGTGGTGGTATGTAGTCACTCTGGGTCAATGGCCGGGCCCGGGAAGGATCCACGATCTGATATGTGCCCTGCTGGTTGACGAGGGCCCAGTCCGCCACCTTGCCCTTGTGGATGTTGTGCTGAAAAAGGAAGAACTTGTCCGGGTCAATTGTGGCCCTCATCATGTATTGCTGACCGCCCAACAGGTGTTTCGCTGCAATCGTGAAGTGCGGTTTTCGACGAAAGCCGAGATAGATATCGCTTATGAGGAAATCCCTCTCTTCTTCGAGCAACTGCTTGGCCCAAGTTTCCTCACTGTAGTCACGGCCCTGCAGGTAGGGGAAAGGGCCGGCATAGCCGCACTGCAGCCCCTCTCTATCGAAGAATCCCACGTCCACGAAGGCATCGCTGGCCCTGGAAAGGTTCTGCAGATAACGCTGCATTTCGTCCGGTGTGGGGCTTGGATCGAGGCCTTGGCTCTGGAAAAGGTTGAAGAGATCGAGCACACGTTCCTGGAGGAAGAGATCGATTGTATTCCGCTTGCTCTCCGCCAGGGTGGTAAGCTGGAGTTTCGCTGATTTCTTCAAATGGAAATCAAACTGAAACTGGAAATAGACGACCAAGAGGCCGAGGGGCAAGGCATAACCGATCAGCAACCAGACCTGTAGTCTCAGCCGCAGCCGGCGGAAGTACGACCGAGTTCGTTCGTGGGAGGGCGGCGATTTATCTCTTTGGTTTGCGTCCGCAGAGCGATTTTCCTTCGTCTCGTCCGTTGTTTCCGACTTCTTCGTCATCAGGCTCCTTCAGGCCCCTGTCCTCGGCCCCAGCACCCCTTTTCCACCAGGCCATTGAGGCGGGATGCGTCCATCCCCGGAAGGCATTCAAACGTCCCCTGTCCTCCGCAGAAGTCCTTGCAACTCCGCCCTCCGAATCCGTTCTTCCTGTTCCGCCTTCCTCTTTCTGGCCGCCTCCAGTTTTTCCCGCAGCTCGTCGAACGCCGCAGGCTTTCTCAGGTAATCAAAGGCACCGAGCTTCATTCCGTCCACGGCTGTTTCAATAGATCCGTGCCCCGTGAGAAGGATCACCTCTGCAATCGGGGCTGACCTCTTGATTTCGTGCAAGGTCTCTATGCCGTCCATGCCGGGCATCTTGACGTCCAGAATGACCACATCAAAATCGTCTTCCTGAAGGGCTTGCAAGCAGGCCTGCCCGTCATGGACCCCCTTGACGTTGTGCCCTTGATCCTGCAACCGCAGGCAGAGCATCTCGACGAAATCTTCCTCGTCGTCAACGATCAGGATATTGATCGGGATCTTGATCATGGCAGGTTTCCTTTCCCTATTTTACGACGCTTCCCTGTCGTTCGGGCAGGTCTCTTTTGGGGCGTCGGTGCGTTGAGGCAATATCAGAGAAAAGGCGGACCCTTGGCCCAGCCGGCTCTCCACTTCGAGCTGCCCCCCGAGCTTTTCAACCATGTTGCGGCTGACGAATAGCCCCAGGCCCGTGCCCTGGTCCGGGGGCTTGGTCGTGAAGAAGGGCTCGAAGATTCGCTGCATGTTCTCTGCGGGTATCCCCTCCCCTTCGTCTTTCACGGACAGCCTGGTTTCGTGCCCGTTCTGACGGACCAGAATCGTCACTCTTGCCCCGCGGTAACAGGCCTGGATCGCGTTCGTCGTCAGGTTGAGCAGCACCTGTCGTAACGGGTTCGGGTCGGTCCAAATGGTCGCACCATCCGGCTGGACATCCCCCAGGATCTGAACGTCCTTGTTCCTTGCCTCCCTCTCCACCAGGCTAATCACCTCTCCGACGATTTCCTGGAGGCTGACCTCCTTCAAGATTGACTCGGTCTTTCTCACGACGCCCAGCAGCTGGTGGGTGATCTTCTTTGCCCTTTCCACACTGTTCAAGATCTTCTCGAGTGCCTTCTCGAAGCTCTCTTTCCTCGGCATGTCGGCCAGTTCCGGTTTGTCGAGCAGGCTCGTCATCCAACCGGCTGCCTCCTGAATGATGGCCAGTGGATTGTTGATTTCGTGAGCCACGCCCGATGCCATCACGCCCACCGAGGCGAGTCGCTCCGTGGCGATCATCTGCTGTTCCATCCTGGCCTTGAACTCAGCCTGTCGGGCCTTTTCCTCCACCCAGAGGAGCTTGTCCCTGGCCTGTTGGACCTTGCTCACCAGGTGTTCGAGCTTTATGGGCTTGCAGAGGTAATCAAAGGCCCCGGATTTGATGCCCGTAACACCGTCTTCAGGGCTGGCATGTCCGGTCAGCAGGATGACCTCTATCTTCGGAAACGTCTCCTTGATCTTCCGAAGGGCTTCGAGCCCGTCCATGACAGGCATCTTCACATCCATGACCACCACGTCCGCCTGCTCTTGGTCCAGGGCATCCAGAGCCTCCTTGCCGTTAGCAGCTTCAGCGACTTGGAAGCCTCTCACGCGTAAGCGTTTGGCGATCGTCTCCCGGTAATCGTGCTCGTCATCTACCAGGAGGAGTTGAATTGTAGTTCCGTTGGGTCTCATGCGAACGAATTCTATCACCTTTCCTTTTTTCGTTACAACAATCCGATGATTCGCCACCAGACGGATACAACCAATACCAGAACCGCAAGAAGAACGGGTGTCGCGATTACACCAGCCTTACTCAGGTCGGCTGCCTTGAAATGCCGGTAGCTGTAAGAGATTGCGTTGGGCGGGCACCCAATGACCAGCAGCATGGCAAAAGAAGTGGCCATTCCGAGACAAAGGGCCAGAATCGTCGGGTCCACCCCCTCCAACTGAGCCATGGGAATCACGATCGGGAGAATCAGGGCCGCCGCAGCCACGTTTGCCATGACGTTGGTGATGAGGGCGCCAAAAACGCCTACACCGACAAAGAGCAGGAACCAGCCCCCGCCCTGAACCATTGGGAAAAACAGGTTGGCAAAATACGCGGCAGCACCCGAATAGCCCATTGCCAGGCCGAGTGAGATCCCCCCTCCAAAGATGAAAAGCGCCGTACCCCATTCCAGATGTTCGTGGACGTCCTGCCACTTCATGACACCGCACAAAACCAAGGATGCTACTCCCAGCATTCCGGTCACAGAATAGTGGAACCCGTGGATCCCTTTGGTCAACCAGAGGAGGAAAGTCGCGGCGATGATGACCACTGCCTTCTTCTCCGTGGCACTCCAGGGGCCGATCTCTTCATCGAACTTGGGCAACTCGATCGACGGATCCGGCCGGAAAACCAGATAAACGATGAAAACCGCCAGAGGCACCATGATCAAAGCGGCGGGCATGGCATACAGAATCCAGTCGATGAAGGTGATCTCGATGCCGGTAAATTCCTTCAGAAAGGCCGCGGATACCATGCAACGGCCTCCTCCCACCAGGGTCCCCATCCCGCCGCAGGAGCAAGCAAAGGGCAAGGAAAGCATCATGAACTTGGCCGTGTTCGTGTGGGGCTTGATGCCGGCTGCCTTCATCAGAGGAAGCATGGTCACGATACCGATTGCGCAGGCAGCCGCGTCATGCATGAAGGATGAGGCCCAGCCGAGACCGATCGCGATGATGAACGTGAACTTGGTTACATTGGATCCTGCCTTACGGACGATGAAGTAGCCCAACCGCCGGGTCAGCCCGGCTTTGTCGAGGGCGATGGCAAAGATCAGACAACACATGATGAAGACCACGACCGGATGCATGTAGGGTGCCCAGGCCTCCTTGGCATCGGCCACCCCCATGAGTACCAGGAACGCACCGATACAGATCGCTGTGACCTCCAGTGGAATCGGCTCCACAATGAAAAGAAAGACCAGAGTCGCCAGGACCGCCAAGAAGCTCTTTGCCTTTGGGGAGAGGCCGTCGACAAAATCGATCTTGACACCGGATAAATCCAGTTTCGATGTGGTTTGGGCAAGGCAGGCGCCGGGCGTCTTCATGCCCGCAGGTTTTCTTAGTTCGATCACATACTCTTCAGGGGATTTCCGCTCTTCCTCCAGGAGTTGGAATTGCTCCGAGATCTGCTGATAGAGCCTCAGATCCGAATCTCCGGATATCTTGAATCGTGTTCCTTCGGGCCTGGGCAGCAACAGGACCAGTCCCCCCATACCAAAGGCGAGGCAGATCTGAAAGATCTTGTTCTTCAGTATCATCTTGTTCCTTCCCTCGCTGCGTCGAGAACTTGCGTTTACAGAGGCTGGGTTCCTTGAGGCAAAGATCCTCTATCGGTTTTCGATTTCACTCAGCCGAAGGCATCGTCTTCAGTCTTCTGGAAAGAAATCATCCTTTTCCAATTCAAAAATGCTCGCAGGATGGCTGATCAATTGCTGGATCTTGTAGTTTCGGATCTTCTGATCGTGAGCGTTCTTCTTTTGGAATGCCTCTGCGAGCTTCGGCAGCAGATCATCGAGTTTTACCGGCTTGATCAGGTAATCGAAGGCCCCGAGTTTCATGCCTTCCACACTGCTTTCCAGCGTGGCATGTCCGGTCAGGAAGATCACCTCGGTGAGGGGTTGGAGCTTCTTTAGTTCTCGGAACGTTTCTATTCCGTCCATGCCTCGGGGCATCTTGATGTCCAGCAGCACGACGTCAAATCGCCTTTCCTTCATCAGCTCGATCGCGGCCTCCCCACTGGCGACGCCCTGTGCCTCCAGGCCTCTTTTCTGAAGACGCTTGATGATGGTCTCCAAGAAGTCGGCTTCGTCGTCCACGACCAACACACGAAAGTTCTCCATGGCTCGGTCTCCTCCTATTTCCTTTGGGGCGGAACAATCGGCAACGTAACCGAAAAGGTTGATCCCCTTCCCTCCTCACTCTCCAGTTGGATCATCCCACCCATGTTCTGCACGATGTCGAAGCAGATCCACAGACCCAGCCCGGTTCCTTTCCC
>Ga0180437_10011158_pt1 | contig 10828 bp, 7 predicted proteins | sample SS_ome_4_FD_132410 | JGI IMG/M metagenome (GOLD analysis project Ga0180437, IMG submission 132410) | Hypersaline lake sediment archaeal communities from the Salton Sea, California, USA - SS_3_D_1 metaG | ecosystem: Environmental > Aquatic > Non-marine Saline and Alkaline > Hypersaline > Sediment... | reverse complement strand
TCCGGGACGTGGTGGCCGACCAGCTGCATCGGAATCCCAAGAAGGCGGAGAAGATCCTGCAGAAGATCGAGGAGACGGAGAAGCTTCGCAAGGAGCTCCAGTCCGTGAAGAAGATGGCCCGTCAGCGCGCCAAGGCCGTCTCTATCCGGATTCCCCAGCTCAAGGACTGCAAGGTCCACCTGCACAAGAAGAAACGGAAAGGCACCCAGTCGACCATCTTCATCACGGAAGGTCAATCTGCCGGGGGTTCGTTCGTGAGCTGCCGGGACGTGAACACCCAGGCCATCTTCACACTGAAGGGAAAACCGCTGAACGTGTGCGACCTCAAAAGGGATGCACTGTACAAGAACGACGAGATCTACAACCTGATGCGCAGCCTGAACATCGAGGACACCGTCGACCGCCTGCGCTACCAGTACGTGGTCCTCGCAACGGATGCCGACGTAGACGGCATGCACATCCGCAACCTCCTGATTACCCTCTTTCTCCGATTCTTCGAACCCCTCGTCCATGAAGGCCACCTGCACGTACTGGAGACCCCGCTCTTCAGGGTCCGGAACAAGGCCGAAACCCTGTACTGCTATTCGGAGGCGGAGCGCGATGCAGCCGTGAAGAAGCTCGGCCGGGGTGTAGAGGTCACACGCTTCAAGGGGCTCGGCGAGATCTCACCCAACGAATTGAAGCGATTCATCGGCAAAGAGATGCGCCTGACCCCCGTGGTGATCAACGGGAACGGCTCCATCCCCGAGATCTTGAGCTTCTACATGGGAAGAAACACACAGGAACGCCGCAACTACATCATGGAAAACCTGATCGTGGACACCACCCTATGACCAAACAGCTCGAGTTCGACTTCGAGGTCAAGCCGGAGAACCAGGTCTTCGAACAGACAGGTCCTTTAGACCCATCCCTCGCGAAGCAGGATGTAGGGAACGGCGGTCCGGGGCCGCCCGATGGCGAGGATCCGCTCCGTAGCATGATGGACCAGAACTTCCTGCAGTACGCCTCGTACGTGATCTGTGAAAGGGCCATACCGAACCTGGAAGACGGTCTCAAGCCGGTCCAGCGACGGATTCTCCACTCCCTCTCGGAAAAGGATGACGGCCGGCTCATCAAGGTGGCAAACGTCGTAGGCCACTGCATGCAGTACCACCCCCATGGCGACGCCTCGATCACCGATGCGCTCACGGCCCTCACCAACAAGACGTACCTGATCGAGGGGCAGGGGAACTTCGGAAACATCCTGACCGGTGACCGGGCCGCAGCGTCACGATACATCGAATGCAGACTCACGGACCTGGCCCGGAAGGAGATCTTCAACAAGGATCTGACCCAGTACGTCCCGAGCTACGACGGACGAAACAAGGAGCCGGTCACCCTGCCGGCAAAGCTCCCTCTTCTGCTCATGCTCGGTGCCGACGGTATTGCCGTGGGGCTTTCAACACGCATCCTGCCGCACAATTTTCGCGAACTCCTCGAAGCCCAGATTGCCATCCTGCAGAAGAAGCCTTTCGCGCTCCTTCCCGACTTCCCGCAGGGCGGTCTGATGGATGTCTCGGAGTACCACAAGGGGAACGGCCGTATCCGCGTGAGGGCTCGCTTCGAGCAGAAGGGATCGGACAAGCTCACCATCACGGAATTGCCTTACGGGGCCACCACGGAATCGTTGATTGCGTCCATCGAGGATGCCATACGGAAGAAGAAGGTCCCTGTAAAAGCGATCGACGATTTCACCGCCGAAAAGGTGAACATCGAACTCACGCTCGCGCCGGATGCTAAGCCGGAAAAATCGATAAAGGCCCTGTACGCCTTCACGGGTTGTGAGAGTGCCCTTTCCTGTTTCGCGACGGTGATCCACAAGGGACGGCCTGTGGGCATGGATGTGGAAGGGATCCTGCTGGAGAACACCCGTCAACTCCAGAGGATCCTCAAGCAGGAACTCGCGCTCGCGAGGAGGCGTCTTCTCGAGGAGATCCACTCGAAAACCCTCGTACAGATCTTTGTCGAGAACCGGGTCTACAAGGACATCGAAACGTGCAAGACCTATCCGGAGGTGCAGACAGCGGTCATGGACGGCCTTCAGCCTTTCGCCGCCCAGCTCGAGCGAGCGATTACGAAGCAGGACATCGAGATGCTCCTGGGCATCCGCATCCGACGGATCTCTCGATTCGACCTCGACAAGAACCGGAAGGAGATCGATGCCCTGCGGACCGACCTCCAAGGGGTCGAGAAAGACCTCAAAGATGTGCGTGGCTTTGCCGTCCAATACCTGAAGGGGCTGCTCAGGACGCATGGCAGACACTACCCTCGTTGTACACAGGTAAAGGCCTTCGACAGCATCGAGCTCAAGGAACTCACAGCCAGAGAACTCGAGCTCCGATACGACGAGGCAAAGGGGTATTTGGGGCACGAAGTGAAGGAAGGCGGGCCCTTTCTGCAATGTTCTTCCTATGACAGGATCCTCCTGGTGTGGGAGGACGGACGTTACAGGGTCGTACAACCACCGGAGACCCTGTTCGTGGACACGAATCTCATCTATTGCGCCAAGGTGGATCGGGACCGCGTCATGACGATCGTCTACTCGGAATACGGGAACGCCTACCTGAAGAAGTTTCGCTTCGGGGGCGCGATTTTGAACAAGGAATACCGGTGTGCCGGAAAGGCATCCAAGATCCTGCTCTTCGCCGATGACAGTCCGGACGAAATCTACGTGAAGTACAAGCCCGCCAAGCACCAGCGCATCCATCAGCAACTGTTCCAGACGGCAGATCTCCCGGCAAAGGGAGTGAAAGCAAGAGGCTCCCTGATGGCGCCGAAGGAGATCGAGAAGATCTCCGCACGGAAGCCACGGTGGTGGAAGGATGGCGAAAAGACCCCACGGGGCATCCTGATGGATCAATAGAGTGCTATCCCCTGTCCCTACAAAGTCGCCCGCCGCAAATCTCGTCCGTGACAGGGGATAGCATCGGACACCCCACTCCACCCATGCCCGCGCCCGCACCCGCACCCGAAAAGAATCGGTCCCATTTTGTTCACTGACTGACAATCTTGTGCAAAACCCTGGAACGCTATCGAACCCAAAAAGGAATGGCGGACTCCACGGGACAACGCTACACCAAAACGGGATTCTCTCGTGAAGCCAATGGAATTCTTACGTTTTCGAAATCATGAAGTGTGGGCTCCCCGTGGTCGGGCATCATCCTTGCATATGAACCTCTAATTGCTTTCTGAAGCCAAGAACAGGCAAAGGGGAACAAGGATGAATGCCAGCCTCCTGCGTGCAAGCCTCGTGTTAGTTGCGGCTCTTTTCTTCGCGTGTGGACAGGAAGGGGACATCGGGGACTTGGGCGGAACGACGACCTGCGCCGTAGCAGCGGACTGCGACGATCAGAACCCCTGCACAACCGATGACTGTTCGGAGGGTGAGTGTCTGCACAGCAACAACACTGCCCAATGCGATGATGGGGATCCCTGCACCGTGGGGGACGTCTGTATCGGGGGCACATGTTCAGGCGAACCTCTGGACAGTGATGGGGATGGATATGTGAGCGATGCCTGTGCTGGGGGGAATGATTGCGACGATTCCGATGATGAGGTGAACCCTGGAGAATCCGAAGGACCCCAGGGGAACGAGACCTGCAGTGACACGGTGGACAACGACTGTGATGGGGCCGTGGACCTGGAGGACCCGGGATGTTCTCAGACAAGTGTCCTGGCCGCGGATCATTCTGCGGCGGCCGACTCTGACTCAATTCCCGAAACCTACGTTGAGCAGGCAAAGGCCGCGTTCCGGATCGCTTACGGTCATACCTCCCACGGAAGTCAGATCGTGAGCGGAATGGGCGTGCTCGCGAACCTCGACGACCTTTATGCCTACAGTTCTGCCGGAGGCCCGAACGTTCTCTCCCTGCACGACAGGACGCCTGACGGCGATCTGGGAAATCCGGACAGAACCACCTGGGCCCAGAGAACGAGAGATTTTCTCGATGCACCCGGCAACGACAGGAATCTCATCATCTGGTCCTGGTGTGGCCAGGCGGACACGACAGAGGCGAATATCGACCAGTACCTGAGTCTCATGAATCAACTCGAAACGGACTACCCGGGTGTGACGTTTGTGTACATGACCGGCCACCTGAACGGAACCGGTGAAAGCGGAAACCTGCACATCAGAAACAACCAAATCCGCGATTTCTGCCGGGCAAACGACAAGGTGCTCTTTGATTTCGCGGACATCGAGAGCTACGACCCTGACGGTGCATATTTCCTCGATCAAGGGGCCAACGACAATTGCGACTATTCCGGAGGAAACTGGGCAACCGAATGGTGCAACGCCAACCCTGCTTCCGACCTCTGCCTCCCCTGCAGCTGCGCCCATTCCCAGGCCCTCAACTGCAACCTGAAAGCCAGGGCCTTCTGGTGGATGCTGGCCCGTCTCGCCGGCTGGGATGGGACGTAGGCCACCCCCCACTCCCCGCCCGAGGTATCAGGTATCAGGTATCAGGTATCAGGCCCCACGCCCGCACCCAAAAGAAAAGGGGACGCACCTCTTTTTGTCGTATTTGTGTGCCGCAACCACGCGGGCTCGGGCTCGTCTGTTTTGGTCGCTAGTATTGATCCTCTAACTGTCAGAATGAACCTCCTGCGCCTGTCCGGGAGCCCATTTGACCCGGCGGAACGTGCACCGCACAATATATGGAAACAATAACAAGAGGGAAAGACAATGGGAAGAGATATAGAGGTCACCAGACGGAAGTTCTTGAAGGGCGTTACAGCAACGGGCGCATTGATCTCGGTGGGGGGCCTAGCCCTCACCAAATCAGGCTGTTCTCCAGCCGGCACGTCTCAGGTCTTCCAGGTAGAGAACTGCCCGCAACATGATGGCCGGCTTCGTCACCTGGGTTTCGATGCCATGCTGGGCCTCCTTTCGGACGGCGGGGTGAAGTTCTACCGGACAGCCGGAGGACATCCATGGGGAGGTCCCGATGGGATCATCGATGCGAACGACGTGGTCCTGATCAAGGTGAACTGCCAGTGGAAATGCCGAGGCACGACCAACACGGACGTACTCAGAGGATTGATTCACCGGATCCTTGAGCACCCTGACGGTTTTGGCGGGGAAGTGGTCATCATCGAAAACGGCCAAGGTCAGGGGAGTTTCGATGGTCGCCCGAGGGCATGGGGATCCTATTCTCAATGGCCCGAAATCGACGACGGCGTGTACATAAATGCCGAAGACGAGACACGACTCACAGTGGACTACTTGGTGAACGACGTCTTCCAGGACGGACCCGTGAGTGCTTACCTGTTCGACACCGTACGAGACACATTCCTGTCCGACACGGATCACTCGACCGACGGCTACCGAAGGGTATCCGGGGTCTCTTACCCATGTTTTACCTCGGTGGGGGGAAACCGGATCGAACTGCGGGAAGGCATCTGGAACGGCTCAGGACACGACAGCAACCTCAAGCTCATCAACGTCCCGGTTCTGAAGACCCACGATGGCACCGGCATCACAGGGGCCTTGAAACATACCTATGGCATACTGTCGATGGCTGACGGAAACTTCGCTGTCCGCCACTACCTTCAATCCGGGACCCAATGCGGAAAGATGTGGAGTGTGGTCAGAGCCCCAGACCTCAACATCCTTGACTGCATCTGGGTGAGTCACGAGAGTCTTCGAGGATACCCACCCCAAACGACCCACCGCGCGGATGTCCTGCTCGCCGGGATGGATCCGGTAGCCCTCGATTATTATGCGAGCAAGCACGTTCTGTTGCCGCTCGGTGGAGTTCGGGCCAACCTGCACGATCCCGATTCTTTTGCCGGCCTGATCAACCACCTTACCGGCGCACAAACGAACATCAACGCCAACGGCGGAATCGGGGGTTCGTTTTCTCATCAGGGGGATGAGCAGATCGAACTCGTCAATCGGTCGGCCACATAGCAGCCGCAGACAGGAAAGGCTGCTTTCTATATTGAAGACTACTTCTCGTATAGCTTTTCGATGTACTGGGTCTTCTTGTCGGACCGTTCGAGAGTGTTCGCCTCGACCCATTCGATCTGCGGCCGAATCTTCACGGCCTGGTGCATCTTCTCCTCCACCTCCTTCTTCAGCTGCTCCAGGTCCTCCTGTCCCACGTCCTTGCCGAACTCGATCCTCAACTTGACTGGAGGCACAACCCTTGGGGGCGGTTCGTCCAGCAGGATCCGGAAAGCACCCGTCGTCCTCGGCGCAAAGGCCTCGACCACGTCCTTGATCTGGGCGGGATAGACCATCACGCCCTTCACCTTGAGCATGTCGTCCGTGCGGCCGACGATTTTGTACCGAAAGCCTGATTTTCCGCAGGGACAGGGGGACACGAAGACCTGGTGTATGTCGCCCATGGTCAACCGAATGCCCGCCAGGGCACCCCCTTGCGCGGTCAAGGTGGTAAAGACCCCAAGCCCTGTGTTCCCGTCCTCCTGGGGGACGTTCTTTCCCGTGTCAGGATCGACGAGTTCGTAATAGACCACATCATCGCCGATCCAGTGCATCCCCTGATACTCCGGATGATCACAGGAAACGCCCAACCCGGCCCCTCCGTCGAAGAGCTTTGCCCCGTATTCGGTCTCGATCCGCTTTCGCACTTCCGGGATGCCGGCCCCCGGCTCGGCACCGCAGAGAAGGATCTTGAATCCCAGGGCCTTCACACTGTCCCCCATGATCTCCGGGGCCCGCTCGATCAGATGCAGGGCCAGGGAGGGGGTGCACATCATCACGTCTCCACCAAAGAGCCTTGAGAAATTGATGATCCGTGTCGTGCCCGCCTCTGCTCCTATAGGGATAATGGTAATTCCCGGGAAATCCTCCAATGCCAACAGGGTGGGGGAACCGGCCAGGAACATGCTGAGGCCGAAGGCCAGGACAAGCTTGTCCCCGGGTCTCACCCCGCAACGCCAGAGCATCCGGTTGTTGATCTCCCGCATCCCGGGCAACCCTCCCCTCGTGACCGGATAGGGCGTGGGCATGCCCGTGGTTCCCGAGGTGGCGGCCATCACGTAAATATCGTCTGCCCCGGCCCCCATGGTCATCTCGAGGATCTTCTTCATGTCGAAGCCGACCTCGGCAATGAGTTCCCGCATCTCCGGTTGGCCGTACACCGGTATCTTCTGCAAATCTTCGAGGCTCTTTACGTCCGAAGGCCGAAGGCCTGCCTCGTCCATCCGCTTCTTGTTCAGCGGAATCTTGTCGTACATCTCCTGGATGTTCGCGACGAACAGATCATTCTGCATCTGCCGCATCTCAGGGGTGTTGAATTTCGGTTCAATCTCCATGTTCCAGTAAGGTCTCTCGAGATCCATCGGTTCCCCCTTTCAGAAATCTATTGTTCCAGAGCCACGAATCGTTCTATACTTTAGAAAGTCAAAACAGGGCTTGTCAATATCTTCTTTCTCGAAACCTGCACACAGGAGAGGGAACGCAATGGGCACCAAGGAAAAGGCAAGGAAATTCCTGGATGTATCGGAGACACATGCATTCTACTCCAACATCATTGACTATGTCCTGACCTACTTCACCGCCAGGGCTGAAAAAGAGGGCAACCAATCCTTCGTCGACGATCTGAAACGAGCAAAGCAAGGATATACGGAAGATTTCGAAAAGGCCATAGAAGTCACCGAAGAAGTCTACTGCGAGATGTTCAGCGATGAAGAGCTGAACGATATGATCGTTATGCACACGACCCCTGCCATCAAGAGGTTGCGGGGGCTTACTCCGGAAATCATGAACAAGGTTCTGGAGAAATATTCCCTTCGATCCGGTTGAAGGGTCGAATGCCTAACATTCGCTATCCGGAAGTACGCCCCCCCACCCCGGCGATCTCGCATCTGTAAACTCCCTTGGGCAATGTAAAAACGGTTGACACCCAATCAAGGTCTTCGGTATCCTGCCTCGATCCGGACCCACCTTTCCATCCATCCCGGTCGTTTTACACAAAGCGCACAATAAGCCGTCAACAAGCAAGGGATCTCATCTCCAGGAGGCCATCATGGGCGCCCATTCTCCGAACATCATCGCCAACAGCTTCCTCTCCTGCGCCACCCATAACGGCGACGGGGAGTTCATCATCTTCGGCGATCGCCGGATCAAGTGGCGGGAGTTCGTTCCGCGGGTGTTCAAGGTAGCCAACACCCTGATCGAGCTAGGTGTGGGGAAGGACGAGAAGGTCGCCTTCATGTTCCACAACACGCCCGAGTTCCTGGAGATCAACTTCGGCATCCAGGCAGTGGGCGCGGTGCCCGCACCGATGAACTACCGTTTCACGCCCCGGGAGATCGAATACCAGGGCAACCACTGTGACGCCCGGGTGTTCCTCTACGATTCCATCTGGGCCGAAGCGGTCGAGGCTGCTGTCGAGGGCCTTAAAAACGTCAAACACTTCGTTCGTCGGGGTGACGGAGGACTTGAGCAGCCCCTGGACTACGATCAACTCCTGGGCGATGCCAAGGAGACCGACCCCAAGGTCGCCAACGAGTGGGAAGACGTGGCGGTCATGATCTACACCGGAGGCACCACCGGTTTTCCCAAGGGCGTGATGCTCACCTACCAGGCCCATCGGGAGATGTTCACCATGCTGTTCGCAGCCCTGATCATCCGGGTCCTCACGAGCGACGTCAAGAGCAAGCGACACCAGAGGGTGCTGGAGTCCCTGCCCTTGCCTGCGCCTTCGATCTTGGGTCCGATCCTGCGCACCCGCCTCGTCCAGAAATGGCTGAAGGGACCTGGCGCGGAAGGCCTAATAAAGAAACAAGCCTTCGAGACCTTCTCCGACCCGGATGCGGCAAGGAAGAATTACAGGAAGGCCAGAAAATACTCATACCCCTCCCTGCCGTTCTTCCACGACGCGTCGTATGCCAACATCATGATGGGGGCCCTGAGCGGTACAATGACCCTCGTCCTGCCCGACTCGGTGAGATTCGACCCTTCCCTGGTCTTGAGCCTGATCGAGAAAGAGAAGATCACCAACATGGGAAACGTCCCGACAGGGTGGAAGAAGCTGGTCGATTTCCCGGACGCAGGCCGTTACGACCTCTCCTCGCTCCGGATGGCCGTTACCGGCGGAGGCGTGTGCACGGCTTCGCTCAAGCAAGAGATTCTGGGGCTCTTTCCCAATGTCACGATCCTCGACGCCTTCGGCCAGACCGAGATGACACCGGTCACCTCCATTCGGGTGGACATGGACGAGAAAAACATCCAGAACCGTTCCGTGGGTCGGTCCATCGTCGAAGTCCGGGTCGTGGACGAAGAGGGCAACGAACTGCCCCAGGGCCAGGTAGGTGAAATCCTCTACCGTTCCAACACGATCATGAAGGGCTATTACAAGGATGAGGAAAGGACCCGCGAGGTGATGGAGGACGGGTGGTTCAGGAGCGGAGACCTGGGCTACCTGGACGAAAACGGCGAGATCAGGGTGGCGGACCGCAAGAAGGAGTGCATCAACACGGGCGGCGAAAAGGTCTTTCCACTGGAGGTGGAGGAGGTCATCGCCAAGAATTCCAAGGTGGATGACGTCTGCGTCATCGGCGTGCCCAACGAGGAGTGGGGAAACACGGTAAGAGCCGTGATACAGCTGAAGAGGAACGAGCAGGCCGAACCCGAAGAGATCCTGGAAGGCTGCAGGGGCGAGCTTGCCGGATACAAGATCCCCCGCTCGGTCGTGTTCGTGGAGGCGTTGCCCCGCTCGCCGGTTGGGAAGATGTTGCGGGAGAAGGTACGCGAGGCCTACGGTCAACCCTAAGTGCGATCCCCTGTTCCGTCTCGGTTTGACCGGGCTACATGTTCCGGACAAATAATCCCTCGTCCCGGAAGATCGCCACGAAAGAAAGCAGATGAACCCTTAAGGAAGCCCATCTGGCTCCCCGGCGGGAACTCGGGAAGCCCTCCACAAGCCGCCACGCTCAAACCTCGGCCGGAACAGGAGATCGCACCAGAGACCCCACCCCTCCTAGACCCTGTGTTCCGTCTCGGTTTGACTCCCGGATTTGGTGGGGCGAGGGGAGGACCTTTCGCCTTGGCCCTTTTCCCTTTCGCCTTCTGACCTGCCAAATCTCCATTGCCTCAACTTGACCCAGGCGTCAAGTTTTTTGTCAACAACTCCGGTCCACCCCTCCTCATCTTTCCGGCCCGAACTCGAAAATACATTCTATTTCAATAAGTTACCGCTTTCCCCCTCCAGGCGCCTCGTTGGTACGTCCATTGCTACTACTCGACGGAAGGCAGGGATCCGGCTATGGGACGAAATCGTCACCGCCCTGAGCATTCCCGATTCACGACCGCAGAACCAGCAGGGCCAACCGGGAGGATGGATCATGTTAACCGTAACGAGAAGGGCAGAAGCAAGGCTCAGACAGACCTTGCGAGAGGAGACGGTGGACCCAGGCAAGGCGATTCGCCTGGTACTAGCCCCTTCACCCTTCACGCCCTTCGGCTTCATCGTGGACGAACAGGTCGAAGGAGATCAGATCGTCATGGCCGAGGACGGTACCAAGGTGCTCATCGTGGGTCCTGCGGTAGGCGCTGCCTTGGAAGACTCCGTTATGGACTACCGTGAAACACACATGGGCTCAGCCTTCACCCTATCCAAGGTGGGGCCTGTCAACTGATGATCTTCGCGGTTCAAGAGGCTGTCTTTCTACACCCGCTTCAAGGAAGTAAGGCCTCCGGGGGAGAAATCGGCCACTTCGAGGGGGGTTCGCTATTCCGATCCTTTGGGGGGAGAGGACGACTGCCTGGTCACTCCTCGATGTCGATCTCGCGATGGACCCTGCTGTGTCTCAACTTTTC
>Ga0180437_10011157_pt1 | contig 10828 bp, 7 predicted proteins | sample SS_ome_4_FD_132410 | JGI IMG/M metagenome (GOLD analysis project Ga0180437, IMG submission 132410) | Hypersaline lake sediment archaeal communities from the Salton Sea, California, USA - SS_3_D_1 metaG | ecosystem: Environmental > Aquatic > Non-marine Saline and Alkaline > Hypersaline > Sediment... | reverse complement strand
TTGTGCGCAGCACCCTTCGGGCCGTTCCGGCAAGATATACCTGGTCCCTTTTTCTGCCGGGCGTGCCCGCGTTCGCCGGCTATTACGCGGGCCCGGCCGAGGTGTGACGAGTCTTTTCCGGCCGAGAACAGGGGCCTACGCGAGACGCTGCCGGCACTCGTCAAGAATGGCGGCCGTGGCCGTGGCGCCCACGCGGGTCACGCCGAGGGCCCGGACCTCCAGGAGCGCGTCCAGACTGCGCACGCCGCCGGCGGCCTTCACCTGCACATGCGGGGGCGAGTGCTCACGCATCAGTTTGAGATCCTCGGGCGTGGCCCCGCCGCTGCCGTAGCCGGTCGAGGTCTTGACGAAATCGGCCCCCACTTCCGCGCAGATCTCGCAGAGCTTGATCTTGTGCGGGTCTTCGAGATAGCAGTTTTCGAAGATCACCTTCAGCAGCCCGCCCCCCCCGTGCGTACACTCGACGACCGCCCGGATGTCCTCCGTGACGTAGCCCCAATCGCCGCTTAGGGCCTTGCCGACGTTGGCGACCATGTCGAGCTCCTTGCCCCCGTCGGCCAGGGCCCGCTCTGCCTGGGCCACCTTGATCGAGGTCGTGTCCGAGCCGTGCGGAAAGCCGATCACCGTGCTCGGTGCCACCGTGCTGCCGGCCAGCAGCTCCGCGCAGCGGGCCAGGTAGTACGGCTTGATGCAGACCGAGGCCACGTCGTAGTCGAGCGCCAGCCGGCAGCCCTGCTCCAGCTCCTCGTCGCTAAGCGCGGGATTCAAGAGCGAGTGGTCGATCATCTTGGCGATCTGCTCGTAAGTGTAGTCCATTTTGCGGGGCTCCGTTGCTCGGGGGTCGTCAGGCCGCCGCCATTGTAGCCGACTTCGGTGCCGGCCGGCAATCGTCCCCTCAGTCCGCAACCTAAACGTGATTTCGCAGCGCCAGCTCCTTCGGGTGCGGGTTCAGGTAGACCTGGTCGCGGAGATACGCCACGTCGAGCAGGCGTACGTAGTGGGCCACCAGCGTAAGCGGCACCACGAGCGGGACGATCCCCCGGCGGTAATCCTCGATGTGCCCGAGCAGCTCCCGGCGAGAGGCCGGGTCCAGGTCTCGCTTGAAGAACCCCAGGATGTGCTCCAGCACGTTGGTGTTTCGGGCCGGCGTGGCGATGTGGCGCAGCGCGTCCATGAACCGCGACTCGTACGTCTCGCGAAGCTCCTTGCGCGGCACCTGCTTCGCGTCGGCCACCATGCGCCCCAGCTCGCGATAATCCTTGGGCGAATGGGCCAAGAGCACGAACTTGTGGGCCGTGTGGAACGCCACCAGATCGCCCAGCTTCCACCGGCCCTGCCAAAGCCCCCGCAGACGGTGGTAAGCGAACACCCGGGCGATCCAGTTCTCGCGGAGCCGGGGGTCGTGCAGGCGTCCCTCCTCCTCGACCGGTAGGTTTGGCAAGCGTTCGAGCAGGGCTTCGGCGAACAGCCCTCGCCCCGTCTTGGACGGAGGCCCTTTGTCGCGATAGACCTTCACTCGCTCCATGCCGCAGCTCGGCGAGTCCTTCTTCAGCACGTAGCCGCAAAGGTCCTTTTCCCCGAGCTTCGCCACGCGGCGCTTGGCCCAGGTCCGCATCTCTCGGGTGATGTCACGGCCTTCCTTGGGCATCACCATCCGGACCTCCTCGCCGGCCAGCTCGAGCCGCAGCGTGGGGCGCGGGACGGGCAGGCCCACCTCGACCTCGGGGCAGACCGCGACCCACTGGAAGTACCGGCCCAGCGTGTCGGTCAGGAAGCGGTCCTGCTTGAACGAAAAAGGGACCTGGTCTATTTTGTGCGAAGCACCCTTCGGGCCGTTCCGGCAGAATAGACCAGGTCCCTTTTTCGTTGCGAGGTGCGAGCGTGTCAGGATCGAGCGACAACCCGTCGCGGCTCGAAGCGATTTCGACCCGCTGGACCCTGCTGCGCCAGGCCCACGCCGGGTCGGTCGCCTCCTCGGGCGAGGCCCGGGGGGCGCTGGTCCTGCGCTATCTGCCGGCGGTACGGCGCTACGTACGGGCGATGGTCGAGAAGGAGCAGGACGCCGAGGACCTGACCCAGGACGTGGTGGTACGCCTGATGTCGGGCGACTTCGCCGGGGCCGACCCGGGGCGGGGACGCTTCCGCGAGCTCTTGAAGGTGGCTATCCGCAACATGGTGCGCAACTTCTGGTCGCGGAGCCGGCGCCGCCGCCCGGTGGACCTCGACGTGGGGCGTTTGGAGGACGCCTCGGACGACTCGCCCGACGATCCCTGGCTGGTCAACTGGCGCCAAGGCGTGCTGGACCTGGTGTGGAAGGCGCTCGAGCAGGAACAGCGGCGGCGCTCGGGCAGCATGACCTACTCCCTGCTCCGCCTGCGAGCGGCCCATCCCGACGAGACCTCGGAGCAGCTCGCCGAGCGATTGTCCGAGAAAACGGGCCGCGCCGTGCGCGCCGACGCCGTGCGCCAGCAGTTGCGCCGGGCACGCCTGCGCTTTGCCGACCTGCTGATCGAGGAGATAAGCGGCGGGCTCAGCGATCCCACCCCCGAGCGGATCGAAGACGAGCTGATCGCCCTGGGCCTGCTCGAGCCGATCAAGCCCCTGCTCCCGCCCGACTGGGCCGCCCGCGACTGAGCCCTCGCTGTAGGAGGCGTCTCCAGACGCCGATCGGACCGTAGTTGGCAGGAATCGGCGACTGGAGTCGCCTCCTACAACGATGAGACCGCCTGCGAGTCCCCGAGCGCTCGTTCACTTGGGATCGCGGCCGCCACGCACCTCCTCAACCAGCCTGCGGAACGGCCCGCGATCGCGCAGCGGGGCCAGGTCTGGATCGTCGTCCAATTGCGCCGCACGGGCCCCGTCGGCAAAATAGCCGGCTGCACCCGCCGCGAGGAGCAGCTTGATCGCTGCGGCGGCATACTCGTCTGCCGAGGTCTCCCGTTCGCCGGGCTCTAGCGATGCGTCGTCCCCCACCGCCCCCGTGGCCAGGGCCCACACGACGGCCAGGCGGTACAGGGCCTCGCCGTCGCCGGCCGCGGCGTCCCGCAGCTCGCGGGCCTCGGCCGTGGCCCGGGCGTGTTCGCCCGCGTGGGCCAGGGACCGCGCCCGCTCGAGTCGGAGCTGCGCCGCGGCCACGCCGGCGTCGAGCTCCAGGGCCCGGTCCCAGTGGGGCATGGCCTCATCGTGACTCCCCTGTTGGGCCAGGGCCGCGGCCTGCGCCCAATGGGCATTGCGCAGGGCCTCCCGCACCGCCGGGAGGTCTCGCGTCGCCGGGGGCAGCTCTCCGAGCGTCTTGGTCGCCTGGCTGCTCAACTCCAAGGCCGCGTGGACGTGCCCCCGCTCGATCGCCAGATGGCCCGCGTTGGCGCAGGTCGTGCCCAGGTCGATAGCGTAGGCGCCCACGTGCGGATACTTCGCCAGCAAACGCTCGCGGATGCGGATCGCCGCGCGGAACGCCACGTCCGCCTCGTTCAGCCGCCCGGTGAACGTCAGCAGCGTGGCCAGGTTGTTGTAGGTGATGGCCAGGGTGCTGCGGTAGTCCGGGTTCTCGGGATACTCGGCGGCGAGCCGCTGGCGGATCCGGATCGACTCGCGGTACGCCCCCTCGGCCTCCTCGGCACGCGACGTGTCGGCGTAGAGGTTCGCCAGGTTGCTCAGCGTCGCGGCCAGGTCGTTGCGGTGTTCGGGCACGTCGGCCTGCTCGGCCACCAGCGCCTCGTGAATCTCCCGGGCCGCCAGGAACGCGTCCTCGGCCGCGGCCAGACGCCCGTGGGCGCAGTAGAGGGTCGCCACGTCGTTGTGGCTGCGGGCAAGGTCCTGGCGATACTGGGCCACGTAGGGGTGCTCGGCCGCCAGACGCTCGCGGATCGCCAGGGCCGCGCGGTGGGCCGCCTCGGCCGCCGTGAACCGCTCGCGCAACTCCGCGTAGAGCACGCCCAGCCGGTGCCACGTCGTGGCCAGGTCGCTGCGGTAGTAGGGCGTGTCCGGGTTGCCCTCTACCAGCTCCTCTTGCAGGTCGCGGGCCGCCAGGAGCGCCTCTTCCGCCTCGGCGTGGCGCCCGACGAGGTGATAGAGCAGACCCAAGTGGCTCTGGTTGCCGGCCAGCTCCGAGCGGTATTCGGCCACCTCCGGGTGGCTCTCGGCCAGGCGCCGCCGGATCGCCAGCGCGGCCTGATACGACGCCTCGGCCGCGTCGAACTCCTTGGCCGCCACCTCCAGCGCGGCCAGGTTGGCGTGAACGTTGGCCAAATCGACCTGGCACTCGGGCTCGTCCGGGTGCCGGGCGGTCAGCTCCTCGCCGATGGCCTGCGCCGCGAGCAGCTCGGACCGGGCTTCCTGCACACGGCCCGCCTCGCGGTGCAAAAGCCCTAGATTGATATGGACCTTGGCGAGGCCGGCCCGGTACGCCGGGCGATCGGGAAAGCGGTCGGCCAGCGACTCGAAGACGCGGCGGGCCTCGGCGAGCAGCTCGGCGGCCTGGTGCTTCGAGCCGATTTCCGCCGTGATGCCCGCCAGCCGGAAGTGGGCCCGGCCCCGCTCCCACTCGAGCTCCGGCTCGTCGGGCCGCTGCTCGATTAGCCGCTGGTAGAACTCGCGAGCCGTTGCCAGCAGGTCCCGGCGTAGCGGCTCCAGCCCCCGCGCGCGGAGGCGCGGGTCGTTGCTCACGTGGGTGAGGTACTTGTCCACGGCGTCGCGGGCCATCTGGAAGTTCTCGCGCGCCGCCTCCTGCCCGCGTTCGGCCTCGCCCTTCGCGCGCCGGACGTTCTCGTTGGCCGCGCTCAACAGCACCACGCCCACCACGAGGCTGACCAGGGCCACGAACATGGCGGCCACCGCGCCGCTGACGGCCGTTCGGTGGCGCCGCATCCACCGCCCGGCCCGCGCGAGAAAGGGCTCCCGCCACGCAGTGACCGGCTCGTCGGCCAGCCATGCCTCGATGTCGGCGGCCAAATGCCGGGCCGAAGTGTAGCGCCGCGCAGGGTCCAGGGCCATGGCCTTCAGGCACATGGCCTCCAGCGGCGGCGCCGCGCCCGGGTTGACCTTGCGCGGCGGCGGGAACCGGCCCACCATGACCGCGCGCCGCAGCTCGTCGGCGCTCTGTCCCTCGACCGGCGGACGCCCCGTCAGGATCACGTAGAGCAAGGCCCCCAGGCCGTACACGTCGCAGGCCGGGCCGAGCTGGTCGACCAGCCCGGCCGCCTGCTCGGGGCTCATGTAGGCCGGCGTGCCCACGGCCGAGCCCAGCTCGGTGGGGGTCGAGCCGTCGGCCGCCACCGGGCGGAGGGTCGAAAGCCCCTGCGAGGCCTCGTCCGCGGACTCGGGCGCCTCGGCGTCGGCCTCGGGGCGCACGACGAGCTTCGCCAGTCCCCAGTCGACCAGCAGCGTCTCGCCATAGGGGCCCAGCATCACGTTGTCCGGCTTGATGTCGCGGTGGATCACGCCGCGGCTGTGGGCGTAAGCCACCGCGTTGCACACGTCGATGACGGCCGTGAGGAGCTTGCGCAGCGCGAGCACCCTGGCGCTCGGGTCGCGCGGGTGCGAGTCGCTATGGAACCGGTCGATCGCTGCCTTGAGACTCTCGCCGCGGATCAACCGCATGGCGTAGAACGGGCGCCCGTCCGGGTGGCGCCCGAGGCCGTAGACCGGCACGATGCCCGGGTGCTCCAGACGCCCGGTGATCTCGGCCTCGAGCACGAACCGGGCCCGCAAATCGGGCTCGTCGGCGTAGCCGGCGCGGATCTCCTTCAGTGCCACCTCGCGGTGCAGTTCCTCGTCCTCGGCCAGGAAGACCTCGCCGAGGCCCCCGCCCGCGTGGCGCCCGAGCACGCGGAAACGCCCGCGATCGTGGGTCGGCCCATCCACCGCGGCTTGTTGCGCCGGGCGGTGAGTCGGCACCGCAGTCTGAAGCAGCTCGACCAGCCGGGCTTCGAGCCCGGGGTCGGGCGCGCGGTCGAGCAGCTCGCGGGCAAGCGACTCCGCCCCCAGGGCCGCGATGCTCTCGGCCGCGCCGCCGTGTCTCCCCAGGTGCTTCTCGACGGCCGTTTCGAGCAGCGCCTGCTCTTGACCGTTGAGCAGGCCCCGCTCGACCAGCAGGGCGGCCAACGAAGCGGAGCCCTGTGGCCCGCGGGCCCAGTCGCTCATGGCGCCCAGCACGGCATCGCGGCCGATGAACCCCAGCTCCACGGCCAGAACGGCCAGCAGCACGTTGCGATCCGATGCCTGCGACATGGCCCGTCTCTCCCGAAGCGTCCGCACGGGAAATCGAACGAAAAGGGGACGGGGCTAATTTGCCGGAACGGCCCGAAGGGTGCTGCGCACAAATTAGCCCCGTCCCCTTTTCGTTGCCTGGAAGCGTACCCCAATTGTCGCCGGACGGGCGGACCGCGAAACCCCCCGGGGCGGGTGTTGCGGTGGCCGCAGCCGGGTTGCCTCGGATTCGGACCGATTTCCCGTCACAGCCCCGGGGTCGGCCGGTACGTGGGGTAGGAGGCGCAACGGGAGGCGCAAAGCGGAAGGCAGGGCAGCCGAAGACCCGTCCAATCCACCTACACGGGGGGTAGAGTCATGGTTGCTGCGAACACTTCCGCCGTCCTACCGCGTTGGCCCGCCGAGGCCCCTTTGCGCCGGTCGCTCGCGCACGAGGAACCCGTCTCGCTGGTGATGATGGAGCTGGAAGCGTCGGCCCGGCAGATTCGCGGCGTGCTGATCTACACCGAGCCGCCCCGGGGGTTTGCGGGGTACGATCTGCCGTGGGAGGAGTAGCAGCTACGGTGCGGCCGGCGAGCGGCTCTCGCGGGCAGTCAGCGTCTGAGCTTGACTTTGCCATTCGGCCTTGGCGCATTCGAACGTGTGGGCCGGGCAGTGGGAGCAATCGCCACGCCCGCCCCGCTCGGGCCGGATCACGTGCATCCGCCGCACCTCGACCGTGGTCTCCGTGCCCGCCGGATCGTAGGAGACGGTGCGCGAGACCGACTCATTCTCCACCGCGGCGACCACGTGCCAAGTCACGCCGGGGTTGTCCATGCACTGGCGGTTGAGGCCCTCTACGGTGGCCTCGGTCCGCTCGTAGCTCATCGGCGGTTGCTCGCCGCCGCCTTGGGCCTGCCAGACACAATTGGGCACGTCCAGCGGTGTTTGCGGCTCCCAACCCTCGGGCCACCAGAGGCTCATCACCTTGTAGGTGACCGGGGTGCAGAGCCTTGCGCCGGGCCAGGTCCGGCCGAAGCTGCCCGGCTCGACGACCACCGCCCAGCGGTCGCCCCCCTCGGCCTCGGCCCGGGTGTTGTGCTCGACCGCCCTTTTGACCGCCGCAAACAGGTCGTCCTCCTCGGCCAGGACCTCCCGCGGCCTGCCCGGCGAGGGGGGCACGTCGTCCGGGCTCGTGTGGCGCCAGCCCTGCGGGCGCACCACCACCGCCACCTGATACTTCGCCATCCAACCCTCCTTCTCCCGAAAAAGGTACCACTCACGTTTCTTTCAGCAGTGCCGCGATGTTGGCTGCCTCTTCGGCGTGCCAGTGGCGGCGCTTCTCGAGGAAGTGGCTGTAATTGGGTATTTGGCTCGCCCCCATCGCCTCGGTGTAGTCGCCGGCGTAGGGCACCAGCAGGTCGATCCAGACGATGAACCGGTCCAGCTCCGGCTTGCTCAGCTTCACGCCGTAGTGGCTTCCCTCCTCCAGCACGCGCACCAGCTTGCTCCGCGACGCCCCGGCCGAGTACGGCGGGAGCATGGGCGGGGCCGACTGGACATTGATCCAGTCGCACACCTGGCGGTTGGCCAGTGCCACGTAGGAATCGCTCCACTTCCGCGCGCTCTTCGAATCCAGCGTCTGAATGCCCTTGAGGCTGAAGGTGGGCTCGACCCCGGCGGGCGGCTTCGGCGCCCGAGCGACGCCGGCAGCCGCGACCGTCTCCTCCGGCTCCAGCTTCCACTCCAGGATGCCCCCGGAGAACTGGTCCTGCAGCTTCACCTCGATCCTCAGCCCCGCAGTCGTCACCGGCGCAAAGCTCACGCAGTTGTATCGGTCGCGAATCGTCCCATACTCCGACGGCTTCGCGACCGGTTTCCACTGCTCGCCGTCGCGGTACAGGAGCCGCCACGAGTAGGGCACCCGACACTGCCCGCCGCGGGGCTCGTCGTCGAACCAGTAGACGTCCACGCCGCTTACGCGCCGCGGGGCCTCGAACCGGTACTCGACCCATTCCTCGGTCCCACGGTGCGACCACCATGTGAACCGCGGGATGCCGTGGTCGTTGGAATCCTTCGGCTCCAGCCCGTCGCTCAGGGCGGAGACCGCGTCGCCGGCGTGCGCGTGCGACGCGGCGGCGGGGATCCTGCCCTGCTTGTCGCCCAACTCGGCCAGGCTCCCGTAACTCGGCCGCTTGTCGGTCTCGTAGTGACAGCGCACGCAGTGCTCGTCGAGGATCGGCTGGATCTCGCGGATGAAGCTGAAACCGCGCGGCGGGCCGTAGAAGGGCGTCAACGGGCGCGGGCCGCGGCGCATCGCCTGGCTGTACGCCGTGTAGGGCGGGGCCGTGTTCTTCGATTCGTGGCAGCCCACGCAGGAGAGGGCCTCGCCCGGCTGGAGCGTGACCCAGCTCCGCATGGTCTGGACCATTTGCCCCTTCTCGTCGAGGGCCTGGAAATAGAGCGGGGTGCGCGCCGGCACCGTGAAGCAGGCAGAGCCATCGTTGTGTACCTCGGCCGTGCCGAGCACTTGCTTGACGTCCCACGCACCCTGGATCGAGATCGGCGTGCTGACCAGTGCCCCGCCGGCCGGGCCACGGTTGCTGTTGCTCCCCACGCCGGCGGCGCGGAAGTCGAGCCCCACGACGCGCAGGCCCTTGATCGTGCCCCGCTCCACGCCGGCCAGCCCGGGCCCCGCGTAGACGTCGTGCAGGTAGACCGTGGCCAGCTCCTCGCGGTAGTCGGCGCGATTCGGCTGCACCGTCGGCAGCGGACGCGGGCAGAGCGGCACGGGCTGGTTGCACGAGATCCGCGGGTCGGAGGCCAGCAGCTCGCGGTTCCCGTCGCCGTCCATCCAGTAGACCGCAAACCGCGGGGCCCCCTCCTTGCGAAAGGTCACGAGGAACTCGGTCTCGCTCAAGGGATAGGGGTATTGGAACTGGTCGCCCTCCTGGCCGTAGCGGTCGACCTTCACCGCCGGCGTCTCGCGCACTGGGGCGATGAGCTGGGCCCCTTCGTTCTCCTGGCGCCCGCGCCGCGGTTCCAAGATCCCCAGCCAGCCCTGCTGGCGCGTGTGGTGGCCGGTGAAGATGCACACGATCTTGCCCGTGCCGGGGATGCTCCGGGCGTGCAGGATTGTGGTGGGGAAGAACGAGTTGTTGCCGTAGACCTCGGTCTGGCCGGTCCCGTCGGGGGCCATCTGGAAGAGCCCCTGCGGGTAGATCTGGCCGCGGTCGTTGTAGTCCCAACGGGTGTAAATCACCCGGCCGTCACAGGTGACCGTGGGATAGTTCGTATGCACCTGGTCGAAGCTGACCTGGCGCAGGTACTTGCCGTCGCCGTCGCAGAGGAAGAGGTTGCTCACCTCGGTCCACCAGCAATCGACGGTCTGCACGCAGCGCGTGGAGTTGAAGACGATGTTGCCGTCGGGCAGGTAGCAGCCCTCGTAGTCGGCAAAGCCCAGCCCGCCGGTCAACTGGCGCACGTCGCCGCTCTCGGCGTCCATCTCGTAGAGGTGGTAGTCGTCCTCGCGGTCCGACTTCTTCCAGGCGAACAGGATCCGGCGGCCGTCGAAGGAGACGTCCGGGTCGCGGATCACGCCCCGGTCGTCTTCGATCAGCACCCGGGTGGTCGCGTGGGTGCCGTCCAGCTCCAGCACGCACAGCGCCGTGCCCGCGCGGAAGTGGCGCTCGCGCTGGGCGTCGGACTGGCCTTCGGTGTACGCATAGTGCGAACCCCCCATGTCGTAGTGCTTGGTAAAGACGACCCGCCGCAGCTTGTCCCGGTGCGGTGCGAAACGCGCCGCGCGCCGGGTCTCGCAGGCGTCGAGGTACAGCTCGGCCCAGCGGGGGTCGTTGTCGCGGGCCTTCGATTGTTCGAGCGAGTCCGCCCGCTTCTCGAGCTCCCCCGCCGACGCCCCCAAGTCGTCCAGCACCCGGCCCACCGCCTCGCGCAGCGTTGCTTTGCCCTCGGGCAGGTCCTGCGCAAGCCAATCGGCCACCACCTCGAGGGCCTGCCGGTCGTCCGGGAAATCGCGAACCGCCTTCTCAACCGTCTCGGCCGGCTTCTCTGCCAGCCCGGCAACCAGCGCCTCACGCCACTCCGGCCCGGCGGCATACGCAAGACCACCGGGCACTTGCAGCAACGCCCCCAGCACCAACGGCAAGACCAATAACACAACGTGCACGGGACGATTCATCGGCGCCTCTCCGAGCCGGTAGCGCAACGGGCAGGCAAGGATTGCAGGCGCAGCCCGGACCGCCCTGTCCCCGGGCCGCGGAAGGCAGTATAATGAAATACGGCACCGGAAGTCAAATCAGTTCCTCAACGACTGCACCGGCGCCGGAATCCGTCCGCCGAAGTGGACGAAGGCAGTGCTGGCTCCGGCGTTGCGCACTTCGCAAACGGGCGTGGAGCCGAACAGGCCGCCGAAGTCGACGCGGTCGCCGGCCTTGGCGCCGGGCACGGGGATCAGCCTGGCGGCGGTGGTCTTGTTGTTGATCACCCCCACGGCCATCTCGTCGGCGATGATCGCGGCGATCGTTTCGGGGGGCGTGTCGCCGGGGATGGCGATCATGTCCAGCCCGACCGAGCAGACGCTGGTCATCGCTTCCAGCTTCTCCAGCACGAGGTGTCCGGCGCC
>Ga0180437_10011156_pt1 | contig 10831 bp, 1 predicted proteins | sample SS_ome_4_FD_132410 | JGI IMG/M metagenome (GOLD analysis project Ga0180437, IMG submission 132410) | Hypersaline lake sediment archaeal communities from the Salton Sea, California, USA - SS_3_D_1 metaG | ecosystem: Environmental > Aquatic > Non-marine Saline and Alkaline > Hypersaline > Sediment... | reverse complement strand
CCCCTCGGCAAACTCCCCTCTCTTCGCCCCACCTCGCGGCGAAGCACTTAGTCCAAAAGGCTTTTGGAATCGGCTACGCGATTCAAAAAGCCTTATCTCTTCGACACCACTCCGCCGTCGGCGATCGTCAGCGACCCGCTGCCGTCGTAGGCGACGTATAGCGGCTTCGCAGGCTTGGCCCAGGTCGAGCCGGCGCCGCTGACGGTCACCTCGCCCGAGGAGCCGGCGTGGTAGCCCAAATAGCTGCCCGGATCACTCCCGTAGGCGTCAATATTCGACACCACGCCGCCGTCGCTGACCGTCAGCGACCCGCTGCCTCGGTAGCCGAGGTACAGGCCCCGGTCACAAATGTCCCAGGTCGAGCCGGCGCCGCTGACCACCACGTGGCCCTCGGCGGTTGCTTCTAGGCCGACATAGGTGTCATACGCACTGGCAGCAAGGTAGGCCCCACTTGCGATTTCCATGGTGGCCGACTTTTCGAGCCCCACGCAAACCCCCCCCGCGAAACCAACCTCGACCTCCGGGCCGTATAAGGTGATGGATCCGCCATCGGTGATTACTTCTTCATAGGTCCAGATCCGCCAGTTTTGGGGTGTTGTAAGATCACTCTGCCATACAGGCTGAACGAAACGCCCATCCACGAGTAGCTCGTCGTTAGGTAGAGGAGCACCGTTCGGTCTCCAGTTCTCCCACCAGAACCAATCATAACGGGGGCGATCACCACCCCAAAAAGCCTCTATATTCATCGGGCCGCGAAACACCACCCGCAGGTTCTTGGCCGGCACGGTCAGGATCGCCTTGGCCGGCACGGTCAGGATCGCCGTCACCAGGAGAAGCGCCGCCACTGAACTACACATGCAAAAGGTTCTCATCGTTTGGGTCCTCCGAGAGTGATAGGAAAATCGATTTCTACCGACAGGGCTGAGCCTAAGTAGGAAGAACTGGCAAATCAAGGAGCTGACAGGAAAAGAGCAGAAGATTCAGCAGACCCAAATCTGCCATGACTGGACTTCTGTATTCCTTCAAACGGTACTGGAAAAACAGGCAGTTCATTGTCCAGGCTCTGCGATTTTGGCGATCATGCCCCGACCGCAGCAGAACGCTGAAATGGGGCGGTAGATCTGCGCCCTGATGGCTGGTGCCATCGGGCAGTTTTCAGGGCCCTTTTTCAAAAGGAGCCGGCACCGTGCGCCAACAAATCCACAACCTCCTCCGCAACTTCTTTAGACGCCCGCTGCTCAGTGGCCATGTCCTCCAACTCATAGAGCCAGTGCAACTTGGCGTCTGCATTTACTGCCTCCACGAACGCAATATCCATGGCCACGTCGTCGCCAACGTCCAACCGATCCACTGCACCGTTGACGTTGTCGTCCGGCGCCGTGACCGGCTTCCCGGCGTTCAGGAAGTCGGTTTGATCACTTTGGGCCAGCAACGCGTCGATGGCGTTCACGCTCGCGCTGGAGGGGGTGGTGTTTTGATCGTAGGTGATGGATAGCGTCCTATCCACGAACGCCGTCTGGCTGCTTGGCTGGGGGCCAAGGGCAATGACTGTCTTTCCGACCGGATCGTATTCGTAGGCACCCATATCCGGCGATCCATCTTGGAGACGCGGATGTCCCTCCAAATCGGTTTCTCCTGCATCGATGATACTTGCATCGCCGGAATCAATTCCGGGCGATCCGGCGGTAAGGTGATAGTCTCCGCCGGAGGCGTTCGCGAACAGCGGATCAGTCGAAAGACTATGAGGTCCCGGATCGATTCCGCTGTAGTTGCGCGATGCATTTCCCCAAACGAGGTTGTAATCGGCCGCTGCGCTGGGGCCATGGTTCACGCTGAGTCCGTAGCTGTGATCTGTGATGATATTATTGACGGCCAACACTGACGCTGCGGCGGAGTGGACAAAAACACCCGTATAGTCGTTGCTCACAATGGTGTTGGAGAGAATCGAAGCCTGGGCGCCGGAACTTACAAAGACGCCCCCGCCGCGGTTGTGGTGGATGAGGTTGTCACGGATTGTGCACTCCGTGAAAGTGATAACCCCCGTTTCGTTAGCACTGATCTTGTTGCGTTGGATAGTAACCGTTGGGTTCCCAAGCCAACTCGCCACAATCCCGGCGTTGGCGACGTTGTCACTGTATCCGTCTCCCGAGTTCCTGATGGTGAAATCCTGGATAAGGACCGTGCCGGTTGCGCCTCGGATGAACACGCCCTTGGCGATGCCTCCGGCGTCGATGATGGTCTGTTCAGCTCCGGAGCCGGCCAGCGTGATCGGCTTGATGATCCAGACGTTCTCGAAATAGGTGCCTGGAAGAACCTGTACCCACCCATCTTCTGCAATCGCGTTCACACCTTCCTGGATCGTGTTGAACGGATGAGCCAGGCTTCCATCCTCCAAACCGGTTGCGTCATCATCGACATAAATGGTGGCAGACGTCTCATTGTCACTCTCGATAGCGGTGACCATCAGCTGGCTGCCCCCGCCGTCCAGGGAAACCGTAAACTCGGCCGTGCCGTCCAATGCGTCGACGTCCTCGGCCGCGGCAATTGTGATCGTTTGCGGCACGTGCCAGTTTGTCGGATCGAACGTCAGCATGGCACCGGAGTCCAAACTCAAGTCTTCGTCACCATCGGTACGAGACGTCGTCACCGTTATCGTGCCGCGAGGGGCTGCGGAAAGGGAAACTGTAAACTCGGCCGTGCTGCCTTCCGGTACGGTCAATGCGGTGTCGGACACAACCAGACCGACAGTGGTTTGTGGCACGGTGATCAGCCGCAACGCGTCAAGCAGGTGCGTTGGATGGTTCCGCGCGATCAGCATGTCGGTGGCGTTAACTCGCTGGTCCCGGTCGAAGTCGTACGGGACGTCGATTGGCGCCGGGTCTATGAGCGTGTGCGGATTGTTGCGAGCCAGCAGGACATCGACAGCGTTGACCCTGGCGTCCGTGATTGCATTGCCGGTCTCGCCGATCGCGTTGCCGAAGTAGAAGGTGTGGGGCTCTGTTAGGCCCGTGTTGGCTGTTGCCAGGACGGTGACTTGCAGCCAAGTATTCTGGATGGTGTTGTTGGGCCAGGTGAGGGTGACGCGGTCGGAGTGGTAGTTGCCTTCACCTGCCCGGACCGTGATGTCGGGGGGCGTGGTTACTGGTCCCCAGTGCGCGAGATCGTCGTCGTTGCCGGTCCGGAACGTGAAGTCTTCAGCGGTCGGCGTGCCGGGCAGGTCGGTGATGTCGATCATCAGGCCGTTGATGCCTTTGTCGTAGCCGGTGTAGTTGGCGGACGTGGCCGTTTGGCCGGGGAGGAGGGCGTGTTTGTTGGGGGCGATGGCATTGTCGTCCTGTTTGTTGGCGGCCAAATCATGGCCGTCGAACGTCGAGCCGTTGTAGAAGACGTATCGGCCGACCACCTCGGGCAGCAGTTTGGAGACGAAGGCGTCGTAGTCACCCGCGCTGGTGAGATTGAACGTTTCCGGTCCGGGGTCAAAGTCGGCTACCTGCTGGAACATGCCGGCCGTATAGACGCTGCCGTCGGCTCCCACGGCGATGTCGTAGGCCGTTTCCATCCTCGATCCGCCCATGTTGTGGGCCGAAATAAAGCGGCCTGCCGTGTCCAATCGGGAGACGAACACGTCGCTCCAGAGGGCAGTAAGTTCGAACGTCTCCGGCCCGGGATCGAAATCGACCGTGTAGGTGAAAAGGCCGGCAGTGTAGACGCTGCCGTCGGCTCCCAAGGCGATGCCGTTGGCTTGATCTATCCACGATCCGCCCATACTTCGTGCCCAAACGAAGTTGCCCGACGCGTCAAGCTTGGAGACAAAAACGTCCTCCTGCCCCTCGCTGGTAAGAAGGAAGGTCTCTGCTCCGGGATCGAAGTCAGCGGTGTCACGAAACTGGCCCGCAGTATAGACACTGCCGTCGGACCCTACCGCGACTCCGCCAGCTTGATCTGAGTCTGCTCCCCCCATAGCGCGGGCCCAGACGAGGTTCCCCTCCGCGTCGAGCTTCGAGACAAAGATATCGCTGGCGCCCGCGTTGGCGAGATAGAACGTCGCGGGCCCGGGATCGAAGTCGCCCGAGCCGGAAAACTGCCCCAGCGGATAGACGCTGCCGTTATGCCCCAGAGCAATGGCGGCCCCATAGGCAGCAATATCAGATCCACCCATGTTGCGGGCCCAGATGAGATTCCCGGCTTCGCCCAGTTTGGAAACGAAAACGTCACTTCCGCCCTGAGCAGTAAGATAAAACGTGCCCGACCCAGGGTCGAAGTCGACTGGACCCTCGAAAGAGCCGGCAATATGAATGCTGCCATCGCTGGCCACGGCGATGGTACTGATGGTTGCGTCCACCTGATGCGCCCAAACCAGATTCCCAGCCGAGTCCAACTTCCATACGAAACCGTCGCTTATGCCTGAGGCGACCAGATTCACCGTTCCTGGGCCAGGGTCGAAGTCGACCGTATCGCTGAATCTACCAGTCGTGTAAACACTGCCATCGGCTGCCACCGCAATGTCGCTAGGGTAATCCATATCCGGTCCGCCCAAGCCGCGTACCCAAACGAGTGCGCCAGTCGAAGAGTACTTGGCCACAAATACATCGGAGTACAACGAGACGCCGGTATCGTCCACACTGGTGAGATTGACGGTCCCGGGGCCAAAGTCGAAATCGACCGTGCCCCTGAATGCACCGCTCACGTAGACGTTCCCCTCGGTGTCGGTGGCGATGGCATCGCTCCGATCGATCTCCTCCGCCCCAAAGCCCAGGGCGTAGCCGAAGCTCGCCGCGGTGCCCACCAGTCCCGCGTCGAGTTTGAGGTCGTGTTGGCCCCTGGCTAGGGTGAACATGGCGGTGGCACCGGTGGCATCGGGGTCGCTGTCGGCGGTGTCGTTCCCGCCAGCGTCTTGGACCGTAAAGGCGTACATCGGATCGGCTGCCGGAGTACGAAACACCAGGTGGTAATTCCTGCACGAATGCAGACCGGTGAACGTATAAGCACCGTTATGATCGGTAACCGCTACCCCAAGGGAAATGTCGTCGAGATTTCCAATCACACCGTCTATGGAGGAAAACAGCTCCACGGCCGCTCCCTCGATGCCCGGTTCACCAGGGTCTTGCACACCGTCGGCGTTCAGATCGTTCCAGACCAAGTCGCCGATCACCGCCTTGCCGGGGATCCTGTCTGAAACCCACACGAAATCTTCGGCGTCGATGACGCCATCTCGGTTGACGTCGTACGCCAGGTCGTAGCCGGGGTCGGAGGCATCCAACCCAAGTCGCGCACACACACCCTCTACGTCATCCTCGGTCAGCTCGCCGTCGCCGTCGAGATCGTAGTGGCCGTCGGTGTTTGTCAACGTGACGGTTACCGGCACGGTCACGCTGGTTCCCAGCGTCTGGCTGGAAAAGGTGAGTTCGGCTTGGTGCTGCCCATCAGACAACATGAAAGCGTCGACGAGGATTGTAATGCCGTCGGGCGTCTGGCCCATGGCGGCGCTGGCCGAGAGCCACGCTACGTCGGCGGAGAGCGTCCAATCGACAGCATCACGGCTGACGATCTGTACAAGTTGCTGGGGCATCGGTATAGGCAGCGAGCGGTCGGACACGAACTCCAGCGACGCCGGGAAGGCCTGCAACTGGTCTGACGGCAGCGGGTTGTCCGCGAAAGCGGGGTCGGTCCCATCCGCGATTTCTTGGGCGTCGGAGCGACCGTCCCCGTCAGTGTCGCTGTTGTCGGGATTCAGGCTCCAAGCCAGCTCCATGGGCAGGGGCAGACCGTCGCCATCAAGATCCGAGTGATAGTCGGAACCGATGGGGTTGAGTTCCAAGTCGCGTTCTCGGTCGTCGGGGATTCTGTCCGCGTCATAATCCCCCACCACCGTGACGGTGACCGTGGCAGTGGCCGTCTGCGACGCAGTGTCAGTTGCTTCTAGCGTTAGTTTGTGCGTTCCCACGCTGAGGATGACGGTAAGCTCGTTCCCGGTGCCCAGTGGGCCGTCGCGGTCGCTCGACCAACGGATACTCTCGCCGGGGAGTGGCCCGGAGATGACGTGGAACGCACCGCCGGAGAGCGTGACGGTACGACTCTCCGTCAGTTCCTTCTCGGCAGTCGGGTAGCCGATGAAGGCGATCGGGGCGGCCCCAGCGACTTCCAGACGGGCTGACGTCGCGCTGCCGATTTGCAGACCGTCGCTGGCCACAACCTGAAAACGCCCCTGCTGGCTGCCGGCCAGTTGAGCGACCGGGATCTCGACGCTCCCGCTCCCTTCGCTGAAGGCCACCGGGGTCCACGTCTGGCCGTCGTCGTACGAGTAGAGGATGGTCACCTCCAAGGGGTCGCCATCGGCATCCGTTGTCGTCCAGGAGACCGGAACCACGCCACTGTCGAACGTTCCCCCAAACGGACCGGTAATCTGCACTACCGGCTCCGAAGGACCGGCTTCAAACGTGTGCAGGACGACCTCTCCGTGCAGCAGCTCGATGCGGCGGACTCCTTCGGCGGCCAGCAACGTCGTTGAGAAGGCGCCGAGATCCATTCCCTCGCGTACGAGTTGGGGATCTGCGTCCGCGACCCGGAAGATCGGCGTAATGCCTCTGCGGTTCAGCTCCTGACCGGCGGCATCACGCTGCACTAGCCAGTAGTCCGAACCGAGGTTGTTGATCGTGAGCGGGCCCTCATCGCCCAGTACTTCCACGCGACGAATCTGAGTCAGATCACCGACCCGATCGATATAGCCGGAAACGGCGATTCGCCTGCCTACCAACGGTTGCGCTTCTGTCGTTAAGCCAACACAGTCGGGACAACCCGCCGCGGCCGCGTCGCCAAGGTCGAGGTTGGACTTCGTCGTCGCCTTGGTTGCCCCGGCCAGGGTGCCGCGCAGGTCCCGCACGAATCCCGGCGCCGTGCCCATGGCATACTCCCGGTAGATGTTCAGCACGTCGGCCGGCTCGAAGTAACTATTGTTGTTGCGCCTGTTCGTTGCGTAACTCATGATCGCCTTAGCCCGCAGGGTCTGGTCATCCGCCTTGCGGCGAAAGATGTTGTTGCCGCCGAGGCCGCTGGAGTGTAGATCTTCGACCTGGGGAGGATCTGCCGCCGCGTTTTCTTCAGTACTAGCCAGTTGGATCCTCATGAGATCAGTCCCGCCTGCTCCATCATCTACAAGAACCACGTAGTAAGTCTGGCCGCTGATCAGCCCGTCGATCCCGGTGGCCGCACTGCCCAGGTTGTAATAGACCACCGCCTCTCCAGCGGCATAGTTGTGGTTGTTCTTCAGAGAAATGGTCTCGTCGTTATCGTTGGCCGAAAGCGCCTCGAATGGAGTCCCATTTTCTACAAGCAATTGGGGATAGTGCTGAGTTCCGGTGATCGGATCAACCACAACACCGCCGACTCCGGGCTGGGGGTAAAGTGTCTTCAGCATGTTGTAAACCGTTCCCTCACCCCCACTGCCGCCCGAACCGTCCAACTCGTCGTTGACCGAGTGGTTGGGGTTCTCGGGGTTGTCATCCTCGGACCCATTGGGAGCGTCTTCGTCGACAAGGCCGAACGTGTGGCCGATTTCGTGGCCGAAAAGCTCACTCGGTGCAGAGTGGCTGCTAAGCCCCCAGCCGACATGGTGCGGAAGCTCCAGGTCACAACCGCCAGCCAGGCCGAGCGTAAAGACTTCAGTGACAACGTCGCACAAAAAGTCCCCGATTTCCGCAAGAAGATACTCGGACCAGTCTGGGTTGAAGGCCATACCGGGTGTCCTACTGCGCGGGTCCTTCGCATCGCGTGGCACGAGTTGATGGGCAGAAGTGCCCGGGACGGATGTCAACGGACGGGCAATGGGAGGCACGGCCATCGCGTCGGCCTTAGAGTCCGCCAGCCGGATTCTGCGGGCATCGTCGCAAATCACGAAGTACTGATCGCCATCGGCCAAGTTCCCGATCGGAGGGCTGTCGCCGCTGTAGTAGTACACCAACTGGCCCGTCACGAAATCGTGGTTGGGCCCTAGGTCGATGGTGTTCGTAATCAGATTGACCACACGAGGGGCAAGCCGATGCGTAGAAACGCCTGAAACTGGTGTCAGCCAGCGGTAATCACCAGCCAGCGCCTTCTCCCAGGAGTCCGCCAGGCGGATTCTGTGGGCGTCCACGCGAATAACGAAGTAGGGATCGCCGTCAGTTAGGTTCCCGATCTGAGGGCTACCGCTGCTGGAGTAGGTCACCAGCTGGCCGGTGACAAAACCGTGCTCCGAACCCAGGTCAATGATGCTTGTACTTCCGTCAACTGCATGAAGGGACCTAGAGAGACCCGCTGCCGTGGGGTCAAATGTCGACGACGCAAGGTCTTGGATCACCCCCATCACGACCGTTGCGTCGACCTGGTCGGCCCGGTTGTGCCGGTTGAACCACTTCCGCGCCCGGTCGAGGTTGTGTGATGCGTCGTAAAGCTGGATGCCGTCACCGGGGTCGATTCTGCCCAGGTTGTCGGCGATGAAGCCTCCCATATCCGTTAGCACATCCTCCGTGGTGTATACTATCGGTGACCAGTTAATTGACACTTGGCCGGTGGGCCACATCCTTCGTTCAAGTTGGTCCAAGTCGTCGTTCATCTCGCTGATCAGATGGGTTACTTCAGCGTCGACGTAGCCCGGACGCATGATCGGGACCAGCAGCACCCCAAGCGTTACGTTCGGGCGGAACGTCACATCTTGCACGTTTTGGGCGACCTCCCGGCCGGTCCGCCGCAGCGTCGTCGTCACGCGCACCGGGCCTTCCTCACTGAAAGGGCCCGAATCGGTGCCCAACACGGGCGTGAAATTCACGCAGAGGGCATTGCTGATGTCGTTGAGTCTCGCCCCACCGAGCGGTCGGGGATTTGACGGCGCCTCGGGGGCCACGCCGCTGGTCGGATCGATCAGGCTGGTTGTCTGCGTGTGGAGGAGTTCGCCTACCGAGCCGTCGTCCAGCAGCCGGTGGAATGTTACCTCCACCTCTTCGATCCGCAGAGAGTCGGGATCCGCCGGAACGACGTCATATGTCAGGAAGCTCTGTACCATCGTCGGCTTGACGTCCACCAAGCCGACTGACTGGATCCCCTGGGTAAGCACGACCTTCTCCAGCTGGATATCCAGATGATGGAACGGCGTGGTTGACGTGGCGCTGCCGCTGCCGGGACCGTCCTTGGCGCCGACGTCGGCGCAGGTGTTGTACACGGTTACCAGCCCGGACGCCTCGTCCGCTTCGATGGTCACTTGCAACAATGTTGCATCGCGATGCGATACGTAACGTGGCTGACCGTCCCCGATGGCAACCTGAATAGACGGATCGAAGTTTGTTCCAGTGATCTCCAGGATCGTGCCGGTCGATCCGTTGGTGGGAGTAATACTCGTGATCACCGGATCGGCGCAGAAGGCGTTCCCCAACAGCCCGTGGCTTCGTCCGCCGCGGTTGACGATCACCTGGCCAGTGGTGGTATTTTCATTGAGTCGCACGCGGATCAGTCCACTGGATACGTTCAGGACGTCCACCTCCTTGCCGCCGATAAAGACCGTTACGTCGGAGGCGACCGTTCCGAAACCGCTTCCATGGATCTCGATCACGTCACCGGCACTCCCGTACGTTGGATCGATCCAGTCGACTTCAGGTAGTACGTCGGCCAACGGAGCCAAAGTGCTGCCACGGACGCTCAACCCCTTGTCGGGAAAGTGGCTGAACCATACTCGTTCGGCCCCGTCGGTAGCGAGGTCGTAGATCTCGGAACTGGCCAAGCCCGAGTTGGTCCAGTAGTAGGCCTGCCAAACGCCATTGGCCCACACGGCACTTCCGGCCCATAGACGCCCCAGTTGGTCGACGTCCAGCGGCAGGCCGTCCGCCTCAATCGGCGGGGTCTGCGCAGTGAAGGTGGTGCCGTCGAAGAAGTCGAGCCCGCCGTCCGTGCTCACGGCGATCGTTCCGTCACTCAACTCAGCCAAGTCTCGGATATGGTTGTGCGAGAGATTCGAGTTGGCCGTCGTGTAGACTGTCGTCCAGTCGTTCCCCTCCAACACGGCCAGTCCGTTGGGGGTTCCTGCCCACAAGCGGTTCTCCCGGTCGACCAAGAGCCTAAAGACTGTTGAATCCGGCAACGCGGAGTTCTCGGCCGTGAACGTGTGCACAAAACGGTCACGGTCGAACAGCGTTAGCCCGTAATGCCATCCTATCCAAACCCGACCGTCGTGGTCCTCGGCCAACGCGTAGACGTAACTGGTCGGACGATTCCCCTCGCGGTTGGTAAGCTCATCCCAACCGTCAGGCCTGTAAAGTTGGGGACCGGTGGAGGTGCCGATCCAGATTCGGCCTTGTGCATCGCCCAGCACGCACCGAGGCCCGGCGACTTCGCGATTGTCCCAAGTCTGGCCGTCGGGGGTTAGGACGTAGAGTTTGTTCGAGGTGCCGGCGAACAGCCGCCCCCGCGCGGTCGAAATATATCTGATTGACTTATCGCCGATGTTGTTGCTTTCGTCAACTTGCTGCCATCGCGGGGCGTACGTGATCAACTCCCCGTCGTCACGGCCGGCCCAAACGCGTTCCTCGACCGCTGCTAAGGCCGTGGTGCCGCTGTCCCAGGCTGTGCCGTTGGGGACCAGATCTCTGCTGCCCAAGGGGCTTGGGAAGACGGTGCCACCGCCTGGCGTCGACGCGGAGCCGGCCCAATTGTACTCCGAACTCCAGGTTTCCTGCTCGCCCGAGACTTCATCTATCTCGACCCGCTCGTAGACCACCAAACCACCGCTGGTGGAGTCGTCGGACTCGATGGAGGCCCAGATCCGCCCGTCGGAATCGACGTCGACGGCCGTGGCGCGCTCGCCGAT
>Ga0180437_10011155_pt1 | contig 10831 bp, 11 predicted proteins | sample SS_ome_4_FD_132410 | JGI IMG/M metagenome (GOLD analysis project Ga0180437, IMG submission 132410) | Hypersaline lake sediment archaeal communities from the Salton Sea, California, USA - SS_3_D_1 metaG | ecosystem: Environmental > Aquatic > Non-marine Saline and Alkaline > Hypersaline >... | reverse complement strand
ATCCCGATATCGGTAGGTCAGGAAAAATCCGACGATCAGGATGAGAAGATCGATCAGCCCCACGACAGTCAATCCGCTTTGGAATCTGCGTTTGTAGGGTTGCCCTTCAGTGTCTCTCACCTTTGTAGTTCCTCAAGACTTTCCAATCAGTCTACCGTTTTTCCAGGACGAGAAACAGGTATTCGGTCCAGCCGTTTTGCTGACAGATCTGCAGAGCACTGCCGCCGTACATGCTCGCTCCCCAAGCGCTCTTCCGCAGAGTTTTTCCAGCTAGATGCTGCAGCCTGCGGATGAGGGGAGGGGTTTGCCGAAGGCAGGAGGTGAGTTCTGATTTTTCGACCAGATCAAAGCCTCGCTGAGCCGCAATGCGCAGAGCATCTTCCGCCGTCATCAGGCTCTGCAGATGCCAGCCCTCTCGGAATTGGGACAGCCATCTTTCCCGCTGGCTCGAGAGGGGTTCCTCCTTCGCCGTGATGAAATCGTCGCAGAGGATCAACCGGCCGCCCTCGGGCAGAAGATTGCCTGTTTGAGTAAAGAAGGCTGCCGGATCGTTACCATGGCTGAAGGATTCTATGGCGTAGGCGTCCGTTATCCCCTGTATGTCAGGCAGTTGGGAGAAATCTGCAACCAGGAAACTGCAGCGGTCGCTCAGCCCGCGGCGCAGTGCGAAACTCCGGGCGGTTTGAGCTTGAAAGGGGCTCAGAGTGATGCCGGTGATGCTGACCGGATAGCGGGTCGCCAGCCACAGAGCGGAGCCGCCGACTCCGCAGCCCAGGTCCAGCAACTGTTTTGCACTCTCCTTGGACCGCTCGTCTCCCAGCAGAGCACCGGCGATCAGGCGCTCTACGGTGTGCAGCGCCTCTTTGCGGGAACGTTCTTCCCCCTTCCAGACGGGGCGATGAATCACCGCCTCTCCGCGGCCTTGACCGAAGAGGAGCATCCAGAGGGTGTTTTTGTTGTAGTAGCGCCGAACCCGGCCGGCCTGGTCCTGCATCCTCAGGAATCAGGTATCGAGGAGATGACCCAGTCTCTCCTTCTTGGTCCGCAGGTAACGTTTGTTGTGGAGGTTGGAGCGTATGACTACGGGGATACGTCCAGTCACCGTGATGCGGTTTGTCTGTAAGCCCCTGATCTTCTCTGGATTGTTGGTTATGAGGGCCACGGATTTGATGCCCAGAAGGCGGATGATTTCCGCCGCAGCTTCGTAGCTGCGAGCATCGGTGGGGAGCCCCAGATGAGTGTTGGCCTCCACGGTATCCAAGCCCCGATCTTGGAGCTCGTAGGCCTTCAGTTTGTTGAGCAATCCAATTCCGCGACCTTCCTGACGCAGGTAGACGATTACTCCCTGTTCCTGGGTGTTTATGTAGTTCAAACTTGCTTCAAGCTGTTCCCGGCAATCGCAGCGAAGGGAAAACCAGATGTCTCCGGTGTGGCACTCAGAATGGATGCGAACCGGGCAGGCTTCGGCGCCCCGGACCTCTCCGCGGACCATTGCCGTGTGCTCTTTACCGTCTCGATGGTCGAGAAAACCGTAGATCGTAAAAATCCCGAAACGCGTCGGGAGTTTCGCCTTGCTCACAAGCTCGATTTCTCCGGCTTTGTGTTTTTTCCCGCGCTTCGGCGAAGAATCTAGAACAACTTGTTCGGCGCCGTCAATCAGCTCATAATGAGCTGCTGCCGCTCCATCTCCGCGGGCTGTCATCATTATCTCCCAATATAGTATTTTGACTATTCTCTAAGATGTCGTTTATATAATACGTTCATTGTCCGGCCCGGGTCAAAAGCTTTTTTCAAAAGATCGCTCCCTACGGTCGCGATGTCCTCGCCCAGCTTTGCTGGTCTCGTAATCTTGTCAGCCGGTGAGCTGCTTGTGTATAGTGGTTTCTGATGAAGTCGACGCCGCGGATCACGGTGAGTTACGCTCAGAGCTTGGACGGGCGTATCGCTACCTCCACGGGGGATTCCCGCTGGATCTCCTGCACCCGGACTCTGACCCTGGCACATCGGCTGAGACGGGATCATGAGGTCATCCTGGTGGGCATCGGGACCGTGCTGAGGGACGATCCGGAGCTCAGCTGCCGCCTCAAACGCAGCTCCCGGTCTCCGGTTCGGGTGATCCTGGATTCCCACCTGCGTCTTCCTCCGAATTCGACGATCGTCCGTACCTGTAAAACCTACAGGACGATCGTATACACGCTCCGGGACGCGGCCGAAGACGGAACAGGGGGCGCGGCGGTAGTCGATATCATGGCAGGCAATGCTGCGGCAGGCGCCGGCGTCGGTCGGCGTGAAGATCTGGAGCAGGCCGGGATCGAGATTTGCGAGGTCGAGGCGGACTCCCAAGGCCGGGTTTCGGTTGCGGAAGTGGTGGAGGACCTGGCGCAGCGGGGTTTTCGGAGCATCTTCGTAGAGGGAGGCGCAAAGGTGATCACCTCCTTTCTGCGGGCGGGTCTGGTTCACCGGATGATTGTGGTAACAGCTCCGGTCATTATCGGTCGAGGGGTAGAGGCAATTGGAGAGCTCGGGATCACCTCTCTGGGGAAGGCGCTGCGGCCTCGTAGCAGCCGTGTAAGACGTTTAGGTACCGATCGCGTCTGGGAGCTGCTTTTCGATGGAGATTAAGGCCAAAGCTCTGTACTTCACCGCTCCGGGGACCGTGGAGATTCGGGAGGAAGAGTGCCGGCCGGTGGGGGAGCAGGTTCTGGTCCGTTCGCGCCTGATCGGGATCAGTCACGGAACCGAAATGCTGGCCTTTCGCGGGCAGATGCCCCAAGAGCTCGAAGCCGACGCCTCCCTGCAGGCTCTGAGCGGTGCCCTCGAATATCCGTTGAAATACGGATACATCAACACGGGAGAAACGGAATCCGGCCGCAGGGTTTTTGCCTTTTATCCCCATCAGGATCTGTTTTTCGCCGAACCGCAGCAGCTTGTCGAGCTGCCCTCCCAGCTGGACTTCGCCGACGCGGTCTTTCTGGCGAACATGGAGACCGCTTTGGGCATCGTTCACGATGCCAATCCCCGCTTCGGCGAGTGTGTGCTGTTGATCGGGCAGGGAGTCGTGGGTTTGCTGACAGCCGAGATCCTGATGCGAGGGGGTGCCGTGAAGGTGATCACCGTGGAGCCCTGTGCCAAACGCCGCCGAGCCTCCGAAGCGATCGGCTGCGTGGCCCTCAGGCCGGGAGCGGAGCTGCGGGAGCGAATCCTCGAGCATACGGAGGGGCGAGGCGTGGATGTTGCCGTCAACGTCAGCGCCTCGGCCGAGGGGTTGCAGCTGGCCATCGACAACCTGGCGTTCGAGGGAGTTGTGGTGGAGGCTTCCTGGTACGGAAGCCGGCAGGTGACCCTGGATCTGGGCAGAGCATTTCATCGAAAGCGGCTCAAGCTGCGCAGCAGCCAGGTGTCACGGATCGATCCGGCCCTGACCGGCAGGTGGGACAAGGCCCGCCGCCTGGACCGGGTCCTGGAACTGCTTCAAGCGATTCGGCCTTCCCGCTACATCAGCCACCGCTTCGCCCTTGATCGGGCTCAGGAGGCGTATGAGCTGTTGGAAAACCACCCGCAGCGAAGCATTCAGATTGTGCTGGAACCATGAAGGAGTGAGCTATGTATCAAGTCGGCATTAAAAACAGGTTCAGGGCGAGTCACTTCCTGGTCGGTGATTTTGCAGAGGAAACACTTCCTCATGAGCACGAATACGTAGTGGAGTGGATCTGCGTGACCAACGTGCTGGATGAGAACGGTTTTTCCGTTGACATTGCGGTGATGGAGGAGGAGCTCCAGCATCTGATCGATGAGATTCAAGGCAAACTTCTCAACGATCTGGAGTTCTTCAAAGACCGCCAGGTGAGTGTGGAGAACATGGCCCACTACATCCATACGGCTCTTGTGCGTGCGTTGAATCGACGCAGCTTTTCTCAGGAATCGATCGTGGAGTTTCAGGTGAAGATCTGGGAATCCGAAACCGCCTGGGCGGCTTATATCCATTCGTAACGAATGAGGTTGCTGTTTGTCATCTACGGTTCTCTCGACCAGATATCCGGGGGGTATCTGTACGACAGGAAGGTAATCGAGTACCTCAAGGGGCGGGGGGTTGAGGTCGACTGCCTGCAGCTGCCGGCATGTCCCTACATCCTCTGTCCTCTTCACAGTTTCTACGCCCCCCTGCGGCGGTTGTTTCGGGGCTCCCAATCCGGGAGCTACGACTGCATCGTTATCGACGAACTCACCCATCCGTCGGTTTTTCTTGCCGTTTCCCGGCGAAAACGTTCCCGCCCGCCCGTGGTTGTTCTGCTGCATCACCTCAAGATCCAGGAACGGATCGGGCCCCTTCTCAAGATCGTCGCCCGCTCTATGGAGCGAAGGCTGCTTCGCCGCTGTGACCAAGTTATCGTAAACAGCCACACAACCCGACGTACCGTGGGCGAATTGACAGGTTCGGCGGCGGTGTATGTCTGTCCTCCGGGCAGCGACACTTTGGTTCAGAATCCTGCGGTGAAGGGTGGCGGCGGAGAGAGGTCCGCTCCGGCTGCTGCGGAAAAGCCCGTGCGCCTACTCATCACGGGTAATATCATCCCCCGCAAGGGGCATGATCTCCTGATCCGAATGCTCGCCGAGCTGTCCGACCTGAGCTGGGAGCTGCGCGTCGTTGGAGCCGCGGTCGATCCCCGCTACAAGAGAAGGGTTGACCGGCTTGTACGACGATACGGACTGGAGGATCGCATAATCTACACCGGGGTTCTCTCCGGGGAAGTTCTGCGCAGGCAGTACCAAGAGGCGGATCTGTTTGTCTTTCCCTCCCGTTATGAAGGTTTCGGAATCTCCCTGGCCGAAGCTATCCGCGCAGGACTGCCTTTTATCGCCTTTGCTTCCGGGGCGATCCCTGAGGTTAGCGGCGGTCAGGGATTGCTCGTGCCTGAGGGGGACCTGGTGAGTTTTCAGCGTTATCTGCAACGGTTGATCTCCGATCCGGTGTTCAGAGAACAGTCGGCCGAGCTTTCCCGAGGGCTGGCTGCAGATTTGCCGACCTGGAGGCAGACAGGCGAGAGTTTTTTGCAGGCTATAAAAGAGATCATTTGAAAGGAATCAGCGGAAGTGGAAAGAGAAGGATCGCCGAACTCCGATTTTCTCTCCTATCTGGAGGCCAAGTTTGCGATCGATACGGCCAGCCTGAATACTTCCCTCTATGCTCAGTTCCAGGATCATCTGCGCCACGCGGTCAATCTCCGAGTCCTGGATCTGGGCACCGGAACCGGTGCCATGCTTCGGCGGATCTTGGAGCTGGAATTATCCGGGCAGGTAGAACTGTTCGGCCTGGATCAGGAGGAGCGGATTCTGGCTGCGGGAGTGGATCGCATAGAGCAGGTCCTTCTAGGTCGGGGATACAGTATCGGTGAAAAGAGGCGGAGCCCCGGAATAAAATCGATCCGCGGGGAGAGAGGGAGTACCGACATACGGGTTGAGTTCCTGCGGGGAGATCTTCTGGATAAGCGCATCATCGGGAAGCTCGAACCGTTCGACTGTATCACCGCCCATGCCTTCATGGATCTGATGCCCCTAAAACGCGCGGTGGCGATTGTTCGAACGCTGCTGAGGGCTGACGGTGTGTTTTACCCGACTCTGAACTACGACGGGCTTACCGTCCTGTTGCCGGAATACGAGGAACCGGGCTTTGAGCGGCGGCTGCTTCAGATCTACAATCGGTCCATGGAGCGCAGGCGGAGCGGAGGCAGGAAGACGGGAGGGTCCTTGAGCGGACGGCGGTTGTATCGAGCGTTGCTCGAGGGAGGCTTTTCGATACTGGGGGTGGGCTCGAGCGACTGGAACGTTTTTCCTTCAGGGGGCGCGCACGCTGAAGAGCAAAAGCTCTTCCTCACGGCGATTCTCTCGATGATCGCCGGAGAGGCGCGCCGGTCCCGGACCGAGTCGACGGCAGGGACGGCTGCCGTCGATCCGAAGCTGCTGGCCGATTGGTACGCTGAGCGGTGCGAAGCCATGGAGAACGAGCGCCTCTCCCTGATCGTCCACCAGCTCGACCTGTTGGCGACGCCGGCCTGAGGGGAAACGTCTGCACCGGGTGCATGTTATGAGCCGGCTTTCACGGGTAGTTCCGCTGATTCTCATCCTTGCCGCAACGACGATCTTTTGCGATTCCGATCATCCGGAGCTCCTGCAGCGGATCCTCTTCGGATCCTGCGTGCTGCAGTCCAGGCCGCAACCGATTTTTACCACGATCGCAGCAGCGAATCCCGATTTGTTCATATTTCTGGGAGACAACATCTATGCCGACACGATCGACATGGCGGTGATGCAGCGCGCGTACGATCAACTTGCGGCGAGCTCGTCGTTTCAACGGCTTTTGGAACGCTGTCCGGTTCTGGCCGTTTGGGATGATCATGACTACGGAGCCAACGACGCCGGGTCCGAGTATCCGAAGAGAGAAGAATCCAAGGAGCTTTTTCTCGATTTTTGGCAGGAACCGGAAAATTCTCTCCGCCGGAAGCGAGCGGGGATCTATGCAGCGCATCTGTACGGCCCGGTCGGGCGGCGCGTCCAGGTGATCCTGCTCGATACCCGAACCTTCCGGGATTCCCTGGTGCGGGGAAATCCCAAGCCCACGGATGCCCTCGGTCCGTACGTAGCCAATCCGGACCCTGCTGCAACCATACTGGGAGAGCAGCAATGGCGGTGGCTGGAACAGCAGCTTACCCGGCCTGCCCGGATTCGGATCATCGTTTCCAGCATTCAGGTTATCCCTGAGTTCAGCGGCTGGGAGTCTTGGGCGAACTTCCCCCTCGAAAAACAGCGTCTTCTCGATCTGATTGCAGACCGCGGGGTTGAGGGCGTCATTTTCATCAGCGGAGACCGGCACTTCGCCGAACTCTCGGTTCTGCGGCGCGAAGGGGGGTATCCGCTGTACGAACTGACCTCCAGTGCGCTGAATCTGCGACACCCCAGCGGTCTGACCGGTGCCAACCAGCTCCGTATCGACGGAACCTACCTGAGGGAGAACTTCGGGGAGATTCGGATCCGCTGGAGTGCGCGGCCGCTTGTCTCTCTGAGCATTCGAGATCTCGAGGGCAAGGTTCGCCTTGAAACAAGCTTCCCCCTGGCTGATTTGACCTCCACCACCCACTGATCCCACAGTCCTTCACGAGGCCGTAGGTAGGATCCGCGGTTCACACAAACGAATTCTATGATAGAATGGGCGTCGGGATTCGGAGATGGCTAAAAAGTTGAAGAAAAAACTGGGATTCCTCGAGGTGTTTTCGATCGCTACCGGAGCCATGATCAGTTCCGGTTTGTTCGTCCTCCCTGCCGTGGTCTACCGCAAAGCCGGACCTTCCATCCTGCTCTCCTACTTCATCGCGGCCCTGCTGGTAGTACCGGCAATGCTCAGCAAAGCGGAACTGGCCACGGCTATGCCTAAATCCGGGGGTTCCTATTTCTTCGTGCACCGAAGTCTGGGACCGCTGTTCGGAACCTTTGCCGGTCTGGCCTCCTGGTTTTCGTTGAGCCTCAAGAGCGCCTTTGCGCTGGTGGGGATCGGAATTTTCCTAGCTCCTCTGGTTCCGATGTTCCCCGGCTACATGGTGAAGATGATCGCCGTGGCCTTTGCCCTTCTGTTTACAGTGCTCAATATCTTGAGCGTGAAGGAGAGCGGGCGGTTTCAGGTGGTGTTGGTCTTGTCCCTGCTGGCCATCCTGCTCATCTACATAGCTACCGGCATTAGACTGGTCGATGCGCAGCACTACTCGCCCTTCGCTCCCCAGGGTTGGCCGGCGGTTTTCACGGTTACCGGCATGATCTTCGTCTCCTTCGGCGGATTGACGAAAATCGCAGCCGTGGCAGAGGAGATCAGCAAACCCCAGAAGACGATTCCCCGTAGCATGTTCGCCTCCTTTCTCGTCGTCTCCGTTGTATATCTGGTGGCGATTTTCGTTACCGTGGGGATATTGGGACGGGTCGAATTCGAGAACACCTTGGCTCCGCTGTCCACGGCGGCAGCAACCTTCAGCGGACAGGCCGGATTTCTGGTACTCTCGATCGCGGCCATGCTGGCCTTCATCACTACCGGTAATGCCGGGCTTCTTGCCTCCTCCCGCAGTCCTCTGGCCATGGCCAAGGACAATCTGCTTCCCGCCTTCTTTGCCCGGGTGAATGTGCGGCTTCAGACGCCGGTAGTTGCAATCCTGCTCACCTCGGCATTCATGGTCGCCATGATCGTTTTCCTGGATTTGGAAAACCTGGTCAAAGTAGCTTCCACAATGAAGCTGCTGCTCTTCGCCTTCGTCAATCTATCGGTGATTCTGATGCGGGAGAGCAAGATCGTCTCCTACAAGCCATCTTTTCGTTCTCCCCTCTATCCGGTTCTGCAGATAGGCGGCACCGTTGTCTATTTCCTCTTGATCGTTGAGATGGGCCTCATTCCCCTGTTGTTGACCGGGGCGTTTTTTACCGCCAGCCTGCTGTGGTACTTCCTCTACTCCCGTTCCCGGAATCTCCGGGAATCGGCTCTGCTTCATGTGGTGGAACGTATAACCAACCGCGAGCTCCGCAGCGACACCCTGTCGCAGGAGCTCAAAGAGATCCTCATTGAACGGGACGAGATCGTCGAGGATCGTTTTGACAGAATCATCAAATCGGCCGAGATCATCGATTTCAGCGAATCCGTAGACAAAGAGGGCTTGTTTCGGGTGCTGGCGGAGATCTTTGCCCGGAAGTTCGACGCCGCGCCGACGGAGATCCACAAGCTTCTCACAGATAGGGAGTACGAGTCCACCACGGTGATTCATCCGGGTCTTGCCATTCCCCACATCGTTGTTGACGGAACAGGGCGGTTCGAGATCGTAGTGGTCCGATCCCGGGAGGGAATAGATTTCGGGAAGGAAACGGATCCGGTAAAGGTTGTGTTCGCCCTGGCCGGCACCAGAGACGAAAGGAACTTCCATCTCCAGGCGCTGATGGCTATAGCCCAGATCGTACAAAACCCGGAGTTTCTCTCTAGCTGGCCGCGGTTGCGCAACACCGAAGAGCTGCGCAGCCAGATCCTCCTGGCTCAGCGAGTTCGAAAAGCGTCTATATAATAAATCAGTCTCCGACCAGCACCGTTGCCCTGAAACGTCCCGAGCCCAGATACTCGATCTGCTCGACCCGAGCCTTTCCCGTAGAGCGGCTGTCTTCGCTGATTCCAGCAAGGAGAGCCTGCTGGAGGGGCTGGGGGAGAACGCCGGATGGCCGTACCCCGGAATCTGACGATCCGGGATAGGAGAATTGGACCACGTAGGATTCCGTGGTACGGCGGGATGCCGGTCGTGCCCCCGAGCCGGGCCATTCGGAGGGCCGTGTAATATCGATGATCAGGTCATAGCCGTACACGGTGTACCCTCCCACGGATTCGGCCAGGACCCGCTGCTTGCGAACGATCCGGTATCCCGCACCGGTATCGAAGCGGACCTCATCGCCATGGAGGGAGAACTCGGTCCAGAGCATTGCCGCCAGAGAGGTAGGCAGGAGATAGCGCTCCAGGAACATCTCGGCACTTTCTGAGCTCATCGTGCCGTCAAGGATCCAGAACACCCGGGCTTCCTGCTTGCCCGTAGGCTCTTCCGCCCGGCCGGATGGAAAAGCCGAGCAGGACAGCAGGATGAAGATTAGTACACTGGCAGATATGTATCTTGCGACTTTGTTCATATTCCCCAGTATAGCGCTTCTGCAGCACGGATACAGGAGAAAAGCGTAGAAAAGCTTCAGCTGCTTACAGACCCGTCTGGGCGTCGAACAGTCCTTCGTAGAGGATCGTAGAGAGGTAGCGTTCCCCAGAGTCCGGCAGGATGACCACGATCGTCTTGCCGGCGAACTCCTCCAGCTTGCCGATCCGCACCGCCGCTACTGCAGCCGCTCCACAGGACAGCCCGGCCAGGATACCTTCCTCTCTGGCCAGTCTGCGGGCGTACTCGATAGCCTCTTCATTCTCCACCTGCTCCACCCGGTCGATCATGCCGAGATCCAGATTTTCGGGGATAAATCCCGCACCGATTCCCTGGATCTTGTGCGGCCCTGGTTTGAGTTCCCGCCCCGCCAGGGCCTGGCTGATTACCGGGCTTCCGGCGGGCTCGACAGCCACGGTCGTGATCTTTTTACCCATCTTGTCTTTGATGAAGCGGGAAATCCCCGAAATGGTGCCACCGGTACCCACCCCGGCCACCAACACGTCGATTTCCCCGTCCGTATCCGCCCAGATCTCCGGCCCCGTGGTAGTTTCGTGGATTCGAGGATTGGCGGGATTCTAGAACTGCTGCAGAAGCACGTGCTTCTGCGGATCGCCGGCTACGATTTCCTCGGCCTTGGCCAGAGCCGCCTTCATTCCCTTGGATCCCTCAGTCAGATGCAGCTCGGCCCCGAAAGCCTTGAGGAGTTTGCGTCGCTCCACGGACATGGTATCCGGCATGGTGAGGATCAGCTTGTACCCCCGGGCGGCGGCCGTGAATGCCAACGCGATTCCCGTGTTGCCGCTGGTGGGCTCCACGATTATCTTGCCAGGCTTGAGCACCCCCCGTTTCTCCGCATCCCAGACCATGGATGCGCCGATGCGGCATTTAACCGAATAAGCCGGGTTTCTGCCTTCGATCTTTGCCAGAATCCGGGCTTTCCCCTCCGGCAGTCTGTTGAGTCTGACCAGCGGTGTGTTTCCGATTGCCAGGGAGTTGTCTTCGTACACTTTGGCCATATTTTGCCTCCGATTGGTGATTTTATTGTACTACGGGCGGCTCGAAGAAGCAAATCTGATTGTTTCAATCAGGATTGCTGCCGTGCTCAAATCTTGACTTAATCT